>Ga0209686_1001235_pt1 | contig 12786 bp, 10 predicted proteins | sample GraSoiAngelo_126_FD_185883 | JGI IMG/M metagenome (GOLD analysis project Ga0209686, IMG submission 185883) | Grasslands soil microbial communities from the Angelo Coastal Reserve, California, USA - 14_0927_09_20cm (SPAdes) (version 2) | ecosystem: Environmental > Terrestrial > Soil > Grasslands ...
TTCGTGCTCGATGCGGTCGGTCGGGTTTCCGGTATTGCGCACGAGCTGGAAATCCCGCGCGAAGCAATGGGGCGCGGCGATTTAAAATTTCTGGCAGCGATCGGCGCCTTTCTCGGATGGCGCGGTGTTTTGTTCAGCATTTTCGCCGGTTCGGTCGCCGGCTCAATCGTTGGCCTGGCCACGTTGCTCATCGGGAAACGCGTTTGGTCGGCGAAATTGCCGTTTGGTCCTTACCTCGCCTTCGGCGCGCTCACCTGGATGTTCTTTGGCGAAAAGTTCGTGCAGTGGTATTTGCAACTGGTGAACCCGAGCTAAAGCCGGGCGCGAGCGGTCTCTAGGACAACGGCGTAAATGCGAACCATTGTGGCCAGTAGCAGCTGACCACTTCTTCCAAAACTCGTGCCCAATTCTGCATCGCATCGGCGATGACTTCGTCCCGCGATGCCGCGTTGCGGAAAGAAACGATTGGTTCGCGCGCGATGATCTTGTATTTGCGATAGCCGGTCCGGACGATGAAGAGCGGATAGATTGGTGTCTCGGAAGCGAGCGAAAGAACAAAGGGTCCGTTCGGCAAAAGAATCTCGCGATTAAAGAATTTCACAGGCGCGCGAGCGACTTCGCCAACCACACGGTCGCCCTGAATCGAAATGATCTCTCCACTGCGCAGAGCGTTTAGCAAATCGAATGCAAGCGTAGTTCCGTCGCTGCTGTAGCCGACTTTGACCGCGCCGGCGCTCGATTGTTGCAAGGCAAGATCGAGGTGTCGGGCGGCGAGCGCGTCCGGCTCCGGGGCGCGGACCATCTGGATTTGGCGATGGAATCTTTCAGCGTACAACGCCGCGCCCAAATCGTAGTTGCCCATGTGCGCGGTCAGAACAACGCCACCTCTCGCCGCGGTGAGCTGATCTAAAAATCTCGCGCCCTCGAGCTCGTACTTAAATCGGGCCTTCGACATTCGATAGGCCGCCGCATCGGTCAGCGACCAACCGAAATTTATGAACACCCGAAGGACGCGCAGACAATTCATCAGCCGCCACGAGGCGGGACGAATCAGGCTCAAATTTCGCAGAACGGATTTGCGCGCCGGAGCCGCGACGAAGAAAAACAGGAAAGCCGCAATCCAAATTAATGGCCGATGCAAAATCGTCGGAAGGTTGCGCACACCCCAATCAACGAAGCGCCGCCAAAAGATTCCGTGCACAGCAAAGCTGTGCCACCAGTGGCGCTCCGCGCCGGTCACGCTTCCACCGGTGTGCCCGCTTCGCTTCGTTTGGCCGGCGTGGTTGCTGGCGAGGCGAATATCAGCCGCAGATTCGTTAGTTCGGCTTTCCACCAACGCAATAATCCTTTGCGCAGCAATTTCGTCACGCGAAAATCCGGGACGAAGCCATCATACAGTTCCCGCCAACCGACATTGTGCCTTGCGAAACGGCCCGTGGCCAAGCGGCGTTTGGCCAGCGCAACTAGGCGGCGATTGTAAAATTTCATGAAGCTGGCCGCGATGCGCCCACGCCGGCCGTGAAATGGCAGCACGAGAAAGGCTTCCTCAGGATTTCGGTACGCCGGAATTACCAGTCCGAAATAATACGACGCCACATCGAGCAGGAAACCGGCCGACATCAGCTCGGCGTCGCCCATGTAGTAATATTTATCTTTGTAAAGGGCCTCGAACCACGATCGATACATGATCGGATATTGCGCGTTATAGTGCGTGACGTTTGCCGTCACATCTTCGCCAGCAAGATTTCGTCCGACGAAATCGGCCACATAGTTGCTGGTGTAGGAACAAAAGTCGAGACCTGGACTGTAAAGTGGATCGATAAATCCCGCGGCGTCACCGACGCATGCCCAGCCATCGCCACAAACTTTTTCGCTGTAATACGGCAGCGCCGAAAACGCGTGCAGATCTCCCTCAATCGCGCGCGCGTCGCGAAAAATTTCACGTCCGACCGGGTTCGCCAGAATGTGCGCGTGCAATCGTTCGGCGATATTCGCGCCCTCGGGCAATTGGAAAATTCGGCTGTCGTAAACAATTCCGGCGCTCACGTCGCCGCCGCGGAGTGGAATGATCCAGCACCACCAACCGTGTCCCATCAGATGATTGGTCGCCCATGAGCGCGCCGTCCGGCAGGCGTCCATGTAATCGCGAAATTTCTCCCGCCAGTCGTAACTGTCCCAATCTTTCACACCGGTGAACCGGGCCCAGACTGCATTGATCGGGTGCTCATGGTTCGGCCGGTAATGTCCGAGCTTTCGCGCAAGCAATGTCGTGCGACCGCTCGCGTCGACCAGCCAGCGCGCTCGAAGGCTACGTGGCCCAGGATCGACATCTACCGTTTGCCCGTTGGAGCCGTTCAACTCAATCTTGCCGACTTTGGCCGGGCGCAATAATTTGCAGCCGGCGTCTACCGCGCATTTAAGCAAATGCGAATCGAGTTTTGCGCGATCGACCTGAAACGTTTGCACGCGGGCGTTGTAGCGTGGCCCAATCTCGACGCAATCGTCGAAGCGTTGTTCCGTCGAATTGCAAAACCACATCCGCAGTCCCTGCTTGGCGAGCTGCTCATGACCGAGATAATTCGTCAGGCCAAGAATGCGCGTCATGTAGCAACTGCTCACTTCCGTGGTCGATTCGCCGACTTTGCGATCGAACGCGGCATTCTTTTCGATAATGAGCACACGCGCGGCCGGATATTTGCGCTTGATCATGAGCCCCGTGGCCGCACCGGAAAAAGCGCCGCCGATGATCACGACATCATAATCGAACTCCATCGCCGATAGAGAGGATGGACTTTGGCCGCGCCAAACGCAATTGTGTTCCCTTAATGATCTTCAAGAACGGGCGGTTGGTTTTCCCGAATGGCGTTCGCGACGGATTGGACCTGGTTGCTGAAAACGGGATGATCACGGCGATTCGCGCGCAAGCTGCGGCGATTGGCGAGACGATTGTCGATCTTGAAGGCAATTATCTTGCGCCCGGCTTCATTGATCTTCACGTCCACGGCGCGATGGGTCGCGACACAATGCAAGCGTCGACCAAAGCTTTTCGCACGATCTGCGATTATCACGCGAGCGGCGGGACGACGTCGCTGCTGTTAACGACTGCGACCGCGCCCATCAAAAGCATTGTCAAAGTCGTTAACGAAGTCCGCGACGCTAAGTCGTCAATTAAACAAATCGCCGGCGTGCATGTTGAAGGTCCATTCATTTCGAAAACGAAGCCGGGTGCGCAACGCGCGAGTTTAATGCGAAAACCGACTCGAAGCATCTACAGACCTTTGCTCAATCACAGCGGCGTGATCAAAAGAATGACGCTTGCTCCGGAATTTCCCGGCGCACTCGCCCTGATCGATGAATTGCGTAAACGCAACATCTCTGCCAGCGGCGGTCACAGCGACGCATGGGAAGACCACGCGCGCACCGCGTTTGAGCATGGGATGCGGAGCGTCACACACACCTTCAATTGCATGTCGAGCACGCGTCGCCGCGGGATCGATCGGGTTGCTGGTTTGCTCGAGTTCGCGATGAGCGAACCGGGGATCATTTGCGAACTCATCGCCGACGGTCATCACGTTTCGCCGACGCTGATGAAAATGTTGTATCGCGCCAAAAGTTTCACTGGCATTTGCCTCGTCACTGATGCCACCGCCGGCGCCGGCTTAAAAGACGGCTCGAAATTCTCGCTCTATGGGAACAAGTGCATTGTCGAAAAAGGCGTCTGTTTGCTCGCGGATCGTTCCGCGCTCGCCGGCAGCGCGTCGCGCATGATCGATCTGGTTCGGACGATGGTAACCAAAGTCGGAGTGCCGCTGCACGAAGCTATTGCCATGGCGACCGATACGCCCGCGTTCGTGATCGGTTTGAGCAAGGGTCAATTCAAAATCGGCGGCGATGCCGACCTGGTTGTCATTTCGCGGGAGCTCGAAGTCCTCCGAACATTCGTTGCCGGCGAAGAAGTTTTTCGGCGCTAGAGCGACAACAAAAATTCGGCGATGTCGAGCGATGCGCGCGGGCGGCTCAGTTTGCCGATGTTCGCCGACCATTGGTGCCACTGCTTCGCGTCGCTTGCGAAGGCGCGCTGAACTTGTGCGACGGCTTCATCGTTCGAAAGCGCGATCGCGCCGGAGTTCGTTTCAACGATGAGTCGCGCGTTACCTTCTTCTTGCCCGAAAACGACGTGATTGATGATCATCGGGCATCCAGCGGCGATCGTTTCCTGGACGGTCGCGCCACCGGCTTTACCAATGAGTAAATGATTTTCGCAAAGCAGACGCGGCATCTCATCGGTCCAACCGAAGATATCGATTTTGCGGTTGCCCGCCACTTTCTCGATCGCCCGGTGAAGTTTCTCGTCGCGACCCACGGTTACAGTTAGCTGAATATCGAGCTCGACAAGTTTCCGCACGAGCTGCGGCGCGCGGCGCGTGCCGGCGTTAATGACATAGAGAACACGAGGAACGACTTTTACCGGCGATTGTCGATCTCTGGTGAAATCAGCAAACCGTGGGCTGACTGGAAAACCGAATACTTTAATTTTTTCCGGCGGCACCCCCCCATTGTGAACGACGGCCGCGCTTTGTTTGTTGGCGACGAAAAAGTAATCGGCCGGTGAGCGATACCAAATCGCGTTGACCGTAATCGAGTCGGTCACGACCGCGATGTTTTTGCAACGGCGTTCGCTTCCCAAAATCTGATCCAACAAATAAGGATAAGGCGGAAATGTGGAGACGACGACGTCCGGTTGAAAATGATCGAGCAAGCGGCCAAGATTTTTCTTGAGGCCGTGAAATCGTTTGAATCGTTGGTCGAAATCCTTTTTCCGATCGAGCCAGTTGTAAACGTAGCCCCATGATTTCGGCCAGTGGTTTATCAGCGCCAGATACGCACGGCGGACAAATTCATTAAATACGCCAAACGTTTCTGGGAACAAATCGCGCAATTCGACTTCAACTTTTGGCGCAACCCGGGCCAGGCCGGCGCGAATTCCTCTTGCGGCGCTGTTGTGCCCTTCACCGAAGCCGGCGGTGAGGATCAAAATTCTTTTCACGGTGCGATGTCGATCTTTCCGCCGGCAATGCGACGGAAGTTTAATGGATATTTCCGGTCGGCAAAGTAAACTCTGAAAAGTGTGAAATTGTTGCGCGCTATTTGGAGAGTTTTTCGGCGCTTGGTCTGGGAAACCGCAACCGATAACACTACCGGTCTGGCTGCGCAGATGGCTTACACGCTTTTGGTTGCGCTGGCGCCGATGCTCCTCTTTCTCTGGCATTTGCTCGGCCTTTTCGGAACCGATCCGGCCAAGTTGCACGGGATCTTCGGTGTCTTGAAAAGTTTTATGCCGCCTGATCCCAAGGTTCAGGACGTTCTCGATGCTGCCGCCGCGAGCGTGGTGGTGACCGGCTCGAGCGGATTCATCGCAAACGCCGGCATCCTGCTTGGGATTTATTGCGGCACGGTCTTCATTGCGACGATCTCGAAGGCACTAAGCCATACGTACGGAGTCACTGAGCCACGCAATTGGTGGTCGAAATATATCATTTCATTCCTGCTGCTCTTCTGGTTCGGAATCGTGATCCTGGTTTGTTTCAACGCAATTGTCTTCGGCGAAACTCTAGCCGGCGTTGCGGAAGTAAATTTTCAACTGAAAGTGCCACTTCAGGAATGGGTGGCGGCTTTGAGTCTGCCATTTACCGCAGTCGCATTGATCTTGCTTGCGCTTGTTTTGTATCTCCTCACGCCAGAAAATTATCTGACCATCCGGCAAGCCTTGCCGGGTGCGCTCTTTTTCTCGATCGGCTGGATCACGGTCACGAAATTGTTTCAGTTATATGTCGCGCGCTACAGCCGCTACGACGCAACGTATCTCGCACTCGCATCGATCATCATTTTGCTGACCTGGATGTATCTCACTTGTTTGTTCCTGCTACTCGGGGGCAAACTGAACGCAATCCTTCGCCGCGAACGAGAAAAGCGCGGCAAATCCGAAGCGCGGGAATCGGTGATGCAGCCGGCGTAATTGGCGACGTTTTGATTTCGTTGCCGGTTGATCGCGCGTGACACTCTGTTACGCTGCGCAGCAGTGTTACGTTTCCGCGTTTGTAGTTTTCTCGCGCTTAGCGCGGTCATTGGCGGCTTTGTCCTTCAGGCGCAACAAACCGACCAGGAGAAACCGACGCGAATTCTGAAGGCTCGCGCCGTGACTGACGAAACGCCGAGCCCGACCCCCAAACCGAAAACATCACCGCACAAGAAAAAGAAAGCGATTTCGCCGTCGCCCTCACCGAAACCGAAGGCGAAAGCAAGGAAAACGCCGGCGGAAGAACTCGAAGCCTCTCCGACACCCAGCGAAACTCCAACACCGAAGCCGAAAGCTAAGAAGAAGACCGCAGAAAAAGAACCTTCGCCGAAAGCAAAGAAGAAAAAGAAAACGACCGGCGAAAAATCGCCGTCGCCGCACAAAAAGGCTTCGCCAAAACCTAGCGAAACTCCGGCGGCGCAAGTAAGCGCGACACCACCGCGCGCAATGGCCGTTCCAAGTCCCAGCGCGCCTCCGTCTCCTCTGCCGAGAGCGAAATCTGCGCTGGCTGCGCCGGTTGAGGAACCGGAACAATTAACGATCGAGAAATATGGTTACGAAAAACCGCGCGGTTTTTGGGCGCGACTATTTGGCGGCGGAGGGCGGAGCAGCAGCAGCGGCGCCGGTTACCGTTATCTCACGCGCTCGGTCCGTGATCAAATCGATCGCGCGCCAGTCGCGCGGAGTCGCTGGCAGTATATTGTTGTGCACAACAGCGGAACGCGTCAGGGGAACGCGGCCGCATTCGATTACTACCACCGGCGCATTCGCCGGATGCAAAACGGGCTCGCTTATCATTTCGTCATCGGGAATGGGACTTCCACCGGCAATGGGCAAATTGAAGTGGGCGACCGGTGGCGGCGGCAAATCAATGGCGGCCATGTTCACAGCGATTACTTGAACAACATCGCGCTCGGCATTTGTCTGGTCGGCGATTTCAATCGCGATCAACCGACGCGCGCGCAGCTCGATTGCTGCGAAGAATTAATCCGTTATCTCCGGCAACGCTGCGGGAAAGTGGGCGACCATTATCCGATTGTGAAGCCGCATCGCGAAATGAATCCGCCGCGCTGGGCAACCGATTGCCCGGGGGACGCTTTCCCCTATTCCTGGTTCCGCCGGTTCCAGGAATAATTTAATTGCGCGTCGCCACGATGACGTGGCTTTCCTTGTAATTCCAGCGGTAGCCGAAGTTGAATTCAATCGGTGGCGGACCGCTCTGCTCGAAAATCTCATTCAGTTTCGGCTGATAGTGTTGTTTGAAAATTTCGATCGGGCCGATGTAGGTGCCGAAGACGCGAATGTTCCATTTGTCACGATTGAAATCGGCAAGCGGAATGCCGGCATCGTCCTGCACGATCGTAGCGCTGTGGTCGATGATGAAATTACGGATGCGACTGAAACCTTGTTCAAACATCAAATAGGACGATGATTTTAGAAAACTGGAGCCGACTCCGAAGTGGTCGCAAAATCTTAAGAAACCGCTGGAGGCGAGGCCGCCGTCGGAAATGTCGGTCGTGAAATAGTAAAGGGTCTGTTGCTGACCCGAGTGGTTGTCGATGTAATTGATTCTCACTCCGTTCGCACCACCTCCCCGGCTTTGCTGGAATTGTCCGCTTGAGCTCAACGAGCCGAAGCTGACGTCGGTGATCGATTTGTCCGCGCGCGCGAGAAAAACGTAGAGGATCGGCAAGGTGCCTTTCAGTTCCTGCGAATCAAGACTTACCTTCATGTCTTTCGTGATGAAAAAGCTGAAGCGAAGCGAGGAATACATCTCTTGCTCGAGGTTGTGGAGCGCGCTCCCAAGATTGCCGATTTGCAGTGGATCGGGGGGCGGGCCCATCGATTCCTTTCCGCAGAGAATGTAAACGGACGCATTTGGAAAGAATTGATCGACGTAGAGAAAATCGGGACCGCTGAACATGTAGAACACGACCGGAACCTGATTTCGCGCTTCCGGAAAATATTGCGCTTCCCAGGCGTGCAGCTTTGCCAACTGCCGGGTGTTTAGTTTAGCGAAAGCCTGTTCGAAATTAGCGGTGTGCTCCTGCCAGGTCGGATCGCTGGTCAGCGAAGCGAGTGGAGAGTTTTTTGGAAGCGGCATACCAGCGAGAAAGCGCGCGGTGTCGTCCGGCGGCGGCTGCGCGTGGGCAATTTGCGCCAACGCGAAAATCGGCCCGCCTACGCCGAAGGCTACGGCGCGGCAGGCATGCGCGAAGATCGACCGGTTGGCGCTTGTGATCTTTCTCGCGGCGATTTTTTTCATTGGCCAGCACTGACGCGTTTCCCGGCGCAAAAGTAAAGGAGGAACCCGACGATCGCCGTAACCATTCCGGCCACCGATTCCGTGGTCTTTGAGATCAAAAGATAAATCATCATCCAAATGGTGATGGCAGCGAAAAGGAGCGGCGGCAGGGGGTAGAGCCAGACGCGATAGGGTCGCGAGACGTTTGGTTTGGACGCGCGCAGCACAATTACTCCAATCACAGTGAGGAGCGAGCAGAGAAGAAGCGCGAATTGAATGTAAACGACGACGAGCTCGAAACTACGCGTCAACAAAAGGAGATTCACGATCAGCAATTGAACGAGGGCAGCGTTCGCCGGGATGCCCCCGGTGTTTTTGCGGCCGAGAAATCGCAAGAGCCAATGGTCTTCACCCATCGACATGGTGACGCGCGGTCCAATCCAAGTCATGGAACTGATGGCGGAAATTAACCCGAGACAAATCACCGCGCCGACAATGCGACCGCCGTTCTCCCCGAAAATGTGTTTGCCGGCGATCAAGCCAACCTCGAGCTGGCCGCGCATTTCGGATTCCGGCGTTGTTGCCAGAAAAACCGCATTCAGGAGCACGTAAGCCACGATGACGATCATCGTTCCGGCAAGGAGCGAACGCGGAACGTTGCGTTCCGGATTTTTCACTTCGCCAATGATGTAACTGGACGCGTTCCAGCCCGAGTAGGAATACATCACGTAAACGAGCGCGACTGCGAACGCGCCGCTGAAGATCGACATCGTGTCAGCAGCGTGCGGGAAAAAAGTGAACGGCTGTTTTTCTTCGATGAGCAATCCGGCTCCAATCAGCACACCAACCAAAAGCAGTTTCACGATCGTCCAGAGATTTTGAAACGCGCTGCCAAGACGAAGATTTCCAAAATGAAAAAGCGCGACCATCCAGACCAGCACGAATGAAAGCAATACGGGCGAACCAAAATCAAAGACCCCCCGAAAATATTTTCCGAAAGCCATGGCCGCGAGTGCAATCGGCGCAGCGAAGCCGACCGTCGCCGAAATAAATCCAGCCATGAAACCGACGGCGGGATGATAAATTTCGGAAAGGAAATGATATTCGCCACCGGAGCGCGGGAGCGCGGCGCTAAGCTCGCCGTAGCAGAGCGCGCCGCAAAGAGCGGCAATTCCGCCAACAATCCAGAGCATGAGCAAAGCAAAACCGGACTGAATGTCGGCGACCTGAAATCCAAGACTGGTGAAGACGCCGGTGCCGATAATATTTGCAATCACAATCCCGCAGGCGGTGAAAAAGCCGACGGTTCGTCGAGGGGCGCGCAAATCCGCGCCGTCTGGTTGGGGGGATCTGTTCATGTTGGGGGTCGACAATGGCATTTGCGCGCGCGATTGGCTAATTGCTTGAACGATCACTATTGTCAGAGGTGACCGACGGCATCATCGTGAACTCAAGATGAAAACGATTCTCTCCCTGGAAACCATGACGCAGCTGGCAGTGTTTCTTGAAAATCGCCCGGGCGCACTTGCTCGCGTGTGTGAAGCTCTGGCCAAAGCCGGCGTCAACATCCATGCGCTCACCGTTTCGGACACGGTCGATCATGCAGTAGTGCGAATGATTGTGAGCGATGCCACTAAGGCGCTAATGCTTTTAGGTGAGCGTGGCGTACTCGCGTTCGAGAACGATGTGCTTTGCATCGATGCAGCAAATGAACTGGGTGTGCTCGGAAAAATTACCGAAGCGCTCTCGCGCACCGAAGTGAACATCGAGTATGCTTATTTCGCGACAAGCGCGAGCTCGCCCAAGGGCATCATCGTGCTGCGGCCATCCGACATGGAAAAAGCGCGGCAAGCGCTCGCGAATCTCTAAACGAGGATCGCTTCAAGATTGGTCGCGATCATCGAGCCGGCCTCGCCATTCGTGGCGCGCCTCAGCGATGAGCGGTGCGAGACTGGCATAGAACCGGACCACGTAGACCAAATATCCGGCGAACGCAACCAGCTCGGCTGCGATCAGCCAAACGTGCGCGTTGTGCGCCAGAAAAACTTCCGGCCAGGTCCGAATCAAAATTGCCGAGACCAGGTTCAGAAAAAATATCGCCGGCAAAAGAAGAGCGATGTTGAGCCACTGATCGCGCCGGACGCGCGCGAACAAGCGATCGCTCGCTTCGCCTGCACTATCGCGCATGCGCGCATAAATCAGCCGAAGATCGTAAACAAACAAAGTCCAACCGATTGCGATGAAAACCCCTCCAAATCCAAACCAGCTCGCGGGCTTGCCAATTTGGGCAAATAGAATCGCCTCAACCAGGGCGCAGGCGATGTAGAGAAAGTTATGGCCAAATTCGAGTGGCCATCGAATCACGGTGAGGATGTGCAACACCGCGCGCGACCAGAAAACAAAAATGATGAACAGTCCGGCGACGACGTAGAGCCAGAAAAAAAGTTGTCGCTCGGCAATCACAGCGTGCGCGTTCTCAATCAAAATCGTCAAGGCGACGCCCTGAATAATGCTGACGAGCGTGAGCTCGATCTCCACCACCATGGAATCCAGCTCCGAGCGCGCGGCGGAAAATTTCATCGCCGTAGCTCCTCTCGGTAAGGCTGATTCGATTGAAACGATGTTAAGAGATTCTCGGCGAGTCCGGCCGTTTTCGCGTCACCGTTCGATCGCGCGAGAGAAAATGCGTCCCGCGCAGTAGCGATCGCCTCAGGAAAGTTGCCGACTTCTGCGTAAGCCGCCGCGGCGGTGGCGAGAAGCATGGGTTGTTTTCGTTCGGTCAACGCGCAGGCACGTTCAGAAAGTTGAACAGCTCGCCTTCCATCGCGCAACGCGGTGTCGGGATGAGTTGCAAACAACCATGCCAGCTCGTTTAGCAGCGGAGCAGAATCTGGCGGTGAAGAAGCAATCGCTTTCAACTTCGAAGGGCCGTTCCAACTTTGGGCCGCGAAACGCACGGCCAGATGAAGTTTGCCGGCGATATCGGAGCGATTAGGCCGAAGCAATAAAGCATAAGCGAACTGGTGAGCCGCAGTTGTAAAATCGCCAATCTCGCCCGCGGCCAGACCGATTCGGTAATGCAAATCGGAATCAAATGGCGAGACGACGAGTGCATCGCGTCCAACGGCGACGGCTTCTTCGGCGCGGTGAAGTTCGCGCGCCAGTGTGAAGACAAGATCGTAAGCGCGCGCATTCTCCGGCCGCAGTTCGAGAGCGCGTCGCGCTTCGCCAATCGCCCGGGTCATGTTTCCCTGCTTTGCCAGACTGATTGCCAATTGAAGATGACAATCGCCGTTGGCAGAATCCAGCTCAAGGCCGTGCTCCGATTGCGCGGGGGCTTTAGACGAATCACCGATCTCATCCAAAACTGCCGCCAGAAAGCAAGATGCGCTCGCATTCGAGGGCTCGTTTTTTGCCGCATCGGTCGCTTCGGAAAGCGCCCGATTCGAATGAGACAGCGAAATCGACCTGAGCGCGGTGTAAATATGTTGCTCGGTCGATGCGTGGATCCAGACAGAGCCGTAGCTATTGATCGTAAAAAAAATGAGCACGGTGCCAAACAGCAGTTGCAAAATATGCGACCGCGCGGTCAGCATTTCCCATCCGATTACGGCGAAAGCGCAAAACGGTACGATCGCGGACAATCCGTAGAAAGCTTTAACTTGCGCGTAGGAGGGGACTCTTAGCGTCATGAAAATGAGTGCGACGATCACCGCGGCCGAAAGTCCAAGCAACAGAAACCATTCCGATGACGGCTGACGGACGAATCGATAGATCGCAACCGCGGCGCCGATGACGACGAGCAGAGTAGGGAGCAACGCCAGCCAATATCCGCCGATCATGAGTGGGTAATTCCACGGCGTGCGCGAGAGCAAACCCGACAGTCCACCGCAAAGGCTGTCGCCCCAGAGTGTCGAATAGGTTCCATCGGCGAAGCCGTTGAAACCGCTAAAGAGCGGAGCGATGAGCGCCGTGCCGAAACGAAAATAATCGCGGGCAACGTGAAACCCGGGGTCTTGCCACCACGGAAATCGTAAAACAGGGTCCCAGTTGCCGACGATGGGCGTGTCGAAGTGACGCCAGATGCGCGCGTAATGCCACCCGCAGGTAATCAGAATCGCTGCGATTGTTACTCCGAGCCCACGGACCCAACCAAAAATCGGAGTTCGTTCCTGCAAAAGCTTAATCGTTAAAGCGCCGAAGAGCGGCGGAATGAGCAACAGGCTCGTCGCCTTGGCCAACATTGCCAGTCCTGCGAGAACACCGAGCCCGAGATATTGCAACGCGGATGCGCGCTCGCTCGTTAACGTTCGTAAGCCAAAATAAATCGTGGCGGCCGCGAGCGTTGCGGCCAGCGTTTCGTTCGTCACGTAATGCGAAAGATAAAGCTGCATTGGCAAAAACGCCGCCATCAACAGTCCAACCGCTTGAGCGACAATCCGGCCGGGGAAGAGCCAGCGCACAC
>Ga0209686_1001236_pt1 | contig 12786 bp, 9 predicted proteins | sample GraSoiAngelo_126_FD_185883 | JGI IMG/M metagenome (GOLD analysis project Ga0209686, IMG submission 185883) | Grasslands soil microbial communities from the Angelo Coastal Reserve, California, USA - 14_0927_09_20cm (SPAdes) (version 2) | ecosystem: Environmental > Terrestrial > Soil > Grasslands ...
ACCAGCATCTCGTGCATGGGATAAAGCAGGAGAAAGCCAAAACTGAAATGAATGACACGGTCGTAATGATTTCGATTCAAGTGCAGCCAATCCTGCATCCAAAAACCAGCCGGAACCTTCGCGTAGCTGTAATGCGCGCCGATGGTGTGAAAAGCCAGAAAGATGAGAATGAGCGCGTAGGAAAAATTGGAGAACTCAAATTTGCCATAAGTAAGTGCCAGCACGGTCACGCTGATGAAGATCAAAAGATTTTCGAGCAACCAATCGCTGCGATCGAGGGGATGGATCGCCAGTGCGATCCAGAACGCAACGTAACAGACAACCGCAATGGGCAGAAAATGCTTCCTGGTATCGCGTGCGTTCGAATGAGCGAATGTGTTTCGCTCTGCGTCCTCCTCTCCCCAACCCACTCCTGTGCCCTCACTGCCGCTCGCGCGTGCGTCTCTCCCAGCGAGAGAGACGGGAACAGAATGGAAGCGAGGGCGAGCCTCCGTCCGTTGCAGCAACGCAACGACACCTACCATAAGCAACGAACCGACGAGCGCTGAGACCATATCGTTCTGGGCGTCCCATTCATCTCCCTGTCCGCCGAGCATTGCACTCCTTTTCCCGGCGCGACTATTTCCGCAATGATGCTCTCAATGACTTCAAAGCAGCCGCTGACAGCGAGGATGATCGCTACCGGTAATGCAAAACTCCATGCACCTCGCCGAATTCCGCTAAATCGTAGAATTAATTCCCGAATCGGATACGCCAGCAAGAATCCAAACGCGCCGTGGGCAAAACGGTCGTAGTGATTGCGCGAAAGATGGAAAAAATCCTTCGCCCAAATCCCGAGCGGCATTTTCTCGTAAGTGTAATGCGCGCCAATCGCGTGCAGGATCACGAACCCCGCCAGCAAAACCCAGGAAGCGTTGGAAAACTGCAATCGTCGATAGCTCAACGCGAGCCCGCCGGCAAAAATGACCAACAAAATATTTTCCAGCATCCACGCTTGCCGGTCCAACGGCCGAATCGCCGCTACGATCCAGATCGCCGCGCAAATCGCGATCAATGCAACGACGAGTTTGTTCGATTGGTTCAACTAATCCGAGAGGTAGTGATAATGCGCGTCGGTTGCGCCGATTTTCAAACAATTTCCATTGAAGACTACGCGGGACGACCGCAGCGTAATCCTTCCCATGTCTCGCCAATACACGCTGCAACGGACGAATTCATCCTTTGGCGGTGCGATCGATTATGCGGCGGAATTGAATGAGCAGCAGTTGGCGGCGGTGACGGCGCCACCGGGTCCGTTGCTGGTGATCGCGGGCGCTGGATCGGGAAAAACGCGCACCCTGACCTATCGCGTCGCCTATTTGCTCGAGAACGGTGTGGACGCGCGCAACATCTTGTTGCTTACCTTTACCAACAAAGCCGCGCGGCAAATGCTCGATCGCGTTTCGAATTTGTTGCCGGTCGACGCAGCCGGGATTTGGGGCGGCACCTTTCATTCCATCGGCAATCGGATGCTGCGGCGGCACGGGAGCGCCCTCGGCTATTCCTCCGGCTTCACCATCATGGACCGCGAAGATCAGAAAGATTTGATCGCCACCGTGGTGGCAAGTTCGGGAATTGATCCCAAGGAAATGCGGTTTCCGAAGGCGGACGTGCTGGCGGACATGTTTAGTTTCGTCGTCAATACCGAGCGGCCAATGGAGGAATTGCTCGCGGAAAAATTCCCCTATTTCCTGCCGCTGCTTGAGCAAATCAAAGATGTGCAGTCGCGTTACGAGCGAAAGAAGAAAGCGACAAACTCACTCGACTTCGATGATCTGCTCGAGAAAACGCTACGGATGCTGGTCGAGCACGAACACATTCTCCGGTTTTATCGACGCCAGTTTCAGTTCATCCTGGTCGACGAATATCAGGACACGAACAAAATCCAGGCCGATTTCATCGATCTTCTCGCGCGCGAGCATCAGAACGTTATGGTGGTCGGCGACGACGCGCAGTCGATCTACTCGTGGCGCGGCGCAAATTTCCAAAACATTCTCGAATTTCCGAAGCGCTATCCAAAGGCGCAGGTGTTCAGGATTGAGCTGAACTACCGCAGCGTGCCGGAAATTCTTGAAGTCGCGAATAGCGCGATCGCGGCCAACGTCAAGCAGTTCAAGAAGAATTTGAGCGCGACTCGCGATTCGAAAGCGATGAAGCCGGCGCTGATTGCGCTCAATGACGGAAGCGAACAGGCGCAATTCGTGGCCCAACGAGTTTTGGAATTGCGCGACGAAGGAGTGGAATTGAACGAAATTGCCGTGCTCTACCGCGCCCATTATCACGCGGTGGAGTTGCAGCTCGAATTTTCGCGACGGGGAATTCCGTATCAAATCACCAGCGGGATTCGCTTTTTCGAGCAGGCGCACATTAAAGACGTGGCCTCCTTCATTCGTTTCGTCGCCAATCCGCGCGACGAAGTCGCATTCAAACGCATGGTGCGATTATTACCCGGAATCGGCGGTAAGATTGCCGAAAATCTGTGGAGCGGCTGGGAGAAATCGCTCAATTCTGTACCTGTAGCCGCGGTCGCTGACCGCGGCCCGGGGTCAACGCCCCCAGCTACAGAAGAGGCCGCGGCCGGCGACTACGGCTACAGCATCGGCGAACGCTTGCTCAAATTAAACGTCAACACCCGCTCCAAGAAAATGTGGGAGCAACTCGCGCAAACGCTGGACGAGATCGCTCCCCACGGGAAACCAAACCCGCCGAGCGCGATGATCGTATCGGTGGTGGAAGCGATCTATGACGATTATGCGAAGGCGAATTTCACCAACTACGAACTGCGCCGCGAAGATCTAAATCAACTGGCATCCTTCGCCCGCCAATTCAGCAATGCGCAGGAATTTCTGTCGCAATTGGCTTTGATCAGCAACGTCGATGCCGAACCGACGCCAAACACGGCGGCGGACAATGAAGCGGTTAATCTGTCATCGGTGCATCAAGCGAAAGGCCTGGAATTTCACACCGTATTCGTGATCTGGTTGACCGACGGCATGTTTCCGAGCTCGCGTTCGCTCGAAACGCGCGATGCCGTTGAAGAAGAACGCCGACTCTTTTACGTGGCGATCACCCGCGCGCGCGACGAACTTTACCTGAGCTATCCGCACATGCGATTGAATGCGGGATTCGGTGATGTTTTCCAGCGGCCGTCACGATTTCTGAAAGAAATCCAAAACGAACTCCTGGAAGATTGGGAAGTGCAGCGAAAATGAGGGCCAAAGAAGTTAAAACGTTAAAAAAGTTAAAAAGATTACAAAGCGAGCCGTTTTAACTTTGTAACCTTGTAACCTTTTCAGCTCGTCCCTTCACCGCTCATGAACCTATTCCCGGAAAATAAGATTGCGGGTATTCTGACTCCCCTCTTCGCGTTGCGAAGCGAGAAAGGTCTCGGAATCGGCGATGTAGCGACCTTACGCGAGTTCATCGTGTGGGCGCGCGAGATTGGATTTGGGGTGGTGCAACTCCTACCGATCAATGAGGTCGGCCGCGATAATTCGCCTTACAACGCGATCAGCGCGATGGCGATTGAACCGATGACATTGCATCTCGCTCCTGGTTCGCCAGAGGAACTATCGCGCGAGGCGTTCGAGAGCGCGATGGCTAACGAGAATCTAGTGGCGCTGCGACGAGGGCCGGTGAAATACGAACGCGTTCGGAAGTTGAAAGGCGAATTGCTCGAGCGTGCATTCAAGAATTTCCAACTAAACGCAACGGCAGATCGGCAGTCGGTGTTCGAGCAGTTTTGCGAACGCGAATCGAATTGGCTGAAACAATATTCATTTTTTCGCGTCCTCATGGAATTGAACAGTGAGAGCGAAACGTGGGACGAATGGAAGCGGGAACATCGCGACCCGCAAACAGCGCGCTCCTGGCTGGCGGAACAGTCGACAGAGATGCGGACACAGTTTTCTGGGCGCGAGAAATTCTTTTCCTACGTGCAATGGATCGCCGACGAGCAGTGGCGTGAGGTGCGAAAATTTGCTGAGAAACGCCAGGTCGCTCTCATGGGCGACATTCCCTTCGGTATCAGTTATTACAGCGCCGATGTTTTCACTGAGCGGAACATCTTCCATCTCGATTGGTCGGGGGGCGCGCCACCGGAATCGTATTTCAAAGATGACAAGTTCACGATCAAGTGGGGACAAAACTGGGGGATCCCAGTTTATAACTGGCCCGCGATGCGCGCGCAGGATTTCGCCTGGTGGCGACAGCGAGTGCGCGGCGTCAGCCGAATCTTCCACATTTTCCGCATCGATCACGTACTCGGATTTTATCGGATCTACGCATTCCCGTGGCGACCAAAGAGGAACGCGGAATTTCTCCCGCTGACCCACGCACAAATGCTGGAAAAAACCGGTGGGCGATCCCCTCATTTTGCACCACGCGACGATGAGACAGCGGAAAACTGTGAAGCCAATAAACGCGAAGGCGAAGAATATCTGCGCATGGTATTGGCCGAGAGCGGGGCTACACGCGTGGTCGGGGAAGACCTCGGCACGGTCCCGAGATATGTGCGACCAAGTTTGCAGTCACTTGGCATTGCCGGATTCAAGATTCCGCAGTGGGAATTTCTGGACGGGCGAATGACGCCCGGAAACGAATTTGAACGGTTATCGGTCGCCACTTACGCGACCCACGATCACAAACCGATTCGCGAGTTGTGGCGTGAAATGTTTGATGAAAAGTCGCCGACGCGCGAACAAGCACGGGAAGATTTGCTCAAGATCGCGCAGTTTGCCGGGATCGCGCCGCAGGAAGGCCTCGAATACGAGCGCGCTGTTTATCCGGCAATCATGAGCGCGCTGTTCAACAGCAACTCGTGGATTGCGATTGTGATGATCACCGATCTTCTCGCGCGAAAGGATCGATTCAACGTTCCCGGGACGGCTGCAACCACAAACTGGACGCGGCGTTTGCCGAAAACGATTTCGCAAATGCGTGAGAGCCACAGTGTTCGGCGAAAAATGAGATTGATTACGGAGCTGCTGGAGAAAAGTGGACGCGTTCGCGATTCGTCATCCTAAGCGCAGCGAAGCGGAGTCACAGGATCCCGGTGCGAAACCGTTAAGGTAACGCTACGGGATCCCTCGCCTTTCGCTCGGGATGACAAACGATCTGAGTGCAGCTAAACAAAAGCATGACTTCTCCCATTAAAGTCGCTGTCACGGGCGCGGCCGGACAAATCGGTTACTCGTTGGTTTTTCGGATTGCCTCCGGGGCAATGTTTGGCCCGGAGCAACCAGTCGCATTGTCGCTCATCGAAATTCCAAACGCGCTCGGCGCGCTCGAGGGCGTGGTCATGGAATTGCACGACTGCGCATTTCCCTTGCTGAAATCGATCACGCCGACGGCGGATCTGGACGAAGGATTTCGCGAGGTGAATTGGGCGCTGCTGGTCGGGAGTGTGCCGCGCAAGGCCGGGATGGAACGAAAAGATCTGCTCGGAATTAACGGCAAGATTTTTACTGGCCAGGGTCAGGCAATTGAAAAGAACGCGTCGGCCGATGTGCGGAATCTGGTCATTGGCAATCCGTGCAACACCAATTGTTTGATTGCAATGAGTAACGCGAAACAAATTCCGCGCGATCGCTGGTTTGCCATGACCCGGCTCGACGAAAATCGAGCCAAGGCGCAGCTCGCGCATAAGGCCGGCGTTGAAGTGACAGCGGTAACGAACATGACGATCTGGGGAAATCATTCCGCCACCCAATATCCGGACTTCTATAACGCAAAAATTAACGGCCGATCCGCAAATGAAGTGATCCGTGACGAAGCGTGGCTAAAGGGAAATTTCATCACGACTGTGCAACAACGCGGCGCCGCGATCATCAAGGCGCGCGGCCTCTCGTCCGCGGCGTCGGCCGCTAACGCGGTGGTCGATACGGTCCGTTCATTGATAACCGATACGCCGAGGGAGGATTGGCACAGCGTGGCATTGTGTTCCACCGGCGAATACGGAGTTGAGAAGGGTTTGATTTGCTCGTTTCCAGTGAGGGTGAAAGATGGAAGGCCAGAAGTAGTGCAGAACGTGCCAATGAACGAATTCAGTCGCGGGAAAATTGAAGCGAGCGTAAATGAACTAAAGGAAGAAAAATCGCTCGTCAGCGAATTGTTGGGCGCATGATTCTCACTTTCGGTCATCCTGAACCGCGAAAACGGTGAGGGATTTCACAAGCATGGATCGTCGTCCCACCTACCTCGCGTGACACAACCGAATAGGTGAGGTCCCTCGCTTGCGCTCGGGATGACAGAACAAGAGCAAAGGATCCGCGGCTCCGCAGTATATCAGTCCTCGGCTGGGGGCATACCGGCATCATGCCGCTATCTTGCAACCGGCTGGAACCCCGTTGGCCCCACAGGCAAGATGCCTGTGTTACTCTAGTTTCCCACCGGTAAGACGCGAAAAAGCTTCGCGGTATTTCGCGCTCGTTTTCTCCACGATCTCCCGCGGCAAATGGGGCGCGGGCGGCGTTTTGTCCCAATCAAGCGTCTCCAGATAATCGCGCACAAATTGTTTGTCGAAACTCGGCGGGCTGGTGCCAACGCGATATTCATCAACGGGCCAGAAACGGGAGGAATCGGGCGTGAGACATTCGTCGATCAGCAGCAGATCATCCTCTAATTTTCCGAATTCGAATTTGGTGTCGGCGATAATGATTCCGCGAGCGGCGGCGTATTCGCTTCCCGCCTGATAAAGTTCCAGGCTGAGATCGCGCGCCAACTCGGTCAATTCCGCGCCCACCATGCGACCTGCCCGGTCAAGATCGATATTAAGGTCGTGACCGACGTCGCTTTTGGTTGACGGAGTGAAAATCGGGCCCGGTAATTTCGATGCCAGTTGCAGACCGTCCGGCAATTTCACGCCGCAGACCGACCCGTTGTGCTGGTAGTCCTTCCAGCCGGAGCCAGCGAGGTAACCGCGCACCACACACTCGATCGTGAGTGGCTCCGTTTTTTTTACGAGCATAGAGCGGCCCGCAAGCTGATCTCGAAATCCACGCAACGATTGCGGGAACTCATCGAAATCCGCAGTGATGAAATGGTTCTTGGCGAAGTCGAGTTTCTGAAACCAGAAAGCAGAGATTTGATTCAGGACCGCTCCCTTATAGGGAATGGGATCGGGCAGAATGACATCGAAAGCGGAGAGACGATCGCTGACGACGAAGAGTAAGGTATCGCCGAGATCGAACACTTCGCGCACTTTTCCGCTGCGCAGTTTTTTGATTCCAGGAAGGTTGATTGAGGATTGCGGCGTCGGTTGCATGGATCGAATTGTAAGAGGTGATTAGTGAGACGTGAGAAGTGGATGATAATACTTCTCACCTTTCACCTCCCACTTCTCACGTCAAACCATGGCTGGAATAGTCATTCGACCGCGGGCGCGAATTTTGCACGGACACGATTGGGTTTTCTCGAGCGAGGTGCTGAAGGTCTTCGGTAATCCCGCCGATGGCGACGTTATTTCGATCAAGGATGGACGAGATCGAATGCTGGGAAGCGCGATCTGGAATTCGAAATCGCAGATTGTGGCGCGCCGTTTTTCTCACCGCCGCCAAGAGCTCGATCTCGATTTTTTCCAGCGGCGAATTGCGCAGGCGGCGGAATATCGGGAGCGACGAAAAGTAAATCCCCAACTGCATCGCGTTGTCTGGAGCGAGAGCGACGGCCTGCCGGGCGTAATTCTCGATCGATACGGCGAGCAATTTGTCCTGCAACTAACGACTCTTGGGATGGATCAACGTAAAGAAATGTTAGTCGATGCCATCCGCGAAGTTCTGGGAGGGAGAAATATTATCGAGCGGAGCGATGCGGCCGTGCGACGCGCGGAAGGTTTACCGCAAACAAGCGGCGTTTTAGGCGGGGAGGCAGCGGAAGCCGAATTCGAAATCTGCGGAGTGAAATTTTTCATCGATCTTTTGAGCGCACAGAAAACCGGATTTTATCTCGATCAAATTTCACATTATCCGGTGGTCACCGAGTTCGCCGCGGGCCGACGCGTCCTTGATTGTTTCTCCAATGAGGGAGCGTTCGCGCTCATCTGCGCGCAGGCGGGAGCAAGCGAAGTCATCGGGGTGGAATTGCAAACGAACGCAATCGCGGCAGCGCGGGAAAATGCAAAACGCAATCAGCTGGCAGTGCGATGGGTGGAGCAGGATGTCTTTGTCTATTTGCGAGCAGCCGAAAAAGCGGGGGCGCAATTCGATTTAATCGTCCTCGATCCGCCCTCGTTCACAAAGACGAAAAGCGGTGTGCGCAATGCCGTTCGAGGTTATCGCGAGCTGCATTTGGGCGCCTTCAAGATGCTTTCGCGCGACGGAATTCTGGCAACGTTTTCCTGTTCGCACCACATCACTGACGGAATTTTATCCGAAACAATTTCTTCGGCGCTGGTGGATGCGCGTCGAGCGGCGCGACGGCTACGGCGGTTCGAGCAAGCGCTCGATCACCCCGTTTTACCGACGATGCCGGAAACGGAATATTTCAAGGGCGTGTTGTTGGAAATGAAGCCGTCGATTTGAAGGGAAAATTTGTATGTCTTTTAGAGATGCTTGCTATCAGCGAGGTTCGTCTCCTCTCCTCCTCGAACGAGGAGAGGATTGAGGTGAGGAGTCGAAGGTCTGCATCCCATCGGTTCGAGAGAGACAACATAGGCAAGGAAAAATCCCTCACCTTCATCCTCTCCCTTTGGCAAAGGGGAGGCAAAACGATCGCGGCGGCCGACGCTAACAGAGGGGAAAATTTGGATCGGGCGGGAAGAAAAATTGCGCCGCTGACGATGAAAAGTCTGGAAATTCGAACTTGACTCTTTAATGTCCGATTTAATTGGAGCGGGCAAAACCCTCTGCTCCGCCAAATCATGCCAGAACGGACTCGTGCGATGGAACAGATGCTTGAATTAGCCGACGAAGATGCAGTCACACCTGAGCTGCTCGATTCGCAGGTGCAAAAAGCGCAGGAGCAATTGCTGCAATTGCGCCGGCAACAAGAGCAGATCGAAAAACAAAAACGCGAGTTGGAGGAACTGAGCCGGCGGCAGGAGGAGCTGGAACGTGGCCGGGCGGAGATGACGGATAAATTGACGCGTTCGCTGGTGGTGCTGGAGCGGGAGGCGTACGAGACGCAAAACAAACTCGAGCAACTGCGGGCCACGCGCGAGAGCTTTGGCCAGCACCTCGAGATCCTGGAAGGGATTGATCCCAAAGCTTGGAATCCGTCGGATTTGCATCGGGAATTGAGCCGCGCCCTCAGTACGGTGGACGATGCGCGCGCGGAATTCAGCCAGCAACGAAGTCGTTTACAGGCGATCGCGACACAGGATTCGGAAGACGTGTCGTTGCCGGAAGTGGCGCCCGAGGTGGCGGGGACACGGGGCGAGCGCTCGTTTGGCCAATGGATTTTGATCGGATTCGCGCTTTCGCTGCCGCTAATGACGGTCGGATTAATCGGGTTGGTCATCTTCTGGTGGATGAAGGGTTAAGATTGCGGAATGATTCGGCGTTCGCCTAAATCCGGTTCGGCAGTTGATCAGCAACAAGAAGAACTAGTGCGTCGCGAGCGTGAGTTGCGCGATCAGATGCAGAAGTTGCAGCAAATGATCGAAGACGCGCCACGTCTGGCGCAGGAAACATCGCGGCGGCAGCGGGAGGAATTATTGGAGCGGGCCAATCGGCGCGGGAGCCGGCTCGACGCCTCGCTGTCACTGCGCGATAAACGCTGGGGCGACGAAGAATGGGGGGCGCGTCGGCCCGGGTCGTTGCGCAAGGAGAGACGGGAAGGCCGGATCATTTTTCTGGTGCTGGTGATCGCGCTTGCGGTAGCGGTGACGTGGCTGATGACGCGCTTCCATTTTTAAAATGGCAAGCGAACTCGACGTTGCTTATGTCGCGCAATTAGCCCGGCTGCGTTTGACCGCGGATGAGACGAAGCTTTTTCAAAAACAACTCGGCGACGTCTTGAAGTACGCGGAAAAATTAAAGGAAGTGAACGTCGAGGGAGTGGAAGCCGCGGCCCATGCTGTTCCAATGTTCAATGTCTTTCGCGAAGACAACGCGCGCGATTGGTTCACTGCCACCGAAGCCTTGAGCAACGCACCACGGAAGGCCAACAATCTTTTCATCGTCACCAAAGTTGTGGAATGACGAAGCTCGATCTGCCGGCGCTCAATATCGTCGAGCTCAGGAATTTGCTCCGGCAAAGGGAAGTTTCGCCAGGTGAGACGTTGCAGGCCCTGGAGGAGCGAATCAACGCCGTTGATCCCAAAATCGGCGCGTACCTGGTGCATGATCTCGCGGCGGCGACGGCGGAAGCAGAAAAAGCCGACGTGACTTTGCCGCTGGGCGGGATTCCGATCGCGATCAAGGATCTGATCAACGTCGAAGGTCAGCAATGCACTTGTGCTTCCAAGATCTTGCGCGGCTATCGTGCACCTTACAGTGCAACCGTGATCGAGAAATTGCGCGCGCAGGGCGCGATTCCCTTCGGCCGGATGAACATGGATGAGTTTGCCATGGGTTCTTCGACGGAAAACTCCAGTGCACAGGTCACGCGCAATCCCTGGGACCTTTCCCGGGTGCCGGGCGGATCGAGCGGCGGATCGGCCGCAGCCCTCGCTGCGGACATTGCTTTTGGCGCGCTTGGAACCGACACCGGCGGATCGATTCGTCAGCCCGCCGCGCTCTCCGGAATAGTCGGGTTCAAGCCCAGTTACGGCCGCGTCTCGCGCTTCGGTCTCGTCGCCTTTGCTTCCTCCTTCGATCAGATCGGACCGCTAACGAAAACTGTACACGACTCTGCTTTGCTCATGAATGCGATTGCCGGTCACGATTCGCGCGATTCTACGTCGCTCAACGCGTTGGTCCCGGATTATACAGCGAATCTTGGCCGCGATCTGAAAGGCATCCGCGTTGGTCTGCCAAAAGAATATATGATTGAAGGCGTCGATCCGGTGGTGAAAAGCGCGGTCATGGCAGCCGTGAAACAGCTGGAATCACTCGGCGCGGAAATCGTCGAGGCTTCCCTTCCACATACAGACTATGCCATTAGCGTTTACTATATTCTGGCGACGGCGGAAGCTTCGGCCAACCTTGCGCGCTTTGATGGTGTGCGCTACGGGCATCGGGCGGAGAAAGTGAGCACTTTGTTTGAGCACTACGCCCGCACTCGTGCGGAAGGATTCGGCGCGGAAGTGAAACGGCGAATTATTCTCGGCACCTACGTTCTCAGTTCCGGGTATTACGACGCCTATTATTTGCGTGCCCAAAAAGTGCGCGAGCTCATCCGCCAGGATTTTGTGCGCGCGTTTGAGAAAGTAGAAGCTCTCGTTTCGCCAACGTCGCCCGGCCCGGCGTTCAAGCTGGGCGAGAAAACGACCGATCCCTTGCAGATGTATCTGGCGGATGTTTTCACCAACGCTGCGAACTTGGCCGGAATTTGCGGCATCAGTCTCCCCTGTGGATTTGCCGAGTCCGAGAACGGCAAGAAGTTGCCGATCGGATTACAGCTCCTCGGAAAAGCGCTGAATGAAGCGCGCATTTTTCAAATTGCGCACGCCTATGAGCAAAGCACCGACTGGCATAAAGCACGTCCGGCGTTTGAGCCGATTGCCGCGTGATCGCACGGCTGCGAGTTCTGACTGAGCGATTAGAAAGTTCGCGTGCGCGGCTCCTGATCCGAGCGCTGTTTATCACCACGGCGATAACCTTCACCCTTCTGCCCTTTATCCGCTTTTTGCACAGCGGAACCGACATGGATTACCGGACCTGGTTTGATGCAGGGCAAACGGTGGTACGCGGCGGCGAGCTTTACCCGCACACGCAAAATTTCCCGTTCATGTATCCGCCCACGTGCGCGTTGCTTTTGGCGGCACCAGCGTTTTTTGGGAAGCCCGCGCTCATTTTGATTTTGTCGTCGCTCAACACGCTGGCGTGGATTCTGTGCATCAGGTTTTCAAGCGCGTTGATATCGGAGCAGCGCGCTCAGAACGCGCACATTGTCGTCGCCACCTTCATCGTTATGCCTTTTGTCTGGTCGAGTTATCATCTCGGCCAACCGAGCCTGGTTTTGCTCGCGCTCATGCTCGGTGCTTTTCTCAGCTTGCGCCACGGCCGCGAAACCTTAGCCGGCGCCATGGTCGCGCTCGCGGTCGCGATCAAAGCGTTTCCTTTGCTCGCCATTTTTTATCTTGTTTATCGCCGTTATTGGACGGCCGCGATTTCGCTCGTAATTGCGCTGGTCATCCTGCTTTTCGTTTTACCAATTCCATTTCGCGGTTGGCACCAGACCTTGAACGACGCTCGCGACTGGCAACGCGGCATGTTGCATTATGAGCAAAGTGGGATCGCGCAACGGCCGGCGCGCGGTTATACCTGGAAAAATCAATCGATTTTCGGTTTGGCCAATCGTTTGCTCAGGCGAGTCAGTGTCGATGAGGAACCTGATCCACCAGCTTACGCGAATCTCGCCGATCTTGATTTCAGGACGGTAAACATCGTCATCATTGCGAGCGCTCTTCTCCTGGGCTTTTCCTTTGTTGCGGCAATGCCGCGCCAACGTGCGCCGGAAGGAGACGCCCGGGAATTCGCCGCGCTTTTAAGCCTGATCCTGATTTTTACGCCGCTCGCCTTCGGTTACTTATTTGTCTGGCTAATGTTTCCGCTCGCGATCCTGCTCAAACGGAGCTTGGAAGTGCCGGCATCGGTGATCTGGCTGTTGATCGCGCTCGCGCTTTTAACCGCGACGGCGATCGCG
>Ga0209686_1001239_pt1 | contig 12772 bp, 8 predicted proteins | sample GraSoiAngelo_126_FD_185883 | JGI IMG/M metagenome (GOLD analysis project Ga0209686, IMG submission 185883) | Grasslands soil microbial communities from the Angelo Coastal Reserve, California, USA - 14_0927_09_20cm (SPAdes) (version 2) | ecosystem: Environmental > Terrestrial > Soil > Grasslands ...
CCGTGAACCGTGAACCGTGAACCCTGAACCGTGAACCCTGAACCGTGAACCCTGAACCGTGAACCGTGAACCGTGAACCGTGAACCGTGAACCGTGAACCGTGAACCCCGTATAATGGCCTCGTGCAATCGCTGCAAACGCGCGTCGCGGGCGCGATCGACGAGCTGCTGCGCACGCTGAACGAGCGAGGCGAGGGGCTCGCCTCGGCGGCGCTTGCGATCGCGCGTGTGGAATACCCCGCGCTCGATCCCGATCCCTACCTGCAGCGCATCGAGCGCATGGGCGAGGCGGCCGCCGGACGGCTGCAGCGGCGCACCCCCGACGACCGCCGCCGCGACAGGGCGTTCCAGATCTCGACGCTCAATGCGTACCTTTACGAGGAGCTCGGCTTCAGCGGCAACCGCGAGCACTACGACGATCCCCGCAACAGCTTTCTGAACGAAGTCCTCGATCGGAGGACGGGCATCCCGATCAGCCTCGCAGTGATTTACCTCGAGGTCGCGCGGCGCGCGGGTGTGCGGATTGAAGGCGTCAACTTCCCCGGTCACTTTCTCGTCCGGCTCCCCGCAACAACCGGCAGCGATGATCTGATCGTCGATCCATTTCACAGCGGCGCGCTGCTCTCGGAGATGGACTGCCGTCAGCTGCTGCGCCAGCACGTCGGAGAGGAGGCGGCTTTCGATCGCGGGCTCCTCGCCACCGCCACGCGCCAGCAGATCGTCGTGCGCATGCTGGTGAACCTGAAGCGGCTCTACGTCCGCATGCGATCGTTTCCCCAGGCGCGCTTCATCGCGGATCTGCTGCTCGCCGTCGACCCGTCCGCGCTCTCGGAGCTCCGCGATCGCGGGCTGCTCGCCTATCACATGGAGGACTTCCCCGCCGCGCTCCGCGACCTCGAAGCCTACCTGCGCATGATGCCGCGTCCCGACCTGCCGGTGCCCGAGCACGAACACGCCGCCGGAGGGCAGTCGGAAGAGGCGTCCGAATCGTCCCAGATCTGGGAGCACGTGAAGACGCTCCGACGACGGGTGGCTGGCTTCAATTGAGGGGGAGGCCTCTGAGTCGATCGGCTCTGTGGCCTCCAAGGCAACGAACTCCCTCCGGAAAGTTGCAGACTGCCGCGCGCGCGTGACGAGCGCGCGCTCATCGTCCACGAATCGCCGTCCAATGACGCGGCGGTCCGATCGACCACTTCAAGCTTCCGTCCCACCGTCCGTCACACTGCCCGTTTCCCGCTCTGTTTCCGCGCGAAGTCCGTTGGCATGTCGGGTGCCTTAGAGAAGCCGGCTACCAGTGTCAGTTGCCGGTATCCAGTTGCCAGTTGCCGGTTCGCGTTCCCGGTTCTGGCGACTGGTTACTGACCACTGGTTACTGGCAACTGGTTACTGGCCACTGACAAGGAGCATCCATTCATGCATCGAAAGCTCTTGGCATTTGCCCTGCTCTGCCTGACGCTCGCGGCCCCCGCCCTCGCGCAGGTCCAGAGCGGCACCATCGCCGGCATCGTCCGCGACGAGCAGGGCGGCGTGCTGCCCGGCGTCACCGTCACGCTCGCCGGTGCGGATCGCTCGGCGACGTTCGTCACCGAAGCCGACGGGCGGTTCCGTTTTCTCGATCTGCCGCCCGGCGTCTACAAGGTGACGTCCGATCTGCAGGGATTTTCGCGGCTGATCCGCGAGGGCATCACCGTCACGGTCGGCTCGAACGTCGACATTCCGATCACGATGAAGGTCGCGTCGCTCCAGGAGAGCCTCACCGTCACCGGCGACTCCCCTATCGTCGACACGAAGGCGATGGGCACCGCCACAAATTTCACGAGTGCCGAGCTCGAGAAGATCCCCACGTCGCGCGATCCGTGGGCGCTGCTGCGCACCGTGCCGGGCGTGATGGTGGACCGCGTGAACATCGCGGGCAACGAGACCGGCCAGCAGTCCAACTTCCAGTCGAAGGGCACGCGCCCGCAGGATGCGGTCTGGACGATGGACGGCGTGGTGATCACGGATATGGCGGCGATCGGCGCCTCGCCGACCTATTTCAACTACGACAACTTCGAAGAAGTGCAGGTGTCCACGTCGGGACAGGATCTGAAGCAGCCGACCGGCGGCGTCGGGCTCAACATGGTCGTCAAGCGCGGCACGAACCAGCTGCGCGGCGGCGTGCGCGGCTACTTCACGAGCGACGCGCTCGAAGCGAGCAACGTGCCCGATGAACTGAAGGCGACCGTGACGCCCGGGACCGCGGATCACAACAACCAGATCTCGGACTACACCGCGGAAATCGGCGGACCGATCCTCCACGACAAGGCGTGGTTCTACGGATCGTGGGCGAACCAGGACATCCGGCTTTCGCGCCGCTCGGGCAACCTGATCGATCGCACCGTGCTGAAGACGTTCGACGCGAAGGGCAACTGGCAGGTGACGAGCAAGGACATGCTCAACGTCCTCTGGTATCTCGGCGCGAAGGAGAAGTTCGGACGGTCCCCGGGCACGTCGGGGATTACCGGCGACGCGCCGAGCGCGACGTGGGACCAGGGAGGCGCGTACTCCGGCGGCCCGCAGGGGCTGACGAAGTTCGAAGACAACCACGTGTTCGGCGCGAACCTGTTCCTCTCCGGCCGCTATGCGTACTACAACACCGGCTTCGGCCTCGTGCCGAAGGGAGGTCTCGATACCGAGGCGGGAGAGAGCCAGGTGCTCGCGCAGTCGTTCGGGTCGACGCGGCAGAGCCTGAACATCCGTCCGCAGCACACGGCCAACCTCGATGGCACTTCGTTCCACAACGCGTGGGGCGCGTCGCACGAGATCAAGTTCGGCGGCGGTTATCGTCGTGTCGACGCGACGACCGGCACGCTGTGGCCGGGCAACATGATCCGCGCGTTGAACAACTCCGCGACGAACAACGTCGCGCGCGTGTATCGCGAGGGCCTGGGCACGAACCGCCTCGAGTTCTTCAGCTCGTACCTGGGCGACACGATCTCGCGCGGACGGCTGACAGTCGACGCGGGGCTGCGCTACGACCGTCAGTGGGGCTCCGCGCTTCCAAGCGAGACGAAGGCGAACGCCGCATTCCCGGACATCGTCCCCGGCATCTCGTTCGGCGGGTACGACGCGCCGTTCACGTGGAAAGACGTCTCGCCGCGCATTGGCGCGACGTGGGCGCTCGACGAGGCGCGCAAGACGATCCTGCGTGCGAGCTTCAATCGCACCGCCGGCCAGCTCGAGACGACCGTGGTGGGTTACTCGAACTTGAGCAGCAATCCGGGCTTCGCCGATTACGGGTGGATCGACGCGAACGGCGATCACCTGGCACAGGCCTCGGAGGTGGACTTCAGCAACTTCATCACGGTCGGCGGCGGTTTCGATCTCGCGAACCCGACGTCAGTGGAGTCGGTCGACCGGATCGATCCGAAGCTGAAGGCGCCGCACACGGCCGCGTTCGTCGCGGGCGTCGATCGCGAGCTGATGCCGAACCTCGCGATCTCGGCGTCGTACACCTACACCCGCACGTCGGACGTCAATGGCAACTTCACGAACTACTACACCCCCTGGATCGGCCTGACGACAGCGGACCATACGGCGAGCACGACGCGGCTGACCGGCACGCTGCCCGATGGCAGCACGTACGACGTCCCGACGTTCATCCCGGATGCAAACAAGGTTGGCGCGGTGAACTTCGGCACGCTGCTGACGAACTATCCCGGTTACTACAGCTACTACAACGGCGTCGAGTTCACGATGACGAAGCGGCTGTCGAACAGGTGGATGGCGCGCGCGGGCGGCGCGTGGAACGCGCCCAGGGAGCACTACGACGTGGCGGTCAACGAGCAGGGCAATCCGACGCGAACCGACACGACGCCGCTCGTCAACGGCGGCGCCTTCGTGGTGCGCAGCGGCGGCAGCGGCTCGGGCGACATCTTCATCCACTCGAAGTGGCAGATCAACGCGAACGGGCTGTACGAGGCGCCCTGGGGCGTGAACCTCGCGGCCAACCTGTTCGGCCGCCAGGGCTATCCGTTCCCGGTGTATCGCAATGCCGCGCTCGGCGTCGACGGGACGCGGCGCGTGCTCGTCTCGCCGGAGCTCGACACGTTCCGTCTCGACAATCTGTGGGATCTCGATGTGCGCGCATCGAAGGTGTTCAGGCTCGATCGGATGAACATCGAGGGGATCGCGGATCTGTTCAACGTGATGAATGCGAACACCGAACTCGTGAGAAACCGCAACGCCGGATCAACGACGTTCAATCAACTCGTGCAGAACCTGAGCCCGCGCATCCTGCGGTTTGGAGTCAGAGTGACCTTCTAGACAAAGCTGCCAGCTATCAGCTACCAGCTTCCAGCTGCCAGCTTCCAGCTTTTGGCTGGCGGCTGGCGGCTGGCCTTGGATTGGTCAATCCAACCGCTTGAATCTAACCAGATCCCGCCAGTAGACCGGTCGATATCGTAGGGCTTTAATTCCGCAGTTTTCCTGGCAAAACTCGTCATTCGTCGTCCATCCCACCAGCGGAACGATCGTCCGGTTGTGGCATTTTTCCTGCTATTCTCCGCTCCGCGCCCTTCCGGCTTGTGAACAACGGAGGATGGAAGATGAGATTGCGTTTCATCGCCTTGCTGGCGGCGCTCGCGCTGGCGCTGAGCGTGTCGCCGGTCCGGGCTCAATCGCAGACCGGCGAAATCTTCGGCAAGGTCACCGACGATTCCGGCGCGGTGCTGCCCGGCGTCACTGTCACGTTGTCCGGTCCCGGCCTTCTCCAGCCGCTGACGTCGATCTCCTCGGAAACGGGCAGCTTCCAGTTCCCGCGGCTCGAGGTCGGCGCCTATAACGTGAAGTTCGAGCTCCCCGGCTTCAAGACCGTCATCAAGGAAGGCATTCGCGTCAGCGTTGGCTTCAGCGCCAACGTCAGCACGCAGCTGGCCGTCTCGACCGTGCAGGAGACGGTGACGGTGACGGGCGAGAGCCCGATCGTCGACACGAAGGCGACCGGCACGAAGGCGACCTTCACCGTCGAACAGCTCCAGAGCATTCCGTCGGCGCGCGACCCGTGGGTCATCCTCCAGCAGACCGCGGGGATCGCGATGGACCGCGAGAACATCGGCGGCAACATGTCAGGGCAGCAGTCCAACTTCGTGTCGCGCGGCGCGAGCCCGGGCAACACGAAGTGGTCGGTCGACGGCATCGACACGACTGACATGGCCGCCACCGGCGCGTCGCCCACCTACTACGACTTCGATGCGTTCCAGGAGATGACGATCACCACGGGCGGCGTCGACGTCTCGCAGCAGACCGGCGGCGTCGGCGTGATGCTGGTGACCAAGAGCGGCACCGATCGCTTCAAGGGCTCCACGCGCTACTACAACACCAACGATCAGGTCGAGTCGAACAACATCACCGACGACATGCGCCGCCAGGGCGCCACGTCCGGCAACCCGATCCAGGACATCAAGGATTACGGGGTCGAAGCGGGCGGCCCGATCAAGAAAGGCCGCGCCTGGGTGTGGGGCAGCTACGGCAAGCAGGACATCAACGTCGGCGTCGTCAATTTCTACAAGCCGACCGACGCGTGCCAGGCGTTCAAGACCTCCGCGACCGCGCTCGCGACGCCAATCAAGGACGTGAACGCGTGCCTCAACCCTGATAACACCATCCTCCAGACGACGAACGTCAAAGGAGAGGTGCAGCTGTTCGCGGGAAACAAGCTGTCGCTGTTCAACAGCATGTCGAAGAAGGTGCGCAACGCGCGCGGCGCCGACGACCTGCACCCGATCGAGACGACGTCGCGGCAGGCGGCGGTCTCGCAGACCTTCGGCACGAAGTGGTGGATCACCGGGCCGTCGCCGACCTACAAATTCGGCGACCAGTGGGTGCTCACCGATCGCCTGCTGATGGAAGTGGACTACGCGCACGTCGGCAACAACTTCATCCTCGACTTCCACGAGGATTCGCTGACCGACGTCCAGCCGGCGCTGATCGTGTCGACCGGCCTCAACCTCCGCTCCGCCTCACAGAGCGTGTTCCTGCGTCCCGTGAACAGCGTCAACTACAACGCGAACTACTTCCTGCCGGCGACGTTCGGAATGGATCACGCGTTCAAGTTCGGCGCCTACTGGCGCGACGCGTACAGCGAGTCGATCGGACACACCGGCGGCTTCGCGACGGCGCGCTTCCCGAACCAGGCGGCGTTCGACAACGACACGTGCGCGACAGGCGTGGCGGCGGGCTGCGCGGCATCGCTGACGCGCGACAGCCACAGCATCTCCCGCCTCACGAACGTTGCGGCATTCGTGCAGGACACGATCACGCACCGGAAGATGACGTTCCAGCTCGGGCTTCGCTACGACATGAACCACGACGAGGCGCTCGCGGCGAGCGTCCCGGCCAGCGGGGTCATGCCGACGCTCCTGCCGGCCGTCAGCTTCGGCGGCGTCGATCCGGGGATCGTCTTCCACGACTTCTCGCCCCGCCTCGGGTTCACCTACGACCTGCAGGGAAACGGGAGAACCGTGGCGCGCGTGAACTACGCGCGCTACTACGGTCAGGTCGGCAACGGCGGCGTCTCCAGCCAGATCAACCCGCTCACCGCGGTGACCGTCCGCTACCCGTGGGCGGACCTGAATGGCGACCGGTTCGTGCAGGCGAATGAGGTGCAGCCGACCAACGGTAACTTCGCCAACTTCCAGAACCTGAGCGGCAACTGGGATCCGGCGAATCCGTCATCTCCGACCACGGCCAACACGATCGATCCGAACCTGAAGAACGACACCACCGATGAATTCATCGTCGGCGCGGCGCGCGAGATCGGCCGCGGATTTGCCGTCGACGCCGCCTACATCTGGCGGCGGTACGACAATTTCAACTCGTCCTTCACGCTGCGTTCGGACGGCAGCCTCGTCAGCAGCTCCGACTATGTGTCGACGCAGGTGGTCCCGACCTGCACGGTTGCCAGCGCGCGCTGCGAGACGGTCACAGCGTTCTACCCCGCTACGCAGCTTGGCGGCATCACGCGCCTGATCAACACGCCGAACTTCAACCGTGCTTACAACGGCTTCGAGGTGAACGCGCGCCGGCGGATGGCGAATCACTGGATGCTGAACACGAGCCTCGCGTACAACAGCATCATCCAGCACTACGGCGACGGATCATTCCAGAACCCGAACAACATCGCGGTGCGGAACGGACACGAGTACGACTTTGCCACGTCGGGCTCGGGCATTGGCAACGTGTTCGTGAACGCCAAGTGGCTCTTCAAGTTGAGCGGCATGTATCAGCTGCCCTATGCGTTCAACGTCTCGGCGTTCTACAACGCGCGTCAGGGCTATCCGTTCGAGGCGGCGATCCAGTTGCCCACGGCACTCCCGAACGGCGGCGGCACGCCGACGCTCATCCTCGATCCGATTGGCGAGAACCGCCTGCCGAACTATCAGAACCTCGACCTGCACCTCGAGCGTCCGATCACATTCGGCTCGGCGCGCTTGGTGCCGGCGATCGACATCTTCAACGTGACGAACAACAACACCATCCAGGCGCTCCGCGGGAACCAGAACGCCGCGAATGCGAACAACATTCAGGCGATCGTGGCCCCGCGCGTGCTCCGCTTCGGTGTCCGCGTGAACTGGTAAGTCGAGTCGGGAGGGGAATGAAGGGCCGGCTTCCTTCGGGGGCCGGCCTTTTTTATCGTCAATCCCTGATCCCTCATCCGGAATCCCTCATCCGGAATCCCTCATCCTTTATCCCACATCCCAATCTCCCATCTCATGCCGCATCCCGCATCCCGCACCCCGCATCCCGCACCCCGCACCCCGCACCCCGCACCCCGCGCTCCGCGCCCCGCATCGCTATGGCACAATCTGCCGCATCGATATGACGAGCAATGAAGGGCGGCGTCCATTGACGCGCCTGGCCGCCGGCCTCACCGTCGTCACTGTGCTCTGCTGGGCGTGGATCGTCCCGATGGCGCGCGACATGTACGGCGCCATGACCGGCCCGTCCGCCTGGATGATGACGATGACGTGGGATGCCACCCATGTGCTGTTGCTCTGGGCGATGTGGGCAGTGATGATGGCCGGCATGATGCTCCCGTCGGCGTGGCCGCTGTTGCGGCTGTATGCGCTCGCTGCCGAGCGCAGTCCGGATCGGGGCACCGCGACTCTGCGCGCGGTCGCCGTCGGAGCGGGTTATCTGCTCGTCTGGATGCTGTTCAGCGTGTGCGCCACGCTGCTGCAGCGCGCCCTGAGCCGGACGCTCCTGCTGACGCCGATGATGGAGATCGCCACGCCGCGCGCCGCGGCCACCCTGCTCCTGCTGGCCGGCGTGTACCAGTTCACGCCGCTGAAAGCCGCGTGCCTGCGGCTGTGCCGATCGCCCGTCTCGATCGTGGCGCACCGCTGGCGCGCGGGCGCCGCCGGTGCCCTGCGCATGGGCCTCGAGCACGGCCTGTACTGCCTCGGCTGCTGCTGGGCGCTGATGCTGCTGCTCTTTGTGGGGGGCGTGATGAACCTCGCCGTCATCGCGGTGATCACCGCGGTGGTGCTGATCGAGAGGCTCGCGCCGTTTGGCGCGCAGAGCAGCCGGGCGACAGGGGCCCTCCTGGTCGCGCTCGGCGCGTGGGCGTGGGCATTCACGCGCTGACCTGGTCTTCTACTAGCCCGTTATGCGGCTCGCAACAAGAATTTTGTACTCGTTGTCGAGGAGCCGGATAACGGGCTTAGGCGCGCCACGGGCGCGCCCCGCCGGAGCGGAGCGGGGCACGGGGGCCCCGCGAGCGACGGCGATGGGGGGTCCGGCGGGGCGAAGCCCCCCGGTCTAGTCAGAAGGCGAACCTCAATCCGAGCTCCAGTTCGACTTCTCCGCGCCGACTGAAACACCCTCTGCGCTCGCGCGGAACGTCCCCTGCCCGCACTCCCCCTTCTTCCAGATGAATCCGTCGGGCAGATCGATGTTCGCCAGGTGGTCTTTGCCCGTCACCGGGTCCTTGAACGTGTCGCCGCGCCCTTCGCCCACGCCTTCTATTTTCAACGTGCTCTTGCGGCCGGATCCTTCGATCGTGATCGGCGCCTTCACGAGCCCCGCGACTTCGAAGGTCGGGCCCAGAAGTTCCCATGGCAGGCCGCCAAGCTTGCCCGTGAAGATCTGGGCGAGCGCGCCGATCTGCGCTTCGCTCGTCGGCGGCTCCACGACGAACACGCACTTGCCGTGGCCTTCATGGATGGCCTTCGGCCAGTCCACCACGGCCGCGCACCTCAGCCCTGACAGACTCACGTTGCCGCAGGATCCGTCCGTGATATCGAGGCCGATGAGCGCTCGACAACTGCCGTCCCTGGAGTTCGGGAATCCGCCGAAGTTGCAGCCGCAGCCGAAATCGCAGTTGCAGAACTCGTAGCCGCGACCCCGCAGCGTCCATCGTGTCGTTGCCGTCGCCATGTGAATCCCCCTCGTGCGGCAGACTACAGAACCCCTCCGCTGCTGACAAGAGGCAGCCCTTCAGCTGGCGGCGCTGGTGATGGTGACGGCGGCAACATCAGCGGCAACCATTTCGCTTCTTCATGTAGCTGCTTGCCCGAACTGGGCAATAACCACCCGCCGCGTCGCGAATCGCGCGGCTCCCGCGCTCGCGGTGAATCTCCGCTAATTCTTTTCAGCGTCAGCGCTTCGCGCACTCGCGCGACGTGCCGAGAGGTGTGGCATTCGCGTTGATGTAGCACGGTTCAGAAGTCGTTCGGCGCAATGGCCATTGCGAAGCCGGGACGAGGAATTCGTGCCCGCAGTGTTGAGCCGGATCTCCGGCGAACGCGCGCGGCAGGAGGTTCGTCATGCTTCGCACCGCGTGTTCGTTCGTGTTCGCCTGCGCACTTGCTGCCGCCGTGCCTGTCGCCGCGCAGGACGCCGCGCCCGCCGACCTCGCCGCCGCGTTAGTACCCGCCGTGCCCACCGCACCTGGCGCACCCTTGGCACCCAAAGTCTCCCGCCCGGCCGCGCTCGTTCCGCTCTATGCGGGCTTCGCGACGCTCCAGGCGCTCGACTACGCGTCGACCATGCGCGCGCTGGCAAACGGCGCCGGCGCCGAGGCGAACCCGATGATGCGATCGATCGTGAAGAATCCTCCGGCCTTCATCGCGCTCAAAGCGGCCGCGACCGCGGGCGTGATCGTCGTGGGTGAAAAGATGTGGAAGAAGAACCGCGTGGGCGCGGTGCTGTTCGTGGCGGGTGCGAACGCCGCTATGGCGATCGCGGTCGGGAGGAATTACGCTGTCAGATAGGCCGGGTCTTCAGACCCGGCGTCAATGCCACCCGACCAGTTTCGCAAGGCGATGCAGCAGGTTCGGCTGCGCGCGGTTGACGCTCGCCTGTTCGAGGATGGTGAGGCACTCGTCTATCGTCGTGGCGGTGCCGATGCCGAGCCGGCGCGCGCTGATGGCGGTCATGTCGTCAGAGGGATCCACGATCAACAGCGGCTTGGCGCCCGACTCCGACTTGATGTCGATGCAGTTCTTCGCATTGTCGTCGACGTGATAGTCGAGGCGCAGCGCTCCCGCGGCCGCGCCGCGCGATCCGGCAATCACCAGCACGCTCGGCAGATCGAATCCCTGCTCGACCAGCCACCGCTGCGTCTGTCGCTGCACGGTGTCGCCGTCGGTCGCCGGACGCTGCGTGATGAAGAACACTTCCCAGCGGTGCCGCACCATCATCTCGTGAATGCGCCCCACCGCCGTCGGATCCAGCGGCTTCAGCGTCGTCCAGAAATCCGGCGTCTCCTGGATCGCCTGCCAGACAAGATCGCGGCGGCGCCGATGTTCTGACGGCCGCACCTCCTTCTTCCGCCTTCCGCCTTCCGCCTGTCTGGCTGCGTCTTCAGTTTTCCTTGCTTCTTCTTCCGCCTTCGCCCGAGTCCGCGCGGTCTCCTCGTCCTCAGATTCCTCACTGGCTTCTTCCTCGGGATTGCCGGCGCGCGTCGACGGGGTCGAGGGGCCGACCAGGCGCGTCTCGATCTCGTGGTACGCGGCGGCGAAGTCCGCAAGGACTCCGTCCATATCGAAGCCTATCCTGAGGGGCATGGAGGATCTATTATCGCTTGAAAATGCGGGGCCGAGACGCGGGATCCGCGCATGAAGGCGGACCTTTCAATTGAACTGTCGAAGGAAAACGAAGCAGGCGAAGGGAACCTATATCTATTGAGTGAGCTCCTTATATCGAAAGGTAGCTCCTTCGGCCCTTCGACTGTACCTAAAAGAGGCTCCTTCGATTCCTTCGACTCCCCTTCGAGTCCTTCGATTGAGAACTACAGAGCGGCGGCGCCTCGGAGCGCGACGACGTGGCCGGCGTCGCGGAGCGTCTGTTCCTGGCGCGCGAGCTCGATGTCGTGTTCGACCATCATGCGAACGAGCTCGGTGAACGAGACGCGCGGTTTCCATCCGAGCTGCGCCTTCGCCTTCGAGGGATCTCCCTTGAGGAAATCCACCTCGGTCGCGCGGAAGTACTTCGGATCGACCTCGACGTAGTCCATCGACTCGAGGCCCGCGATCTGGAACGCAAGCGTGACGAACTCCTGGACCGAGTGCGATTCGCCGGTGGCGACGACGTAGTCGTCGGGGCGGTCCTGCTGGAGCATCAGCCACATCGCTTCGACGTAGTCGCCGGCGAACCCCCAGTCGCGCTTCGCCTCGAGGTTGCCGAGCGCGAGCTTCTTCTGCAGGCCCGCCTTGATGCGGCCGGCGGCGCGCGTGATCTTGCGCGTGACGAACGTTTCGCCGCGGCGCGGCGATTCATGATTGAAGAGGATGCCGTTGCACGCGAAGAGATTGTAGGCCTCGCGGTAATTCACCGTGAACCAGTGCGCCGCCACCTTGGCCGCGGCGTACGGGCTGCGCGGATAGAACGGCGTCTTCTCGCCCTGCGGCGGCGGCGTGGCGCCGAACATTTCCGACGATCCCGCCTGATAGAGGCGCACCTGCCGGTCCGTGCGCGCGTTGTAGTCGGCAACCGAATCGAGCAGCCGCAGCGCGCCGACCGCGACGATGTCGGCGGTGTATTCCGGCTCTTCGAACGAGACCTTCACGTGCGACTGCGCGCCGAGGTTGTAGACCTCGTCGGGCTGCACCTTCTCGAGCACGCGGCGCAGCACGGTCCCGTCCGCGAGATCGCCGTAGTGAAGGTAGAGCGGGGTCTGATCCGTGTGCGGGTCGCGATAGAGCGCGTCGAGCCGATCCGTATTGAACGAGGAGGCGCGGCGGATGAGGCCGTGGACCTCGTAGCCTTTGCCGAGAAGGAACTCGGACAGGTACGACCCGTCCTGTCCCGTGATGCCCGTGATTAATGCTCTTTTCATTATGTGTAGGGCGGTGTTCAGACCCGCCAACCGCATGTGTAGGCCGGGTCTTCAGACCCGGCTTCATTGTACCTGGCTTCCGTCTTTCGTATTTGTCGGCCGACCGGGCTTCATTGTTTACACCGCGGTGGTTTGAGCGCCTCGCAGCTGTCCGTGATGCGCCATGAACCACTGATACGTCGACGCGATCCCCTCGCGAAGCGCGATCATGTGCCGCCACCCGAGCGCGTGCAGGCGCGAGACGTCGAGCAGCTTGCGCGGCGTCCCATCGGGCTTCGACGTGTCGAACACGAGCCCGGCGCCGGGATGCACGATCTCGCGCACGGTCTCGGCGAGCTCGCGGATCGAGAGGTCCTCGCCGGTGCCGACGTTGATGTGCCCGGTCCCGTCGTAGCGATCCATCAGGAACACGCACGCGTCGGCGAGGTCGTCGACGTGGAGGAACTCGCGCCGC
>Ga0209686_1001240_pt1 | contig 12767 bp, 13 predicted proteins | sample GraSoiAngelo_126_FD_185883 | JGI IMG/M metagenome (GOLD analysis project Ga0209686, IMG submission 185883) | Grasslands soil microbial communities from the Angelo Coastal Reserve, California, USA - 14_0927_09_20cm (SPAdes) (version 2) | ecosystem: Environmental > Terrestrial > Soil > Grasslands ...
CGAAACTACGTCGCATCGATTCGTCTCGGCCTGCACGCGCTTGCTTCGGGACTTTCCCATTGTTCACATCGCACGGTGGCAAGACGGATCCTGGCTTGGCCTCGACGATGCGGCCCTGTTGATGTCTTGCGCCGAAGCCGGTTTGGTGCTCGTCGCGTTCGACCGCGCAACGCTCCCGTGGCACGCGGGCCAGGTCCTGCGCGCGGGGGAAAGTCACGGCGGCCTCATCCTGTTCCGCCGCACGGTTCGGAGTACCAACTACGGCGACCAAGCGCGCCTGGTGACCGACTTCTGGTTCGGTGAAGGTCGCGGATGGGACTGGACCAATCGAATCGTCTACCTGCCGAAGTCGCCGTGACCCCTTGGATGTCGTTCGGGTGTCCGCGAAGCGTTTCAGCGCGATCCGCACAATCTGCTGGACGTAATCCTGACGGTGGAACAGATCGACATCGACGCGGCGGTCATCGGCAGCGCGAGCTGGCCAGGCCGACATGGGCTCAACCGCATGCTGCGGCCGCGCGTCCTCCCCGGTGAGCGGGCACGCGCATGGGCACGGCATCATGTTGAGGAAGTCGGAAGTCTCGAGAACTTCCTACCGGCGCTCTATGCGGATCAGAAGATAGGACGGGCCCAACCCGGTTCGCTTGTCCCACGAACGCGGGCGCGGGGAGACGCGGCGAATCAGATCGCGGACTCGCGACTCGAGCGCGTCTCCGTCAGACATGCCAGATCCGGGATTGGTCCGAGGTGATGCAGCTCACACGGAGCGGTAATCGATGGGCGGCCGCCCGCGCGATCGGCCTGCATTCTTCTAGGCCGTCGACCGTGCGGACGCACCGACCGTCTGCCGCGTGGTGGCGTTCGGCGGCGTGACAAGGCTGAAGATATTGCCGGCCGGGTCCTTGAACCAAGCGGTCTTCATCGTGCCGGCCACATGAAGGTCGCCCTGCCGGGTCATGTTCGGCAAATCATAATGCTCGAAGCTAACTCCGCGACCCTTCAGCGTCTTCACGATATCTTCGACCTCGTCGGTCACCCAGGTCACCGCAGTTGCTTTGTTCGTACCGGCGTGTTGCGAACGGTAGACGAAAAGCGTGGACGTTCCGCTCTTGAAGGCGAGCACTTCCTCGTTCTCCATGACCTTCGTCAGCCCGAGCGTCTGCTCGTAGAACTTTCTCGCGCTGTCGAGATTCTTGACCGCAACCGTCGCAACAGCATCCCTATCCCTGAGCATCGTAGTCTCTCCTTGGTTGAGCGCTCTCGCGAGATTCGCCCTGGCGACCGGGCGGCGCGGCAACGCATTGTCAGGATCGAAGCAAGCAGCGATCCGAGAAGTCCTTCAACCGGCCGAGCTCGAGCGAGCTCGACACGTGAGCGTCTCTGCGAACTTCCTCGCCATGCGACAAGCCTGAAACATCGACCGTCAGACCAGTTGACTGCCAACAGCTGTGAGGTGTAGCCTCCCAACACATGACGCCCGACAAGAGTGACGTTCTCTACGGCACCCTCGGCTTGATGGTCATCAAGACCTTGGATGCCCTGGGCCCGCTGCACGGGTATCGGATCGCGCGACGAATCGAACAGATCAGCGGGAATCAGCTTGCACTCAACCAGGGCACTCTGTATCCGGCGCTGCTCAAGCTGGAGCAGATGGGGTGGATTTCGTCCAAATGGGGCACCTCCGAGAGCGGCCGTCGCGTGAGGATCTACGCCCTGACACGCGCCGGGCGCAAGCAGCTCCACAACGAAGAAGCGCAGTGGCAGCGTGCGGCGAGTATCGTTGAACGCTTCCTGAAGATCTCTGAGAACCTCTCATGACACGCCTGCGCATTTTTTTGTTCCGGCTGTCGGCCCTCGTTCGTTCTCGGCAGATGGATCGCCAGATCGACGACGAGATCAGTAGCCATCTGGCCGAAGCGACAGAGGAGTACGTCCAGCAGGGCCTTTCCCCGGAGGAGGCGCGCTGGGCCGCCCAGCGTAGTTTCGGTGGCGTCACGCAGACCAAGGAGGTGTATCGGCACGTCCGGTCATTCATGTGGCTGGAGGAATTGTCGCGTGACGTGCGGTATGCGCTTCGCACGCTCCGCAAGAGTCCGGCTTTTACGACGACTGCGGCAGCCACACTGGCGCTGGCGATTGCCACCAACACCGCCATGTTCAGCGTCCTGAATGCCGTTCTGCTCCGACCCCTCCCGTATCGGGCCCCGGAGCAGTTGGCGATGTTGTGGACCGAGGATCCGACGCAGAACCTTCGCGAGGGACGATCGTCGCTGTGGGATGTCGAGCAGTGGCGCGGCCAAAGTCAGACCTTCGCGGACATGGCCACCTTTGACACCGTGTCCACGGTTCTGACCGGCGATGACGGAGTGGAGCAGATCATCGGCGTGAGTATCTCCCCCAACCTGTTTCCACTCCTCGGTGTGCAACCGTTCCTGGGGCGCAGCTTTTCGACCCAAGACGCCGAGCAGCGGCAACGAGTGGTCATGATCAGTCATCGCTTCTGGCAAGCGCGACTGGGAGGTTCGTCCGATGCGCTCGGCGCGACGCTCGTGATCAATGGCTTTCCTTCCCAGATCATCGGGATTCTCCCTGCCGATTTCCAAGTCGCGAGAGTCGAGGCAGACGTATGGGAGCCCCACACGACCCACCGCAGCGTGCGCGGCGGACAGACGTGGTTCGTCGTCGGGAGACTGCGCCCTAGCGTGACGTTCGACCAGGCGCAGGCGGAGATGAGCGCCGTCGCCCGCCGCGTCAACGATCAATTACCGGCGGTCGAACGGAACCAGGGCATCACGGTCGTCCCCTTGAGTCTCTACGTGGTCGGACCGCAATCGCGACTGGCACTGTGGATGCTCGGCGGCGCCGTGTTCTGCGTCTTCCTCATTGCCGCGGCCAACGTCACGAGTCTCTCGCTGGCGCGCAGCACCGGTCGCGCGCGCGAGATGGCCGTTCGCGCGGCGCTTGGAGCGAACGCCGGACGGATCGTACGGCAGCTGCTCACGGAAAGCGTCCTGCTCGCCGCCATCGCGGGAGTGATGGGCACACTGCTCGCGTTTGGTGGCATTCGGCTCATCCGTGCCTTCGGCCCTGGCAACTTGCCGCGTCTGAATGAAGTGAGCCTCGATCTCCGCGTGCTCGGCTGGGCCCTGGCCATGTCTCTTCTGGCGGGAATCCTGGTGGGGCTGGCGCCAGCGATGACGACCATGCGCCGCGACCTGCGTCCGACCGGCGAGGAGGGTGGCAGAAGTGTCTCGGGCGGAACGTCGAGCCGTCGAATCCGCCGCGCCCTCGTGGTGGCGGAGTTTGCGCTGGCGATCGTTCTGCTCGTCGGCGCCGGTCTGCTCGTCCGCAGTTGGTGGTATGTGAACGACATCGATCCGGGATTCGTGCCCGAGCGGGTCCTTGTGATGGAAATCTCCACCCCGACCACCTTCAGCGATCCCGCGCAACGCACCGACCTGTATCACCGCGTCCTCGAACAGATTCAGGCGGTCCCGGGCGTGGAGAGCGCCGGCATCATCGACGATCTGTTCACGTCGAACCCCAGGGAACACGTCCTCACCGTCGAACGAGTCGACGGAACGGTTTCCGAGCGCCTGCGGTTGACAAGAGACGAGGTCAGCGCGGATTTCTTCAGAACCCTCGGAACGCCATTGCTCCGCGGCCGTTTCTTTTCGATCGGGGATCAACCCGAGGCTCCGCGGGTCGCGATCATCAACGATGCGATGGCTCGGCGCTCGTGGCCGGGCCACGATCCCGTGGGCAGAAGGTTCCAGTTTGGCCAGCGGGACTCCCACAGCCCGTGGTACACCGTGGTGGGCGTGGTCGGCAACATGCGGCGCCAGGGGCTGGAGCGCGAAGCGCTCCCGCAGATCTTCGTGTCGCTCGCGCAGAATCCTCCCTCCCGGAGTGTGGGTTTTTTCATACGAACCTCGTCGGACGACCCGCTGGCGATGGCCGGGGCTCTTCGAGCGGCCGTGCGTCGGGTGGAGAAAAATGCGCCGATCTTTGGGGTTGCGCCTCTGGAGCAGCAGCTCGGAACCTACCTCACGCAGCGTCGCTTCCAGACCTCGCTCTTGACCGGCTTCTCAGTCGTGGCGCTACTAATGGCCGCTGTCGGGATCTACGGGCTCATCCAGTACTCCGTCGCGACGCGCACACAGGAAATCGGCTTGCGCATGGCCATCGGCGCACAGCGAGGCGACATCTTCCGGATGATGATCGGTGAGGGGCTGACGCTAAGCCTGATCGGTGTCGCGCTCGGGCTCGTGGGAGCCTCGTGGCTCGGGCGCGCGGGCTCGAGTCTCCTGTTTGGCGTGACGGCGAGCGATCCGTTGACGTTCACGACCGTCTCGCTGGTGCTGATGGCCGTTGCCATTGCGGCCTGCTATTTTCCAGCGCGACGTGCAATGACAGTCGACCCGACAGTGGCGTTGCGTGTGACGTGATCATGTAACGTGCGCCGCCCGATGACCGTGGCGCCAACGGTCGCGTCCATTTCTCGGCGCACGCCGATGTCGATCTGGGCGTCGGCCCCATTCCCGGCCATCCATGCGTGTAGGCGTTCGCCGCGTCCCCCATCGGCTCTGCCTCTCGGACATTCGGACCGGCGATGAGCCCATCCAGCGACATCGACACGTCCAGTACGACCCTGCTCATCACAACCTCCTCCGCACTGGTTGACAACGCGGTCGAGCGCGAATTTTTCGCCCTCACAGGCAGGAAACCCCGTGCGGCGACACCCGCATCCGACTCTCACGCGCCGCGAAGCGCAGATCATGGAGATCCTCCACCGCCGCCGCGCGACGGTCGAGGAGGTCCGCGCCGAGCTGCCGGACGCGCCGAGCCCGTCCAGCGTGCGGAAGCTGCTCGACATCATGATCGACCGCCGCCTGCTCGGCCGCGAATACGACGGGCCGCGCTTCGTGTACTACCCGGCCGCAACGCTCGAGAATGCGAGCCGCTCCGCGCTAAAGCAGCTGTGCGCACGTTTTTCGACGACTCCCCTGGATCGGCGGCGGCGGCCCTGCTCGACATGGCCGGGACGCCGCTCTCGGACGAGGAATACAGGCGGCTGAGCGCGCTCCTGAAGCGCCGCCGCGACGGAGGCCAGCGATGACCGCGTTTGCAATCGAATCGTCGTCCGAGCGTCGGCGCTGCTGGCGGCAGCCGCATTGATCGATCTGTTCCTGCGCCGCCGCACGTCGGCCGCGGCGCACCACCTGTTGTGGACGCTGGCCGTCGTCGCACTGCTCGCGCTGCCGATCGCATCTTCCGGGCTGCCCGCCTGGCTCGTACGGATTCCGGTCGCGCGTGAAACCAGTCCCGTCCAACTCCACACCGGCGCCGCCCCCCCCCAACGCGGTGGCCACGCACGGCGTGGCTCCGCGTGCGGTGCCGGTGCCGGGCACCGCTGCGCCGGTTCGATCGTTCGCGCCCGTGGGAATACCGCGCCCCACGCTGTCCGCGGTCAGCGCCGCGCTGGCCGTCGTCTACGCGGCCGGCGTGCTCCTGCTGCTCGCGCGTCTTGCGGTCGAGCGGTTCGCGCTTCGCCGGTTCACGCGTGCGTCGCGTCAGGTGACCGATCCCGCGTGGCGCCGTCTGCTCGACGATGCGTCGGATTCCATTGCGGGTAACGGACGCGTTATACGGCTGCTACAGAGCGACCGGGACGTGATGCCGCTGACGTTCGGCACGCTCGCGCCGGTCGTCGTGCTTCCTGCGTCGGCCGATGAGTGGACGGAGGATCGGCGGCGCGCGGTGCTGCTCCACGAACTGGCGCACACTGTGCGCGCCGACTGCCTGATCCAGCGGCTCACCGCGTGTGCGTGCGCGCTCTACTGGCCGCATCCCGGCGTGTGGTACGCGGCGCGCCATCTCCGCGCGGAGCGCGAGCTGGCATGCGACGACCGCGTCATCGCGGCGGGCGCCCGCGCACGCGACTACGCCGGCCATCTGCTCGAGATCGCGCCCGCGTTCCGTGCCGCCCCGGCGCCGGCGAGCTGAAAGACAATCTGATTCGGTACATCCGCCGAATCGAAGCCCGGGAGCGCCTCGCCCATCAGCGCGTAGGCTCGGGCGTGATCAGCCTCAGTCAGAACAGCCGCCAGAGGCCGGCGAGAGGGCGTTGTCGACGCGAAACCTCACTCGTCGGCGGCGGGCTGAAGCGCCCGTTCCCGAACCGCTTCAGCGGTTGCAGTCGAACGATGGCGATCGGACGCGTGCGCCGACGAGACGAGCGAGGCGATTACCCCGGTGTTACCCCACACCGCGTCTGAAGGAAGTTGCGGGTCTACGCGCACGGGCTCGTCTACATCGCGACGGGCTTCAACCAACCATCGCTCCTCGCCGTCCGCGCCGACGGAACCGGGAACGTCACGAAGACGCACGTCGCGTGGACGCTCCGGCGCGGAGCGCCGCTGACACCGTCACCGCTCGCCGTTGGCGACGACCTCTACATCGTCAACGATGGCGGGATCGCGTCGTGCCTCGATGCGAAAACTGGTGAGGTGCGCTGGCAGGAAAGGCTCGGCGGCCATTTCTCCGCATCACCGGTATACGGGGATGGCCGGATCTACTTTCTCAGCGAAGACGGGATGACAATCGTCGTCGCGCCGGGAGCTGCTTTTCGGCTTTTCGGGCGCTCGCCCGCAATCAGCTCGACGGCGTGACGCTCGCCTCGATCGCGATCGCCGATCGATCGCTCTTCATCCGCACGGCCACTCATCTTTATCGCGTCGGCCCGCCTTCGCCCGCTTGATCGCCAGCGGGCGTGGCGCGGCAGGCGCGGCGTAAACCGACGCCTTCTTACACCCTGGTGTCAGCTGGAATGACACGCACGAACATCTCGTGCGTGCGAAAACGTCTGCGGACACTCGACATGTCGCACGTTTTGGCCAGTGACGGCGTGGCAGATCGCTTGCGCCCCCGCGCGCGTGCATCGCTGAATCGATTTCATCCCCGCGAAGACTGGACAAAATCATGACGAAACGCCTGCCGCTGACTCTGCTGTCGGCGCTGATATGCCTGACATCAGTCTCGATGCCTCTCGCTCAATCCGGCGCGCCCGCCGCTCCAACGCTCGCACCGACCCAGGCCTACTCGACGTTTCACCCGATGGAAGTGATCAGATTCAGTTGGAGTGCCGTGCCGCAGGCCGCGACCTACGTACTCCAGGCTTCGACCGACCCGAGCTTCCCGCCGACGTCGACCATCAAGTTCGACAATATTCCGAACCCTGCATTTGCCTTCGCGGTGGGCAACCCGGAAGGCAATTACTCGGCGCGCGTGTTTGCCGTGGACGCCAACGGCGTGTTCAGCCCGCCGTCGAACGTGATCACGTTCTCGGTGTTCTACAACAATCCGATCGGTCCACCGCCCACGCTCGCTTCTCCCGCGAGCGGCAGTACGCTGACGCTCCCGATCACGGTGACGTGGAATCACGTGCCGAATCCTCAGCCGAGCGGCTACGAGTTGCAGATTGCGAGGGACTCGAACTTCTCGAGCATCGAGGAGGATGCGCCGCAGCTCAATGGACCGTCGCGCACGGTGCTCTCCCTGACGTCGGGAACGAAGTTCTGGCGCGTGCGATCGTTCCAAGGGGACGCGTCGCCGACCACCGCGGCGGCGACGGCGTGGTCCGCGGTTCGTTCGTTCACGATTCCGACAATGCCGCCGAGGCCTGTCTCGATCACGCTGACAAAAGATCCGCTGTTCCCTGGCGAATCGACGTGGGTGCAGGTGCAGCTCACCAACGCTGTCGCGGCAGGTGGCGCCACCATCAACATGACGAGCTCCAATCCGTCCGTGGCGCCGGTGCCCGCGACGATCTCCATGCCCGGCAACATCGCGTGGACGCAGTTCATGATCCAGGTCGGCCAGGTCACACAGCCGACGCCGGTGACGCTCACGGCGACGCTCAATTCCTTCTCCGCGTCGCAGCAGTTCACGGTGCAGCCGCCATCGTTGAAGTCGCTGGAGCTATCACCGCCGAACATCAGTGGAAGCGCGCCGGCCAGCGCGCTCGTCATGCTGAATGGGCAGGCGCCGTCAGGAGGCGCAGTGGTGAGCCTCGCGAGCAACAACCCCGCCGTGACGCCGCCGACGACCATCACCGTTCCTGCTGGAGACTTCTCGGCATCAACCACCGTTCCGACGGGAGCGGTCACGGCGCCGACGACGGCCACGGTGACGGCAACGTGGAAAGGCGTCACTTCGCAATCGTCGATCACGGTGAGACCGCAACAGCCACCCGCATCGCTGACGCTGAGTCCTTCGTCGACGGTCAATCAGGATGGCTCGTTCGCAACGGTGACCGTGGCGTCGCCGGCGACGTATGACGAGACCTTGCTGGTCAGCAGCAGCAATCCGGCGACCGCGCGCGTCAACAACAGCGTCATGATCCCGACCGGCATGACCACTGGCGGGTTCGACATCTTCACCAGCATGGTGAGCGTCTCGACGCCCGTCACGATCTCGGTGACCGGTGGAGGCGTGACACGTTCCGCCACGCTGACGGTCAATCCCGCGGGCACGCCGCCGCCATCTTCGACGCTCTCGGCATTGACGGTGAATCCCACGAGCGTCACGGGCGGGAATCCATCGACCGGCACCGTCACGCTGTCGAGCGTGGCGCCGGCTGGCGGAACGGTCGTCTCGCTGTCGAGCAACCAGCCCGGCGCGGCGAGCGTGCCGGCCAGCGTCACCGTGCCCGCGGGCGCCACGAGCGCCAACTTCACGGTGACGACATTCCCTGTCAATACGACGACCGTTCAACTGGCGGCCAGTCTTGGCGGTACGTTCCAGTTTGCGGCGCTCACCGTCAACGCGGCGTCATCGCCGCCGCCACCGCCTCCAGCGCAGGGAGTGACGCTGACCGTGACCGCGAGCGGACGCAGCGGCGAGCGGGTGGTGTCGACTCCGACAGGTATCAATGTGACCGTCGGCAGCACCGGATCGGCGTCGTTCGGGGCAAACACGAAGGTGACGCTGAGCGTGTCGAACGGTCGCGATGCCGTGTGGTCCGGCGCCTGCTCGAGCGCCGGAAACAAGGCGAAGACATGCGCGTTCACCATAACCAGCAACGCGACCGTCAACGCGAATGTGCAGTGAGGCAGTGAGACCGTGGCCGCCGATCACTCACGCCGTGATCGGCGGCCGCAAATTGGAATGTCCGCCTGATCCCACAAGGTAAGGAGTGGGCAGGCGTTTGTTACTTCGTCCCCTCGGTAATTTCCAGGCGACGGCCGCGCGTGACCTGCTCAGGCGGTGTGGGCATCGTGATCTCGAGTATTCGCGGGAATTCTAACCGGACTCCGGTTGCGAACCTCACAATTACCGTCTAAAATATAGACAGCAATTGAGGTCCTGATGCGTGACCGAGAATTGAAGCTGAAACAGGCAAGCGCGGTGCTCGGCGTCCGCCCGAAGGACCTGCAGAACTTCGTGCAGTCCGGCGTTCTTCGACCTCGTCGCGTTGGAGGTCTGTACTACTTCAACCGCAAGGCGCTCGTGACCGCAAAGGTGGCAGTCTACCTGAAGGATTCGCTCGGCGCCTCTACGCGATATCTGACGAAGTTCACGCGAGCTGTTGCGCAGGTTCCTGGTTTTGCAACGGGTGAGGCCGAGACAGTACGCGTCCAGACGGGAACTCGGGATGAAGAGCCACTCTCGATTCTGATTCCGTTGCGAGGACTCGTTGCGGAACTGGACGAACGGATGCCACTCGCAGACCAAGCACGCGACCTGCCTCGTGGTCGCAAGCGAGCGGGCTGGAAAGAGGAACTGCGTACTGCCCTCAAACAGGGCGCAGCCGATCTCGAGAACGTTTCCCAGGCAGACGTCGCTAGAACCATCAAGTCGTATCGTCGTGAACGCAGGAAGCCGGGGCTGACGGTTGTCGCCGAAGCGGTGGAAGCAACCGCCTAGCCCGGATAATTCACGAGTGAGTACATAAGAAAGCCATCGCCCTCAAAGAAGTCGTGGTACTTTCGCGGTGTCTTAGGCCTCGAAGGTGCGCGACCGAGGGAGGTGCGATGGCTACAGACTGTTATAGCCAACTTGGCTTCGGATTCCAACGAAAACTCGTCGTCGATTTCGCCGGCGGCACGCTCACGGCGGATGCGGGCCTGGTGCTGGTGCGCGAATTCGATCAGCAGCGTCGTCTCAGTGCCGATGTGGTCGGCCGCATCACGGACAGCCGAGATCCGCGCTACATCACCCACGACCTCGCGGCGCTCGTCCGCCAGCGGCTGTATCAGATCGTCGCCGGGTAGCCAGTCTATCGAACAGGCCGCTTACGGTTTCAGTTGGTAGTCGCTTCCCAGTGGACCGGCGCCTTCCAGGTACTTTCTGGCGCGCACCAGTTCGGCAATCTGCCGGATATGACCCAGATCGTGGAGCGCCCATTCGTGTAGCATCTGGTTCAAGGTGATCTGCCCGGCCTCCCGATGCAGCGCCACCCGGCCACCCGCTTCGGAAGGCAGGTCGCGCAGGTATTCGACGTTGGTCTCGCGCTGCTCCTCGAAGTGGTCGAAGGCATCCTCCGGATCGGCGTCCCGGTACAGGTCCAGGTACATCTGCGCATCGTCAGGTTCGAACGTCGGCCGAGTCTCCGCCATGAACCGGTCGACCCGCATCCGGTAGCAGTGGCCCTCCGAGTGGGAGAGATGGGCGAGGACCTCCGCCACCGAAAAGCGATCCGGTGCAGGCTTCCACCGCGCGTCGTCGTCCGTCAGTTCCGACATCAGGCCGCAGAGAATGCCGGGCGTGGCCTCCAACAGGTCGAGGCAAGGCAGTCCGTTGTCCGTCATGCCCTCATCCTACGACGTTCCGCCGCCGTCGACGTGCTTCCAGCAACGCTGGGGAGCGCCGGCGGGCGCCGTCGATCACCTGCGTTCGGGTTCATGTCGTTTGCGATGCGGACGCGCCGCGATCCCCGCGCCCTGATTCCTGGGGTTCGGCAGGCCATCACCCGCGCCGATCCGAAGCGGCGCTCGACGCGATCATGCCGATGGACAGCCTTGTCGCAAACTCCGTGGCACGGCAACGCTTCTATGCCGTCATGCCGGCAGCGTTCGCGGCGGTGGCGGCGTTGCTGGGGGCGATTGGCATCTACGGCGTCCGCGCATATTTCGTCGTCGAGCGTACCCGCGAGATTGGATTGCGAATGGCGCTGGGCGCCGGCCGGCGACAGGTTCTCGGCCTGGTGGCTCGGCCGCGGATTGGTGTGCGCCGCGATCGGGATCGCGCTGGGCCTCGCGGGCGCGGCCGCCGGAACCCGCTACTTGCAAGCGATGCTCTACGGGGTCACGCCGCTCGATGAGTGGACGTCGCCCCAGTGGCGGTGGCCTTTGCCGCCGTGGCCGCGCTCGCCTTTTACTTGCCCGCGCGGCGCGCCTCTCACCTCGAACCGATGGTGGCATTGCGGATCGAATCGAGCTGCCGGTCAGCCTCGTCCGTCCGCAAAATTCTTTTCGCACGGCCGCGCTTGAAGATCCGGCCGCGGCCCGATAGCCTGCGGATGAACGAACAAGACGAAGTAGGAAGTAGAAGGAGGCTATCGTGGCGACGCAAGAAGCGGTGCAGATCAGCGCGATCGTTCCCACTTTGACTGTCGACGATTTGCAGAAGAGCATCGTCTTTTACGAAGCGCTCGGCTTCGCGATCGACGAGCGGTGGGAAGAGAACGGGACGCTGCTCGGCGTGATGCTGCGCGCGGGCAAGAGCCAGATCGGCTTGAACCAGGACGATTGGAAGAAGGGGCGCGACCGCAAGAAGGGAATCGGCGTGCGCTTGTCCATCTCGACGCCGGGCAACGTCGACGAGATCGCGAAGCGGGCGAAGAACGCCGGCATCACGCTCAAGTCGGAGCCGCGCGACACGGAGTGGAAGAGCCGCGCGTTCGAGGTCAGCGATCCAAGCGGTTTCCTGCTGACCATCTTTTCGGAAACATCCGCATAGGCCGGAAACGCGGGCAGAGGCACCGTCGACGTGCGGTCCGTCCGCCGACGACCGAGGGTGAATCCGCCCGCGAATACGCTGGCCCTGACGCTTGTAGCGATCGGATCCAGCCAGCTCTGGGAGATCGTCTCGAGGGAAACAGGTCAGTCAGTTCTGAGCGTTGAGCGCATCAACGCGGGATGCGCGTAACGCCCGAATCGAGACTGCAATAGCCGCGATGAGCAACAGCACTCCCCAGCAACGACTTCCCGCAACAACGAGTTCTTGATATGCGGCGGTGAGGCGCTGGTTCGTCTCCGGCGAGGAGGTCCAATGGATTACGAGTCCACCCGCGTCGATCGGCCCGAGTCGTTTCTACTGCAGGTGAGATTCGCACACGGCGCGGCTACTCGTATCGGAGCGCCACCATCGGATCGATCCGCGTCGCGCGGCGGGCCGGCAGATAACAGGCGACCAGCGCCACCGCGATGAGAAGTGCCGTTACCGACGCGAAGGTAATCGGATCGCGTGGACTGATTTCGAACAACAACGTCGACATCATCCGCGTCAGCGCAAACGACGCCGGCAGGCCCAAGAGCAGACCGGCGCCCGCCAACGCCATCCCCTGCGTCACGATCATCCGGATCACGTCCGGGCGCCGCGCGCCGAGCGCCATCCGGATGCCGATTTCGTGCGTCCGGCGAGACACCGATGTGGCGAGCACACCGCCGATGCCCAATGCCGCGAGGAACAGGGCGATGGACGCGAACGAGCCGAGCAGCATCGTGTTGAATCGCTGCGGCCCGGACGACTCCTCAACAATCTGA
>Ga0209686_1001252_pt1 | contig 12693 bp, 19 predicted proteins | sample GraSoiAngelo_126_FD_185883 | JGI IMG/M metagenome (GOLD analysis project Ga0209686, IMG submission 185883) | Grasslands soil microbial communities from the Angelo Coastal Reserve, California, USA - 14_0927_09_20cm (SPAdes) (version 2) | ecosystem: Environmental > Terrestrial > Soil > Grasslands ...
GGTTCTGCCCGAGTGCTGCAGCAGGCCGCCCGCGAGAATAGTGAGGGCTGCCGCAAGGTTTTGCCCGATTGCTGCAGCAGGCCGCCCGCGAGAATAGTGAGGGCTGCCGCAAGGTTTTGCCCGATTGCTGCAGCAGGCCGCCCGCGAGGACAGAGAGGACCGTATGCACATCGCTCAGAGGATCGCACCGTGTTTGTGGTTCGACAATCAAGCCGAAGAGGCCGCGAAGTTCTACACAGGCATCTTCAAGAATTCGAAAATCGTGGAGACTTCACGTTACGGAGAAGTGGGCCGCGACGTCCACCGGCGTCCGCCCGGATCGGTCATGACGGTTGCCTTTGAACTCGAGGGCAGGCGTTTACCGCGTTGAATGGCGGCCCGATGTTCACGTTCAACGAAGCGATCTCGCTTCAGGTCTACTGCGACACGCAGGAAGAAGTGGACCACTACTGGCAGAAGCTCTCTCAGGGCGGCGACCCGAAGGCACAGCAGTGTGGCTGGCTCAAAGACAAGTACGGCGTCTCCTGGCAAGTCGTTCCGAAGGTGTTGCCGGATTTGATCAAGGATCCCGATTCCGCGGAGTCACAAAGAGCCATGGAGGCGGTGCTTCGAATGAAGAAGTTCGACATCGCTGAACTGCAGCGCGCGTACGCGGGGTGATGACCGAGTCCCGCCGGCTGCTGCAGCACTTCCTGGCCGCACTGGCATACCGCACGCAGAAGGCGTTGCGTGGCGCGCCGGACTCGTTCGCCGACTTCCGTGCGGGGACGCAGGTGCGGACGCCGCACGAGCTGCTCCGGCACATGACGGGCGTCATCGGCTACGCGCGTAGCATGCTGCACGGCGGCGACTTCGCTCCGCCGCAGCTGCCCACGCTCGCTGCCGAGATCGCGCGCTTTCACGAGACGCTCGCTGCGCTCCGCGCGGATTTCGAGGATCCCACGCTCACCGCGCGAATCTCGGATGAACAGTTCCTTCACGGCCCTCTCAGCGACGCCATGACGCATGCGGGGCAGCTGGCCATGCTCCGGCGCCTCGCGGGATCGCCGGTGGCGTCCGAGAACTTCATCTCCGCGGACATTCGCGCGGACAACGTCAGCGCCGTGCAGGCGATGCCCGCCGCGCCCGATCCCTGGTGGCGGGCCGACCGCCCACCGCCGGCGCCAGGTCCAGGGAATCCATATGACGAGAGCGGTGGGTAATCGGGCTGTGAATTCAATGCATCTTGAAGCGATCGCAACCGAGTTGCTCGCCGCCCTCGATGAAAGCAGCACGCTGGATGCGATTACGGCACGAGACTCGGGTTTCGATTCCGACGCGGCGTATCTGGTCGGTGCGGAGATTCTTCGGCGCCGCCGCGCGCGAGGCGAGAGGCCGATCGGCCGGAAGATCGGTTTCACGAATCGTGGCATCTGGGCGGAATACGGTGTGTCGGCACCGATGTGGGCGCACGTCTACGACACCACCGTGACCTACCTCGATGAACCTGTCGGATGCCTCGTGTCAGGCCATCTGGTCCAGCCGCGGCTCGAGCCCGAGATCGTTCTGCACTTCGCGACCACGCCTTCTCCGACGGCAACCGAACAGGAAGTGCTCTCGAACGTCGACTGGGTTGCTCACGGATACGAGATCGTCCAGAGTCATTTCCCGAATTGGAAATTCAAGTTGCCCGATAGCATCGCGGCGTTCGGACTTCACGGTGCACTCGTGGTCGGTCCCCGAAGGCGCGTAGCGGATCTCGGTGATGTCGCGCGCAAGTTGCGCACGTTTACGATCACGTTGACGAATGATGACGATGTGACGGCGACCGGAGCCGGCAAGAACGTGCTCGGTAGCCCAATCGCGGCGGCAATGCACTTGCTGCAGGTGCTGAAGGATCAACATCAGTTCGAGCCCGTGCACGCCGGCGAGATCGTCACAACAGGTACGCTCCTTTCACCACCGCCGATCGCAGGGGGCGAGACGTGGCGCACGGAGGTGTCTGGGATCGAGTTGCCGGGACTCTGTCTTCACGTCGAGTAAGCTCGCGACGAGCACGGCTCGCGAGCCAGTAGACGCAACGGATCGAGGCGGAGACATGAGCACAAACGCAGTCTCAGGGACCTCCGTGGTGTGTTCGATTGCACCCATGCTCTCGGTGCGAAACGGCGCGCGCGCAGTCGAGTTCTACAAGTCCGCATTCGGCGCGATCGAGGTCTATCGCGTGGAGGATCCCGGTGGTTCAGTGGTATCTCGCCTGTCCGTCGACGGCGCGGAGTTCTGGCTGGCTGATGAATCTCCCGATCACGCCAACTTCAGTCCAGAGTCCCTGGGCGGCGGTTCTGTGCGGATGATCCTGACGGTGCCGGATCCCGATGCGATGGTCGCGAAAGCGCTCGCCGCAGGCGCGCGACTGGTCGTCCCCGTGGAGGAAGCATATGGATGGCGCCTGGGCCGCGTGGTCGATCCGTTCGGTCATCACTGGGAGATCGGCCATCCGCTGGCTCGTAGCGTCAGGTGAGCGATGCTTTTCATGGTGATCGAGCACTTCCGCTCCGGGCGAGCGCCCGATGTCTACCATCGCTTTCGCGATCGAGGGCGCATGGCGCCAGACGGGTTGCGCTACGTCGCCAGCTGGATTGATCTGAATTTCGAACGCTGCTTTCAGGTGATGGAGACGGACAACGAGGCGCTCTTCAAGGAATGGACGGAGAACTGGAAAGATCTGATCGAGTTCGAGATCGTTCCTGTGCGGAGATCGGCGGAAGCCGCAGCCTTAATCGATTCCTCGAGAGGCGACGTTTGATGAATCTTCGAGCGACGTTTCTATGGTTCGTTCTGGTGATGGCCTGCGGCGCCGTGGTCGCGCGCCGAGGCGCTGACGCGCAGGCCGTGCGCGGCGCCGGTCCGACCGGTCCGCACACGACGTGGAGCGACTACGGTGGCGGGGCTGATGCATCACAGTATTCGGCGCTCACGCAGATCAACCGGACCAATGTCAGCACGCTGCGCGTCGCGTGGACGTATCCGACGGGAGACGCTGCCAACTACCTTTTCAATCCCATCGTCGTCGATGAGGTTATGTACGTGCTCGCCCGGAATAATGCGATCGTCGCCCTGGATGCGGCAACCGGCAAGGAACTCTGGGTGCACGAGAACCAGCGGGGACGCATCACGACGCGCGGGATGAACTACTGGGAGAGCAAGGATCGCTCCGAGCGGCGGCTGCTTTACTCGAACGAGAATCGCCTGCAGGCGATCGATGCGCGAACCGGCGCGCCGATCACGTCATTTGGCGTCAACGGCTCGGTGGATCTGCGCGAAGGCCTCGGACGCGAGCCAGCCGACATCTCCGTCCAATCGTCGACACCGGGACGCGTCTTCGAGGATCTCGTCATCCTGGGATCGGCCACCAACCAGGACTACGATTCCGCGCCGGGCGACGTCCGCGCGTTCGACGTTCGCGCGGGCAGATTGATCTGGACGTTTCACACGGTCCCACACGCCGGTGAATTCGGCTACGACACGTGGCCGAAGGACGCGTGGAAGACCATCGGCGGCGCCAACGCATGGGCGGAGATGTCGATCGACGAGAAGCGCGGCATCGTCTATATCCCGACAGCAAGCCCCAAATACAACTTCTACGGCGCCAACCGCACGGGCGCGAACCTGTTCGGCGACTGCCTGCTGGCGCTCGACGCGAGCACTGGAAAACGCCTCTGGCATTTCCAGATGGTCCATCACGACATCTGGGACTACGACAACGCCACCGCGCCGAAGCTGCTGACGGTGCGTCACGAGGGAAAGACGATCGACATTGTCGCGCAGGCCGGCAAGACCGGGTTCCTCTACGTCTTCGATCGCGCAACCGGCGAGCCGCTGTGGCCCATCGAAGAACGTGCTGTTCCGCGGTCCGAGATGCCCGGAGAAGAAGCGTGGCCGACGCAGCCGTTCCCGCTGGCGCCGAAGCCGTTCGCGCGCCAGTCGTTCACGGAAAAGGATCTGAGTCCGTTCATCGACGATCCCGCCGAACGCGCGCGGCTGCTCGAAGATATTCGCGGCGCGCGAAACGAAGGCATGTTCACGCCGCCGGGCATCAGGCCGACGATCGAGATGCCAGGCAACAACGGCGGTTCGAATTTTGGCGGCGCCGCGGTCGATCCGGAACACGGGACCCTGTTCGTCGTGTCGAAAGACTTTCCGTCGATGCTGAAGCTGGAACTGGGCGGCGCGAACTCCGCGGCGTGGAGGGGCGTTGCTCCAATGCCAGACACGCCGTCCGCTACAGGCGCACCGCCGGCACCGTCGGACCCGGTGACCGCGCGCTACAAGAGCGGATTCGGTTTCATTATCACGAGCAGCGGCCTTTCTGCCATCGCGCCACCCTGGACGACGTTGACGGCGTACGATCTCAACACCGGCGGCATCAAGTGGCAGGAACCGCTCGGACAAATTCCGGAGCTCGTGTCCAAGGGATTCAAGGAAACGGGCGGGCACATGCCGAAGGTTGGGCCGGTCGTGACTGCGGGAGGATTGATATTCACCGGCACGCGCGATCGGATCATTCGAGCGCTCGATGTCGACACCGGACGCGTCCTGTGGCAGGCGGAAGTCGATGCCGGCGTGGAGGGAATCCCGGCTGTCTTCCAGGTGAAGGGCAGGCAATACCTCGTCTACTGCGCTGCGGCACGAGCGACCACGCACACGCATAGCCTGCCTGGCCATCCGGCGTCGACCGCACCTGTCGCCGGCGCGTATGTCGCGTTTGCGTTGCCGGACAACGCGACACGCTAAGACCGCGAGCCGACGTGTGGGTCGCGCGCTGGAGTAGAATCCGGCGCCTATGGCCAAAAAGCGGACGGTGAAGCGGCGGAAGCGGGTCGGCGCGAAGTCCATCGGTCTGAGCGCAGCCGAGACGGCGCAGGTTGACGATCGGTCGGTGCGTGCCCTTGCGAATCAGATTGCGGAAGACGAGGGGGCAGTGCTGGCAACCTATCGCGAACCGTTCGGCGGCACGCCGGTGCTGCTCGCGACGCTGCCGATCGATCGCGTCGAACCGACGCCCTACCAACGCGACCCCTCGCAGCCGCACGTCAAACGCCTGATGAACGTCGTCGAGACGCTCGGACGATTCCTGGATCCCATCATCACCATCCGGCAGGACGACGGCTACTGGACGCCGAATGGCAATCACCGTCTCCAGGCCATGCGCAAGCTCGGCGCCAAATCCGTCGTCGCCCTGGTGATCCCGGATCCGGACGTCGCATTCAAGATCCTGGCGCTGAACACCGAGAAGGCGCACAACCTCAAGGAGAAGTCGCTCGAAACGATTCGCATGCTGCGCGCGCTCGCCGAGTCACCAGGCTCGCGAACGGAGCGCGAGTTCGTATTCGAGTTCGACCAGCCCGCGTTTCTCACGCTCGGCGCGGGGTACGAGCAGCGGCCGCGCCTGAGTGGAGGTGCATATCATCCCTTGCTCCGGCGCATCGACGACTTCCTGGACGAACGTCTCCCGCGCGCGCTGAAGGAACGCCAGCGGCGAGCCGGGCTCGTCCTCTCGATCGACGACGAGGTCACCCGCATCGTCGACAAGTTGAAGAAGCGAGGGCTGACCAGTCCCTATCTTCGCCCGTTCGTCGTCGCCCGCATCAATCCGATTCGGTTCTCGACCTCCACGGAGTTCGAGTTCGACGACGTGCTCCGGCGGATGGAAAAGAACGCCGCAAAATTCAACGCAGAGAAGATCCGCCAGGAGGACGTCGTCCGCGTTGGCGGTGGTCCGGTCGACGAGGCTGAATAGCGTGCCGCAGTCGAAGCGCCGCTTGTCGAGTACCGTCGTTTCCGCGATTGACGACAGCAAGATTCTGGGCGTTCGTGCCGGTAGCCGGTCCGATCATCGCTTCATCGGAATCTGGGCGGTGGTGGTGAACGGGCGTGCCTTTGCGCGGTCGTGGGCGCAGAAGCCTGCCGGATGGTACCGGACGTTCCTCGAGGATCCGCTCGGAACAATCCAGGTGGGACATCGGAAGATCCGTGTTCGCGCGGTCCGCGCGCGAGGCGAGCGGCTTCGCGACGCCATCGAGCGTGCGTATGCGAAAAAATATCCGACGCCGGGGTCCGCAAAATTCGTGCGCGGCTTCCGGACGCTGCGGCGGCGTGACACGACGATTGAGTTCCTGCCGCCATAAGAGCCGGTCAGTGCGTCCGGACAGGCTGCCGCTGATAGCGGCCCACGAGGAGCGCCGTTCCGAGGACGTGCGTGTCGATCTTCGCCTCGAGTTGTTCCCGAGTGCCGTGCTCGAGCGCGATGGTGGGAACATCGAGCGCGTGCAACGTGAACCGGTAGCGATGCGGTCGATCTCCGGACGGCGGACAAGGCCCGCCATAACCGCTTCGTCCGAAGCTGTTCCGCCCCTGTATGCCCTGAGTGGAGCCCTCGCCGAGCTCCGTCAGGTCGGACGGGAGGTCGTACACCACCCAATGCGTGAAGGTTCCGCGAGGCGCGTCAGGATCGTCCATGACGAGCGCAAGCGACCGGGTCCCCGGAGGGGTACCCTTCCATGTAAGCCGCGGCGACAGATCCTCGCCGTCACAGGTGTGTCGCGCAGGTATATCTGCGCCATCCGCAAAGGCCGCTGAACTGAGCTTGAACTCCATGGCGGGATCGAATGCAATCGGCGTGCACTCAGGCGAATGCTGCGGCTTCAGGTCATGTTCTGTGCACTGAATTCAGCTCGGCCGCACTAATATTCCTCAGGCAGAGGAGGTTCGACATGCGTTCACTCACAGCCAGACCCGTCCGTCTTCGCCGCGGGGCGGCTTCGGCAAGACACGTCGTGATGGCGGCGGGGTTTTTCCTCATCTGCGTCAACGCGCACGCGCAAAGTAACCGAACGGCAAGTGGCGGGAACGTACGGGCGGCAATCGAGGCGGGCAACAAGAAATTCACGGACGGCGCCGCGAAGGGAGACGCTGCGATGATTGCGTCCGCGTATACCACCGATGCCGAGGCGTTTCCGCCCAACTCCGAAATCGTCAAGGGACGGCCGGCCCTACAGAAGCTCTGGCAGTCGGTGCTCGACTCCGGGATCTCTACGATTGACCTTGCCACCAAGGAAGTCGAATCGTCTGGGAACATCGCGTACGAAGTCGGCACTTACGAGATGAAAGCGAAAGACGGCAAGGTCGCGGACCACGGCAAGTACTGCGTCGTCTGGAAGCACGTCGGCGGACAGTGGCTGCTGCACCGCGATATCTGGACGACGAGCATGCCGCAGGCAAAGAAGTAATCGGTCCGACGGTGCACGTTCGTAACGGCGAAGTCCGCGGATGCGGCTGCCTGGCTCCGGATGCGACAAGCGCTGTGGCCCGATGGGATCGATGAGCACGCCGGCGAAATCGAACGGTACTTCGCGGGGCTGCTTCATATGCCGGTCGAAGTGTTACTTGCTGTCGACGGCGACGCTGTCGTCGGCTTCGCGGAGTTGTCGATCCGCGCGTATGCCGAGGACTGCGTAACGGATCGCGTCGCCTACCTGGAAGGGTGGTATGTCGAGCCCGGCCACCGGCGACGCGGGGTGGGTCGCGCGCTCGTAACGGCCGCGAAAGCGTGGGCGCGCTCGCAAGGCTGCACCGAGTTCGCGTCCGACGCGTTGATTGACAATGATGCGAGTGCCGCGGCGCATCAGGCCCTGGGATTCGTGGAGACGGTACAACTCCGGTGCTTTCGAAAATCGCTCGAGCCGGCGACTTGATCGAAATGGAGCGCGCCGTGTCGGCCTTCAAGGAATGGGAAAGCTTCTACGTGATCGTCGGCTCCTCGGGCGCCGCCCTGACGGGCCTGCAATTCGTGGTCATCGCGCTGACCGCCGATCTGCGCCGGAGCAGCACCAGGGAGATCGACGCATTCGCGACGCCGACGATTATTCACTTCGGCGCTGTCCTGCTGCTGTCTGGCATCCTGACGGCACCGTGGCACGGACTCTGGACACCAACCGTCCTGATTGCCGCATGTGGATTCCTGGGGCTCATGTATTCGATTCTGGTCGTCCGCCGCGCGCGGCATCAGACAAGCTACAGTCTGGTGCTCGAGGACTGGCTCTTTCACGCAGCGCTCCCCGCACTCGCGTACGCGCTCCTGGCGGCCGCGGCGTTGACGCTTCACGGCGCGCCACGTCCAGCGCTCTTCGTCGTGGCCACGGCGGCGCTGCTGCTGCTGTTCATCGGAATACACAACGCGTGGGACACGGCCACGTACATGGTGGTCGCGCGCGGTCCCGAGCAAAAGAACGATCCCGCGAAGCAGCCGGCGGATGCAACGGAGCGAACATGACGTCGACAATCGGCGCGTTGTCCTTTCTGAAAGGAGATCACGAGTGAAGATGGTTCACGACACGACGACCGACGTGCGCGTGATCCGGCACCTTCCACCGTCCGACACGCTGGCAGCGTCCGCGCGCGTGACTCAATGGGGGAAGCCGGCTCGACGCCGCGGGCGCTGCCAATCCAAATAACGAATCGCATTAGAATCGACACGTCCTCGTCAGCCAACGCCCATGCCCCTGTCCACCGACGTCCGCCTTGGCGCTTATGAAATCCTGACGCTGATCGGCCGCGGGCCGCGCGCACCGTGCGTGGACTGCCCCCCGCGTCCGACCTCGTGAAATGGTCGGATAGAAGGAACGAACTCTTCGCCAGGGTGGGGAGAGTGCCGGTCAAAATCCTGCGCCTCAACATCGAGACAGGTCGCGCGAATCTCTGGCGGACGTTGACGCCGATCGATCCCGCGGGTGTGGGAAACGTCTTCGAGATCGCGCTGACACCGCACGGTCAATCGTACTGTTACTCCTACGTCCGTAATCTCTCCGCAGTCTTCGTCGTCGATGGATTGAAGTGAACCCGATGGAAGAGCTGAACTGGTTCTGGATCGGGCTGCAGTTGATCGTCCCGCCGATCGTCGGGTGGCTCGTCGCATGGCCCTTCTGGCGCAGGGACCAGCCGATCTTCGGTAACCTCGCTGGTACGGCGATCCTCTTCGGAGCGGCGTTCGGTTTGATCATGCGAGAGCACGTCGAAATCGATCGCGCCGTCCGGCAGTGCCTCGACCAGGGGTTCACGTGCGGGCCGGAGCCGAGCGCGTTCACACGGTTTGCGATTTACGCGTGCGTCGGGATGTTCGAAGTCATCGCGCTCTTTACGGTGAGCCTGAGCGTTGAAGCGAAACGGCGCCGCCGTGGCTACGATCCGCAATGGAGGTGACGCGGACGTGGGTGGCGTTCGTCGCCGCGCTCCTCCTCGCCCTGCCGCAGCCTTTTCGACCCGTACTCGTGATCACGGGCGCCGCGTTGGGGCTGATCCTGATCGTCGTCGGCTCCAGTGCCGCTTCTCGTTGTCGACCCCCTCATCCCCGCACTTCGTCCGATCGGACGATCGAGATCATCTGGTCGCTGCTGCTAGGTGCCCTGCTCGGCGCCGTGCTTCTCGGTGCGCTCTGGTGGCTCGCTCGCCTGGAACCCGCGCTGCACGCGAGATTCGCACATCGGCAGGATGAACCGCTCTGGCGGCCATTGGCGCTGGCGTTCGAGTCGTCGATCCTGGAAGAGATTACCTTCCGGCTGTTTGCACTGAGCGTGCTCGCGTGGATCGCCAGCCGTCTCACCAGCCGCGATGCAAGCGTATTCCGCATCGCGTGGCTGGGATCGACATTGCTGTTCGGGCTCGCTCATATTCCCGCCTGGTCCGCCGCGACGCGTGGCGGGCCGCTGCTGTTTGCGCTGGTCCTCCTCCTGAATGGCGCCGGCGGGTTGCTCCTCGGATGGCTATTCTGGCGGTGGGGGCTCGTGCAGGCGATCTGTTGCCATTTTGCTGGCGACCTTGTCGTGCAGGCACTCGGCCCGCGCGTTCTGTAGAATCCTCGCCATGGCCGATCTCGCCGAGCGCCGCCGCGTGTTCCACCGTCTTCACGAGACCGGCTGCTTCGTCATTCCGAACCCCTGGAACCTCGGAAGCGCGCGTGCCCTCGTGCGCCTGGGATTCCAGGCGCTTGCGACGACGAGCTCGGGCTTCGCATGGTCGACGGGACGCGCCGACAATCGCGTGCCGCTTCAGGACGCGCTGGCCCACTTTCGATTGCTCGCGGATGGCGTGTCCGTCCCCGTCAGTGGCGATTTCGAAGGGGGCTTCGCCACCGAGCCGCCGGCCGTGTATGCCAATGTTGCGCTCGCGGCGAGTACCGGTATTGCCGGACTTTCAATCGAAGATTCGACCGGCGATCCCGAACACCCACTGTTCGATTTCACGCTCGCGGTCGAACGAATCCGCGCGGCGCGGCGCGCGCTCGACGGGAGCGGCACCGGCATCCTGCTCACCGGCCGCTCCGAAGGGTTCATCGTTGGCCGGCCGGATCTCGAGGAGACGATCCGTCGCCTCACCGCATACGCGGAAGCGGGCGCCGATTGTCTCTACGCGCCTGGCATCCGGAACACCTCCGACATTACCGCGGTAGTGAAAGCCGTCGCGCCGAAACCGGTGAACGTGCTGGTAAGCAGCGACTTCACGACAGTACCGGAGCTCGCGGCGGTGGGCGTGCGGCGCATCAGCGTCGGCGGCGCGCTGGCACGCACGGCCTGGACCGGATTTCTGCAGGCGGCGGGCGAAATCGCGAAGCAGGGGACCTTCACGAATCTGGCGCGCGCGGTTTCGTCCGCCGAGATCACGAAATCGTTCGGCGAGGTGTGACTCGGTCAACAACGCGGATCCGAACCACCATCCAGTGATCGAGGATGCGCCATGAGCAGGTATGACTTCCTCGTCGAGACCTACCGCACCGAACGGCTGAAGACGCTCGGCGTGTGGTTGCAGATTCCTGCCGCCCGCCTCGACTGGCGGCCCGAGGCGCGGGCACGCTCACCGCTCGAGCACATGGTGCATCAGTGCATGAGCGAAGACACGTGGATGCGCACCATGCTCGGGATTACCAGCGATCGCCGGGCGTTACGTCCGTGGAGAATCGCCACGCGTTTCGAGCACTACGCGGCATGTTCTGCCGATCGCCTCGCAGCGCTCGAGAGGCAGAACGACGCGTGGTTCGAAGAGCAAACGCAGTTCTTCGATGTGCGCCGCACCCGCGCATGGGTGCTCACACGCCGCATCACACACACCGCGCACCATCGCGGCCAATTGCCGCCGTACATCCGCCTATGGGGATTGCCGCTCTATTCGACGTACGGGCCGACGGCCGATACCGGCGGACTGCCAAAGCATGGCGCCCGCGTCGTCTATCGCAACGTGTCAGGTGACGATCTGCCTCGGGAACAAGTGGATGTACCGGGTCCTCCCTTGCCGGGACCGGGCGAGCAGCCCGTCACGGAGCGTCCGCGCATACCGCCGGGATGACCAACTCCGTAGCCTCGTGCCGGCTGAGTCATCAGGTGCCGAAGCGTCAGTGATACGTTTGCGTGCGGGCGTGCGCCGCGTACCCTACTCCAGCCGCAAGCGCGCCGCCGGTTACGAACACGAGCAAGGTCGTCGTCGGCGACCAGGAATCCTGGAGAAATGCAGAGCGGTGTCCGGGACGCAGTCGTCCGCCCTGCAGCGCCGGAACGTCCTCAGCCGTCTCATGTCGCTCGAGCCGATCTTCCACGGCGCAAACGCCTCGAACCGACGCGGTCGCAGCTAACGCCGCGTCCGCTTCGTGTGAAAGGATGGGACCGCTCAGGCAGATGCACCCCTCGTCCGATGCCGATACGTCGATCGACCTCGGATGCGACACAACCCGGCCCAACTCGGCACGGACGCGCTCGGTCAGCTTCCGGCCGTCCGCACCGTCCTGTCGCAGCCGGCCCTGCACTTCTGCAGCCGCGCCGCGCGCGCGATTCGTCACGTCGCGTGACAGCGCATCCCACCCATCAGCCGTCTTGTTCGTGGCGCGCAGGAATTTATCGCGCACGAGCGCGCGACGCCTCGCGCCACGGTCGGGGTCGAGGAGAAACATCGTACCAGCGCCGATTGCCGCGCCGGCAAGGAGGCTCAAGTTGCGAGTCACAGCATCCTCCTGTCGTTGTCGATTCAACGGTCCGTGAATGGGCAGCAACGTATGTGCCTGACCACTTCGATTTCGGTTGGGCTAATCTTCGCCCGTCAGCAGAGGTGTAGAGGTGATGACCACAGATCAAGGGCAGCCGCGCATAGACGATTCATGGCAGCGCCATTATCGCCGAGGCGCGCGAGCCGGTCCGGGACGGATTAGGATTGTCGGCGATCGCCATGCGATTTGCTGTGATCGTTGCAGTACTACGGCCAGCTGCACTGGACGACCGCCTGGCCGTCTCTGAAGAAGAAGATTGGAAGATAGGAGCATGGATCCATTTACTGGAACATGGAAGGCCGACTTCGCCAGATCGCAGAGAGATCCGAATCACCAGTTTCAGAGCGCGACGCTGCGTTTCGCGGTGTATGGCGACGCCGTGTCGCTCACGCATGGCGGCGTGAACATGTCCGGCAAAGTGGAGTCCGGCACGACCAATCTCCTCGCGGACGGTACGCCGCGCGCCGTTTCGCCGGACGCGCCGGGTGTGGTGGTCGTCACGCGCTGGGTGGGCTCGCACGTGCTCGAAACCGCGGCCATGAAGGACGGTGAGCTCGTGGGGCACGGCCGGTATGAAGTGTCGGGAGACGGGCAGACGCTGACCGCGAAAGTATCCGGCACCGATGGCA
>Ga0209686_1001255_pt1 | contig 12682 bp, 13 predicted proteins | sample GraSoiAngelo_126_FD_185883 | JGI IMG/M metagenome (GOLD analysis project Ga0209686, IMG submission 185883) | Grasslands soil microbial communities from the Angelo Coastal Reserve, California, USA - 14_0927_09_20cm (SPAdes) (version 2) | ecosystem: Environmental > Terrestrial > Soil > Grasslands ...
CGCTGCAGCCGCACAGAGCAACAACGCGACGCCAATGACACGTGGATCGACGACACCTCGCATGCGATTCCTCCTCTGGTTAGAACTCGAGGTCGATGGAAAATTGCAGTTGGCGCGCCTGGCTCGCCGCGATTGGTCGTCCAAACGAACCAAGGGGCGTCAGAAAGGGACCGTAGACCATGTTCACTCCGGTCACGTTCGTTCGGTTGAGCACGTTGAAGGCCTCGACGACGACATCGAGCTTGCCACGGGGCTTGATGTTGAAGTACTTGAGGATCCGGACATCGAGCGTCGCCGATGTGGGCATCCGCCACGAGTTCCGCGCAGTACCAAACGGGCGTGAGGTGAACGGAAGCGCGCGCGTGCGGTTCTCATCCCCGCCGGTACTCACATTCACAGGAAGACCGGAACCGGCTGTCAGAATCGGAGCGACTTCGATGTGACTGAACGCGCGCTCCCAGGCGCCTCGTGCGTGATCCGGTCGTCGGCCTTCCTCATCGCCAATCGGAAGATCGAAGAGCGCGCTCACCACGAGCCTATGGGGCTGGTCGTATCGAGAGGCGCTCCACTCGTCGCTGAGGGCATGAGGGTTTTGTGGTTGTTCGTCAAAGTCAGATGCCGAGTCCCTTGCGCGCGACCAGGTGTAGGCGGCCGACCATTCAATCTCGTTGGAGAGCCGACGGTTCGCCGAGATGCTGATCCCGTGGTACATCGAGGTTGCGCTCGGTTGGGCCTCGAAAATGCCGTCCCAGGATGGGTCCAGCCGTTCGCGACCGAATACCGGCCGTCCGAGTTGTTGGGGTAATGGCCCGGTCACGCCTGATGACGCCGCGTTCGATGCAGTCTGAACCACCCCGGGTTTATCGGAGAGCTAGACCGTCCGCGAGAGCCCGCGTCCCCGCACCAGCAGATAATTGATGGACGCCGTGAGCTTGGATGTGAGCTGCCGTTCGAGGCCGATGCTGGCCTGCCGGCTCGCCGGGTTCCACCTGCTATGTCGGACCGTATAGGTTGAGGGTGCTGCGGCTGATCCAGGATCAGCGACGACCTCCGTGACGTGACGTTGCTCCCCAAGCCAGCCGCGCTCCAGCGCCGCGAGGACGAGACGATCCGCGAAGACTCCCGCTCCTCCCCGAACGATCCACTTCTCCACCGGCATCCACGCGAACCCGAGTCGGGGATTGAATGCGCGGCTCGTGATGCCGAATGACGGCGGCAGGACTGACGCGTCGACGCGTAGGCCTGCGTCGACCGTCAGCCGCGGTGTCGGCGTCCAATGATCCTGAACGAAGGCACTCGCGCGCGTCAGGGCGAGGTCGACATCAGCTCCAGACGACGTCATTCGCGTTTGGTCAGCGTTTGCGGCAAGAAACCTCTCGAGCGTGCGAAACAGGTAAACGCCACGAACTCCGTCAGCAGTGGTTCCGGTTACGTCGACGTGTCGCACCGTGGCGCCGACCTTGACAAAATGCGATCCGCGACTGTGTCCAACCGTGTCGCCCGCGTCGACGTACGTTTGGTCGTGCGTGTTGTTGCCCGCATACGGTGTTCCGAACGCAGCGACGCCAGAAATAACCACGCCCGCGCCCTGCTGTTCTGCGGTGCGTGACGCCAGACGACGTGACGCGAGCTGCACGCGGAGATCATTCGTTGTGCGAGCGCCGACCGTCGTGGTCAGCGCCGACGTGATCGCTCTGTCACGCATCGTCGTAGTGCCGCGCGCGCTCGGATCCGACAGCGCGTCAGTGTTGAACGCGTCATCGCCGTCACGACGGTCGGTCCCGGCCACGCGCGCGCCCAGCGCCCCACGCCCTGGCAGTTCGTGTGTTACTTTCGCCGACCACTCGGTTTCGCTGTGGGCTGTCGGGAAGAGGCTTGCCGTCAATCGTCGGGTGGCAACCTGAGGGAAGAGGCCCGCACCAAGTACGGTGTTGATAGCGCGCGCCGCATCAGGATCGATATCCGATGCGGCTTGACCCTGCGCGTGCTCGCGCTCCGCGGCTGCGTAATAGAACGTGCGATCCTTGACGAGAGGTCCGCCAACCGCCATGCCGCCGCGATAACGGCGCAGCCGTGGTGCCTGACCACCCGTGTCCTCCAGTTTCGGGCGTGCATTGAAGACACCGGACTGCGCGAACAAGAATGCGTCGCCATGAATGGCGTTCGCGCCGCTCTTTGTCACGACATTGATCGCGCCGCCCGACGCCCCGCCATTCTCGGCGGACCAGCCGTTGCTCAGGACCTGGAACTCGCGCACAGTCTCGAGCGACAGTTCTGTGCGACTGGATCCGGCGAACTCATCGTTGTTGTCGAGTCCATCGATCGTCAGCGTGTTGCTGCGCGGGCGGAGGCCGCCGAAGCTGAACCCGCTGTCGGGAAGACTGGACGAACCCGTGGATGTCGTCTGCCGGGCTGGTGGCGTGCGGGACACGCCCGGTGCAAGCAACACGAACTCGAGGTAGTTGCGGCTGCGGACCGGTAACTCCTCGATGCGCTCGGTGTCGACCGCGGTCGAGACCGATGTTTGGCCGACATCGAGCGGCGGTGGCTGTGCACTGACGGCGGCGCTCTCGACGACGCCACTGGGCTGTAACACGATGGCCAGGCGGGCTGTCTGACCGATGCCAAGCGTCAGCCTCGTCTGAAGACCAGGCGCGAAGCCGGCGAAGTCGACCCGGACGTCGTACGTCCCGACAGGGATGTCAGCGATCCGAAACATCCCGTTGCGATCCGTAACCGCGCGACGGGTCTGATTGGTGTCGACATTCCGAAGCACGACGCTCGCATCGGCGATAACGCCGCCACTCGTATCGGCCGCTCGGCCTTCAATAACTCCGGTCTGCGCCTGTGCCGCGAGGCGGCTCGCGATCATCAGCGAACAACAGAGGGGAAGGAACCACGGGCGTAACAGACGGCACCAACGCAAAACAGGCATCGCGCGTGTTCTCTTTCGCTGGGAAAGTCAATGCACGATTCGCCGGCCCGGTACGTCCCTCAAGCGGACGAGACACACCGATGCCGTCAAATCAGGATCAGCGGGCTGGTCTGAAAGCTAGACGCGGAGAGGCGTGGGAGGACTGGTCGTCGGGATGGGAACGGCAAACGTGGACGCTGTGGCAACGACGGGAACGGACGGGAAGATGCCGGGCTCGTAATGCGATGCGATCGCACGCATGCGTGCGACGACGATCGTCGCAACCGACAGCGCTACCCCGACGCACAGCGCAACGACCACCACGTTCGCTTCCGTGTCGTTGCCGTCCTGGAGCGTGTGATCCCACTGATCAAACATCTCCACGATGGGGCCGCCGAGGCAGACCGCCAGGATCGCTACGATGGCGAGACGGCGCATGGTCACGTAATCGAAGTGTAACACTCCTCCACGACGTCCCGCGCTTCGGAGGAGAAGAACCCCACCATACTGCGAGATCTGGACCCGGCGACGTAGGCGGCGTGGCCGCGGCCTGCTCGTTGAAACACGCGAAACGGTCCACGGCGAGCGCCGGCCCTGGCGGCCATGGCAGGGTCCCGCTATCAGTGACGCTTTGCCCGCGGCCGACTGCCTCCCCGATACGTTGACAAGACGGGCAGGAGTGTCGGATTCGTCACAAAGGCGTCCGACCCTCCATAGGGGACGTTGGTGGAAGCCTCCGGTTTGTGGCGTGGGGCCCGACAACGAAATCACGGGCGGCGCAGCCGAGCCGCGACGACGCCGGCGATCGCGTGCGCGGCGCGCGCATTCGGGTGCCCGTCTCCTGACACGCGCCAGGCCGGGTCAATCTCGACCAACACATAAGGCAACCCGGTGCCATCGAGAATCCGCTGCCGCAGCGGCCGTTCGACCGGATCTTCGGGACCGAACTGCAGAACCAGAATCAGCGGCGTAGCCCCGCGCGCGGCCGCCACCGCAACTGTGGCGTGAAGAACCTCGCGGGTCACCGTGATGCCGCGTTCGACGGCCTCATCGCTGCGGTACGGCACGAGCAGTTTCGCGAGCGACACCAGCCGCCCGTGCTGAACTGCTGGCCGCCAGACCAGTCCCGGATCGAAATGCGGTCGATCGTCATCGAGGTTCCGGCCGAAGAGCGTCGTCATAAACATTGAGACCACGGCCACCGGCCGGCGGAAACGAGGCAGCTCCGTCTCAAGCCTCAGATACGCCTGGTCGCTGCCAAACCCATCGACGGCCAGGTTCGCGCTCTGTTTCCCCATCATCGCGCCGACCTGCGCCGGCACGCTCTCCTGCCACGTGAGCCCTTCCCCGAACATCACCGACTCCCCTGTAAACAGGATCGTGGGGCGCTCGGGATCCACAGGTTCACCGACACTGCGGACGCGATATCCCGCCAGGTCGAATGCGTACTCGACGACGCGTCCCCCGATGGAGCTGTGGCCGGTGCGCGCCGGCACGAAGGTCCAACCGAGCCGAGCGTCGCGTTGCCGGCGCGGTTCTTCGTCGGGCCATAGCCACTCAGCGGGTCGGAGGTGCACGCGGCGGAGCACCAGTTCGCTCGCGCCGAGCGCCAGGACGGCGGCCATGACGATGTGGAGTGCAAGGGCCGGTGCTCCCGCGGCGAAGCGTCCGATGCGCGGCCGCACGACGAAGGCGAGCAACACTCCGAGTGCGGCCATCGCGAGGCGTACGAAGGTCTCGAGCAGAACGTACCCGTAACGCGACAAGAAAAAGGTCGGCAGGAAGTGCCTGTCAAGCCAGCGTTGGTCAGCAGCGAGGGTACAGACCAAGAGGGCGCCGCCGATCGATGCGACCGCGCTCTCGGCAATCAAGCGCGCAACGGGGGCATCAGCGCGAGGCGCCTGACGCAGAACTGGAGACACAGCTGTTCAGCGCTCTGAAGGATATCTTAGTCTTCTGGCCGGATCGTTTTTGGGGCCGCCACGGTGTTCGCCCTCAGATGAGCCAGAATGCTGTAGTCGCCGTTCCGTGGTTCAATCACAACGTGATTCACATGCGATCTTTTCACGACATCGCTCGGGGTCACACCGGAATCACGAGCTGTGCGAGGCTCTCGGTTGTCGTGATTCTTCTGGCGCTTTGGCCCCGATCGGCGTGCGCTCAAGGCGGCCCTCCACTCATGACCGACGACCCGGATACCCCCGGACCGGGATACTGTTGCTCGACGCGAGCCGACGTGAGCACCGCGTCGAAACGCCGCGTATCGATCTCAATTACGGGGTAGGGCGCCGGATTCAGTTGAAATTCGAGGTGCCGTGGGTGCGCGTCCGCGAGGGAGACGACGAGACCCAGACCGGTGCCGGTGACGCAGCGGCCGGTGTCAAATGGCGCTTTCTTGGTCAGGAAGGGACGAGAATCGCCTGGTCAGTCTATCCGCAGTTCGAGTTCCACACCGCCCACTCCTCGATCGCCAAGGGAATCGTCGAAGAAGGGCGCCAGTTCTTGGTCCCCACCGAGCTCACCGTGGAATTCGTCCATGGGGAGGTCAACGCCGAGGTCGGGCGAAATTTTGTTGAGGACCGATCTGACAACTGGATCTTCGGCGTGTCGACCGAGGGCAGCGTCACCAAACGACTCGAGCTACTTGGCGAGCTGCACGGCGAGGAAATCCCAGGCGAGACAACAGAACTCTTCGCGAACATTGGCGCCAGGCCGAAGCTCACCCGCCGGCTCATTCTGTTATTGGCAACGGGCCGAACTGTGCACAAGCCGCCAAACGCGGGCCCTCGCATCTACGTTTACGTTGGCCTCCAGTTCAATCTGCCAACGCAGTATTCATTTAAGAATGGAAATTGCGCGGCACGCAGATGGCCGCAACCGCAGTTGGTTTCTGTTCGTGGCTCCCACGTACCCAGCGTCCCTTTGAAAGAATTCAGATAATTATTCGAATCGTGGCGATTCTCACGCCAGCATACCGGGGCGCCACGATTCAGGACGGTCGTCTCCCACCAGTGGCGCTTCGATTTGAATATGTCGCGGTTGGAGCAAGGATGGGAAGCCCGAGCGCTCGGATGATTTGAATGAACTCGGGCTCGGACCGCAGAACATGGAATCGGGGTTCGACAGCTACGTTATCCAGCCATGGCGACCCTTCGTCGTACGCGGCTTTCAGCGCTCGCAGCGCCGCTCGCCGGTCGTTTACGCCGGCATATGCGACAGCAAGGTCGTACGCGGGCACCGATCGAGCGCCGGCGAGCGACTTCAGAGTGTTGAGCGTCTGTAAAGCCCGCATCGTGTCGCCGGACACGCCATACACGTGACCCAGGTTCGCGATGTAGGTCGGGTCGCCGTGGCTGAGTTCAATGGCTCGTTCGAACTCGCGCACGGCTTGTGGAAACATTCCCTTGGTCTCGTACACCACGCCCAGAGTGGAATGCACGATCGGTATGTGCGGATCGAGTTCCAAGGCACCCTGCAGGGCCTCGAGCGCCGCCTCATCGCGACCGGCGATGTGCAGACGCCCTCCAAGCGCCGAGGCAAAGATCGGAGCGAGGGGATCGAGCTCGAGCGCCTTACGGCTCTCCTCGATCGCTCGGTCGAACTGCCCCATGTCGCAGAGGTATTCCGCAAACCAATGGTGAGAGTTCGCGTAGCCGGGTGAGAGGCTGATCGCAGATTCGAATTCCTGACGCGCCGTTTCCCAATTCCTCTCGAAGAGCAATTTCGCATCTCCGAGGGCCGCATGCGCCTCGCCGAGCGACGGATCGAGCGCCAGCGCGTGACGCGCGTACTCCTCCGCCTTGCGGCCGGCTTCTGCCGGAGACACGGCGTTGAACGCCCACGACCCGAGAATGTTGTACGTGTCGGCGAGCCCCACATACGCGTAGGCATTTTGCGGATCGGCGTCAGCCGACTGCTCGAAGTACCGCAGCGCCAGCCTGAGCTCGGACTCCGTCCGCTTGTTCCAGTGATACCTGCCTTTCAAGTACATCTCATAGGCTTGCGTGTTGATCGCGTGTGCCACGGCGAAGTGTGCTCGATCCGGCGAGGTGAGCTCGGCCTGGATTTCTGCTGCAATTGCGCTCGCGATACGGTTCTGGAGCCTTACGACGTCGACGAACGCTTCTTCGTAGCTCCGCGCCCACAAATGACGGTCGGTTGCAGCCTCAATCAGTTGGACGTTTACGCGGACGCGATCGGCCGAGCGTACGACTGACCCTTCCACGAGCGCATCAATCCGAAGGGCACGCGCGATGTCTCTCACGGCGATGCGCGCGCCTTTGTAGCGCATTACGGACGTTCGCGAGATGACGCGAAGATTACGAACGGCGGCCAGTTTGGTAATCAGCTCGTCCGTCATGCCGTCCGAAAGGTACTCGTCTGATGGCTCTGGGGAGAGATTTTCGAGAGGCAGAACGGCGATGGAATGGATTTGCGGGACCGCGGCGACGTCTCGTGACGAGCGGATCAAGACACCAGCCGAAATGGAAATCGTCAGAACGGCAGTGGTTACGACGAACGCAGGCCAGAGTCGGTGCGAACGTCGACCATCGACGCGCGGCAATTGCGGCTGGACTGAAGCGCCGTGTGACGCGTCACCATCCTCGGACCGCGGATCGGATCGGGTAGCAGGCGCCGTCACCGGACCGATCCAACGGTACCCGCGGCGCCGCAAAGTCTCGATGTAACGCGGCTTCGTGGCCGAGTCGCTGAGCACGTCGCGCAGGCTGGCGATGCTGTTGTTCAGTGCATGGTCGAAATCGACGAACGTGTCGGCGGCCCAGATCTGCTCTCGGAGCTCCTGGCGTGTAACGACTTGTCCCGACCTCTCAACAAGGATCCTGAGGACCTGTACGGGTTGCCCCTGGACCGGAAGACGAATGCCGCGGTGACGCAACTCGCCGGCGCACAGATCCAGCTCGAACGAACCAAACCGTACAACGGGATCCGAACTCGCTGTTGCCATTGGACGATCCCCGAAGGCGGCGAGGTTACCACAGATACGCCGCCGAAAACGGGCGGGGCTTCGACAACCCGAAGCAGGATGGCGACTTACGAGCGGATGTTGAAAGGAGCCCGAAAGGTTGTCTGAGGCCTTGACCAATTCGGCGCTGCGAGCGAGGTTGCGAGCACCGGAGTAGCGGCGGAACCCGCCGCGTTGACCAAGGCGTTCTCACAATCTGGAGGCAAAAATGAAACGGAGAGACTTTCTAAAGGACGTCGGTGCAACGGCAGCAGGCGTCACCGGACTCATGGTCTCGGCCGGCTCACGATCTGAAGCTCAGGTCGCGGGCCCTGAGAGTGTCCACGTGGCGGAGATCTATGAATTGCAGGCTGCGTTCCACCGCGCGAAGACCAGTCAGGACATCAACATGATGATGTCGTTGTGGGACTTCGACGGCATTCTCAACAATCTCGGGGATCCCAACTCGCCCTATATCGGCTTCGAGAGGCTCAAGTTCTTTTGGGAGCACTCAGGCTCCTTCACGCATCGTCGCTTCTCGCTCGTGCCGTCATTCAAGATTCAAATCCAGGTTCACGGCAACATGAGCTCGCTGTATTTCGAGTGCCACGACGTTGGTGACTTCGATCTCCCGACCCGATTCATCGCGTCCGATACGTTTCTGGCCGGCACCGTACGGCACGTCGGTGGTCGGTGGGTCTTCTGGGATATGACGGCAGGCAGGGCCTTCCCGCTCTCTGCGGATCATTACTCTTTTCCGTAAAGGTCGGCATAAGCGCCGCCGGAATCCGTCGCTCGCCCAAACGCGAGGAAGGCTTGGCACCTTCTTCGCGTGCGGCGGGCTCAATGCTGTGCGATTGAGCGTTGAGATTCGTCGTTGGACGCTGGCACTGGTCGGCGGAAAAGCGTGGCACTGCCGCTGGGCTCCATGTTGACGAACCGTGTGCTGTCGATCGGTAACTCAATGCGTCGCCGATTCGCCTAGTAGGGTGCTCGATTGACGTAGCTGTCGGAGGTCACCATGCGCGGACTCGTTCGCGGTTTTCAGCGATTTGCTGGAGACCGCCCCGGTAGATACCGGGATGTACCTCGTCGCATGGCTGCGGCACGGCGTTGACGACCGACAGGCCGTCGCGGCCGCGGCGGCTCACCACGTCGATTCCGTCGCCCTTTCCACCTTCTCGTTGCGGTCCCTTCCACGTGGCGGGCTCGTCCTCGGCTACAGCGGCTACGACGGCGGCCAGATTCGGCGCGCGGTCAAACAGCTCTGCGCAGGCCTCGAGCGGATGGCGCGCGAATCCATCTCGTACGGTGTCCCGGCTCACATCGCTGACAACGACCTCACCTGCCGGCCGCGATCGTCGAAATTCGCTGGCGCCAACCACCGTTCGAGTCGCGCCTTTCGCATGGGCCACTCGGCGTCAGTCATCGAGTACCACGCCGTATCGCGGTTGCGACCTTTGACGATCATGTGCTGGCGAAAGATGCCCTCGAACGTGAACCCGAGTCGCAGCGCAGCTGCTCGTGAGGGCGCATTGAGCGCGTTGCACTTCCACTCGTAGCGCCGGTACCGCAGCGTGTCGAAGACGTACTGCGCAAGCAGGTACATAGCCTCCGTCGCCGCCCGCGTCCGTTGCAGACGCGAGCCGTACACGATACTGCCGACTTCGATCACGCGATTGGCAGTATCGATCCGCATCAGCGCCGCGCGCCCGACGGCAAGTCCCGACGGACGGCCGATGACAGCGTAATAGAGAGGATCGTCGGGCGCCGCAAGTTCACGCAGCTTCCTCTCGAACGTGCCACGGTCTGCGAACGGCCCATCGAACATGTAGGTCCACAGATGGTCATGTCCGCTCGTCGCCGTTGTGTCGAAGAGCGATGGGCCGTGAAGCACGGGATCGAGCGGGACGAGATCGACCTCCGTGCCGTGAAGCGTCACACGCTGCGGCTGCGGCGCCGGCCTGGTATCGACAGGAGGCCCGACAGGGTACATGGAAGGTCAATCGCAGATATTTGGGTGCGCCACACGTCTCTCAGAGTCAACCGGCACGGTACGCGGAAAGTGGTTCGGTCACAAGAACCATTTGGCCCCGATTTCCCATAAATGGACTCGCTGAAATGCCCGAAATGGACCTTCTCAAGCATCCATCGACCCTTGTAAACTGCGCTCGCGCGTGATCATCGGCATTCTCGTAAAATGCAACGACGATGAGCTCCAGAACCACCATCGCGCTCACTGTGACGATGCGCAACGGGCAGGTCGACAACACGTTCGTATAGTTCTACGCAGCGCTTCAGCATCTTCCAGAAGAACGACGCGCTGAACGGCGCGCAACAGGAGAGCTCATGTCCAGCGGCATCGCGACCCAGGTTACGCGGTCCACCCGTCTCACCGAATCGGTCCGCGAGCAATCGCCATTTGGCGAGGTATTCAGCGACCACATGCTCAGTGCCGGATATCAGGATGGTCACTGGAGCGCTCCGGAGCTCCTTCGCTTTGGACCGGTGATGATTTCACCCGCGGCCAGCGCGCTTCACTACGGCCAATCCATTTTCGAGGGCTTCAAGGCGCATCGAACCGTAGATGGAGGGGTCGCTCTTTTTCGGCCAGGCGACAATCTTGCCAGACTGAATCGCACAGCGGCCCGCCTCGCCATGCCTGCGGTCCCCGCTCCGTTGTTTCTGGACGGGATCGCTGAACTCGTTCGCCTCGATCGAGACTGGGCGCCGACGCGGGAAGGCGGCGCATTGTATATCCGGCCTCTTTACTTCGCCACCGACGAAGCGCTGATGGTCCGGCCATCGCGAAGCTACCGTTTTATCGTGATGAGCTGCCCCGTCGGTCCGTATTTTTCGGAACCCGTGCGTCTGGTTGCCGAAGAAGAATTCGTACGCGCGTTTCCTGGCGGGACCGGAGACGTGAAACCAGCGGGGAACTACGCCGGCGCCCTGCTTGCTGCGCAACGCGCACAGTCGAGTGGTTTTCACAATGTCTTGTGGCTCGATGGCCTCCAGCATCGGCTTGTCGAGGAGTCTGGATTGATGAACATCGTATTCATAATCGCGGGCGCCGCGGTCACACCAGCTCTAACCGGAACGATCCTCCCTGGTGTCACGCGCGACTCGGTGCTGACGCTGTTACGCGGCATGAACATCCGTGTTGAGGAACGCGCCATTGCCATCGACGAAATCGTCGCGGCGCATGAGGAAGGCACGTTAACGGAAGCATTTGGCGTTGGAACGGCGGCAACTGTAGCGCCGATTGCCCAGATTCGATATCGCGATCGCGATCTCTCATTCAGCACGGATCCGCAGCACACAGTAGGTGCGCGAGTTCGCTCCTCGCTCGAGGCTATTCGCACCGGCCGCGCCGAGGACCGTCACGGTTGGCTGGTCCGAGTCTGAGGCCCACGTGACGTGCGCCAGTAGCCTGCGGGTCGGTGAAGCAGGCGCTGACGTTGAACGTTCGGATGGATCGGCCATCACGATAAACGCGCGGCAAACACCGCCAGAGCCGCCTGCCCGAGACTGATTCCACCGTCGTTCGGCGGCGCCTCGCGATTGGTCCAGAGCAGAACCGCCGTTCGCGCAAGGGCGTCTCGAAGATCGGCCAGCAACAGGTCATTCTGCATGACGCCCCCTGACAAGACGATGAACTCCACGCCAGACGACTCACTCAGGACACCAATGGCTGCAGCGGTCGCCCGCGCAAAGCTCCAATGGAACGCGCGCGCGATCGCCTCCGGCGAGACCCCTCGAAGCCTGGCATCGATCACGGCGGCGAGCGTCTCGCGCCAGTCGATGTCCGCTCCAGTGAATGTGCACGGAAACTCGGCCGAATCCCTCGTCGCGCGGCGCGCGAGGTACTCGAGCCACATGGCCGCCTGTCCCTCGAACGTGATCGGGCGCGTGAACCCGGTGAGGGCCGCGACCACACGATTGAGAACCGCGGACCGCAGTCGGTGCAGTTGATGTACGGATACGGCCAGCGAGGATCCGCCGGGTCGACCATCTCCCGCAGGCACGAATCGCAGATTGGCAAATCGGGCGTCCGCGACTTGCGACTAAAATGCGCTCGCACGGCTCTCGTTGTGGGGAGGATGCCATGAAGCGATTCGTTGTCACCCGACTGGTGTTGATCGCTGCCTTCGCCGTCACGGCGTTGGCGCAGGACGCGCCGCCGAAGGAGCCCTTCAAAACGGTTCACCTCGTGAACATCACATCTCCAGCCGACGTGGCCGCGATGCAGGAGACGATCGCGGATCTCAACGCGGTGGTCGCGAAGGCCGGTTACTCAGATACTCGGTATCGCCTGTTCAAGGTCACCGGCACGCAAGCGGGCACCTACAATTACCTGCTGGAGTCATCCTGGCCAGGAGGCGAGGCCTACGATCAGGTACACAGGAGCCCGGAGTGGCTCGCGGCCGCACAGAAGCATCCCGACTTCCCGAGGATCACGAAGGATCAGGTCTATAACCGCTACGTCGAGGTGCTGCCGACGAAGCGATAGTTCGTTCGATGTGCCCGTCGTACCCTCAGTAGAGGTCCGCCAGATAGTGCGCGAGGTCATCGATGTCGCCATCGGACAGAGTCTTCGACACGCTGGTCATGCTGCCAGCGTCGTTGGTGCGTCGCCCGTACTTGAAATCGTGCATTTGCTTGACGATGTATTCGTAGGGCTGGCCGGCGACGCGGGGTATCTCGTTTTGTCCCATGAAACCGCCGAGATGACACATCGTGCAGAGCGTTTCCGCCGCCTTCTGCTTCCCGCGTTCGACCTTTGCCTCGTCAGATTTGAATGC
>Ga0209686_1001268_pt1 | contig 12561 bp, 9 predicted proteins | sample GraSoiAngelo_126_FD_185883 | JGI IMG/M metagenome (GOLD analysis project Ga0209686, IMG submission 185883) | Grasslands soil microbial communities from the Angelo Coastal Reserve, California, USA - 14_0927_09_20cm (SPAdes) (version 2) | ecosystem: Environmental > Terrestrial > Soil > Grasslands ...
TCGCGTGGACGAACTGTAACCGATCCATGCGGGCGGGTTCAGTAACCGACGCCCATCGACTCGGCCCTGGCGCAAATCGTGCGCGAGATTTTCTCTCGGGGCGCTCGGCGTTTGATGTGAAGCCTGGCGCCGGTGTTGACTGGGGCGGGGGGAACGTTAGGTTACAGGACGGCGTGAGGCATGGTGCCCACGCCTGGAGTCCCCGCCGGGAGCGACAGGCCCCGGCGAGTTGGAGGAAGCGATGCACCCAGGCATGATGTGGTGGTGGAAGAACGCGCGCCGGCAGGGCTGCGGCCGCGAAGGCGCGTACGCCGGCGAAGGCGGTTGGCAGGCAGGTCCGTGGCGCGGCGGTTCCGGGGATGACTTCGGCGGCGGCTCGTTCGGCGTCCGCCGGCCGCTCCGGTTCCTCGCGTACAAGTTGAACCTGAGCGAAGAGCAGGTCTCGGAGCTGGCGAAGATCCTCGACGAGCTGAAGACCGAGCGTGCCCAGGCGGCCGTGGACGACCGGCGCACGGTGGCCGCGTTCGCCGACGCTCTCGGGCTCGACGCGTTCGACGAGGCGCGGGCTCGCGAGGGCGGCGACCTGCGCGTCAAGAGCGCGGAGCGGCTCCGCGACGCGGTGATCAAGGCGCTGGGCCGGATCCACGCGCTGCTCGACTCCGGGCAGCGGGCGCAGCTCGCCTACCTGATCCGCACCGGCGTTCTGTCGCTGTAGCGCCTCCCCGCCGGAGGCGGGTTTGGCGATATGTGGTGGCTGCGTGTCTCCGTGAAGACGGAGACACGCTCCCCGCGACTACTTCATGAAGTCGTTCTGATACCCGCCGGCCGCAACGGCAGCGTCGGCCACGTGCTGGATGGCGTCGTCGTTGTTGCGGCCGGTGCTCCCGCGCAGGTTGCTGCGGATGCGCGTGCGCGCGTCCGAATAGAACGTGTACGTCATCGAGAGCTCGTTCTTCGCCTTTTCGAGCCCGCGCTGCTCGATGATCCGGGTGGTGCGCGCCAGCGCGGCGCAGAGCGCCAGCAGGTCGATGGCGATGTCCGCGATCCGCCCCACCAGCAGCTGCTGCTCGACGATGTTTCGGCCATGCTTGCGCAGGGAGCTCTCGGCGACGGCGGCCAGCGATTGCACCGCATCCTCGACGTAGATGACCTGCTCCTGCAGCGCCGGGTGCGCCTTGGTGATCTGCGGCGTGCGGCCATATGGCACCGCCTGCATCGGGACGGACTGCCTCGCCTTGCGCACGGCGTAATCGCGCAGCAGGCCGAATCCCTTGATCGGATCGGTGAGCGAGCTCGCCAGCTCCTTGCCGAAACCCTTCAGGTACTCGCCGGGCTTCTGCAGGCCGGTGAGGCCGATGTACTGGCGGAGAATCTCGTTCGTGCCCTCGAAGATGCGGTTGATGCGCGCGTCCCGCACCGCCTGTTCGTAGGGCTGCTCGCGCATGTACCCCATGCCGCCGGCGATCTGCAGCGCCTCGTCGCTCGCGTTCCACACCGCTTCCGAATTGAACACCTTGGTGGCGGCGCCCTCGACGGAATAGTCGACTCCGCCGCGATCGATGGTCGAGGAAACGATGTAGCAGAGCGACTCGCTCACGTAGAGGTTCGTCGCCATCCGGCCGAGCTTCTCCTTGATCTTGCTGAAGCTCGTGAGCGGCCGCCCGAACTGCTTGCGCTCCGTCGCGTGCGCGATGGCGAGCTGCAGCAGCCTCCGCTGCCCTCCCACGGCGCCGGCGCCCAGCCCGGTCCGGCCATGGTTGAGGATGCTCATCGCCACCTTGAAACCCTTGCCCTCCTCGCCCAGCACGTTGGCGGCGGGCACGCGCACGTTGTCGAAGTAGACCGCGGTCGTGTTCGAAGCGCGGATGCCCATCTTGTCCTCGTGCGGGCCGTGCGTGATGCCGCCGAGGTCGCGCGTGACGATGAACGCGGTGATCTTCCCCTTCTGGTCCGGCGTGTCCGGCGTCGTCTTGGCGAACACCGTGTAGAAGTCGGCGATCCCCCCGTTCGTGATCCACAGTTTCTGCCCGTTGAGGAGGTAGAAGTCGCCGTCGCGGCGGGCGCTGGTCTTGATCGAGAACGCGTCCGAGCCGCTGCCCGGCTCCGTGAGGCAGAACGCCGCGATGGTCTCGCCGGTGGCGAGCTTCGGCAGGTAGCGCCGCTTCTGCGCCTCGTTGCCGAAGAGCAGCAGTCCCTTGAAGCCGATGCTGGAGTGCGCCCCGAGAGTGACCGCGATGGAGACGTCATACATCGATACCTGCTGCATCACGCGCGCGTACCCGCTGTTCGAGAGCCCGAGCCCGCCGTGCTCCTCGGGCACGATCAGCCCGAACAGGCCGATCTCCCGCAACGACTGCAGCACCTCCGGCGGAAACTCGCCCTCGCGATCCAGCTTCCGCGAGTCGATGCCGCCCATGTACCGGTCGATCGTCTCGCAGATCGGGGCTACGAGCTCGGCCTGGTCGCGCGTCATCCCGGGGTAGGGAAAGAGCTGGTCCTCGAGGATTTCGCCGAAGAACAGCGACTTGCCGAAGGACGCATTCGGATCGAAGGGCATCCTTCGAGTTTAACGCAGCTCGTCGATCCCCGCCGGAAACCGGCCAGGCCAGAGCGCATGTCTACTGGAGCGCGGCGGCCACGATGACCTTCGCCTCGTCCAGGATCGACTTCAGATGCGCCTCGTCGCGGAAGCTCTCTGCATAGATCTTGTAGACGTCCTCCGTGCCGGAAGGCCGGGCGGCAAACCAGCCGTTCTCCGCCACGACCTTGAGGCCGCCGATCTCCGCTCCGTTGCCGGGCGCCCTCGTCAGCTTCGCCGTGATCCGTTCGCCGGCGAGTGTGGATGCGCGCACTGCTTCCGGCGACAGCTTCTTCAGCGCGCTCTTCTGCGCCGGAGTCGCCGGCGCGTCGATGCGCGTGTACACCGGGCGCCCCAGCTCGTCCGACAGCTCGAGATATTGCACGCCGGGATCCTTGCCCGTCCGGCCGAGCATCTCCGCCGCCAGCAGGTCCATGATGATGCCGTCCTTGTCGGTGGACCAGACCGACCCGTCGCGCCGCAGGAACGAGGCGCCCGCGCTCTCCTCGCCGCCGAAGCCGAGCGAGCCGTCGAGCAACCCGTCTACGAACCACTTGAACCCGACTGGCACCTCGCGCAGCGTCCGACCGATCTTCCGCGCCACGCGATCGATCAGCGCCGACGAGACCAACGTCTTTCCCACTTCGGCGCGCGCCGGCCAGCCGCGATTGCTGAAGAGGTACTGGATGGCGACCGCCAGGTAGTGATTGGGATTCATCAGCCCCATGCTCGGCGTCACGATCCCGTGCCGGTCGGAATCGGTGTCGTTGCCGAAGGCGAGCTGGTACTGGTCCTTCAGCCCGACGAGCTTCGCCATCGCGTATGGCGACGAGCAGTCCATCCGGATCTTCCCGTCGTAATCCAGCGTCATGAACGCGAACGTCGGATCGACGGTGCGGTTCACCACCGTGATGTCGAGCCCGTACTCGGACGCGATCGGGTCCCAGTAATCGAGGTTGGCCCCGCCGAGCGGATCGACGGCGAGCCGCAGGCTACGCGCGCGCTCGAGATCGATCACGTTGCCCAGATCCCGCACGTACGGCGTGACGAAGTCGTGTTCCTCCAGCGCGCCCGGACGCACCGCGCGGCCGATCGCCTCGGGGTTGCGCAGCAGCTCGTTCGCCCGCTTCTCGATCCATCCAGTCGCCACCGTGTCGGCTGGTCCGCCGTTCGGTGGGTTGTACTTGATGCCGCCGTCCTCGGGCGGGTTGTGCGAGGGCGTGATGACGATGCCGTCCGCGAACCCGCGCGTCAGCCCGCGGTTGTAGGTGAGGATGGCGTGCGAGATCACCGGCGTCGGCGTCGCGCGGCGCGACCAGAGCACGTGCAGGTCGTTCGCCGCCAGCACCTCGAGCGCGGTCTCCTGCGCAGGATCCGAGAGCGCGTGAGTGTCCTTTCCCAGGTAGAGCGGCCCGCTGGTGCCCTGCGCCTTGCGGTACTCGCAGACTGCCTGGGTGACCGCCAGGATGTGCGCCTCGTTGAAGGCGCGCTTGAGCGAGGAGCCGCGATGGCCGCTGGTCCCGAACGCGACGCGCTGCTGCGGATCGGCGGGATCGGGCTTCTCGTCGTAGTAGAGTTTGCGGAGCTTGTCGACGTCGACGAGCACGTCGCGCGGCGCGGGCTTTCCAGCGAGTGGGTGCGGCATGCCGGGCACTCTACCGCTTCAGAACCGCCCGGTCAGCGTGAACGCTGGTCCCTGCGCTGCAACGGACATCGAGCGGGAGGACAGCGGCCCGCCGCGCCGATGCAGGAGGGGGACCACGACGCCGCAGGTGGCGCCGATCACCCCCCCCGCCGCGACGTCGGTCAGGTAGTGCTTCTCCGCCATCATCCGCAGGGAACCCGCGGCGATCGATGCGGCTGCGGCGCCAGCCCAGAACCAGGGCGCCGCGGGCGAGTCCTCGATGGTTGCGGTGGTGGCCAGCGCGACGCCGAGCGAGGTCGCAAGCGCGGTGTGGCCGGAAGGAAAGCTGGCGTGGCTGTCCGGATCGGTGGTGTCGTAGGTGCCAGCCGTTTCGCCGTGGCCGTAACGCACGAACGGCCGCTTGCGCGCCACGGCCAGCTTGACGCCCTGTACGAGCACCGCCGATACGAGGGCGGACTCGCCGACGATCGCGGCCGCACGCCATCCCGCCCCCTCGGTCGCGTGCGGTCCGGTGGCCGTCCAGGCGCCGATCGCGGCTCCCGCCGGAACGAGCACATAGGAAACGACGCTGCTCGCAGCGTCCGCGGTTCCCCGGGTGACCAGCCATCCGGTGAAGGCGTCATGCGACCAGGCGTCGATGCTGTTCAGCGATGCGCGCGACCCGGTCCCGGGGAGCCCCGTATTGTCGGGCCCGTCACAGAGCCGGCAATGCCCGGGGGCGATCTCGTGCTTGAAGAGCTCCGGGATGGCGGTCCCGAGGAGGGCGACGCTCGCGAGCGCCAGGTCGGCTTCGGGGCGGACGTCGACCTTGTCCGACGCGCTCAGCGCCAACGCCAGCGCGACGCCGATCATGCGTACGCGTCGCGGATCTTGCCGAGGTCCTGGGCCAGGTCGCGGCAGCTCTGGTACCGCTGTTTCGGATCCTTGGCGAGCAACTTCAAGATCATGGCGTTCAACTCGGCGGGCACGTGCGGATTGCGCTGCTGCGGCGGCACCGGCTGGTTGTTCACGTGCATCATCAGGAGAGGCACGAGGTCCTCGTGGAAGAACGGGACCTGGCCGGTGAACATCTCGTACGCGCAAACCCCGAGCGCGTAGAGGTCGGTCAGGTGCGTCACCGCGCTGAAGTTTCCCACCTGCTCGGGCGACATGTACAGCGGAGTGCCTGCGATCGACCCGGCCACGGTGACCCCCGGCGTCGCGTACTGCTTGGCGATGCCGAAATCCATCACCTTGAGCACGCCGTCGCCGGTGACGAAGAAGTTGTCCGGCTTGACGTCGCGGTGCACCACGCCGGCATCGTGCGCCGCCTGAAGGCCATGGCAGGCCTGCAGGAGGTAGCCGAGCGCGGTCCGGAACTCGATCGGCGCCCGCATCCGGTCCTTCAAGCTCTTGCCGACCAGGAGCTCCATGCTGATGTACCGGTGTCCCTGGTGCACGCCGATGTCGTAGAGGCGGATGATGTTCGGGTGGATGAGCTGGCGGGAAAGCTTCAGCTCCTGCTTGAATCGCGCCACCAGCACTTCCGAAGTCTGCTCGACGTTGAAGAGCTTGAGCGCGACGCTCTCCTCCAGCTCGAGATCGAAGGCGCGGAACACGGCCGCCATGCCGCCCTGGCCGATCTTCCCCTCCAGGCGATACCGCCCGGCGAGCGTCGCACCGGGCTCGAACTTCCCGGCGCGAGTGCGCGGCTCGTCCGGCAGCACTTCCGCCTCCGCGATCACCTCTTCGCCCTTCGCCGCCTGCGCGCCCGCGACATGTTTTGCGAGGGCCGGGTCACTGCGGACCATGGTTGCCGAGTCGCCCGCCGGAAAATCCCCCATGTCGGGCAGCTCGCCCAGATCGGGCAGCGACGGGATCCGCTTCTTGTGCAGGTCGGCGTTCGAGAGCACCTGGCGGGCCATCATCGCCGTAGGCCGCAGCTGCTGGTCGAGCCGAGCGAGCCGCTCGCGCGCGCCCGGGAACGAAGGCTGCACCGCCAGGATCTTTTGCAACACCTCGCGTGCGTTCTCCGGAAACCCGTGCGTCTCGTACAGCGCTCCCAGCAGATCGAAGACCTGCAGCTCCGCCTCGTCGCGTGGACCGCTGCGCACGTAGGCGCCGACGAAATGCTCGAAGCGGAAGTCGAGCACGTTCAGGTTCGTCGCCAGCCGTGCCGCGATGGCCGCCGCAACCCGGTATTGCGCATCGTCCGCGGGGACGCGGCAGAAGTTGTCGAGCGCCTTCCCGGTGTCCCCCGACTCCAGATAGGCCTGCGCTGCTTCCAGCGGAGCGCCGGCATCGGCAAAAAGCTGCGCCGCATCCGCCGTGCGCCCGAGCGCCTTCGCCACGCGGCCGGCCTCGGCGAATCGCTTGAGCTGCACGTAAGCCTCCAGGGCTGCCGCGAGCTTGCCCTGTTCCTCCATCTTCTGCGCCGAGAGGATGGAGATCGCCTGGCCTCCCACCGCGGTCGCCTTGGCCGGCGCGAGCATCGCGCCGGTATCGAACTGCCCCGGTCTCATCGAGGCAATGCGCGCGGCGCCCACGGCGTCGCCGGCCTTCTGCAACAGTTCGACTGCCCGCTGCTGCTCGCCCAGCGCCATGAACACCTGCACCGCCATCTGGTTCTCGCCCGAGCGGCCGAGAAAGATCGCGGCCATCAACGCCCGCTTCTTTCCCGCCGGATCGAGGCGGCCCGCCTGCCCCGGCGGGACACCGAGGCTGTCCAGCAAGAGCTGCGCGGCATCGCGCGGGCGACGCAAGGCGCCCAGCACCCGCGCCGCCTCTTCCACCGCGCCGGCCTCGCGGAACAGCTTCGCCGCGGCGTCGCCCTGCCCTCCCTTCTCCAGGCTGCGGGCGCGCTCCAGCGCTTTGTCGCGGACCTTCGCATCCATCGGGTCAATCCTCGGGCAGCTCGGCGGCGAGGCGCTTCAGCGACTCGGGCTGGTTCGCCAGCTTGAGCGCCTCTTCCAGGGTGACCTCGCCCTGCTTCACCAGCTTGAACAGGCTCGCGTCGAGGCTCTGCATCCCGCTCCCGTCGCAGGAAGCGGCGTCGAGGTAGCCGTCGATCTGGAAGACCTTGTTCTCGCGGATCAGGTTGGAGACGGCGTAGCTCTGCAGCAGCACCTCCATCACCGCGACGCGCCCCTCGCCGGTCGCGTGCTTGGCGAGGTGCTGCGAGACGACGCCGCGCAGCAGCACCGACAGCGTGCTGCGCACCTGATCGCGGCTCTCCTCCGGAATCACATCGATGATGCGATCGATCGCCTTGGGAGCGCTGTTCGAGTGCAGCGTGCCGATCACCAGCACGCCCGTCTCCGCCGCGGAGATCGCCAGCTGGATGGTCTCCAGATCCCGCATCTCGCCCACCACCAGCACGTCGGGGCTCTCGCGCAGCGCGGAGCGGAGCGCGCTCGAGAACGACTCGGCATGCTTGCCCACCTGCCGCTGGGTGATCGCCCCCTTGATGGGTTTGTGCAGGAACTCGATCGGGTCCTCGATGCTGATCACGTGCCGCTGCGAGGTCTTGTTGATCTCGTCGACCATCGCCGCGAGCGTGGTGCTCTTGCCCGATCCGGTGGGTCCGGTCACCAGCACCAGGCCGTTGGTGAGCTGGGTGAGCCGCCTCAGCGCCAGGGGCAGGTTCAGCTCGTCCAGCGTGGGCACCTTGTTCGGGATCACGCGAAACACGGCGCCCAGGCCGTGGGACTGCACGAAGATGTTCACGCGGAAGCGCGCGACGCCTTCGATGGAGTAGACCAGATCCGCTTCCCTTGTCCTTTCGAACTGCGCGCGCTGCTCTTCGCCGAGCAGCTCGAGCAGGAACCGGCCGGTCTCCACTTCCGAAAGAATGCGGAATGGGAGCGGCATCAGCTCCCCCTCGTGGCGGATGATCGGGACGTTGCCCGCATGGAAGTGCAAGTCGCTCGCCCCCTGCTCCGCGACCAATCGCAAGAATGAGTCGATGCGGGGCACTATGGCTTCCTCGTGCCGCTGGCGGCGGCAGGCCGGACCACGGACGCTTGTGGTTGCGCGGAGGGCCGCGTCGGGGGAGCCTGTGCGGGCCCCGCCGCGGGCGCCTGCGGCGGGGCCGGCGTGGGCACGGCGGCCACCGCGACAGTCTTGAAGTTCGGCGCCCGCCTCTGCGCCGCGGCTTTTTCTTCCTCCTCAACGAACGGCTCGAAGTCCTTCTTGCTCACCGCCTTCACGTAGGCGTCGCCGGCGGTGATCTTTCCCTCCTTCGTCAGCCGCATCAGATCGGAGTCCATCAGCTGCATTCCCTGTTCGCGCGAGGTGGAGATCACCGAGGGCAGCTGGAATGCCTTCCCCTTGCGGATCAGGTTCGAGACCGCCTCGTTGTTCACCATCAGCTCGACCGCGAGCACGCGACCGGCGCCGCTCTTCTCCTTCATCAGATACTGGCAGACCACGGCGCGCAGCGAATCGGCGAGCGTCGAGCGCACTTGCTGCTGCTGGCCAGGCGGAAACGCGGCCACGATGCGGTCTACGGTAGTGGCGGCGGAAACGGTGTGCACGGTCCCGAAGACCAGGTGTCCCGTTTCCGCCGCGACCACCGTGAACTCGATGGTCGGCAGGTCGCGCATCTCGCCGACCAGGATGACGTTCGGATCCTCGCGCAAGGTCGATCGCAGTGCGGCGGCGAAGCTGTTCGTGTGCGTGCCGACCTCGCGCTGGTTCACCAGGCTCTGCTTGCGCTTGTGGATCACCTCGATGGGATCCTCGAGAGAGATGATGTGCCGGGAGGAGGTGCGGTTGATGTAATCGATCAGCGCTGCCAGCGTGGTGGACTTGCCTGACCCGGTCGGACCACCCACCAGCACCAGGCCGTTCTTCAGGCTTCCAAAAGATTGCACGAGCGGCGGCAGGCCCAGCTTCTCGAACTCCGGCAACGCGCCGCGGATTCGCCGAAAGACGCCCGAGAGCCCGCCCAGCTGGTAGAAGATGTTGGCGCGGAAGCGCAGGCCCTCGCTCTTCACCTCGTGCGAGTAATCGACGTCCTGCATGGCCTGCAGCGCCATCACCTGCTCGGTGGACAAGTGGGGGAGCAGCAAGGCGTTGACCTGCTCCTCGTCGAGCACGGTGGGATTCACCGCGGTCACCCGCCCGAACTTCTTCATGAACACGGGCTTGCCGGCGGCGACGATGAGATCGTCTCCTTCCGATTGCGCGAGCTGGACCAGCAGGCGCTCGAGCATGGAAACGGAGTGGGCCGCCTGTCCTTGCGCGGTGATCCGCCAGTGGGTGATCAAGTCCCGCGCGGCGGCGCGCACCTTCGGATGCGGATCGTCGTGCAGTTTTGCCACCGCCGCCGAGTGCTCGTTCGCGTTGAACTTGTCGAGGAACTTCACCGCCAGGTAGCGGACGTCCGCGCTCCCGGAGCCGCAGAGCGGCGCCACCTGCGGCGCGGCGGTGTTCGCCTCCATGTCGGTCAATGCCTGGATGCAGACCGGCTGGAGGTCCGGATCGGCGGCCATGATGTGGACGATGTAGGGCACGGCGCGCGCGTCGTTGATCGCCGCCACCGACTCGATGGCGGTCTCCTTGACCCACCAATCGGCGTCCTGGGTCGCGATCTGCACCAGCGAGCGCAGCGCCTTCGGATCCTTGATGCGCCCGAGCACGCTGACCGCGAACCGCCGGATCACGTCGCTCGGATCGGCGAGCAGCGCGACGAGGTGCGAGGTCAGCCGCTGTCCGCCCAGCTCGACCAGCGCGTCCATCACGCGCTCGCGCACCCACCAGTCCTCGTCTCGCAGGACGCCCATCAGCTTGGGCCAGAGCTGTTGATCCGGATCGGCGACGCTGCGGATGATCTCCGTGGCCATGCGCCGGACGTTCACGTCGCGGCTTCGCAGCAGCCAGATCACCGTCCGCGAGACGTCGAGCTTGCCCTCCATGGAGAGCTGCTTGAGCACTTCGGCGGCCCGGTTGCGTACGGCTATCTGCTTGTGGGCGAGCGCTTCCACCAAGGGGGGAAGCACCGCATCGCTCCCGATCCCCTCCAGCGCGTTCAGGACCGCGATGCGGATGAGGCGAGGGCCGGCGCGCATCTTCCGCTCCAGCGCCGCCATCACGCGTGCGGAGTTGTAGCGGCGCAGGCCCTCCACCGCGGCCTTCACCATCCCGACCGTGTCGGAGTCGAGGAAGATGCCCACGTATTCGAACCAGTCGTCCTCGGTGGAGAGCGCGGAGAAGGAAAGGATGGCCTGGATGACGACCGGCTCCTGCTCCTTCTGGGCGTCCAGCAGGGGTGCGATCGCCTTCAGCGCCGCGGCGGGATCCTTGCCCATCACCGGAGCGTTGCCGAGGTGCTTCAGGGCGTGGACCTTCTCTTGTGGCGAACCTGCCAGCAGGGCCGCCTGGAGCGCGGGGATGGCCTGGTGCCGTGCGAATCCGACCAGCACGTCCATGGCCTCGACGCGTCCCGGGAAGCCCGGCTCGCTCACCGCATGCGTGAGCAGTTCGAAAACGGTCCGGCTGCCGCCGAGTTGCTGCAGCGCCCGGGCCACCGTCGCGCGCAACCCGGCGTCGGCCGAGCGGAGGTACTCGACCAGGGCGCCGTGCTCGGTGGCGCTGTTCACCTTCGGCAGCAGGGCTACCAAGGTAGTGCGCAGGCCCGGCTCCGCCGATTTCAGCGCCTTCACGAACGGCGCGAAGAGTGTCTTGTCCGGGTTCTTGTCGATCAGGCGCGCGAACACCGTCAGGCGCGCGCGGTGGACGGCCGCATCGGGCGCCCTCCCGCAGACGATATCGAGCATTTTCAAGAATTCCGCCGTCTGCGGAGCCTCCGCCGCGGCGATGAACGCCTCCACCTCGTCGGGTGCCCTCCACGACGCAGCCTTGAACTGGTTGAGGAGGTCCTTCCCCGCGATCATCGGCGTTTGCCAGCTTAGCATCGGGGTGCAAATTCGCCTGTTCATTGGCCAGGGTAGGCGGCGGTCGCACCTCCGTCGGCGAGGCCCCGATGACTACATTGTTCCAGTGCCGGCGGAGCTTCTCTACGTTGCCCTCGGCGATTCCACAGCCATCGGCATCGGCGCGGGATCGGGCGGCGGCTATCCCGAGCGGATCGTGGCAAAGCTGCGGCCGGCATTCCCCACGCTGAAGCTGCTGAACCTCGGGCAGAGCGGCGCCACCAGTTCCGATCTCCTCGAGAGTCAGCTTCCGCGCGCGCTGGGGACCCGCCCGCGGCTGGTCACGCTCGGGATCGGCATCAACGACGTCGGACTGCAGATCCCCGACGACGCGTTCGCGTTGAACCTGGAGGAGACCGTGGTGCCGCTGCGCAAGCTCGGCGCGCCGATCGCGATCGCCAACATTCCGGACCTCGCGCTCGCACCGGCCGTCGCGCGCGTCGTTCCGCGCTCGCTCTACGAACGCCGCATCGAACTTTTCAACGACCACATCACCATCACCGCGACCGCGGCGCGGCATCGGCTGTCGCTGGTCGATCTCTACGCCTGGAGCCGCGAGGCGCTTCCCGGCCGTCCCAAGCTGTTCTCGCCGGACGGCTTCCACCCCAGCGCGCGCGGATACGATGTGTGGGCCGAGCGCATGTTGCCCGCCGTCCTCGCACTGCTCCGCCAGAGCGCTCCGCTCTTTCTCTGAAACCACCGCTGAAATGCGGCCACTCCTGTTGCGTAGGCCTTGGAGAAAGGCACGCAGGAGGAGACGGCCATGGGTGTCTGGAGGAACTGGTTCCCGATCGCGCTCGCGATCCTTTGGGTGCTGATGGCGGCGATGGCCGTGGTCGATTTCGCGTCGTTCAGCGCGGCGACGACGCCCCGCAAGGCCGTCGCGGCCGAGGAGAAACCGCTCCATTCGGCGCTGTCACAGCAATGTGTCTTTCCCGTCTCCGCACTTCACGACTGACCGGCACGATGAAGGGAGCGACGACCGCTACTCGCCTCTCTCGCCGTCCTTCTTGAACACCCCGGCGATCGCGGTCTTGATGGTCTCGCCGATCATGTGCTTCGCGTCCGGATCGCCCTTGAGCACCGACTTTGCGTACGCGGTCGCCTCCTTCAGCGTGACGTGAGGCGGGATCATCGGGAACTCCGGATCGACCACCGCCTCGACCAGCACCGGCCGGTCCGCCGCCAGGGCCACGTCCCAGGTCCGTCCGACGTCTTCAGGGCGGTCGACGCGCAAGCCCATGAACCCGACCGACTCCGCGTAGGAAGCGTAGGGGAAATCCGGGATCTCCTGCGACCCCTCGAACTTCGGCTCACCCGACTGCGCCCGCAGCTCCCAGGTCACCATGTTCAGGTCGCGGTTGTTCAGCACCAGGACGACGAAGCGCGGGTCCTTCCATTCCTTCCAGTATTTCTGCACGGTG
>Ga0209686_1001271_pt1 | contig 12545 bp, 10 predicted proteins | sample GraSoiAngelo_126_FD_185883 | JGI IMG/M metagenome (GOLD analysis project Ga0209686, IMG submission 185883) | Grasslands soil microbial communities from the Angelo Coastal Reserve, California, USA - 14_0927_09_20cm (SPAdes) (version 2) | ecosystem: Environmental > Terrestrial > Soil > Grasslands ...
CCTTATCCTTGTCGTTTGCCGCCGCCGGCGGCGGCGCCGCCGGGGGGGTCGTCATCCCGCGCGGCGCCACGCGCAGGTAGAACACGACCGGCTCTCCGGCGGGATTCGAGAGCTTCGAGGGATCGATCGTCAGCGTCATCGGAACCCAGACGCGCGCCCCCTGAGCCTTGAGAAAATCGTTCTGGAACTGAATGGGAAAATCCGCCGCGGCCTGCTGGCCGGTCATGACCGCATCGGCGACACGGACGAGGCCCTGAGCTTCCTGCACCTGGGCCTGCGACATCGGATCGGGCTTCTTGTCCTGGGGCTTGACCTGATCCTGCCTGTTCTGGGCCGCCACACCCATCGCCCAGGAGAGCGCCACCACCAGACCCAGGAACCACCTACTCGGCCCGCCTGACAACGACATCCTGTCTCCCTGGCCGGTCTCGCCGGCCCCTCGGCGGAAACACCTGATTAAACCTGTCGATCATAGGCGGGGAGGGGCCGCAAGTCAAAAAAGCAGGTCCCAGAAGCTGGCGGCTGGAAGCTGGCGGCTTGGAGCTGGAGGCTGGGAGCTGGCGGCTGGAAGCTGGAAGCTGGAGGCTGGAGGCTGGGAGCTGGCGGCTGGAAGCTGGAAGCTGATGGCTGATATCATCGCCCGGCAATGCCGCGCGCGCCGCGCCTGGTTGACGTGAGCGTCCCGCTCCAACCGGGTCTTGCCACCTACCCGGGCAATCCCGAGTTCGAACTGCAGCCGATCAAGCGCGTCGCCGCCGGGGGGTCCTCGAACGTGTCGAGGCTTGTGATGGGCACGCACACGGGCACGCACGTCGATGCGCCGCGTCATTTCTTTGACGACGCGGCGGGCGTGGATACGCTGGCGCTCGACCTCCTGATCGGCCGGGCGCGGGTGATCGATGTGCCGCTGCGCGGCGGCATCACGGAAGTGCACCTCGCCCAGGCGGGTCTGCGCGAGGATCTGCGCGTCCTGCTGCGCACGCCGAATTCCGCGCTGTGGAATTCGGGGGAGGCGTTTCACCAGGACTATACGTATCTCACCGAGCAGGGCGCGAAGTACCTCGTCGAGCAAGGCGTGAAGGTCGTGGGAGTCGATTATCTTTCGGTCGAGCAGTTCAAGAAGGCGGGGGCGCCGGCGCACCGTGCGCTGCTCGGCGACAACGTCGTCATCATCGAAGGTCTGAATCTCTCGGATGCCGAGCCCGGAACGTACGAGATGTATTGCCTGCCGCTGCGCGTCACCGGCGCGGATGGCGCGCCGGCGCGCGTGGTGCTGAAGGGCTGAAGGAGCCCCGCCGTGATTGATGACACGGTCGTCATGGTGCTGGCCGGAGGCGTCGGCGAGCGGCTGTTCCCGCTGACGAAGGAGCGCGCAAAGCCCGCGGTGTACTTCGGCGGGCCCTACCGGATCATCGACTTCACGCTGAGCAACTGCATCAATTCGGGGTTGCGCAAGATCTTCATCGCGCTGCAGTACAAGTCGCTCTCGCTCACCCGTCACCTGCGCTTCGGCTGGAGCGTGGTGGCGGACGAGCTCGGCGAGTTCATCGAGGTGCTGCACCCGCAGAAGCGAGTCGGGGAGCACTGGTATCAGGGTACCGCCGACGCCGTCTATCAGAACCTTTACTCGATTGAACGTGAGACGCCGCGGCACCTGCTGGTCCTCTCGGGCGATCACGTCTACAAGATGGATTACGCGAAGATGCTGCGCTTCCATCTCGGGCACGGCGCCGGCGCGACGATGGCCGTCATCGAAGTGCCGTCGGAGGAGGCGCACCGTTTCGGCGTGATGGAGGTCGACGAGGAAGGGCGCTTGACCGGCTTCCTCGAGAAACCACGCGACATGCCGGCCGGCACGCAGGTGCTCGCGTCGATGGGCATCTACATCTTCGACATGCGCGTGGTCGTGCCCGCGCTCGAAGAAGACGCCCGGCGACAGACGAGCCACGATTTCGGCAAGGACATCATTCCGGCGCTGATGTCGAAAGTTCCGATCTACGCCTATCGCTTCCTCGACGAGAACAAGAAGCTCTCGAAGTACTGGCGCGACATCGGCACTCTCGATGCGTACTTCGAGGCGAACATGGATCTCTGCCAGGTGAACCCTGAGTTCAATCTGTACGATCCGGAATGGCCGCTGCACACGCACCAGGTGCAGGCGCCCCCCGCAAAGTTCGTGTTCGCCGACGAGGGACGCCGGTGCGGCCGGGCGCTCGACTCGATCATCTCGGCCGGGTGCATCGTCTCGGGCAGCACCATCCGCGGAAGCGTCCTCTGCCCGAACGTTCGCGTGCACAGCTTCTGCGATGTGGAGCAGAGCATTCTGATGCCCGGCGTGCGCATCGGGCGCCACGCGCGGGTCCGAAGGGCGATCATCGATCGCGACGTGTTCATCCCGCGCGGCGCGTGCATCGGCTACAACGAAGAGGAAGACCGGCGGCGCCACACCGTCAGCGAGCGGGGCATCGTCGTGGTCACCAAGGACGAAGAGCCGTTCGTCGAGCTGATTGGTGAAGAGGCATTGCACATCGAGAAGGACTTCGATCGAAGAGGGTCGGAGAGGTAAGAGGCCGCGGAGCGGGATCATCATTCAGAGGCCGCCGAGGCGACGGAGATTTCAACTGCTGATGAAGATACAGAAGGTTCATGGACGGGAAATTCTAGATTCGCGAGGCAACCCCACCGTCGAAGTCGAGCTTACGCTCGAAGGGGGCAGCATCGGGCGCGCGGCGGTGCCGTCCGGGGCATCGACCGGCGTTCGCGAAGCGCTGGAGCTGCGCGACGGCGACAAGAAGCGGTATCTCGGCAAAGGTGTATCGAAGGCGGTCGCGAACGTCAACGGCGAGATCGCGAAGGCGCTCGCCGGCCGTGACGGCGATCAACGCGCCATCGACGAGCAGATGATTGCGCTCGACGGAACGCCGAACAAGGGGCGGCTTGGCGCGAACGCGCTGCTCGGCGTCTCGATGGCGCTCGCGCGCGCGAACGCGTCGGCGGCGCGCGTGCCGCTCTACACCCATCTCGCGCGTTTGTACGAGAAGAAGGCCGACGCGACCGGCGGGCTGCTTCCGGTCCCGATGATGAATATCCTGAACGGTGGCGCGCACGCCGACAGCAGCGTCGACTTCCAGGAGTTCATGGTGATGCCGGTCGGCGCGCCATCGTTCGCTGAAGCATTGCGGACCGGCGCTGAGATCTTCCACACGCTGCGCGGCATCCTGAAGAAGAAGGGATACTCGACCGGCGTTGGCGACGAAGGCGGCTTCGCGCCCAGCTTGTCGTCGAACCGAGAGGCAGTCGACGTCGTGCTCGAAGCGGTCACGCAGGCAGGATACAAGGCGGGCGAGGACGTGTTCGTCGCGCTCGACGTCGCCGCCAGCGAGCTCTGGGACGAGAGCGGCGACCGCTATGCGTTCAAAAAATCCGGCGATCAGCCGCGCACCGCGGACCAGATGGTCAAGTTGTACGAGGACTGGGTCCGGCAGTATCCGATCATCTCGATCGAGGACGGCCTCGCGGAAGGCGACTGGGACGGCTGGAAGACGATCACCGCGGCGCTCGGAACTCGCATTCAGCTCGTTGGCGATGATGTGTTCGTGACGAACCCGGAGATCCTCAAGCGCGGCATCACGGAGAAGGTGGCGAATGCGCTCCTCGTGAAGCTCAATCAGATCGGAACCGTCACCGAGACGCTCGACGCGGTCGCAATGGCGCGTGATGCTGGCTACGCCAGCGTCATCTCGCATCGTTCCGGCGAAACCGAGGACACGACGATCGCCGATCTCGCCGTCGCCACGAGCGCAGGGCAAATCAAAACGGGCTCCGCAAGCCGCACGGATCGCGTAGCAAAGTACAACCAGCTGCTGCGCATCGAAGAGGAACTCGGTACGCGCGGAAAGTACGCGGGGCGCGCCGCGATCAAGGCCACCTATCAACACAGATGAACACGGATCAGCAGATCACCAGTGATGCGCCTGTGTTCTTCAGGGTTTTTCTGCGGCGTTTTTCTGTGGCGTTGTTCTGTGACGAGGAACGCTGATGCACAAGGTGGTACTGCTCCGCCACGGCGAGAGCACCTGGAACAAGGAGAACCGGTTCACCGGGTGGACCGATGTCGATCTCTCTGAACGCGGACGCGAGGAAGCGCTCGAGGCGGGCCGGCTTCTCAAGGACGGCGGCTACACGTTCGACGTCGCGTATACCTCGGTCCTCAAGCGCGCAATCCGCACGCTCTGGACGACGCTCGACGTGATGGATCTGATGTGGATCCCGGTTACCAAGGACTGGCGTTTGAACGAGCGCCACTACGGCGCGCTCCAGGGCCTCAACAAGGCGGAGACCGCCGCGAAGCACGGCGAGGCGCAGGTGAAGATCTGGCGCCGCAGTTACGACATCCCTCCGCCGCCGTTGTCATCTGACGATCCGCGTCACCCGGGCCGCGATCCGCGCTACGCCAGGTTAAGTGCGTCGGAGTTGCCGCTGACCGAATCGCTCAAGGAAACCGTCGCACGCTTCCTTCCCTACTGGCATCAGACGATCGCGCCGTCGATCGAGCGCGGCGGGCGCGTGCTGATTGCGGCGCACGGCAACAGCCTGAGGGCCCTGGTGAAGTACCTGGATAACGTCAGCGATCAGGAGATCGTCGAGCTGAACATTCCGACCGGCATTCCGCTCGTCTATGAGCTCGACGACAGGCTCGAGCCGCTTCGTCACTACTATCTCGGCGACCCGGAGGCGGCGGCGGCGGCAGCCGCGCGCGTGGCCGCGCAATCAGCGGCGCACAAATGAAAAAGGCCGCCTCGCACGTGCGGGGCGGCCTCTCAACGTGAATCTCGTGCCTTCCGTCGTCCGCCCTAGCCTGGCGGAGGCTGGTCAAGCGGAAGTCGTCACTCGACTTCTTTCTCCTGTGTCTCGTCAGCGGCGATCCGCAGCGAACGCAGGAACCGCTTGTCGTTCGCGCTGATTTCGAAGTGACGGCGCTGCTGCGCCGGGGCGAGCGCCTTCTGCTGCTGCGGCTGCGGCGTTGTGCGCGCGAGCGCGGCCGTTTGTGTGCGATTGACGAACCCGATCACGGCTTCGAGCGAGATCTTCATCTCGAAGCCCGCGGCTCGCGCGCGCTCACGGCACGCTTCCACCCGCGCATCTTCCGCAACAGCGGCAGCAATGGCGTCGGAGAGCTCTTTAGCCATCCGGTTCACGACGTCATCCATTCGAGACCTCCTCACACTGCCGCGGCTGGGACCCGTGGCGTCACCCCGATGCGACTACCACCCGGGGAGAGGCGGTAGGATCGAGCGCCAAAGTTAATCATATGAAGGGTTTGCAGCGCTGGAACGCAGTAACATTGTAAACTCATGCTCTCACAAGTGTCAATGGACGAACTCCCCGGCGTTTTTCCGTTCACCCGCGGCATCCAGCCGACCATGTACCGCGGGCGGCTCTGGACCATGAGGCAGTATGCGGGGTTCGGCACCGCGGCGGAGTCGAACGAGCGCTATCGGTATCTGCTGGGACACGGCGTCAGCGGCCTCAGCGTCGCGTTCGATCTGCCGACGCAGATGGGATACGACTCGGATCACGTGCTCGCGGAAGGAGAAGTCGGGCGCGTGGGCGTCGCGATCGACTCGATCGCGGACATGGAGGAGCTCTTCGGCGGCATCCCGCTCGACCGCGTCTCGACCTCGATGACGATCAACGCTACGGCGATCATCCTGTTATCGCTCTACATTGCCGTCGCGCGGGCACAAGGGATCGATCAGAAGGCGCTGTCGGGCACGATTCAGAACGACATCCTCAAGGAGTACGTCGCGCGCGGGACCTACATCTACCCGCCGGGTCGGTCGCTGCGGATCGTGACGGACATCTTTGCGTACTGCGAGCGCGAGCTTCCGAACTGGAACACGATCTCGATCAGCGGCTATCACATCCGCGAAGCGGGCGCGACCGCTGTGCAGGAGGTCGCGTTCACCTTGGCCAACGCGATCGCCTACGTGCAGGCCGCAATCGATGCGGGCCTGGCGGTTGACGGCTTCGGCCAGCAGCTCTCGTTCTTCTTCAACGCGCACAACGACTTCCTCGAGGAGATCGCGAAGTTCCGCGCAGCGCGCCGGCTCTGGGCGAGGTTGATGCGCGATAGATTCGGCGCGAAGAGCGCGCGCGCCCAGCAGCTTCGCTTCCATACACAGACCGCCGGCAGCACTCTCACAGCGCAGCAGCCGGACAACAACATCGTCCGTGTCGCCGTGCAGGCGCTCGCGGCGGTACTGGGCGGCACACAGTCCCTCCATTGCAACGGCCGCGACGAGGCGCTCGCACTGCCAACGGAGGAGTCCGCCCGCGTGGCGCTCAGGACGCAGCAGATCATCGCGTTCGAAAGCGGGGAACACGGTCGATCCGCTCGGCGGATCTTTTGCTGTCGAAGAGCTGACGGACCGGATCGAACGGGAAGCCGGCGCACTGATTGAAAAGATCGATAGCCTCGGAGGGACGCTGGCGGCGATCGAGTCGGGATTCATCCAGCGCGAGATCCAGGAGGCCGCGTATCGCGCGCAGCAGAAAGTCGACTCGGGGGATACCGTTGTCGTGGGCGTGAATCGCTACGCGACGCAGGAAGAAACCGCGATCGACGTCCTGCACATCGACCCCGACATCGAGGCGCGGCAGATCGACCGCGTTCGCAGCGTGCGGGCCGCACGGGACGAGCGCAGGTGGCGCGCGTCATTGAAGGCAGTGGAGATCGCCGCGCAGGGCGACGACAACCTGGTCCCGCACGTCATTCGCGCGGTTGAAGCGCGCGCCACGGTCGGCGAGATTTCCGACACGCTGCGGTCGGTGTTCGGGGAGCACAGGGAGATTGATGTCTGACATAGCGGGGCGCGGGGCGCGGGATGCGGGGCGCGAGGGGCCCGGAGCGCGGGATGCGGGGCGCGAGGGGCGCGGGGCGCGGGATGCGGGGCGCGAGGCGCGCGTTGGTGTTGCACCGAGCGCACCCCGCACCCCGGACCCCGCGCCCCGGCTGCTGTCAGTCGAGGGCCTCAACACCGTCTTCGATCTTCGTGGAGGAACGGCGCCCGCTGTCATCGACGTCAGCTTCCACGTGAACGCGGGAGAAACCCTCTGTCTCGTGGGCGAGTCCGGCAGCGGCAAGTCGGTGACGGCGCTGTCGATCCTGCGGCTCGTGCAGCGCCCCGGGCGCATCGCGAGCGGGAGCGTGCTCTTCAATGGACGCGACCTGCTCACGGTCAGCGAACGGGAAATGCAGCACGTGCGCGGCGCCGAGATCGCGCTGATCTTTCAGGAGCCGATGACGGCGCTGAATCCCGTGTTCACGATCGGCGATCAGATCGAAGAGACGTTGATCGTGCACGGCGAAGCGCGCGGGCGGGCGGCGCGGGAACGCGCCATCGAGCTGCTTGGAGCGGTGAGCATTCCGGAGCCCGACCGGCGGGTTCGCGATTATCCGCACCAGCTGTCGGGCGGCCTGCGGCAGCGGGCGCTCATTGCGATGGCGCTCGCGTGCAAACCGTCGGTGCTGATCGCGGACGAGCCCACGACCGCCCTCGATGTCACGATTCAGGCGCAGATCCTGGATCTCCTCCGCGATCTCAAGAAACGGTTCGGCCTCGCGCTGCTGCTCATCACGCACGATCTCGGGGTCGTCGCCGAAATGGCCGATCGCGTAGCGGTCATGTATGCGGGACGCATCGTCGAAGAAGCGCCCGTTCGCGAGCTGTTTCAGAACCCGCGGCACCCATATACGCAGGGACTGCTCGCCTCCATTCCCGGAGGCGCGCGGGGATCGCGACTCGCAGCGATTCAGGGCACCGTTCCGCCGCTCGGACATCTGCCGCCCGGATGTCCATTCGCGCCGAGATGCCCGAGGCGCTTCGAGCCGTGCGATACCGCGGTGCCGGGAGTGACGGTGATCGAGGATCGAGGGGCGAGGCCCGAGGCCCGGAAAACCGAATCCCGAACGTCGGACCTCGGACCTCGCACCTCGGACCTCGGACACACGACCCGCTGTTACCTGTATAGCCCGGCCGTCGAACCCGAGGTGCTGCCGGAAGCACCGATGAAGAAATCCCGCTGATGCCGCTGCTCGAAGTCCGCCACCTCGTGAAAGAGTTCTCGCGCCGCCGAGGCATCTTCGGCGCGACATCAGTTGTGAAGGCGGTCGATGATGTGAGCTTCACGGTCGAACGGGGAGAGACGTTCGGCCTCGTTGGCGAGTCCGGGAGCGGCAAGACCACGACAGGACGGTGCATCCTGCGGTTGATCGAGCCTTCATCTGGCGACGTGGTGTTCGACGGCAAGGACGTGCTGACGCTCTCGCGCGGAGAGCTGCGCCGCGCGCGCCGCGACATGCAGATCGTGTTTCAGGATCCCTACTCGTCGCTCAACCCCCGCATGCGCGTCGGCGACATCGTCGAGGAGCCGCTCGTCATCCACAGGCTCGGATCGAAAGCCGAGCGCCGCGCGCGAGTCAGGGAGCTGTTCGATCTCGTGGGTCTCAATCCGGATCACCTCGAGCGGCATCCGCACGAGTTCAGCGGCGGGCAGCGCCAGCGTATCGGACTCGCGCGCGCGCTCGCGCTCAACCCGTCGTTCATCATCGCGGATGAACCGGTATCGGCGCTCGACGTGTCCGTGCAGGCGCAGGTGGTGAACCTGCTGATGGACCTTCAGCAGCGGCTGACGCTGACCTACCTGTTCATCGCGCACGATCTCCGGCTCGTCGAACACATCTGCAGCCGCGTGGCGGTGATGTATCTGGGAAAGATCGTCGAGATGGGAGAGACGGCGAGGCTGTTCGCCACGCCGCAGCATCCTTACACGCGGGCGCTGCTGTCAGCGATCCCCGTGCCGGATCCCGACGCGCCGCGCCAGCGCATCGTACTGGATCCGAACTCGTTCAACCGGGCAGCGCCTCTTCGGGAGATTGCCGCGGGCCATTACGCTGCAACATGAGAATGTCCAACGCTCAGTGCGCAATGTTCAATTGCGAACCCTTGGCATTGAACATTGAACACTGAGCATTGATGCGGCGTTCACGCGGTTGTCATCGCCGCCGCGCCCGCCACATCCCGTTCGACCTGTCCGTCGCGGATGTGAATCACGCGGTGCGCGTGCGCCGCGATGTCCGCTTCGTGCGTGACGACGACAATCGTGTTCCCCGACGCGTGAAGGCGCTCGAATACCGCCATGATTTCAACGCCGGTCTTCGAATCGAGATTTCCCGTCGGCTCGTCTGCCAGGAGAATCGAGGGGTTGTTGACGAGCGCGCGCGCGATTGCGACGCGCTGACGCTGTCCGCCTGACAGCTCGTTCGGCCTGTGGCTCGCGCGGGACATGAGCTCCACCTTCTCGAGCGCCTGCCGTGCCCGCTCCTGCCGATCCTTCGCCGAGACCCCGCCGTACACAAGCGGCAGTTCCACGTTGTGCAGCGCCGTCGCGCGCGGCAGCAGGTTGAACGTCTGGAAGACGAATCCGATCTCCTCATTCCTGATGCGCGCCAGTTCGTCGTCGTTCATGGCGGCGACTTCCTTGCCGTTGAGCGTGTAGCTGCCTTTCGTCGGCGTGTCGAGGCAGCCAATCAGGTTCATGAGCGTCGACTTGCCCGAGCCGGACGGGCCCATGATCGCGACGTACTCGCCGCGATCGATGTTGATCGACACGCCCCGCAGCGCGTGGATCTCCTCCGAGCCCATGACATACGTTTTCCAGAGATCGTTGGTGGTGATCATTCCCATGACTGAAACCTTTACGGCGCCGGGGCGTTCGTCGTTCGTTTTTCAATGCGCATGGGGTCCCACTCGGATGCGCTCGCGCTCGTCGGTTCAGGCCTCAACGCCCGCGTTGGCGGCCTTTCCGCAGGACCGCAGTCCGCCGATTCGCGCGGGCCGCAGGCGCTCAGGCTTTCCCCTCGCGCAGCCGCTGGATCACCGCGCGCACCGACGAGGGCGTGTCCGGCGGGAAAAGGGCCTCCCAGTCTCTCACATCGACCGGGACGAGCACAGGCCCGGCATTACGTGACCTGCGGCGCTGTTCCGTGACCCCGGCGGCGAGCTCCTCGGCCGGCGCAATAGATGGCCCGACCAGCAGCACGCACGGCACCCCTTCCCCCGGCGCCTTGAGGGCGCGCGGCCAGACGTCCGCGATCGCGCCGGTATCGACCTGCGGCACGAACCGGACGAGCAACCGGACGCCCTCGTCCCCCTTGCGGAAGAAACCCTTCTTCGGCTTCGACACGAACATTGCATCGAAACCCGCGGCGGGCGATTCGCTGCCGCCCAGCACGGCGTCCACTGCCTCTCGAAGCTTCAGCATCGCGGCTCTCTTCACGAAATCCGAGCCGGCCGCCGACGAAGGAGAATGTGAGGCCGCTGGCCGATCTTGAGACGCAGGTGACGGGGGTGGCGGTTGGGAAGGCTGCGGCTGATGCGGAGCCGGCGTGGTCGCCCACTGCAGCGGCGGCGGCTCCGGGGCGGCGTGCCCTGCGCGCAGGCCTTCGTCGTATTTCGCGCGCAGCGCCGGGTCCATCAGGATCCGATACGCCTCGGTCAGATCCGCGGCGAGCGCCGACGCCATCGTCTGAAACTCCTGACCGAGGTGCTGGACCTTGTCCGGGTGATACTTGGCGATCTCGCGGCGGAACGCCTTCTTCACATCATCCACCGACGCCGCTGCGTCGATGGCCAGCAACTCGTAATAGTTCTTCAACGGTTCTGGTTCTTGAAGGTCGCGATGTTGGATGGAGGCAGCTCCAGCTGACGTTGCCGTTCGCGCAGCTGTTTCTTCGAGGACTTCGGCGCAGCGCTCGAGGCGCAAGACGGGCAGAACTGCCACCCGGACTGCAGCGCGCGCCCGCACTTGTTGCAGCTCGCATTCAGCCTGTGCCCGCACTGCGGGCACGCCATGAAATCCATCGCGACCGCGCCGCCGCAGCCGGGACAGAGCGTCCGCATCTCGCGCACCTCGGTGACAACGCGCAACAGCTCTTCCGCCGTGGTAATCCCCGCCTTCACCTTCGCGAGGCCGTCCTCGCCGAGCGTCATCAAGCCTGACTCGCCCGCGGCGTCGCGCACCATATCTTCGCCCGCCCGCTGCGCCACGAGGCGGCGCACCTTCTCAGACACGCGCATCACTTCGTAGAGCGCGATACGCCCGCGGTACCCGGTATGGTTGCACTCCTCGCAGCCGATGGCGCGATAGAAAACGAATCGTGCCGCATCCGCTTCGGAGATGTTCAACGCGCGCAGCGTGTCCGCTTCCGGCGTGTACTGCCGCCGGCACGCCAGACAGAGACGCCGAACGAGACGCTGCGCGATGACGCCGACGAGCGCGGACGCGATCACGTACGGTTCCATGCTCATGTCCATCAACCGTGTCACCGTCGAGGGGGCATCGTCGGTGTGCAGCGTGGAGAGCACGAGGTGGCCGGTCTGCGCAGCCTGCATCGCGATCTTGGCGGTTTCATGGTCGCGGATCTCGCCGACGAGGATGACGTCGGGATCCTGCCGCAGGATCGCGCGTAACGCGCTCGCGAACGTGAGCTTCGCCTTTTCGTTGATCTGGGTCTGATTGACACCCGGGATTTGGTACTCGATCGGATCTTCGATCGTGATGATGTTGGTGCGGCCCGACTTGATCGAGCTGATCGCGGAACTGAGCGTCGTCGACTTGCCGCTGCCGGTCGGCCCGACGACGAGGATCATGCCGTGCTGATGCTTGAGGAAGAAGCGGAGCTCTTCCATCGCCGCCGCCGAGAACCCGAGCTCTTCGAGCGGAGGCGCGCCTTTGCGGTGATCGAGCACGCGCAGCACGATCTTCTCGCCGTACATCGTGCGCAGCGTGGAGGCGCGGAAGTCGACCTCCTTGCCGTCCTCGGTCTTGATGCGAAGGCGCCCGTCCTGCGGCAGCCGCTTCTCCGCGATATCCATCCCCGCCATGATCTTCATGCGGGCGACGAGTCCCTCGTGGACCCACTTCGGCAGGTCCATGACTTCCTTGAGGATCCCGTCCAGCCGATGGCGGACGAGCACGCCCTTTTCTGCAGGCTCGATGTGCACGTCGCTGGCGCGGCTCGTGATGGCGCTGTTCACCACGAGATCGACGAGGTCGATGATCGGCGCCGAATTGCTGCCTTCGCGTGTCGTGCCAGCACTGCTGCCCGGGGCATTTTCGAAAACTTCAGTTTCGACGCGCGGCACGAGCGCCGCCTGCGGTGCATCTGCGCGCGCTGGTGATTTCGGCACCGCCGGCACGGCCAGGCCGCTCGCGCCGATGCCGGAAAATCTGGCGAGTGCCTTGTCCGGATAGCCCGTCTCGATGGCGTTCACGATGTCCGTGCGCGTCGCGACGACCTGCTTGATGCGATAGCCGGTCTGGAACTCGAGATCCTGGACGAGGCTGAAGAGCAGCGGATCGGACATGGCCACGGTCAGCAGGTTCTTCTCGAGGCGGACGGCGACGCACACCCGCTTCAGCGCGACCTCCTTTGAAATCAGGACGATGGCGGTCGGGTCCGGCGGGTCATCGGCGAGACC
>Ga0209686_1001272_pt1 | contig 12534 bp, 9 predicted proteins | sample GraSoiAngelo_126_FD_185883 | JGI IMG/M metagenome (GOLD analysis project Ga0209686, IMG submission 185883) | Grasslands soil microbial communities from the Angelo Coastal Reserve, California, USA - 14_0927_09_20cm (SPAdes) (version 2) | ecosystem: Environmental > Terrestrial > Soil > Grasslands ...
AGGCTTCTCCTGGCGGGCCATGACAATGAGCGCGAGCGGCTGATCTTCTTCCGTCGGCTGCAGAAGCGGCTGGCAGTGCTCCCGGGCGTGCGAACCGCGTCCGTCGACGTCGACCTGCCGCTCTTCGGATTCCTCCCTGGCCAGCGCGCGTACGTCGTCGAAGGGCGCGAGCGACCGGCGCCAGGGAAGGAGGCGACGGCGCTGACCAACCTGGTTTCTCCAGAGTACTTCGATACCGTGGGCACGCGCATCGTGCTTGGCCGCGGGTTTCTTCCGACCGACAGGCGCGATTCACACCGTGTCGCGGTCATCAATGAAGCGATGGCGAATGCGCTGTTCCCTCGAGAGGATGCGATCGGCCATCGCCTCGGACGTGTCGACAAGGATCCCGAGTGGGCCGAGATCGTCGGGATCGCGCGCGACGTTCGTTTTGTCAGCCTCGAGGCGCCGCCGACGGCGTTCCAGGTCTACAAGCCACTGGAGCAGGAGCCCTGGGGCTTTGTGATGGCGACCGTCCGCGCGGCGGACGGCGTCTCCACTGCGGCTCTCGCGGAGCCGTTTCGCCGTGCCGTCGCCGAGCTCGATCCGGATGTGGCGATCCTGAACCTGCAGCCCGTGCCTGCGCTGATCGCCAAAGACAACCGCCCCCTCGTGGTCGTGAATCAGCTGCTGGCCGGATTCGCAGCGCTCGGCCTGTTTCTCGCGGCGCTGGGACTCTACGGCGTCATCGCCCGTCTCGTGACGCAGCGGGCGCCCGAGATCGGCATCCGCATCGCACTCGGCGCGACGTTCGGTCAGGTCGTGTCCCTCATTGTCGGAGCCGGCTTCAGGATGATGCTGTTCGGCGTCGCGGCCGGCCTGTTCGGAGCCGTCGCGCTCACCCGCATCATCAATTCGCGGCTGCCTGGCCTGGCCTCGAACAACGCGGTTACGGTTTCGATCGCCGCCGCGCTGCTGACCACCGTTGCCGCCCTCGCCTGTTACGTTCCCGCGCGCCGCGCCGCGCGGGTTGATCCACTGGCCGCGATCCGATCGGAGTGACCATCCAGTGGCTCGGAGCTGCAAAGACCCGATGAGAGCCACAGGCCCGCGGCGCGGCGGCCACGATTGGTCTCGAGCACAACTGTGTTGCACCCGACGCCGACGCGACCCTCAAGCCAGAGTCAACAGCTGAGCCGATAACACGTTCGAGTGTCTGACGATGCACACGATACGGCGCGTGCTCTTGTTATTGCCGACGGCGCTCACCCTGTCGATGTTTATGGCACACGCATATCGTCAACCGAAATGGGGTGAACGGGCTGAGACGAGGTTTCCTCCCGAGGCGCCCGTCTCTTGTCTGCTGACAGCCACTTTCTTGAGCCTAGCTTAGGCTGCGTGAAGGAGATATAACCGAATGTTGTGGATCCCCTGAATGACTGGTTCCCAGCCTGGTGGGCCTCAGGGACACGCGGCTTCAGCAGCGGGAACTCGTCTACTACGACGCGCTCCTGTATCTCGGACCGCCATCGTCGATGACCGTTTCGCGGCTCTCAGCGACGTTATGCACGTGTCCCTTCAACGTGATCTTCAGTCGATCTGCTTCGGGCTCCAGGACAATTGCGTCGATCAGGCCGCGGATGGTGTCGGGCGCCGGCTCGACTATCCTCGGGCGCCTGGCAAGGGGTCACGTTTTCCCGAGACGTGCCGGCCCGTGGTAACGCAATGCGGACTCCGGAGTGCGCAGTTCCGAAGGGGCCCGCTTGGACCTCGCCGACCGCTGGCGGGGCACTACTGACGTTCGGGATCAAGCTGGCAAGGACACGTCGCGCTTCCATCTCAACACCGGCCGACGCTCAGAACGTGCGGATGATGCCGCCGCTCGACCCGGCGAACCGCGAATTGACGACGTTGTTGTAGATGGATCCGAACGTGAGCGAGACGCCAAGCGCGAGGTTGAACCGATAGTCGGTCGCGAGCTGCCGCCGCTGCACCAGGATCTCCTCGGTCGTCAGCCCGCGCGCTGGCAGGAAGACCTGATCGCGAATGCGCGAGGCGCTCCCCGACACCGTCAACGACAGGCCGCGGACGATACGAAAATCGAGGGTGCCGTTGAGGACGACGCGATACTTGGCCGCGTCGCGCAGGAAGTTCGCCGCTTCGAGCGCGAGGCCCGTCTGACCCCATGGCTGCTTCATGTCGAACGATACCGTGACGGTATGGTCCATCAGCGCTTCCGACGTCCGGCCGAAGATCGTCTCCTCCTCGTAGTGGAACCCGTTCGCCCCAATCGCATAGCTGAACGTGAGCTGGCGCCGCGTCGATTCGGCGTACGGAAAGATGTTGTACTCGACGGCGGGCGCGATGCGCAGCGTCAGGTCCTGATTGACGAAGGTCGACGCGGTGGCCGAGCCGCCGATCCCCCACGCCCAGTTCGAACCGAGGCTGCCGACGACGACCCCCGTGACGTCGAAGCTGCGCGTCGTGTTCGAGAAGCGGCCGCCGTCGCCGAGCGCGAAGCGGGTGCCGTTGTAGCTTCCGTTCGTGCCGATCCGAATCTTCCAGTCCTCGGTCGTTCGCTCGGCGGAGAACGACCCGAAGAACGAGCGAGCCTTGATCGATTGTTCGCTGTTCAGGCTGCCGCTGAGGCGCGTGTGTAGCACCCAGAAGTTCCACGGATCGTCCGCGGGACTCGCAGCGCTGCGGCGCCCGGCGGCCAGCCGATGGACGACCGTGAGATCATCGGCGAGTTGGGTGGCAGCCACGTAGCGCGCCAGAACCAGCTGGAGCCGGCGGGCGAAGGCACGGCGCACCTCCTCCTCCGTATCCGTCGTGGCGGCGACGTAGCGCAGCCGCTCAGTCGCGCCGGCGAACTGCCGGAGACCGATAAAGTCGATCGTGTACGCGGTCCCTCCGCCGCCCGTCGGCTCGGTCGTGACGAGCACGTGGACCTCGGCGTCCTGTCGGTCGCGGACGTAGTTGACGTACGTCATCTCCGTGCGCAGGTAATCGAAATCGCAAACCGCGCAATCGAGGAACACGCGCAGCGCCTCGGGATTGGCTTCCTGTCCCGCCGCGCTGCCGGGAAAGCACGCGAGCGGGCACGCGGCCACGAAGGGGAGCAGGCGCCGGCAGAAGATCCGCGCACGTCGCTTGCGCCCGCCCACCCCCGCTGATATGCTCCGCACCGCCATCGGAGCCGCGGCGAAGCCGGTCGCTGCGGCGCGGCGGATCCGCCCAAGAAAAGGAGGACGGATAATGAAACGTTGTCTCGTATTTGTCATCTTCGGCGCCTTCCTGCTGGCGCTTCCGGCAGCGCAGCTCGTCTCCGGCAAGGGCCACGTGCCGAGCGGCAAGGTGCAGGTCTGCCACAAGGCTCGTACGCTGACCATCAGCCAGGGGTCGCTCGCCGATCATCAGGGCCACGGCGACGGCCAGTTGCCGGCCTGCGACTTCAACAACGTCTTCCATACAGGGGACGCGTGTCCGGCGGACGCCAACGGCGACGGCAAGGCCGACCTGGCCAAGCCGCGAGCGGACGCAGACGGCAGGACTCCGGGGTGCCCCGCGGGGACCTTCTGACAAGGCGGTGCCGGGGGACACGCGACTTCGCGGCTCCCGGCCCGTCCCTCTCCTCTCCTGCTGGTCAATCGAGTTGGAAGCTGAACGACGCCCAGTGGCTCTCCCAGTCCACGACCTCGCAGTCCGCTTCCGGCCGGCCGGTGCACGGCAGCATGTGGACCAGCCGAACCACCCACAAGCCGGCGCGGCCGAGCCTGAACCGCGCGACCCCTTCCGCGTTGGTGCGCGCCCTGATCGCGGAGACCGGCCCCTGTCCCTGGCGATTGAGCGCGGTCACCTGCCTGCCTGCGAGCGGGCGGCCTTCGAAGAGCACCTGGACGTCCAGCGTGTCGCCGGGATGGAGGGTGTAAGGGTTCTGGAGCAGCACGATTTCGAGCTGCTGTCCGAGCACACGGCGATAGAGATCGCCACCCGCCGGCCTGCCGACCTGGACCAGCGACTTCAGCGATCGCGCGTAGCGCTCCCGTTCGACGGTCCTGCCCGCGCGTTCCGGCGGCCGCACGTCGAGCCCTTCGTCTTGAACATACTTGAGAAACTCCGCGCGCGGAAACTCGGTGTCGATGAAGTAGTGCTCCATTGCCACGAGCACGGGCCCGCGGCGATCCAGCGTGCGTGAGAGGATCGGCTGGATGAACGGCCGTTCACGTTCGGGCGGCAGCGCGGCGAGCAGATCGATGCGGGCGTCAGGCGTCACCAGCTCGAAGCGCCGCGTCATACGCCGGAGGAGCGGCACCTCTTCTCCCGAATTGAGTTCCGTCCCGACGAACTGCCGCACGACGAGCGTCTCCCGCTCGTCGAGCACGAATCGATCGGGCAACAGCCACATGTCGTGCGAATAAGCCAGGGCGGCCGGATACACGAGACACGTCAGCGCGGCGATCCGCGCGCGGCGTCGGACGTTCATCGCGAGGCGCCTCCTTTGTTGTAGAAGCCCGGTCAGCGTAGCACGTGCGGCTTACCGCCGCGAGTCGACCGACCGTGTCCAGCCGCCGAACGGCCACCCAATCTGGCGTGCGCGCGGACACGCGGAGGACAGAAAGATCACGGACATGGGTACCGGGCTGCGACGAATGAAGGCTTCAGCGATTCTTGTCGCGTGCGCGACCGCGATTCTGGCGCCGGGTCGCGAGCGGAACGGAGCGACCGACGAAGCGGGAGCGAGTGGAGGGAGCCTAAGCGAGGCGGCGGAGCGGACCGCCGCGAGCGGCGGCGCCGAGCGCCAAACAAGAAGCGCCGGCAGCATGCAGGCGCCGGACCCGGCCGCCGCTTCCTCGCCGCGCCACCCTCTGGATCCGTTGTCGGCTGCAGAAGTGACAGCTGCGATCGCGGCGCTCGCGAAGGCCGGACGCGTGGACGAGTTCGCGCTGTATCCGCTCGTCACGCTCGAGGAGCCACCGAAGGCCCTTGTCCTCGCCTGGACGCCCGGCCAGACGATCTCGAGACGGGCATTCATCATTGCAAAGCAGGGCCGCTCCACCTTCGAGGCGGTGGTCGATGTCTCACACGGCGAAGTGATCTCCTGGCGGCGTGTGGACGGCATGCAGCCTGGCATCCTTCCCTCAGAGGAATGGACGGCCGCAGGCCGCATCGTCTTTGCGAGCCAGGACTGGCAGTCGGCGGTGAGGAAGCGCGGGATCGAGAGCTACGAGCACATCGTCTGCGTGCCGTTCGCTGCCGGGGACGAAGCCGGCGGCCTCGACGAGCGACTCGCCAACGTCGTCTGCTTCGACTCGTCGGACACGCGGAATTTCTGGAGCCGGCCGATCGAAGGGCTGATTGCGGTCGTCGATCTGAACGATCACCGTCTCGTGCGGCTCGTCGACACCGGCGTCGTTCCCATTCCCCGCGGGCCCGCGGATTTCACCGCAGCGACGGCCGGTCCCGTGCCGGAGCCGCGCAGCGGCATCGCGATCGAGCAGCGACCCGGGCCGGGCTTTCGACTGGAGGGTCAGACCGTGACGTGGGCAGCCTGGCAGTTCCATGTCCGCGTTGATCCCCGGCTGGGCCTGGTCGTGTCGATGGTGCGGTTTCTCGATCGCGGCACGGCGAGGTCGGTTCTGTACCAAGGCTCGATGTCTGAACTGTTCGTTCCGTACATGGATCCCGGCTCCGGCTGGTCCTTCAGGGCGTATCTCGATGCGGGTGAGGACGGCCTTGGAAAGCTGGCGGCGCCGCTCGAACCCGGTCGCGACTGCCCGTCGAACGCGGTGTTCTTCGACGCCGTGTTCGCCGACGACTGGGGAGAGCCGTACACCCGCGAACGGGCCGCCTGCCTGTTCGAGCGCAGCGCCGGAGACGTGACGTGGCGCCACTTCGAGGCCGTGAACCAGCAGAGCGACGTCGCTCCGCGGACCGATCTCGTGCTGCGCAGTGTTTCCGCCGTCGCCAACTACGATTACGTCTTCGACTGGGCTTTCCGCCAGGATGGGACGATTGCCGTTTCCGTCGGCGCGACCGGCATCGCGCAGGTCAAAGCCGTCAGCAGCGGAACCGCGCGCGAGTCGACGGCGGCGCGACCGGCATACGGGCGGATGGTCGCACCCCACACGTCCGCGATCAACCACGATCACTTCTTCTGCTTCCGTCTCGATCTGGACGTCGATGGTCCGCAGAACAGCTTCCGGATTGATCGACTGAAGACCACGCGGCTCGATCCGGGCAGCCCGCGGCAGAGCGTGTGGACCCTCGAGGGACACACGGCCGCGCGAGAGCAGGACGCACGGCTGCGGATGGAGATGGAACGGCCCGCGCTCTGGCGCGTGATCAATCCCGCCGTCATCGGGCCGCTCGGTTACCCGGTCAGCTATGAACTCCGGCCGGGCATGAACGCGGTGTCGTTGCTCGCCCCCGGAGACCCCCTGCGCCGCCGCGCGGGCTTCACGAACTTCCATCTCTGGGTCACGCCCTATCGAGCGGACGAGCGGTACGCGGCCGGCACGTATCCGTTCCGGCGGGCGCACGACGACGGGCTGCCGGCGTGGACCAGTGCGAACCGCGGCCTCGAACGCACGGATCTGGTGCTCTGGTACACGATCGGGTTCCACCACGTCCCCAGGGCGGAAGACTGGCCCGTCGTGCCGGTCATGCGGCAGGAATTCGAGCTCCGGCCGTTCGACTTCTTCGAGCGCAATCCGACCGCGGGTCCGCCCCGATAAGGACGCGATCTCGTTAAGGGTCGGGCTTCAGCCGGACGCACGCCATCGCCTGCCCCCACGCGAAGATCTCGTGGACGATGTCGTGCAGTAGGTGTTCCTGGCGGCACTCAGCGGCCTCGCGGGATTTCCAGGGCAGTCGTCCTTGCGGGCGTGGGTGATCGGCATTGCGCGGCACAAGGTGGAAGACGTCTATCGGCGCCTGTTGCGCGCGCCTCACGCCGCAGTGTTTGCCGACGTGCCCGGCCTCGACGATGCCTCGCCACCCAGGCGGCTGATCACAGGAGCTATAGCGCCAGTGCGGCTCACGCGCGTTGCCGCGAGTTTGCTCGAGAAGTAGCATCGGATCCCCGCCTTCGCAACGAGAGCCCTGAGAAGTACGAGTCGTACGGCGATCCGGTCCCCGACGAATGGACCAAGGTCAAGATCGAGGTGCGCGGCGCACAGGCGCGGCTCTACGTCCCCGACGAGCCACAACCGACGCTCATCGTCAATGACTTGAAAACCGGCGCGAACGCCAAGGGTGCGGTGGCATTGTGGATAGACCTTGGCACGGTGGCCCACTTTCGCAATCTCACCGTGACGCGCGAGTCCGCTTCAAGCCGGCAACCGGGGCTCAGTGCCCGGGACAAACGTCAAGACTGCAGAGTGAACTTTACACAACAGCATCGCGCGACGAACATCGACGATCCAACTGATTGGGTTGACGTGCGGCGGAGCGCAACGATTTATCTGCGTTCTCGCGTTGGCGGCTGTGAGTCGCGCAGACGCTCGGGAAAGCGACCGGCAGAGCCCGCGGTAGTACCGGCCGCCCGGATTGTTGTAGCTCGCCCGCTCGGCGCTGAGCTCTATTCCAAACATACGAGGCGGAGGATCAGATGGAAGGTTTGGCCTTTCGAACATCGACGCTAGCGGCAACGATCCTCTTCGCCGGGTGCCTTTCTACGGCGGGCCAGGAATACGCTGGGCGCGAGAAGCTACGGGCGCCAAGCGCTGCTTCGCAGAGGCGAAGGTGTCGCGTTCCAGCCGCTGCGCTGGGTTCATCGAGCGAAACTTTGCCGAGCACGAATAGATGACGAATGACTCCGATTGACAATCCGCTTTGCGTTCAGCTCTTTGCGATGAAGGTACTCTCCGGTTCGACCGGATGCTCAACAGAGGCAAATTGTTCACAACGCTGATCGTCGTAAGTTATTGATGGATTGGCTCCTCAGGTAGGACTCGAACCTACAACCCTCCGGTTAACAGCCGGATGCTCTGCCATTGAGCTACTGAGGAACACGTACGCAGAACGCGCGGTCTGAAGGAACTTCCAGTTTAACGGATAGCCCTCGCCAGCGCAACCGTGCGGTTCTCGCGTATGCTCTCCTGAACAGCACTCTACGATGTCCGACTGGAACCTCTTCGACGCCCTCGAAGACCTCAGTCCGGAGGAGTTGCGGCCACGCCTGCACTCCCTCCAGGCGATTCTCGCGCGCGCGCCGGTGCCGATCGCGGTCGCGCATGACCCCGAATGCCGGCACATTTCCGCGAACCGCGCGCTCGCGGCCATGCTGCAGGTCCCGCTCGACGCCAACATCTCGCTGACTCCGCCGCCCGGCCAGCAACCCCTGTATCGCATCCAGCGCAATGGGCGCGACGTACCCCCCGCGGACCTGCCGATGCAATACGCCATCGCGCACCGAACGTCGGTGAGCAACGAGATCGAGATGGTCCGCACCGACGGCGCGGTGATCTACGTGCAGAACGACGTCGAGCCGCTCTACGATGGGCACGGCAACATCTACGGCTGCGTCAGCGTGCTCATGGATCTCACCCATCGCAAAGTGGCGGAGACCGCGCTTCGGGACGCCGATCGACGCAAGGACGAATTCCTGGCGACGCTTTCGCACGAACTGCGCAACCCGCTCGCGCCCATCCGCACCGCCATCGAGCTCATGCGCATCGCGCACGACGATCCCGCCGTCGTCGAGAAGGCGCGCGCGACGACGGAGCGGCAGCTGTTGCAGCTGGTGCGAATCACCGACGACCTGCTCGATGTCGCACGGATTACGCAGAGCAAGATCGAGCTGCGCCCGGAGCGGATCGATCTGCGATCGGTCGTGCACGGGGCGATCGAGGCGACGCGCCCGATGATCGACGCGCAACGGCATACGCTCGTCGCCGATCTTCCGCCGCAGCCGCTCTGGACCGACGCGGATCCCGCGAGACTCGGACAGGCGTTCTCGAACCTGTTGAACAACGCCGCGAAGTACACCGAGCGGGGCGGCCGCATTCACGTCCGCGCCGACGCCAGTGGCTCGGAGGTTACGATCATCGTTGCGGACACGGGCATCGGCATCGCCGCCGACATGCTGCCGCGCATCTTCGACATGTTCGCGCAGGTTCGGGACTATCGCGATCGGACGCAGGGGGGCCTCGGCATCGGCCTGACGCTCGCGCGGCGGCTCGTCGAGCTGCACGGCGGCTCGATCGAAGCGTCGAGCGACGGCCCGGGGCTGGGCAGCCGTTTCCTCGTGCGCCTGCGCCTGGCAACCGTCCACCCGCCGGCAACGGCGGCGCACGCGCCGGAAGAAGTGCCGGCGGTGCTCGCGCGCGTCCTCATCGCGGAAGACAATCAGGACGCCGCGGAGATGATGCGCCTGATGCTCACCTTCAAGGGGCACTTCGTGAAGGTGGCGGTGGACGGTATGCAGGCAGTCGAGATCGCGCAGGCGTTCAGACCGCACGTCGCGTTTCTCGACATCGGCATGCCGCGGATGGACGGTCACGATGCTGCGCGTCGAATCCGGGATCACCTCGGGCGACACGTGATGCTCGTGGCGCTGACGGGCTGGGGTCAGGACGAAGACAAGCAGCGCTCGCTCGAATCAGGCTTCGATCATCACCTTACCAAGCCGCCGGAACCCGACGTACTCGACAAGCTGATCGCCGAGCGCCTCGCAGTCATCGAAGAGTGACGCGCAGCGGTGCTACGTGCTGGCCGCTCGCGAGCGAGTGTTCGCCAGGGCTCCCTCGATGTGCGCTGAGTGGTGACGACAGTGCCATGAATACATGGTGACGGATTCTTCGATCGTCACTGTTCCCCACTCTGCGTGCTGGAAGGCGCGGCGCAGCATCTCGGCGGGCAGCGCGCGAAGAAACGCAATCATTCGGCGGTGTAGCGCGTCGACGAGCGCGACCGACACGTCGACCGGCGCTGATTTCGCTTCAGGCAACTCGGCCCAGAGATCTTCGTGATAGGTCTTCACGGTCGGCCGATCTTCGGTCGCGGCGAGCTTCATGCGCACGTACGCGTTCATATGACTGTCCGCCACGTGGTGCACCACCTGGCGGATCGTCCATCCACCGGGGCGATACGGTGTGTCGAGCTGCGCGTCGCTCAGTCCGTTCACGAGCGAGCGAAGACGCGCGGGCAGCGCCTCGATGATGGCGAGATGCTCGGCGAGTTCCTTCGCGTCCACCGCCGCGGGATGCCGCGGCAACCGGCCGACGGGATAGCGCAACTGTTCGAGATCGGTAGTCATGTGCGCACTCTAGCCCTTCCGTCCAGTAGTCAGCTTGCGGATTCTTACGATACTCTCCGCCCATCAGGCTACACGACTCGCGGCGATCTTGCTGCTGACGATCGACCGGGTCGATCTTCCCGCGGCCATGCGACTCACTGATCCGAAAGCGGAACGTCGCAAAACGACTCTATCAATCTTCTCGACCATGGCCTCTTTTCCCACCGCCACCCGGCGCGCCAATTCACAATTGGCCTGAATGAGATCTTCATGACCGGCCCTGGCGCCGTCCGGGCGCTCGCGCGTCATGTCCCGTACGTCTCGCTCAACAATCGCCTGTCTCCGCCAGCGGCTGCCCTATGCCGCTAAACGGCTTTGGCGTCGAGCTCGATCTTGAGCGATCCACGGAGCGCGTTCGAGACCGGGCACTTCGATTCCGCTTCGCGCGCGACTTCTGCGAACTGCTCCTTCGGAATGCCGGACAGGCCGCGGGCCGTGACCGAGAGCTTCGATGTCGTGATCGTGATGCCGGCGTCAGTCTTGTCGGCCGACACCGTCGCCGTCACATCGGTCTTGCTGATCTGGCCCCCCTTGCGTCCAACCGTCGCGTTGAGCGCCATCGCGAAGCACGCCGCGTGGGCCGCCGCGATCAACTCCTCCGGGCTCGTCTGTCCCTCCGCGTCGCCCACACGCCGCGGGAAGGACACCGGCAGCGTGAACGCGCCGCTTCCGGCCTTCGCCTGTCCCTTGCCTTCCATCAGCGAGCCTTCCCAGTTGACGGTCACATTGCGCGAAAACGTCGCCATCGCGATCTCCTTATTTGATGATTGAGTGATTCCGATTTGGTGATTGGGGTGATTTCTGATTTGGTGATTGGGGTTCCATGATCCAATGTCTGTGACTCGGTAAATCACAAAATCAGCGGATCACCAAATCACCAAGTCGCCAAATCACCACATCACCAAATCTGCTCTATGTTTTCCCATGGGCCGTGATGCCAAGCTGTACACCGGCGCCGATGACGCCGAGCGCGAGCCACGTGACGAGCACCCAGTGCTGGCCCGGCGCGGGATCCATCGGGTAGGCGAGCCACACGTTGTTGTGCGCGGCGGCATCCACCGCCAGGTGGTTCCCCCTCAGCGCCAATCCGCCGACGATGGCGGTCCATGCGCCGCCGAACGCCGTGGCGCCGACGATCACGTAGCGCTGCAGTGCGAGCGCGCCGAGCGCTCCAGCGACCGAAAACAGAATAACGATGAACGCGTGCGGCTCGCGGTGCAGCGATGCCCAGATGAGACTCGCGGCAAGCGCGCCGATCCCCGCGCCGACGAGCGCCACACCAACGAAATATGCGGCGATCAGAATCAGCGCGCCGACGATGCCGCCGCTGAGCGCGGCGACAATCATCCACACCGTGTGCTCCGTGCCCATCGCGGAGCTCGCGACCAGCGCGCCCAGGATGAACCCGTAGATGCCGAGGACGATGCGGAAGACGCGGTAGCCGGCGAAGCACGAGATCAGGCCCCCGGCGAGGAGCACGATCGCGGCTGGTGTCTGGAACGAAGCCGGCAGCATGAAACTGCGATTATAGTCGGTGGAACGACATGCGCCGCCGATTCAACGTGACGGGCCTCATCACCGCCGCCGCCGGTCTGGCGCTGCTCGCGTGGGTGGTGGAGTACGTCGGCGTCGCGCAGATCGCCTCGGACTTTCGCCAGGTAGGATGGGGATTGATCGCGATCATCGCGATTGGCGGCCTGCGGTTTCTGATGCGCGCGCTCGCCTGGCGATTGTGCCTCGAACCGCCGCACCGGCTCGCGTTGTCCGATGCGTTTTCTGCAGTGATCTGCGGCGATACCATCGGCAACCTGACGCCGCTCGGACCGCTGGTGGGGGAACCCGCAAAGGCCGCCTTCGTGCGGGGACGCGTGGCGCTCGGGCCGGCCGTCACGGCACTCGCAATTGAGAACGTGCTCTACACGTTGTCGGCCGCGGCGATGATCGCCGTCGGCATGGTCGCCTTGCTGTTCCGCTTCGAACTGCCTGCCGCGATCAGGGACGTCGGCGAGATCGCGATCGCGGCGACGATCGTATTATTCGCCGTCGCGCTCTGGCTGCTCTGGCGTCAGCCGGCGCTCATCAGCCGCGCGCTCGGCGTCATCTCTCGTTCCCACCGCACATCGCCGCTGCACCGGCACGCGGTGCGTGTCCGGGAGCTCGAGGAACAGATCTACACGTTCGCCTCGCGCCATCGCACGGCGCTGCCGGCCATCGCGTCGATGGAAGCCGGCTTCCATGCGCTGGGCGTCGCCGAA
>Ga0209686_1001275_pt1 | contig 12518 bp, 12 predicted proteins | sample GraSoiAngelo_126_FD_185883 | JGI IMG/M metagenome (GOLD analysis project Ga0209686, IMG submission 185883) | Grasslands soil microbial communities from the Angelo Coastal Reserve, California, USA - 14_0927_09_20cm (SPAdes) (version 2) | ecosystem: Environmental > Terrestrial > Soil > Grasslands ...
CCGGCAAGGCATCACCCGCTGGCGAGGCCGTACCCAGGTTGCCACCGACGGTGCCGCGATTGCGGATCTGGGGCGAGCCAACCGAGCGCGAGGCCTGCACCAGTGGCTTGAAGGCCGCCATCTCCCTGACGATGGTGGCGTAGGTTACGCCCGAGCCCAGGTAGATCTTCCCGTTGTCCTCTGTGTGGGACGTAAGCTCGCCAAGCCGGCTCACATCGATGATGGCGGGCGGCCGCAGCCGGCCGAAATTCATGTCGACCATCACGTCGGTCCCGCCGGCGAGCGGGATCGCCTCGGGACGCTCGGCCTTCATGGTCAGCGCCTCGTCGAGCGAACCCGGCAGCAACACATCCACGGCTGACTGCTTACTTTATCGACGCCGCCGCGTGCTGGACCGCTCGGAGCAGGGCCCGAGCGCCCAGCACCAGGTGCTCGTCCGATGTCGTCTCGCGAGGTGAGTGGCTGATCCCGGCTGCACTGGGCACGAACAGCATTCCAGCTGGAACGTGATGGGAGAGGACGGCGGCGTCGTGGCCGGCGCCGCTCCACAATTTGCCGGGCGGTCGACCCAGCTCCCGGCAGGCCTGCGCGAGCGTCTCCGTCAGCGAGGGGTCCATGGGCGCCGGCGGCACCCAGGAAAGCAGTTCGATTTCGGCGCGGCATCCCTCCTCGACGCAGATAGCCTCCAGCCGCCTCGCAAATGCGTCGACCGCCTGCCGGACCACCCGCGCTTCGAGATGGCGGACCTCGAGCGTGAACTCGGCGCGACGGGGAATCACATTCACGCCCCCTGGGTCGAAACGCATCATCCCGATGTTGGCCACGGCCTCTGGGTCGGTGGCCAGGACCAGGTCCTGGAGCTCGCTGGCTGCGCGGGCCGCCGCCCGACCGGCATCGTGGCGCAGCCGGAATGGCGTCGTGCCGGCGTGGTTCTGCGTTCCGATGACCTGGATCCGCTGACGGTGGACTCCGACGATGCCGGAGACGACGGCGAGGTCGACGCCGTCCGCTTCCATCCGCGGCCCCTGCTCGATGTGCAGCTCGATGAACGCCTTCACCGCGTGCAGGTGCTGCTTCGCCTCATTGAGACGATCGATGTCCCGACCTGCCGTTGCCAGGACCTGCGGAACGGGAACGCCCGTCCAATCCTGACCGCCGCGCAGCCGGCCGATATCCAGCTCGCCCACCAGGGCCAGGCTCCCGAGGAGCCCGACCTTGAAGCGAACGCCTTCCTCGTCGGAAAACCCGACGATCTCCACCCGCTCCGCCATCGAATCGCCTGACTCGGCCAGCGTGCGCAGAACTTCGAGGGCGGCCACCGCACCGTAAGCGCCGTCGAGCCGCCCTCCGTCGGGGACGCTGTCGAGGTGGGAGCCGGTGAGCAGCCATGGGCCGGGGCTGCCGGCTACGTGGCCGAAGACATTCAGCGCCGCGTCCACCCGCGGCTCGAGCCCCGCCTCTCGGATCCGCTCGGCATACCAGCGCCGGCCGGCCAGGTCGGCATCCGACCAGGCCAGCCGGTCGACGCCGCCGTCCGGTTGTCCACCGATGGCTGAAAGCGCCCTCAGGTCTTCCAGCAGCCGGTCGCGATTGATGTCGGTCACGAGAGGTTCATTGATGGGTCGAATGGGCGGCATCGCACGAAGTCGCCAAATCCCATCGGTCCAACGACCTGGCCGTCCCGATAAACGACCTGGCCGCGACAGATGGTCGCGGTTACCCGGCCGCGCACGGTCAGCCCCTCGTACGGTGAAAACCCCGCCCGGCTGTGAAGCTCGGTCGCCGCGAGCACGCGTTCGGGGCGCGGATCGAAGAGGACGATGTCCGCATCCGAGCCGGCAGCCAGATCCCCCTTCTTGGGCCAGAGGCCGAAGATCTTCGCCGGGTTGGTGGACAGCAGTCGGACCAGGTCGGCCAGCCCGAATCGCTGCGGCACGACGCCGAAGGAATACATGAGCAAGAGGGAGGTTTCGACGCCGGGAATGCCCGGGCTGACTTTTGTAAAGTCATCGACGCCCTGGCGTTCGGCCAGCGAGAATCCGCAATGATCGCTCCCGATGCTGTGGATCAAGCCAAGCTCGAGGCGGCTCCAGAGTGCTGCCTGCGAATCGCGGTCGCGAAGCGGCGGCGTCATCAGGTAGCGGGCGGCGTCGGGCCGCGAGTAGAGCGAGGCGTCGAGGACTAAATAGTGGGGACACGTTTCCGCCAGGGCGGGCACGGGGTGGTCACCCGCCTCAGCGATCAGGTCGACCGCCAGCGGGGTCGACAGGTGGACGAAGTAGACGGGGCTGCCGGTGGCGCGGCTGAAGACCAACCCGCGGCTAACCGCTTCGGCCTCGGCCACGGCCGGCCGGGATTCGGCATGGAAGGCGAGGGATCGCGATCCCGCCGCCAGCAGCTGACGTGCGCGGCCCTCCACGATCGCATCATTCTCGGCATGGACCTGTACCAACAAGCCTGCTTTGCCGGAGCGCTGCATCAGTTGGTACCAGGTCCAGTCATCCGCGTAGAAGATCGTGTCCCGGTATGTCGTGTAGATCTTCGCGCTCGTCACTCCGGCGTCAACCAGCTCATCCAGGTCACCTTCCCAGCCCGCTCGCAGATGGGTGATGTTCAGGTGAATGCCGTAGTCGACATGAGAGCGACCGTCCACCAGCCGGCGCCGCGCCTGGAGCGCTTCAGAAAACGTCTGGTCGCGCCGCTGCGGCGCGAAGTCGAGATAGGTTGTGACGCCGCCGGCAGCCGCCGATGCCGAGCCGCTGGCGAAGTCGTCCGCGGTCCTGGCGGTGCCGGTGTCGAGCAGCAAATGCGTATGCGGATCGACGATGCCCGGCAGCACCAGGTGATCCCGAGCATCGATCACCGGATCGTCGGCCGGGATCCCCGCTCGGACGTCCACGATCTTGCCGTCACGAACGAGCACGTCGGCGTCCGCCTCGCCACGAGCGGTGACGACCCGGCCGCCGCGGATCAGCACGGCCGCGAGTCGGTCATCCGGCCGGATGTCTAGGCGCCGATCTCGTAGATGTTGCCCGGGTCAAGATCGAGACCATTGACTACCTGCCACAAGGCCGCCACGGCTTTCAAGGCATTGCGCCGCTCGAAGGGGGCGAGGTCCTTGCCGTCATTGAGGACTCGAACGAGGCCCTGGTAGCACTCCACCAGGCTGCGCTCGGATTCGCTCAACTCCGCGCCCATTAAGTTTTTCATGCCGTGGCCCTCCGCTCACCTGCCGTACCAATAACGATGCGATCGTCCTGCAGGCGTTTCGCCTTGAGCTCGAACCGAGGCAGGCTGCCGTTCTCCACCTTCTTGACGCCGAAGCGGAGTCCTTCGTGGGCTTGCGAGAGCGACTTTCCGAGCTCGGCGAGGATGCGATCGGCGTTAGCGTCCTCGCTGCCAGGAATCTCGACCAGCACTTCGATCTCGTCCTGCCGGCCGTCGGCCGTGTAGAGATGGATGCGGAACTCGTCGATCTCCTTGAATTCGCGGACGATCGACTCGACGGCGCGTGGATAGACATTGGTGCCCCGCACCAGCTTCATATCGTCGACCCGGCCGCGAATGCCGCCCTCGTAGAGATCGAAGGTGCGTCCGCACCTGCAGGTGTTCGCCGGCACGCGGACGACGAGGTCGCGGGTGCGGTATCGCAGCACCGGAATCATTCCCCGGCCGAAGGAGGTGATCAGCCGCTCACCCAGCTCACCGTAACCCACAGGCTCGCCGGTCGCCGGGTCGACGACCTCCTCGATGTAGTGGTCTTCGATGATGTGCGTGCCGCCGGGTTGGGTCTCGCACTCGAAGATCATGATGGTGCCGACCTCTGTCATGCCCGCGGTATCGGCCGCCTTCGCGCCCCACTCTTCCTCGATCAGGCGCTTGGTGGCTGGGATCGAACCGGCCGGCTCCCCGGACAGGATCAGCCGTTTCACCGGGCTGGTGGCCAGATCGACGCCCATCGTCTTCGCCTCCTGCGCCATCCGCAGGGCATAGGTCGGTGTTGAGCAGACGACGGTTGCCTTCATGCTGAGGATCTGCTTGACGCGTGCCTCAGTCGTCATGTTTCCACCCGGGAGTACGAGGCAGCCAATCTTTTCGCAGGCATAGTGGGCGCCCCAGAAGCCGACGAAGGTGCCGTAGCTAAAGGCGAAGAAGACGATGTCGGCTGGGCGTACGCCGAAGCCCCAGAAGCCGTAGCACCACATCTCGGCGATCCATTCCCAATCCTTCATGCTGTCGAGCACCTGCAAGGGGATCCGGCCGGTCGTGCCCGAGGTGAGGTGATATCGGATCGCCACATCCTCGGGTGCGGCCAACAGCGGACCGAACGGAGGCTTTTCGAGTTGAGCCTGCATCCACTCGTCGCGAGTCATCAGTGGGATCCGGCGCAGGTCCTTGAGGCTCCTGATCGACTCGGCGGTCACGCCGGCGGCCTTGAGCCGGGCGGCATGCCAGGGGACCTGGCGCTCTGTCCAGGCGACCAGGTTTTTCAGTTTGCGGACTTGAAGGACCTCGATCTGGTCGCGCGGCATCGTCTCATGCCGGGGATTCCAGTAGGGCGACTCCTTCACGCTATCCCTCCTCGAGCTTTCGGCTCATGCGAGTCGGGCTGCATCGCCAGCGCCTGAGGTGTTTTTAGCACTTTTGAACTAAGCTGGACCCAGCTTGGCCACGGCCGAAAAACCGAAGCCCGGTGATGGCACGCCCTACCGTCTCGGCGGGATGGGCTATCAGGACGCCTCCGGTCGCCGGCTGAGTTACGGCTCGTACCTGCATGTCCCGGAACTGTTGGGCCTGCAAGCCGGCCTGACGCAGGCTCACGACGAGCTGCTCTTCATCGTGGTGCACCAGGCCTATGAGCTCTGGTTCAAGGTCGTGATCCACGAGCTGGAAGCGGTGCGGGGCGCGATCGACTCAGACGATCTTCGGGCCGCGCGTCATTACCTCAACCGGGTCAAGGTGATCGAGGCCCTCCTTGTGGAGCAAGTTGGGGTGCTCGAGACGATGGCGCCGCAAGATTTCCTCACCTTCCGCTCGGAGCTGGCGCCGGCGAGCGGCTTCCAATCGGCCCAGTTTCGCGCGATCGAGTTCCTGTCGGGTCTGAAGGATGCGGGATACATCAAGGCGCTGGACGGCGAGCCGCACGCGAGGACCCGGCTTCAGCGGCGGCTGGAGGAACCGTCGTTGCTGGATGTCTTCACCGGCCTGCTCGATCGTCGTGGCGTGACAATCACGAATCTATATCGCCATGGCGATCGCGACCCGGATCTTCTCGAGCTGGCGGAAGCCCTACTCGACCACGATGAGGGTTTCCGTCTATGGCGCCTTCGACATGTGCAGATGGTGGAGCGGCAGATCGGTGACAAGCCCGGCACCGGAGGATCGACCGGAGTCCGTTACCTGCAGTCAACGTTGGGTAAGCGGTTTTTCCCCGAGCTCTGGGAGGTCCGCTCGCAGCTCTAACTGCGATGGCCCGATCCTAGCGGCTGTTCGCGAAGAGACGGCTGAAGTAGGTGATCCCGATGGGGATCAGGAGAGCGCCCAGGGCCGTCAGCACCGACAGGGTGTCTGGCAGGTGGGTCGGGTTGCTCATCCCGACGTAGGTGAAGAAGGCGGCGCCAACCGAGGTGGCGAGGACGACGATGGTGGCGATGATCGTCGCCCACTCCTGGTGCTGGACGTACAGAGAGATCGATCGCCGGCCCGCAAGCCGAAGCAGCCAGGCGGCGGTCAGTCCGTTGAGGACCAGGGAGCTGATCAGGGCGCAGACGGCGATGCCAATCCGGAACTGCACCAGGTTTCGCATCACGAAGGCCGAGGCGTTGACGATCAGGATGCCGATCGGCGTGATGATGCCGACCACGAGCAGCACGATGCGGCTACTCAGGTAACCACGCAGCAGTCGATCGCCCTGACTGGTCATCAGGTCACGGACATGCGCGTTGCATATTCCGGACGCTCCCAGGCGCGGGAGGTCAGCACCTCTCGCAAACATCGCACCGCGTCGAAGACGTCGACGTAGCGGGTATACAGCGCGGCAAAGCCGAAGCGCATGAGGTCCGGCATTCGAAAATCGCCGATCACGCCACGATCGATGAGGGCGCGCATCACCCGATACGCCTCCTTGTGCTGGAGCGAGACCTGCGATCCGCGATCCTCCGCGTTGCGCGGCGATGCCACCTGCAGTCCCAGGTCACGACAGGTCTCGTCGACAAGCCGGATAAAGAGGTCGCCAAGCGCCATCGACTTGCGGCGGACCTCATCCTGGTCGACGCCCAACCACAGGTCGACAGCCACCTCCAGCGCCATCATGCTGAGGACGGGCGGCGTGCCGGCCAGCTGCCGCATCACGCCGGCGGCGGGTCGGTACTCTCGCTCGAAGGCAAACGGTGTCGCATGCCCCATCCAGCCCGACAGGGGTGACCGCATCGCCTCCTGCAGCGCGGTCGCGACAAACAGGTATGCCGGCGCTCCCGGACCGCCGTTGAGGTACTTGTAGCCGCAGCCGACGGCGAGATCCACATCGCAGGCATGAAGGTCGAGCGGCACGGCACCCGCACTGTGCGAGAGATCCCAGAGCACCAGGGTGCCGTACCTGTGGGCAGCCGCGGTCAAGCGGCGCATGTCGTGGATCGCGCCGCTTGCGTAATCGACATGGGTCAGCATCAACACCGCGACGCTGCCGTCCATGGCGGCGTCAAGCTGGCCGCGTTCGACCAGGCGAACGGCGTGGTTGCCTCCGAGGAGGTCGGTCAGCCCCTGAGCGACGTAGAGATCAGTCGGAAAGTTGGCGGTCTCGGTCAGGATGAAGTGGCGCCCGGGTTGCAGTCGGAGCGCGCCGGCCAGCAGTTTGAACAGGTTCACCGAGGTGCTATCGGCGACCAGCACTTCACCCGGCCTGGCGCCGATCAGGCCGGCGATCTTGTCCCCGATCCGGACGGGAGCCTCGATCCAATGGGCGGAATTCCAGCTGCGGATCAGCCCGTTGCCCCACTCATCGGCGATCACCTGGTTCAGCCTGGGGACCGTGCGCCGCGGCAGTGCCCCGAGCGAATTCCCGTCAAGATAGATGACACCGTCGGGGACGACGAACTCCTCGCGAACGGCGGCCAGCGGATCCTGCTGGTCGAATGACAGACAGGTTTCGCGGTCCACGCACGGATTATCCCGCGAGCGGCGCTCCTAGAAGTGGTTCGGGCACCAGGGTGCCCGATCGGTCGCGAACATGGCATCGGCGCGGGCAACCGAATCAGGGCGGAGTTCCTTGATCTGTCGGGCCTGCTGCAAGGCGCGGAACCGATTGCCGCTCAGATACACGGCGCCGAGTTCGGCCACATCGAGTTCCAGGTCCGGACTCGCCGTCGTGCGACGCGCCTCGGCGCCGCCAGGTCCGCCATTCAGTTCGAACTGGCCGTCGTTCCACGGACAGAACTGATCATGGACGCGGAGCACCAGCCCGCCGTCGACTGCGTAGCGGCGGCCCGCCAGCGCCCGCTCCACATCAACCAGGCGAAGCCAGATGCCGTCTTCAATACGCGTCTTCGGCTGGCGCGAGTCGGCGAGCAGGAAGCGAAGCGGCTCGTCGACCGGCCGCATTTCAGCTGACACCCGCGCCATCAAGTCCACGTCCAGCAGGTGGCGCCAGAGCGCCGCGTAGGCCTCGGCCGTGGCCGCGACCAACATTTCGAGACGCAGTGCCCCGTTCGGGCCCGAGGCGTCCCAGGCCAGCTTGATCCGATAAACCGCAAACCCCGATGGGTTGTCGTCGGTCTGGTAGAGCACCCGATAGTGTGGGCTGGCGCCCTCCCTGTGCAGCTCGAGGTCAGCCAGCTCGCTGCGCATCCACCGCTCATCCAGCCGGAGCATGCCCGGTTGGTTGCGCCGCGCTTGCTCCCAGATGCGGGTGAAGGCTCCCACCGCGGTTGGCACGTCCACCATGGCCAGCCGGCCGCTGGCGCTGAGCTCTTTTGCAAAGGCCGCATGAGACCGATCGATCTCCACGGCCGCCTGATAGGTGGCCAGGCCGTAACCGAAACGGCCATAGATCGGTGCCTCCGAGGCATACAGTGCCGCCAGCGGCTCGCCCCGCTGGTGCATGTCATCGAGCTGGCGCCGCATCATCCCCGTCAGCAGTCCGCGCCGGCGATGCGTGCTGAGCACGCTGACCCGCGTTACGCCGGCGCACGGCAGCGCCCCTCCCGGGACGGTCATCTCGTAGGAGAAGATGCCCGCGGTGGCGACTATCTCCGGGCCCTCGAAAAAGGCAAGGGTGCGGTCGAATTCCGTGATCTCCCTGGAGACCGCCAGCTCCTCGTCGGTAGGGAGCGGCGCACCAAAGGCTCTCCGCATCAGCGTCGAGTACGCCCTCTGCTCCTCCGGCCTGATTGGCCGGAGATCGAGACCGGCCGGCGCGCTTATCGCTGGACCAGCGCCAAGGCTCGGCAGGGGCTTCCCGATCCTTTGACCAGCTTCAGCGGTGCCACCACCAAGACCGCGCCCGTTGGCGGCAGCTTCGACAGGTTGGCCAGCTGCGTCAATCCATATTTGTTGGCGCCGAGCAGGAACTGGTGGCAGGGGAACGGTGGGGTGAACGAATGGGCCGCGCCCGCGTCCGTGCCAACGGTCTCCACGCCGACACCAACAAACGGGCTCTCACTGGCGAGCCACTTGGCGAGCTCGATATCGATCCCTGGCGTGTGTGGCCCGGTCTCATTACCGTTCAAAAACGCTTTCTGGTCATTTGCCCGGGCGTCCCATCCCGTGCGGTAGAGGAGCCACGAGCCCTTTGGTAAGGCCCCGTGCTGCCGCTCAAAGGCGCGGAGGTCGGCCTGGGTCAAGAGATAGTCGGGATTGGCCTGCGCCTCCTTCGACTTGTCGATCACGACCGCCGGGCCGATCAAGCGCCTGACCGGCACCTGTGAGACATCGTCCTTGTCTTTGCCGGTAACCCAGTGAATCGGAGCGTCGAAGTGCGTGCCCGCGTGCTCGCCACCCTCGAACCAGTTCCAGTACCACGCCGGCCCTTTCTCGTCGTAGTGACTGATCTCGTGCGTCTTCCAGTTCGGGGTATTCGCAAATGGCGGCGGCAATTGGATCATCGGCGTCCGCTCGGAGAGCGGCTGCGTCAGGTCGATGACATCGATGGAACCCAAAATCAGGCTCTCGACGAAGGATGCCAGGGTATCCACTCGCGTACTCATTCACTCCTCCCTTGATTTCAACGCCGGGATCGTGGTCGGTTCCTCCTTGGTAATGCGGGTCGGCCTGCGCAACTGGGATCGATCACGCGGCGGTTGCTGCAGCGCCCGTGGAAACTCGAAGCGGTTTTCCAGCATGTGGATGTCCATCAGGAAGCTCTTCGGCATCTCGGCCTCCACCTTGGCGACGATGCAGCTCAGCTCATTGCCGTTGAATGCGTCGAGCACGGCGGCCTCGAAATCGTCGAGCGCGCGCACCGTTTGCGCGTGCGGGAAACCGGCCGCCTCGGCGATCGCGGCCAGGTCGGTGCCGGTCGAGGTGGCCGTGGTGAACCAGCGGTAGCCGCCGGGCGCACCACCACCGACCGAGAGCAGGGTCTCGTTGTCGAAGATCAGGTGCACCAGGTTGGGCGGCCGGGAGCGGGCCAGGGTCGTCAGTCCGCCGAGATTCATCAGGACCGATCCATCGCCGTCGATCACGACCACCTTACGGCTCGGCTGCGACAGGGCGATGCCGAGTCCGATCGAGGAGGCGAGCCCCATCGCGTGCTCCAGGTAAAAGAAGTTCGCTCGATGTCCTAGCGAATAGAGTTCGGCGGCGGCGGCGCCCATGATGCTCACGACGGCGCATTCCTCCAGCGCCGGGTAGATGGCCTTCAGGCAATCGATCCGTTTCAGCGAGGCTCCTCCCACATCAAGTCGCGGCTCAGCAGCAAGGCAACCGGTGAGAGCGAGCTCTGGGCCAACGTCATTGCCTTGGCGACCTTGGGCTCGACCTCATCTGGCCGGGTCAAGTCTTCGCGGGAGATCTGCAGCGCATCGAGGACCGGACGGGTATGCTTGCCGCCCTCCGTTTGCCACGGATCCTTCTCCCCGAAGCCGCCTCGATCCGTGATCAGCATCAGCAGCGGGACCTTGTAGAGAAGGGAAACGCCCACGATGCCATTGATCGACTGCAGGAAACCGTGGTTCTGCATCAGCATCGCCGACTTCACGCCGGCGAAGTGCGCGCCTGCCGATACGCCGACGCCTTCTTCCTCCTTGGCCAGCCGCACCAGCGTCATGTCGGGATCCTCGTCGGCCATTCGGATCAGGTGCACCAGCCAGGTTTCGGGGAGAGCGCTGACCATCCGGACGCCGACGCCCTTGACGGCGTCGTAGACCAGCTGCGAATTGGCTACGGATACGGGCACGATGTGCTTCCCTCCTCGGAACTCAGGGCGATTCTACGCATACAATGGGGCGCAGTGCAGGTCCTGGGCAGCATCCTGGAGGCCGTCGGGCACACGCCGCTGGTGCGGCTCCATCGGATCACCGCCGGGCTACGCCCGACCATCCTGGCCAAGGTCGAGACGCTGAACCCGGGCGGCAGTGTAAAAGACCGCATCGGGCTCCGGATGATCGAGGACGCCGAGCGGCGGGGGCTGCTGAAGCCGGGGGGCACGATCGTCGAGCCGACGTCCGGGAACACCGGCCACGCACTGGCCATCGCCGCGGCGCTCAAGGATTACCGAATGATCTTCGTGATGGCCGACAAGCAGTCTCCGGAAAAGATCGCGTTGCTGCGGGCTTATGGCGCCGAGGTGGTGGTGTGCCCGACCGCGGTTCCCCGCGACTCGCCGGAGAGCTACTACTCGGTGGCCGAGCGCCTGAGCCACGAGATTCCCGGAGCCTTTCAGCCGAACCAGTACTACAACCAGGCCAATCCGCAAGCCCACTATGAGACGACCGGCCCGGAAATCTGGGCGCAGACCGACGGTAAGGTTGACGTGGTGGTGGCCGGCCTGGGGACTGGGGGCACCATGACCGGCGTCGCCCGTTTCCTGAAAGAGAAGAAGCCGACGGTGATGACGGTGGGGGCCGACCCGGTAGGGTCGCTGTACTCGGGCGATGTCGCGAAGCCTTACAAGGTCGAGGGCATCGGTGAGGATTTCATCCCGGGGACGATCGACCTGAAAATAGTCGACCGGATCATCTCCGTCAACGACCGCGACTCCTTTCTGATGGCCCGGCGCATCACGCGGGAGGAGGGCATCCTCGTAGGCGGCTCGGCCGGCACGGCGATGAAGGCTGCCGTCGATGTTGCCCGCGATCTCGACGAGAAAAGCTTGATGGTCGTCATCCTCCCCGATACCGGCCGCAACAACCTGAGCAAGATCTACAACGACGAGTGGATGCGGCAGAACGGGTTTGTGGAGCGATTCCCGCGCCAGCTCGTTCATGACGTGGTGGTCTCGCGCGAGCGGGAGATGCCCGAACTGATCACGGTCTCCTCGCGTGAAAAGGTGGGCAAGGCGATCGACCTGCTGCAGGAATACGGCATCTCCCAGATGCCGGTCACCGAAGACGGGAGCGGCCGGAGCAAGAAGTTGGTGGGCAGTATCCAGGAACGGACGCTACTCGACCGGGTCTACCGCGATCCCGGCTTGATCGAAACCACGGTCGGGGCTGCCATGGATGGCCCGTTCCCCACGATCACGTCGGGAGCCCACGTGGACGAGGCCTTCAACGCCTTGCTCGGCGGTGCCACCGCCTTAATCGTCATGGACCAGGACCGGCCGGTGGGCATCATCACGCGGCTGGACCTGCTCGAGTTCATGGCCCACACCCGCCCATCCCGGTGAGCGGCGAGGGCATGCCGGGGTTTTCCACCCGCGCGGTTCACGCCGGCCAGGAGCCCGACCCGGCGACTGGCGCGGTGGTGGTCCCGATCTACCAGACGTCGACCTTTGCCCAGGAGGCGGTCGGCAAACATCGCGGCTATGAGTATTCGCGCACCGGAAACCCGACCCGCGCCGCCCTCGAACAGTGCATCGCCTCGCTCGAAGGCGGCGCCCACGGGCTGGCCTTTGCCTCGGGCATGGCTGCGGAGGCCGCCATCATGCAGCTGCTCAAGCCCAATGACCACACGGTCGCCGTCGACGACCTCTACGGTGGTACCTACCGTCTCTTTCGCCGCATCCTCGAGCCGATGGGCCTCAGCTTCACCTTCGTCGACGGTGCCGACTTGAAGGCGGTGGAGCGGGCGTTGACGGAGCGGACCCGTATGGTGTGGGTCGAGTCACCCACCAATCCGTTACTCAAGCTGGTCGACATCGAGGCGGTCAGCAAGCTGGCACACGCCAAGCAGGCCCTGCTGGTGGTGGACAACACCTTCATGAGTCCCTACTTTCAACGACCTCTGTCGCTCGGCGCCGACATCGTGGTGCACAGCGCTACGAAATACCTGGGCGGGCATAGCGACGTCATCGGCGGATCACTCGTCGTCAACCGAGACGATCTGCTCGAGCGGCTGGCATTCGTGCAAAACGCGGTAGGCGG
>Ga0209686_1001290_pt1 | contig 12445 bp, 9 predicted proteins | sample GraSoiAngelo_126_FD_185883 | JGI IMG/M metagenome (GOLD analysis project Ga0209686, IMG submission 185883) | Grasslands soil microbial communities from the Angelo Coastal Reserve, California, USA - 14_0927_09_20cm (SPAdes) (version 2) | ecosystem: Environmental > Terrestrial > Soil > Grasslands ...
TCAGGCCCGACCCGCGACGGCGCCGGCCGCTGCCGCCAAGCCCCCCGGCGCGCCGAAGCCTTACGCACCGCCCGCGGCGGTGCCAACCGTGAAGGCGGCGCCGGCCCCCGCAGCCCGGCCTGCCGTGGCAACGCCGGTCGCGGCGAAGCCTGCCGCGGCGAAACCCGCCGCGCCGAAGAAGGCCGCCCGCAAGGCGCGCAAGAAGGTGGCGCGAAGAGCCCGCCCCGCGAAGCGCAAGGCCGCGAAGAAGAGCGCGAAGAAGTCGGCGAGGAAGAGCGCGAGACGCCCGGCGAAGAAGAGCGCCCGGCGGGCCGCTTCCCCCCGCGCGCGCGGCCGGCGTCGCTAGGCCCGACCCACCGCGCACTTACGGCAGGTGCGCGGTGGTCATTTCCGGCTCGCGGGGCCTCGCGAGAGCGTCAGATCCTGACCAGCGGCCTGCCGAAGTTGCCGCCCTGCATGGCGAGCAGCAGGTGCGCAGGGGCGTTGACGAGCCCGTCGACGATGTCGTCCTTGGCGGCGATGCGGCCGGCGCCGTGCCAGGCGATCGCATCGCGCAGGAATTCACCCCGGCGGTGCTCGTAGTCGTGGGGCTCGACGCGCAGCACCTGCACGGCGCCCTTCCCGGGCGGGTAGCCCCCCCACGCGTGGATCGCCTCGGGGTCGACGGGCCTCACGCTGTTCTGGACGATACGCGCGCCGGGGGCGAGGTGACGCCCGGCTACAACGCTCTCGAGCAGCTCCCCGCCGGTGCTGTCGAAATAGATGTCCACGCCGCGCGGCGCGAGCTGCTTCAGGCGCGCGCCGACGTTCTCGCTGCCGTGATTGATGCAGGCGGAGAGGCGGGCGTGGCGTGTCACCCAGTCGCACTTCTCGCGGCTGCCGGCGATGCCGATGGCCCGCGCGCCCTTCAGCATCGCGATCTGGCCGGCCATGGCGCCGGCGGCGTTGGCCGCCGCGGACACCAGCACGGTCTCTCCCGGGCGCAGCCGCGCCAGATCGAGCAGTCCGAAATACGCCGCCATGCCCGGCACTCCGAGCACTCCCAGAGCGCTCGAGGCGGGTGTCTGCCCCGGGTGAAGCAGTCGGGCGCGCTGGCCGTCCGAAACACACAGGTGTTGCAGGCCGAAGTCGAGCACTACGAGGCTGCCGACGCCGAACACCTCGTGGCGCGATTCGACGACCTCGCCGACGCCGTGCGCGGGAACCAGATCGCCCGGTCTCGCCCCATCGCGCGTATCGGACTCCGAGGCGCACACGAACGGATCGAGCGCCAGCCAGAGGGCACGGGCGAGAAACGAGCCGTTCGTCAGGCTCGGGCTCGGAGCCTCGACGAGCTCGAGATCGCTCGGCCGGGAGGGCGGCCGCGTGATCCGGATCTGGAGGTTTCGAAGGTCCATGGGGCTCATTGCGCGTCCGTGTCGGCGGCGCGCCGCTGCTCTGCGGCTTGGCTGTAGCTCGCCTCGATCTGCTGCTTTATCTGTGCCTCGGTGCGTTTGGCGTCGGCCGCCTGCTGGGCCTCAGAGGCGGCACCGGCGCCGGCCGCAGTGGTGGTGCCGGCCAGTCCGCAGCCGCCGAGGGCGCTCGCCAGGACCAGGAGGAGAAGGGCACGTGCTCGTTCCATTTCGCCAATGTACGCACCCCGCCCGCTGACGCAAGAGCCGGTGCGGTCGTGGCACTATGTAGCGTATGCGCAGGGAAACACACACCCGCCCGGTCGCGGCGCAGGCGCGCGTGCGCCGCGGCTATTTCGAGTGTCGTTATGGTCAGCTGCACGTGCACAACTCGATCCCGCCCGGAGGGGGGTTCGAGGAGGCGGCGCCGCTGCTGTGTCTGCACGATTGCCCGGGCTCGGGCCGGGTGTTCGCGCGCTTTCTGGCCCTCGCCGGACGCGACCGCTCGGTGTACGCGCCGGACCTGCCGGGATTCGGCGAATCCGACCCGCCGCCCGGCGTGGCGGCGATCGAGGACTACGCGGCCGCGATCGGCGATTTCCTCGACAGTCTGCGGCTGCGCCGCCTCGACATCCTGGGTCAGCGCGTCGGCGCCCTGATCGGCACCGAGCTGGCCGTGACGCGCCCGCGACAGATCGGGCGCCTGGTCATGGTGTCGGCGCCGCTGTTGACGGCGGAGGAACGGCGGGCGGCCGCACGCGCGCCGCCCTCGCCGGCGCCGGGCGATGGGCTGCCGCGCGCCGGCGACGGGCAGGGGTGGCTCGAGGCGGCGGCGGCGCAGTATCCGCTGCGAGAGCGCCTGGCGCACCTCAGTCAGCGGCTGCTGGTGCTGCGCCCGCACGACGATCTCTGGGAAGCGACCGGAAGGGTGCGCGACGTGCTGCCGGCAGCCCGCCTGCTCGAGCTGGAGCCGAGCGGGCAGGAGCTGTTCGCCTCCGCGGCGGCCGGCGCGGCGGATACGGTGCGCGAATTCCTGCAGGGCTGATTTGCGCATTTGCGCGATTCGGATCAGATTTATTGAAGTCGCAAGGAGCAGCCGAGGTCACGCTGAGCGCGCATGCCGTCCCCACCCGCCTCATCCAAGGGCGAATCCGACATCGAGAACACGGCCGAGCTGCCGTCTCTGCAGCCCGCCGCGAACCCGGGAAGCGGGGACCGCCGGCCGTCCGCCACCGACACGTGGATCGCGCCGCCGCTTGCCGGCGCACGCGCGGCGGAGGCGCCGGCCACTCCGGGACCCGCCGAGGCCCGTCACGGCGACAGCGCCGTGCAGACGCTCACCGTGCGGCTGCGCGAGACACAGGGGCTGCTGACGGGTAAGGACGAGCGGCTCCGGCAGATCGAGCACGCCCGCGACGAGGCGCTCGAGGCGCGCGCGGCGGCCGAGCGTCGCGCCGCGCAGCTCGACCACGAGCTCGCACAGTTGAAGGCCGAGCACGCCTTTCAGCTCGATGAGCATGCCCGTGCACGCGCGCACTTCGAGGAGCAGCTCGCGCAGGCACGCGCCCTGGTGAGCGCGGCGGGAGCGCGCGCCGACGATCTGCAGCGCCGTCTCGCGGAGCTCGAGAGCGCAGCGCGCCTGCAGCGCGATCAGGACCCGAAGCATCAGCAGCGCCTCGCGCAGGATCGCGCCCGCACCGCAGGCGCGATGGACGATCTGCGCGAGGAGCGCGAGCGCGTGCTCGGTCTCATCGAGTCGCTGCAGAGCGCCGAGAGCCGCCGGGGGATTCTCGAAGAGCTCGTCGGGGATCTGCAGCGCGAGGGCGAGGAGCGCGAGCGCGAGCTGGCGCGCGTCGCGCGGGCGGTGGTCGGCCGTGACGCGCGCACGCGCGAACTGGAGGCCGAGCTCGCGCAGAGCGCTTCCCGCATCGCCCGCCTCGAACAGCAGGCGAGCTCGCTCGCCGCCGCGCTGGCCGAGCGCGACGCGGAGCTGCGCCGATCGCAGCAGGATCCGCGCCGCGCGCCGCGCGAGCGCCCCGCCTCGCCGCGCACCCAGCCCGATTCCTCCAGCGAGCGCGCGCGCATGCCGCCCGGCGTCGCCGTCGGGCAGGGCAGCGGCGACGCGAGGCAGGAGAGCGAGCTCGCGCGGCTCCGGGCCGAGCGCGCCGAGCTCACCAAGACGCTCGCCGAGGTGCGCGCCGCAACGGCCGGCGCCACGACGACGGCCGCAGGACACGAAGAGGCGCTCGCCGAGGTGCGCGCGCGGAATGCGGAGCTCGAGTCGGCCCTCGCGGCGGAACGCCGCCGGTTCCGCGAGCTCGAGAAGGAGCGGGCCAGCGCGCGGCGCGAGATGCAGGACTGGGCCGGCGCACTCGAGACCGCGCAGCATGAGCGCAGCGCCGAGGCCGAGAGACTCGCGGCCGCGCAGGCGCGTGTGAAAGAGCTCGAGGAGCACGCCGCGGAGCAGCGGGAGGCGACGCGCGCGCTGCAGAGCGATTCCGGCGCGAGCATCGCGCGCGCGAAAGAGCTCGAGGCGGATCTGCACGCCGCCGAGGAGGCGGTCCACCGCCTGGAGTCCGAGGCGCGCGCGCGCAACGCCCGGCTGGAGGAGCTCGAGAGGGCCAACGCGCGCTGGCGCACCTTCGAGGAGGCGCGGCATGCAGCGGCGGAGCCGCCCGCCAGCCCCGCGCCAGAGCGAAGCCCGGCGCCGCGCGAGGTCCTGCACGAAGTGCCGCGGGAAGTACCGCGGGAAGTGCCGCGCGAAACCGTCCGCGTGCTTCCCGAGGGCGATGACTCGGCCGGGGCGCCCGAGGCGGTCCCCGAGGGCGCGACGCGCCTCCTGGTCCGCAGCGAGGACGGGCGCGAGATCATGCACGTGCTGGGCCGCAGGACCAGCATCGGACGCACTCCCGACAACGATCTGCAGATCGAGGCCGACTTCATCAGCCGCCACCACGCCGTCATCCTGGTCGGCCCGGTGCACACCATCGTCGAGGACCTGAACAGCAGCAACGGCGTGCACGTCAACGGCCGGCGCGTCACCCGCCAGATCCTCAGGGACGGCGATGTCGTGCACTTCGCCCGGCTGCAGTATCGCTTCGTGGTGCGCCGGGCCGGCGAGAAACGCTGACAGCCGCGAGCACCGCCGCTAAGCTGCGGAGCTTTCCCCTCGCACGAGGCGCGGGCAGCTCGAGATGGCGAGTCCCTATATCGAGAGAATCCTGAAGGCGCGCGTCTACGACGTCGCCATCGAGTCCCCGCTCGAGGAGGCGGCGCGCCTCTCGCGGCGCCTCGGCAACCAGGTACTGCTGAAGCGCGAGGATCTGCAGCCGGTGTTCTCGTTCAAGCTGCGCGGCGCCTACAACCGCATCGCTCACCTGGCGGAGGCCGCGGCGCAGCGCGGCGTGGTGTGCGCCTCGGCCGGCAATCACGCGCAGGGGGTGGCGCTCGCCGCCCGCCGTCGCGGCTGCCCGGCGGTGGTGGTGATGCCCGAGACCACCCCGCACATCAAGCTGCAGGCGGTGATCGACCTCGGCGCGGAGCTCACTCTGCACGGCGATGATTACGACAGCGCATTCGAGCACGCGCTGCGGCTCGAGCGCGAGCGCAATCTCGTGTTCGTTCATCCCTTCGACGATCCCGATGTCATCGCCGGGCAGGGGACCATTGCGGTGGAGATCCTGCGCCAGACCGGCGGTAACCTCGACGCGATCTTCGTGCCGGTCGGCGGCGGCGGGCTGCTCGCGGGCATTGTGGTGTACGTAAAGTACCTGTATCCGGGCGTGAAGATCATCGGCGTCGAGCCCGAGGACGCCGCCGGGATGCACGACTCGCTCAGGGCCGGCCGACGCGTCACGCTCGAGCGGGTGGGAATCTTCGCCGACGGAGTCGCCGTGCGGCGCGTCGGCGAGGAGACCTTCGCGCTATGCCGCGGCCAGGTCGACGAGATCGTGCTCACCAGCACCGACGAGATCTGCGCCGCGATCCAGGACGTGTTCGAGGACACCCGCTCGATCGTCGAGCCGGCCGGGGCGCTGGCCGTGGCCGGGGTCAAGAAATACGTGGCGCGCGAGGGTTGGCGCGGCAAGCGCCTGGTGGCGATCGCGAGCGGCGCGAACATGAACTTCGACCGGTTGCGGCACGTCGCCGAGCGCGCCGACCTCGGCGGCGAGCGCGAGGCGCTGCTCGCGGTCGTGATTCCCGAGCGGCCGGGGAGCTTCCTGCATTTCTGCGAGGTGCTCGGGCGGCGCAGCGTCACCGAGTTCAACTACCGCTACGCCTCGGCGGAGAGCGCGCAGATCTTCGTCGGCCTGGCCCTGAGCGGGGGGCGCGCGGAGAAGGACGCCGTGGTGCGAACGTTGCGCGAGGGCGGCTACGCGGTCACCGACATGAGCAACGACGAGATGGCGAAGCTGCACGTGCGCTACATGGTCGGCGGGCACGCGCGCGGCATTCGCGATGAGCTGCTGTATCGCTTCGAATTCCCGGAGCGCCCGGGTGCGCTGCTCAAGTTCCTGCAGGCGATCGGCTCACGCTGGAACATCAGCCTGTTTCACTATCGCAACCACGGCTCCGACCATGGCCGCGTGCTCGCCGGGATCCAGGTGCTCCCCGCCGAGCGCACCGACTTCCTGCAGCATCTGAACGTGCTGCACTACGCCTACGTCGAGGAGACGGCGAACCCGTCCTACCGCATGTTCCTCGGCGCCTGAGGCGCGGACCCTCACCGCGCGCGCCTCCGCTGCGGCGGCGGCGCGCCGTCACACGCGCCCTGTACCGCGCGCTCAGCCCCGCGCGGCCGGCTGGCTGCTCTGCAGCAGCCACTCGCGCCAGATCGCGAGCAGCACCGCGAGAATCACCGGACCCACGAAGAGGCCCACGAGTCCGAACGCCGCGAGCCCGCCCAGCACGCCGAACATCACCACCAGGAAGGGAATCTGCGCCTCGCGGCTGATGAGGAAAGGCCGCACGATGTGGTCGGTCCAGCCGACGACGATTGCCCCCCAGATGAGCAGCGCCACGCCCGCCACAGGGCTGCCGCTGATCACGAGCCACACGCCGACGCCGCCCCAGAGTGTCGGTGCGGCGAAGGGGATCAGCCCGAAGACGGTGGTGAGGGCCGCCAGGAACACCGGCGCGGTCGCGCCGGCGATCCAGTAGCCGAGTCCCGCGAGCGCCCCCTGCACCAGCGCCGCGAGCACCAGCCCGTAGACGACCGCCTTCACCGTCTGCCCGATGGCCCGCAGGTAGTTATGTACCCGCGGACCGAGCAGCTGCTCGAGGGCGCGGGCGAGCTCTCCGGCGACGCGCTCTCCGTCGCGGAAGACGAAAAACAGGCTCACGACCGTGAGCAGCAGTTTCGCCACGTTGCGGCTGATCTCGCCGACGATGTGTGTGATTTCTTCGAAGGAGTGGTCGGTGAGCTTGCGCAGCTCGGCGCCGAGGGCATGCGGATCCTGGGCAGCCCGCGCGGTGAGGTCGCGCAGCTGCTCCCCGAGCCAGGGCAGCTTCAGCACCGCCGGCGGCAGCTGCAGGCCGCCAGCGAGCAGCGCCTGGGTCTCGTGATAGGCGCGGATCAGCTCGATCCGCAGCACCACCGCCAGCCACGCGAGCGGGGCGATCACGGCCAGGCTCACCGCGGTGGTCGTGAGGAGCGAGGCGACGGTGCTGCGACCGCGACACAGCCGCAACAGCCGCGCGTGCGCCGGCCAGCTGACGAAGGCGAGGATGCACGCCCACACCAGCGGCACGATGAACGGCTCCAGCACGCGAAAGCCGAGCACCACGAGTCCCGCCAGCACCACCGCGGCGATGAGCCGGCGCAGCCACGGTGCGGAGACGAAATCTTCCATCCGCAGCTCTCCGCGCGCTTAAGTCAGCCCGGCGGCGTCGGAGGCGAACATGATCAGGGCGAGCAGTATGCAGACGGCGAGCGTCAGATGGCGGCGCAGGGCGAGATACGCGGGCGGCAGCAGCGCGCCGACGGCCCGGTGCTCGTACAGCCAGAAGCCCCCGGAGCCGACGACCAGCAGCGCGAGTCCCCGCTCCCCGCCGAGCGCCACGGCGGCGGCCGCGACGGGCGCCGGCAGCAGCGCGCCGGCGATTCGCGCCGCCTCCCACGGCAACCGCCCGGCGATCGCCAGCCCCCAGTGCACGGCGCCGCCGGAGGCGAGGAGCACCGCTCCCCAGGCGAGCGCGATGCGCTGCGCGAGCTCGCGCGCGGCGTAGTCGGGTAGCAGGCCCACCCCCGCCAGGCACGCGAGCAGTGGCGCGACGCTCAGGTATCCGACCCACTCCGCCACGCCGTGGAGACCGCTTGCCGCGGGGTTGTTTTCGCCGGCGCTCATGGAGGGGGCGGATCATGCCACGCGCGCGCACCCGGCGTGCGGGCTCTTGACGGCGGCCGATCTCCGCAGGCAGGCTTGCTCCCGCGTGAGGTGTACGTTCCAACGCATGCGCACCGTGCGGGTGCGCGCTGCGGGGGAGCGGAGAAACGGGAAGACCGGTGCGGATTCGTCCAAAGCCGGCGCTGCCCCCGCAACGGTAATCGAGATCACGCGGATCACATCCGCCACTGCACCGGAACCAACGGTGCGGGAAGGCGATCCGCCGGAGAGTCTGCTCCAGCTCGAGAGCCCGGAGACCGGCCTGACGCGCTTACCGATGGGCATCGCGGCGGGCGATGCTGGTCCGGCGGTACGCCTCGCTTACCGCGCGCTGCCAGCTTCTGAAGCCACGACCCCTCGGGCACGGGTGTGTGCACTTTAGGAGCTGAAAGCCCATGACAACAGGTCTCACTGCGCGCCGCGTGTCGGTGAGCGCGCTCCTTGCCTGCGGCGTTCTCCCCGCCTGGGCGGGCAGCGGTGCGCAAGCGGCCGCCGATGCGGAGGCGCTGCAGCTGATCGTCGTCACCGCCACGCGCATCCCGACACCGGAGGCGGAGCTCGCGAGCAGTGTCACGGTGGTCACCGCGGACGAGATCGCGGCGCAGCAGCAGCGCACGTTTGCCGACGTGCTCAGGAACATTCCGGGGCTCAACGTGGTACAGCAGGGAGGGCCCGGGTCGGTGACCTCGGTGTTCATGCGCGGCACCAGTTCCAATCACACCAAGGTCCTCGTCGACGGCATCGACGTCGGCGATCCGAGCAACGCCAACGCAGCGTTCGACTTCGGCCAGTTGCTGACTGCCGACATCGAGCGTGTCGAGGTGCTGCGCGGCCCGCAGAGCGGGCTGTACGGCTCGGATGCCATCGGCGGGGTGATCAACGTCATCACCCAAAGCGGCTCGGGGCCCATGAAGGCGGCGGCCTCGGTCGAGGGCGGCAGCTTCAACAGCTTCAACCAGACCGCCGGCCTCAGCGGCTCACAGGACGCGCTTCACTACGCTGCCAACGTCGCGCACCTGCACTCCGGCGCCGTCCCCGTCACGCCGCTCGATCTGCTCGGGCCCGGCGAGCCGCGCAACGACGACTCCTACGACAACCTCACCCTCTCGACCAAGCTCGGCCTCGACGTCACGCCATCCTTCGATCTCGGGCTGGTCGCCCGCTACACCAGCACCCATCTCAACTACACGGGCGAGGACTTCAGCACCTTCCCGGCGCTGCCCGCGGCCGAGCAGAGCGAGAGCAACACCGACGAGTACTACGGGCGCGCCACGGCGCGTCTGGCCTTGCTCAAGGGCGCGCTGAATCAGACCCTCGGGGTCGCTTTCATGCGCAACCAGACGGCGACGCTGCAACCGCAGACTCCCGAGACTCTCAACACCGGCGAGCGCGTCAAGGTCGACTGGCAGGGGGCGCTCCGCCTGGCAGGCAGCGAGACGCTGCTGCTCGGTGTCGAGGATGCGCGCGATGAGATCAGCCAGCCGCTCTCGGCGAGCACGCGCATCGATTCGGGCTACGTGGAGCTGCAGTCGCGGCTCGGCGGGCACTGGTACTCGGCTCTCAACGCGCGCTACGACGACAACGACCGCTTCGGCGGCAAGCTGACCTGGCGCATCGCTCCCGCCTGGGTGAGCACGGCCACGGGAACCAAGCTCAAGGCCAGCGTCGGTACCGGCTTCAAGGCGCCGACGCTGAGTGAGCTGTTCCAGGACTTCGCGCCGTTTTTCTTCGCCAATCCGAATTTGAGGCCCGAGAGCAGCGTCGGTTATGACGCCGGGATCGAGCAGCGCCTGCCCGGCAACCGGCTGCGCCTCGGTGCCACCTACTACCACAACCGCATCCGCGACCTGATCACCACGGACGTGACCGGGACCACCTGGGCCAACGTCGGCCGTGCCACCACGGACGGCGTCGAGAGCTTCATCGCCTGTCAGCCCGCGAGGCAGCTCACCCTGCGCCTTGATTACACCTACACCGAGGCGACCGATGACGTGCTGCAGCAGGAGCTGCTGCGCCGTCCGAGGCACAAGGGCACGCTGAATGCGGATTGGCAGCTGACCCAAGCGTTGCGGCTCGACCTGAATGTGCTCGCGGTGAGCCACTGGGTGGACGGCAACCGTGACTTCTCCATCCCGCGCCTCGATGCGCCCGGTTACACGACGGTGAATCTCGCGGCGGCGCTCGATGTCACCCGGGCGCTCACCGTGTTCGGCCGCCTCGACAATCTCTTCGATCGGCGCTACCAGAACCCGGTCGGCTTTCTGCAGCCGGCCTTCGGAGTGTTTGCGGGGATCAGGGCGAAGCTATAGCGCCGGCGAGCGGGTAGCGTTGCGCCCCGTCCTCTCGGGGCGGGGCCCGACACCGGCCCAATATGTTAAATGTCCCGGCCACCACTGCCTGCGGTGGGAGCGGGCAATAGCCGGCGACAGAGTGATATATTGAGGTCCTATAAAGAGAACGACCCGGACCTTCAGGCAACAACCGGGCGTCCCCAGGGAGCTTCACCATGTCGTCGCGGCCGTGGGCGCGAGCCTCAGCCGGCGCAGTCAGGCGCTGGCGGCGCGCCCGTTCCGTCGCCGTGCTGGCCCTCGGGGCCTTCGTGCTCGCCGGTTGCGGCGGGGGCGGTGGGGGTGGAGGTGGAGGCAACTCCGGACTGTCGCTGTCGGTGTCGCCGCTGAATGTCGCCGTCTCGGCGACGACGGCGCAGCCTGCCCCGAGCGCGAGCGTTCAGGCGTCGGTGAGCGGCCAGCAGCAGAGCCAGCAGGTGTATCTCGCCGGCAAGTACAGCACCAACGGTATCCAGTCCGTCAGTCTCGGCGGTAGCACCTCCCCGGTCACCGTCACCATCACGTTCAAGTCCCCCGCGAGCCTCGGCGCAGGCACTTACACCGACACGCTGCAGCTGTCGGGCTGCTACGACCAGGCCTGCACGCAGCAGGTCACCAACAGTCCGCAGACGGTCTCGATCCAATACACGGTCACCGGCAGCGTGGTGCAGCTCACCGCGCTCTCGCCATCCTCGGCGGTGGCCACTGGAGCGGCCTTCACTCTCACCGCGACGGGCAGCAACTTCACTGCGCAGTCGGTGGTGCAGTGGAACGGCAGCGCGCGATCGACGACCTACGTCAGTGCCACGCAGCTGACCGCGCAGATTATGGCTGCCGACATCGCCGCTCCCGGCACCGCCTCGGTCAACGTGCTGGACCCGGTGAACGGCCCGTCGAATCCGCTCACCTTCACCATCCAGCCGCCGATGCTGACGCTCAACACGCTGTCGCCGACTTCGGTCGCTGTGGGGGGCCCGGGCTTCATGCTCACGGTGCTCGGCGCCGGCTTCAGCAGCTCCTCGATCGTGCAGTGGAACGGCGCGGCGCGGCCGACGACCTACGTGACCACGAACGAGCTCATCGCGCAGATCGCCGCCGCCGACATAGCCGCCGTGGGCAGCGCCTCGATCACCGTGCAGGACAGCACCAGCTCGGTCGGCACGACCGCGCCGCAGACCCTCACCATCGTGCCGGTGTCGAAGGATGCGACCGCGTTCCAGATGAACCCGGCGCACACCGGCGCGGTGACCTTCGCCTCGGTGAGCTTCCCCGCCTCCCCCACCTGGAGCGTCGATGTCGGAGGCACCCCGTCCTACGCAGTCATCGCCAACGGAAAGGTCTATGTCACCGTCACGGTCGCCGGAGGCAGCTCCCAGCTGGTGGCGCTCGACCAGGCCACCGGGGCCACAGTCTGGGGACCGGTCGTGATTGCCGGGAAGGCGAACGCGGCCTATGACGCCGGCCGGGTATTCGTCGTCAGCTCGCCCTTCGCGACCGCCGCCACGCTGGAGGCGTTCGATGCCGCCACCGGTGCGATGGCCTGGAGCACGCTGCTCACGGGACAGTATGCGTTCAGCGCCGCGGGAATTGGCGGGACGCTCTACGCACTCGACCAGGCGACCGGGGCGATCGTCTGGACCCAGTCGGTCCAGAACGGCGACAACAGCGACCCGGCCGTCACGGCTGACGGCGTCTACGTGACCTATCCGTGCTGGACGTACGCCTTCCGGCCGGCGACCGGCGAGTCGATCTGGAACAACAACACGGGATGCGAGGGTGGCGGCGGCGCTACCCCGGTGGTCGCGAATCAGCTGGTCTATTCGCCGAACGGCGTGAGCGGATACAACGGCTCGGTCTTCAATGCCGAGACGGGTGCCCTAGCCGGCTCGTTCGTCGCCGACACACCGGCGGCCTTCACCGCCAGCACCGGATACTTCCTGCAGACTGGCACCCTGCGCGGAGTCACTTTGAGCAACAACACCGTTCTGTGGAGCTTCGCCGGCGACGGGCAGCTGGCCGGGTCGCCGATCGTGGTCAACCAGTACGTCATCATCGGCTCACTCTCGGGGAACCTCTACGCCCTGGATGGCAGCACCGGTCATCAGGTCTGGCAGGTGGCTCTCGGCGCGCCCGTCGGAACCGGATCGGTGTCGCTGCAGCTGTCGGGGCTCGCGGCCGGGGACGGACTGCTCGTGGTGCCATCCGGTACCACCAAGGTCACGACCTACACCCTGTCCACGAGTCCCTGAAGGTCCAGGAATCCATGGGTTGTTCGCCAGGAACCTTCACGATGTCGTCGCGGCCGTGGGCGCGAGCCTCAGCCGGCGCAGTCAGGCGCTGG
>Ga0209686_1001295_pt1 | contig 12423 bp, 16 predicted proteins | sample GraSoiAngelo_126_FD_185883 | JGI IMG/M metagenome (GOLD analysis project Ga0209686, IMG submission 185883) | Grasslands soil microbial communities from the Angelo Coastal Reserve, California, USA - 14_0927_09_20cm (SPAdes) (version 2) | ecosystem: Environmental > Terrestrial > Soil > Grasslands ...
TTCGGACCGGGTGGCGCGGCCGCACCTGGTCTGGGCGGCCTCATCGCCGAGAACCAGATGCTGCTTGGACAGCTGTCCGTACTGGCCGTTGACAGTCGTGGTCGAATTACTCGCGGGAGTCGGATGCGTCTTCCGTTGAGCGTGAGTTGTCTTGCATGCGAGGGACTCCTTGATAGAGCTTCGGTCGCACTCTAGAATGCCTGCCGCCCTGGTAACTGCTCGATACAAGTTGACGTGGGCCAGCGGCACAGGGCCGTGACTGAGGAGCCAGTGCTACTCCGACTGGATCCCGGCGGCTTTCGATCCGTTCTTCCCTCGATGGCTAGATGGGGCGGCTTTCTGGTAGTCGCCGGCGTGGGCATTGGCCTGGCCGCAAGTATGTGGCGTCCGATCGCTCCGGGGGAGCTGGACGGTGAGTGGAAGCTGGCGCGAACGATCCTCTCGGGGGGAGGCGGCGGTGGCTATGGGCTCCAGGGCGCGGCCAATGCCTACCCCCTGCCCTCAGAGCTGCTTTTCCTCCCGATCGGTCTTCTGGGCGGTGACATGGTCGGCATCGTTGGCAGGGCCCTGTCCTTCTTGTTGATCGGTCTTGCACTCTGGCTGTGGCGAGGTGAGACAAAGGGGCCGATTCTGCCGGCGCTCATCTCGCTACCGGCAATCCAGGCGGTCCTGTCCGACCATTTGATGTCGGCCTTCGGTCTTCTGGCCCTGAGTCTCGCGGTCTGGGCACGGGGCCGCCAACGATGGATGCTGTGCGGCGCCGCGCTCGCGCTGGGCGGCGGCCGGATCGCTAATGCGTTCCCTGTGGCGGTCGTTCTTTTACTTGCCGGACGACGGGGATGGTCCTGGTCACGGGTCGCGAGGATCTTCGTCGGAGGCCTGATCGTCACCTTACCGTTAACGACCGCCGCATTTTTGCTGGATCCCGGCTGGCCGCGGCAGTACCTCGCCAACCTGGCAGCATACGGTTCAGCGGGCCTAGTCCAGGTCATGTTGCTGAGGTTTGGCATTCTCGGCGGAGCCAGCCTGGTGGTCGGTATCGCAATTATTGGGACCGCCGCAGCGTGGCGCCGGGGCACAGACGGAATGTCGATTGCACTGGCGCTGTCGGTTCTATCGGCGCCAATGCAGGGACCCTACGCGGCGATCTTTGCTCTACCGGCACAGGTTCGTCTTGGTGGCCGACCCGGTTATATCACCGCCGCCTACTTGGGCTCAGTCAGCCTCTGGCTGGCGTTCATCCTGGCCACCCAATTCAATGAGGTGGTGCTGCTGAGCGGAGCCGGCCTGTGGCTGCTTGTGGCTGCCTACCCGTTGATTCGCAAGAGGGTCGGGCGCATCAACGTGCCAACGGCGGTTTTCGGCCGAACGGACGAGGAAGAGAGCAAGGGGGGCCGCCGCACGGATCCTGCTGCTCTCAATGCTCACGATGAATGACGGTAACCTCAGCACTGTGAGTTCAGCCGGTGGTCAGTACATGACCGCATGAACTGCGGACTGGAGGCCGAAAACCGGGGCGGTTCTAACACACGGGCGGACACCTAGGCGCCAGTGTTCGGGACCGTGCGGCTGCTTTCTTCCGTGTGGGGGTCAGATATTCATCGGCGGGCAGGCTACACAGCGTAGGGTCACCTGACCGATAGGATTTCGGCCGCGGATGCTCTTCGCTCTCGTGTACTCCTGGCTGAGGCTGCTCCTCGACGTGGTTGATGTGAGGTTTCGAGTCCACGATCCTGAAGCGGAGCTACTTCTCCTCCGGCATCAACTCCGTGTCGTGCGTCGTCAGGTCAAGCGGCCGCAGCTGAATGCGGCGGACCGGACGATCATGGCCGCACTGAGCGAGCGGGTGAACCGATCGGCTCTAGTAAGGATGCTGGTCCAACCGGAGACCGTTCTGGGTTGGCATCGCGAGCTAGTGAAGAGAAGGTGGGCAGCCTTTGGTCGGCGCCGCGGCCCAGGGCGGCCGGGTCTAGATCCCGAGCTCCAGAAGCTGATTCTGCAAATGGCCAAAGACAATCCCAAGTGGGGCTGCGTACGAGTCCGCGGCGAGTTGCTCAAGCTCGGTCATCGGGTCTCCGCCGCAGCGATCCGCAACTTGCTGCGCCGGAACCGAATCGGGCCGGCACCGTGGAGATCAAGGTATACCTGGAAGGCCTTTCTGCGAGCGCAGGCCTCGGCGATCGTGCTCACCGACTTCCTCAGCGTCGACACCGTGCTTCTGAAGCGACTCTACGTCCTCTTATATATGGAGCTCGCGACCCGGTGGGTGATCTGGTTCGCGGTGACCGACAGCCCAGATGCAGCCTGGGTGACCCAGCAAGCCAGGAATGTGAGCTGGGAACTGAACCCCCTCGGTGTGGGCTCGGTTCCTGATCCACGATCACGATGCCAAGTACGGCGGGGGCTCCGACCGCGTGTTTGCCGGAGACGCTATGGCCGTGATCAGGACACCAATCGCGGCGCCAAAGGCCAATTCACATAGAGCGCCAAATTGGCTCGACCAGGCGGGAGTGTCTGGATTGGATCCTGATCCTCAATCGTAGGCACCTCGAGCGCGTCCTAACTGAGTGGGTTGAGCACTACAACCAAGCTCGGCCACATCGAGGGCTCGATCTCCAGACTCCGATAGCGCGCTCCGATCCGGTTGTGGCCTCGGGGCCGGTCAGGTGCGACGAGAGACTCGGTGGGCTCCTGCGCGAGTATTCGCGCACGCCGATTTTCGGCCGCAGCGTGAGAGATTCAGTTACTCCTAACGGGGCCCGAGCGCCCATCTGGGCCGCACCGTCTTCCTCACGTGATGGCGGCTCCGACGCCTCGAGCGGCTGGCCGATCACTCGGACGAATTTGTGTGCCCGACAAGGTCATTACCGGCGGAAGGGTCAGCGTTCGGTCAGCGCGAGCTTGGCGGCCAGAGCGATAAACGCGCCGGCGAAGGTTCTGCGGATCCAGGTCATCACTGGCGGCCGGGACACGATCTTCTCGCGCACCAGGGACGCGAGCAGGCCGTAGGCGACGAACACGACGAACGTCATCGCCATGAAGACCGCCGACAGCGCCGCCATCACTGCCACCGGATGGGGTTCGTGCGGACCAACGAACTGAGGCAGGAATGCGAAGAAGAAGACGGTCAACTTGGGGTTCAACAGGTTGATCAGCACGGCGGTGAGAATGACCCTGCCCGCCGAGCCGCCTGCGAACTGGCCTGTGACGTCGATGCCGCCGTGTTGCCTCAGCGTGATCCAGGCCAAGTAGATGAGGTACGCCACACCTAGGTACTTGACGGTTTGAAAGGCGAGTGCGCTGGCGTTGAGAACTGCGGCAAGACCGAGAATTGCCGCGGCCATCTGTGGCACTATCCCGACCGTGCAGCCGAACGCAGCTACGATGCTGGCCCGATAGCCACGGGAGATCGCCGCGGCTAACGTGTACACGACGCCGGTGCCCGGCGTGACGACGACAATAAAGGACGTCACCAGGAAAGCGATAGTCATCCGGCCGCATCATAGCCCCGCATTTGCTGAACGTTCTGGCTCATCTCTGCGGCGACTAAGTTCAGCCCGTACATCGGCTTTCGCATTTGGTGCCTCGCAAACGGTTGACCATGCCTGGTCTCAGGTCTCGCCAACGACAACATTCCACTTGCGGACTCGCCTCTTGACAAGGCCCCCCTTCACCTAGGGATCGCTCTGCGCGAACGCCACAGCTGCTGAGTCGCTGTCACCTTTGAACGCGAGCGCGAAACGGTCGACAGGGTCGGCATACGCCCCAGCCAGCATATTCAGGGCGACGGGGTCCAGGTAGAAAGACCGATACGTCCAGCGTCGGCTGCCTTTCATCCGGCTAGAGTGCGGCTCGGTCGGGTTAACAACCAAGAGTGCCTTAGCGTGCGCCTCGTCAGGAACACCGCCAGCCTTGATCTCTGATCCACCCACCTCGGTCACTGCGACGAGAAGGGCTTCGTGGATGTGCGTTGGATACTCGTGGGTCGTGAAGTCGGCCGACAGAAGGCTGAGGCCTGGTGTCCTTTGGTCAAACCAGAATCGGGTGGCCTATTCGGAATCGATCCGCGGCATCAGTCAACTGGTCCAGCCTGGCTTGGCGGCCGAGTCCCTTCACCATAGCGCGGCGAATACCGCCTCGGTGGCGTCCTAGGTATTTTTCCGACAAGGTGACAATCAGTCCCGTCCTTTCGACAGTCGCGTCAACCGAATTATCGTCGGCGGGCGAGAATTACGGGATTAGCCAGGTCAGCGTTGTCAATGACGACCGATGCCGCGCGCTTTGGATTGCATTCCCGGAAGTAGATGCGTTGGCCCTCTGCATATCTGTGGTCCGGGGTGCTGGGGTCTGGCAGGCTGATGGCCCACGATGGCCGCTTCGACAGATTCTCCCACGGCACATCGAGAAAGATGGAGAAATGCCAGTAATCGCGGAGCTCAAACCGATGAAGGAAGATGCCATCAAACAGCAGGATGGATCCGGGTACTGCTGCCTCCCCACTGGCATCCACGGCGTTGTCCGCCTCGACATCGAAAATGGCACGCCGGTATGTCTGCGAGCCTCCAGCTCGCAAGGGATCAAGAAGCGCCCTTTTCAGGGCTGCGTAGTCGTATGAATCCCTAAAGAAGCCCTCGGGTGAGCTGCGGCCTAACCGATTCCTGATTGCACGGGGTTGGTGAAAGGCATCGACTGTCGCGCGGATTACTGGCTTGCCGGCTGCTCGGAGCTTGGGAGCTAGCTCATCAGCGAATGTAGTTTTGCCGGCACCGTCCACCCCGTCGATCGCCACCAGCGTGATTCTGGCGTTGCCGGCAATGTTGATGATCGCTTCGGCAATGTCACGTAGGACCATCTCACGGGCGGGCGTTTCGATCCGGCTCTTGTCCATCTTTCTATCTGACACCTTGATTCGGAATCCGGCCCGATTGACGCCGTAGCGGCCCGATCAGGCTTGCCCGAGCACAGGCGCGACCTCGGCCTGAAGACGCCGCGGTACTTCGAGGCCAAACCGAGCTTCTGCTTCGGCTCGCGCTGTGAGGTAAAGTGCCACCGCATCCGTGCCTGTGCGCGGAATCGCCTCCACTCCGAGTGGGGCTAGGATGTGCTCGAAGAGTTTGACCAACTCCGTTTTGTGCAGGGCACTGTCGGCGCGAGCCTTTGAGTCAATCCACAAGATCCAGCCCCAGAAGTGCATGTCGATCGCCTCGAGGCTGGTCGCCGATGGAACCCACGGAAGCTGGGGCGGGTGTGACCTACCCGCCAGAACCAAGTCGACCTTGACCGGCCCACGCAGCATGAGCATCCACACCCAGTGGGGGCTGAGGGGATCCCACTGCTGCGCCAAACATTCGAGCGGCGCTAGGAGTTCAGGCAATGCCTTTGCGACAGCGCCGAAATCACTGGTTTTGATAAGGAAGTCCCAGTCTGAACGCTCGTCGGCTCGGACCTCGGCCCTAGACCCGACCAGACAGACATCGAGTACGGACGGATGGCGCGTCAATAGAGTTGGGATTCTGCGGTTCAGGACCATGGGCCGTAGGACACGAATCAGTCTGTCACTGCGCAGTTCGGAGTCATGCTGCCTTGTTGCACCCGATTACCGAGGAATTCCAAGAGGACAAGCCAGTCTCCGTCAGTTCCATTTCAAAGACTTGGCGACAGGAGCTCGATGGTGATCACAGCGATGTCAGCCGATCCGGTGTTTCGAAGTGCATGCACCTCCGGAAGATCCTCGGAGCCATACCAATAAACCTTTCCGGGCTCTAGCTGAAATTCCTGTAGGACATTGCCGCTGGGATTCACCGTCTGGCCCTTGCCCCCGCCGATCACAACGGATAGATAAGGTCGACGATGCAAGTGGATATGGCCAGTTTTGCCCGCTGCTACCCGGTGATCCCACACTCGGAGATGTTCGTTTTCCATAAGAAGGGAGTTGCCAAGCCGCTCGTTCGGCGCATTCATACCTAAGCCTCCCGCTGCTGAATCGCCAGATCCGCGTCCACGGCGATTGCGCTGATGTTTCGCTGGATCCGGTTGATCGCGGTCACGTTTGGCGCAGCTTCTGTGACGGCCGTGGCCACGGAATAGAGACAACTATTGCAGCCACTTGTCACCTGGGGGAAAGAAGCGCGCGAAAAGGCGTCGGGATGCTGTCCGCAAACTCGGTGGCGGTCAGCCTACGCCCAAAAGGGCCTACGCCTGTTCGCATAATGCCGCTCCCAGCGCTTGGTCTAGGTCTGCGATCAGATCTTGGGGGTGTTCCAATCCGATCGATAGTCGAAGTAAGGATTCCGGTGAACCGAAGCCAGTCTGGATCGGCGAAGATGCCCGATGCTCAATCAAGCTCTCAGCACCGCCGAAGCTAGTAGCGCGCAGGAACAGGGCTACGTGCGCAGCCACATCCATCGCTTGCTTGGCGTCGCCCTTAAGCTCGAAGGACAACATCGACCCGAACCTCGGCATCAGCGTGACGGCCAAATCGTGCCCTGGATCTGAGTCTAGGCCGGGGTAATGCACTGTCCGCACTGCCTGATGGCCGCTGAGGAACTGCGCAACCTCTAGCGCGTGGTCTGACGTGGCATGGACTCGATAAGGCAGGCTGCTGAGGCCCCGTTCTATCAACCAACAGTCAAAGGGCGAAGGCACCGACCCTTCAGTCAGCTGGGCATTGCGTACTTCTGCGAATGGCCCTGCTTCAGTGGCCGCGATGACAACTCCACCTAGCGCGTCGGCATGTCCACCTAGGAGCTTGGTCGTCGCGTGTACCACCAAGTCGACGCCTGCTTCGAACGGTCGATACAACAAGGGCGTCAGGAGGGTGTTGTCACAAACGCAAAGGGCCCCGTGAGCATGGGCCATATCGGCGATTGCACCGGGATCGGTCACTTTAAGCATTGGGTTCGACAGCGTTTCGACCCAAAACATCTTTGTCCGCGGCACTATCGCGGCTCTAACTGCGGCCAGGTCGGTCATATCGACCAACGTGTACTTCAAGCCCTTTCTGGCCAACCGCTCCGCCAAGAGTCTCAGAGTCCCTGCAAACGCATCATCCGGAATCAGCACGTGGTCGCCTGGCTCGAGAATTTCCAGCACGCTCCTGATCGCAGCCATACCGGACGAGAAGGCGGCAGCGGCAACTCCACCTTCCAGAGCCCCAAGATGTGCTTCCAGCTGTCGACGATTCGGATTCCCCTTGGCGGTGTAGACATATCCGTGCGGGTAGGATCCATCGGGTGCCCGCTCGAACGTCACACTCAAGTGGATCGGCGACGTCACGGCTCCAGTGCTGGCGTCCACGGAGCGCCCCCCGTGGACGGCCACGGTCTCGATTCGGTAGTTAGGTTGGCTCGTCAAGACCTGTCCGCCGTGCCCCTGACGGCAAATCTTACGAGGCGATCCAAGCCTTCCTTTAGTTCGGCTTGGGTCCCCGCAAAGCTGATCCGAACCGCACGGTCACCGACCACTCCGAAGCCAGCTCCCGGGGCGACTGCAACTCGCTCTTCTTCGAGTAGGCGAAGGGCGAAGTCCCGCGATGACATGCCCGAACTCGAGACATCGGCCATAACGTAGAAGGCGCCGTGGGGGAGACTCGCTGATAGTCGACCCTTGCTCAAGATCTCGAGCGACTGATCACGGTGCAAGCGGTAGGTGGCGAGCCAATGGTCCAGATGGTCTTGTGGTCCGTCGAGGGCGGCCTCTGCGGCTTTCTGGGTCACAGTTGACGTGCAGGTTGAGTTCGCCTCCAGAGTCTTGACAATCGAGTCAGCGACCTCGGGCCGAGCGACGGCGTAACCCAGTCGCCAGCCAGTCATGGAATATGTCTTTGAAAAGCTGAAGACGCTGATGACTCGCCCGTCATCAAGGATTCGTGCGATCGCACACGAGTCGCCAGGGTCAAGGACTATCTGGTCGTAGCACTCGTCGGCGATCAGCCAAAGATTGTGTTTCTGGGCGAATGAACACAGCGCTTCGAGCAATCTGCGCGGGTATATGGCGCCAGTGGGGTTGTTGGGGCTATTGACCAAGAGGACGCGAACACGCCGGTTGACGAGGTGGTCCAGGTGATCGAGGTCTGGAAGGTAATCGTTGTCGGGCGGGCATCGGTATCGGAGCAGGTCGAGGTTGTTAGCCGCTGCCATCAAGAAGTAGTTCGGCCACCCGGGGTCGGGGACCAAGATTCCCTCCCCTGGTGCTGTCACGGCTGTTATGGCCGCGGACAAGGCTCCGGCGCCGCCGGATGCACATACAACTTCTTGCGGCGAACACGTGATGCCATTGACACGCTGGAGCTTGGCAACGATGCGCTCTCGCAAGGTCATCAGGCCGGCTGTCTGAGTGTAGAAGTTCCAACCCTGATCGATCGCCGCCTTGGCCGCTTCACGAATGTGTTCCGGCGTTGGAAAACTCGGCTGGCCGACCTCAAGGCGTATGGCGCCGGGGATGAACACAGCTCGATTGGTGATCTCGCGGATCGCTGAATGTGGCGCAGCCGTAATCTCATTCGCCAGGGCGGGGGGCTTCGACAACCTCATTCTCGTGCGTTCTCCATCAACGACGGTTGGTATCTCTGCAGCGCAGGCTCGTACGCGAATAGCGCTGGATGACCGCCAGTGTGAAGAAACACGACAGTCTGATCCGGCGAGAAACAACGCTTCTTGAGGTCCCCAATCAGCGCCGCTGCGGCCTTTGCCGTGTAGACCGGATCCAGAAGGACTCCTTCGGTCGTCGCGAAAAGGCCAATTGCCGCGGTCGCCTCTGGCGTCAATCGGCCATAGCCTGGCCCAATGTGCTCGGCGTCGATGGCCAGGTTGTTCGCAAGGTCACGACTAGGTATCCCGAGTGCGTCGGCAGCCTCGTTAGCGATCTTTTGGGCAGTTGCAAACTTGTCTCCCGTCGAGACCGCCACCGCCATCACGTGTGGAAGGCGCAGCATGGTTCCCGCCAGCGCTAGGCCGCCCGCGGTCCCCATCGAACCCCCTGCGCAGTACAGCCGTACCGGGTTGACTCCCAGGAGCTCGAGTTGATCTGCCAGCTCGAGACCTCCTGCGACATATCCAACAGCACCCAGGCCGTTCGACGCGCCGATTGGCACAACGTAGGAGCGATGCCCTGTCCGTTCCATCTGAGCAACCAACACACGTGTCGTGGTTTCGAGGGCTTGCTCAGTTGTCTCAACAATCGAAGCTCCAAACAGACGGGCGAGCAGCAAATTGCCCTGCTCTGGGACGTCTGCGTTGGAAGGTGTGAGCGCCAGAAAGCACCCGAGTCCAAGCCAGGCAGCCGCCGCAGCCAACACCCTGGTCAAGTTCGATTGACGGCCTCCTGACCCCACGACCGTGGTGGCGCCGGAGCGTACGGCCTCTGCGAGCACGAATTCGAGCTTTCGAACCTTGTTTCCGCCAAGGCCGAATCCGGTCATGTCGTCTCTTTTGATGAGGATTCGTGGTGCATGTCGAGACCCTCCAAAAGCGGCTCGAAGCCGGCTTGCCTCGTGCAACGGCGTTGGAAACTGGCCGAGCTCTAACCTTGGTGGCAAGAGCGCTGCCAAATCGGTTGTCATCGCCGCTCCAACAATTGCCGGGTGATCTGCAGCTGGCCAAGGTGAAGTGACGCGTGCTCGACTGCGTGCAGAAGGCAATCGGCAACGGTCACGTCGCGGCCGAGGTGGCCGGTCCGGACGTACTCGTCCGGCGGATTGACGACTTGACCAAGCCTCGTTGAATCGAGGTTGGCGAGCGCGGTCGGTATAAAGGCCATCCAGCGCCGGTACCTCCGCCGCAATTCGTCGGCCGAGCCGCGTGCAGCGAACTCACTCTGCCGATCGCGGTGTGAGGGAATCCGCCCGACCACCTCCAGTACCCAGTACTCGGTTGATCCAGCGATGTGAGTGGCAAGCTGATACGCAGTGTTCGCTTCAGCCAGATCGACCCGGCGGTTCAGCTGATCTCGAGACAGCTTTCCGCATTCCTCAAGCACCCCGTCGCCGATCCGGCCAAGCACAGAGCCGATCGAAAGTCCAAGTTCGACGTCCATACATCTCCTGTCGTGGATGTATCGCTACGACATATACTAGAATGGCAATTAATCGGATGCAAGAGATTGCAGATGCTTTCTGTGCCCTTGGCGATCAGGGCCGGTTACGGGTCCTCAGCGTGCTGTTAACAGGAGACGCCACGGTCAGTGAGCTGGTCGCGTCTCTGAACATTCCGCAGCCCCGTGTTTCGATGCACCTGGCACGCCTCTCCAAGAGCGGCCTGGTGACCAGCACCAGGCGAGGCCGGCAGAAGACTTATTCCGCCGAAGCGGCCTGGGCGCAGCGACTAGAACTCTTTCTCCCCCCATCCACATCGACGCCGACTCGCGCTGCTGGTGTGAGCGCCCGGGCATGGACAGAGATTCGAGCCAATTCACCAGTGAGGCAGTTGCGCCGATGTTATGACCACCTTGGCGGCGTACTCAGCGTGCAACTGCTTCACGAGATGATCAGACGCGGTTGGTTGATCCAGTCCGGTACTGGCTCTCGCCTCACCTACCAATTGTCCAGCACCGGAGAGCACGAGTTCTTGGCGAGGGGTGTCAACGTCGAGACCGCGCGAGCGCGCCGCCGGAGCTTCGCCTTCGGCTGCATGGACTGGACAGAAAGGCAACCCCACCTGGGAGGATCCCTAGGCGTGGCGGTCATGGACTGCCTGCTGAATCAAGGCTTTGTTCGGCCACGAAGGGAAAATCGCGCTGTCGAATTGCTCCAGCCGCTCGAGTCGTGGCTGAAGCTAACGCCGACATCCCGACGTCGATGAACGACATCACAACCTCTCAATTGATGGTTGGTTCATTGATAGTTGTGATCGCCGGGGCTGCCGCCGGGTCGTCTGGCTTTGGTTTCGCCATGGTGGCGACACCGCTTTTGCTCCTTACAGGTTTCCCGCCACCATTTGTCATCGCAAACTCATTGCTCTTGACTGGCGCAACTCGTCTTTCGGTCAGCATTCGTTTTTGGTCATCGATCCACCGCAATCGAGTCCTCCTTCTCGTCGTTGGGAGCTTTCCCGGTCTTTATCTCGGAACACGAGTGATCGCCTTTCTCGATGCTCACGCCCTGAAGGTGGTGGTCGGCTTGGTCGTAATGCTGGCGTCGGCCAGTCTTGCCATCAACGCTGCGAAAGCGACCCTTCAGATTCCGTCTTGGGCATGCATGATTGTCGGCTTTGCTGGGGGCCTTCTGGGCACCTCCACTTCGCTCAACGGCGTGGTGCCGGCACTGGCCCTGATCCGAAGCGGGCTACCGACACAGGAGTTGTTCGCCGACCTCGCCGTTTATGCAGTTGCATCTGCGTGCTTTGGCGTAATTCTGCTTGCCTTAACGGCAGGGGTGCCGCGGTCGTCACTGATGGCGGCAATTGTCTGGCTGCCATTGGCATTAGTCGCAAACGCTGCAGGGGTTGCCGTCGGCCTACGGCTAAACAGACGAGCCTTTTCGTTTCTTGCTTTGTCTTTTGCTTTCGCGATGGGCGCAGCGACTGTAGTGACAGCGTGAATCGGAGGGTTCGTTTGCTCGACTTCGTGCCAGATCGGACGGGCCTTATCACAGCATTGGACGATCTGCTTCACAGGCTCACGCCTGAGGCAGATCCTGCGTCGCCACCGGTTGCCCTTCCTTCGACGCTCCCGGAGTCAGGCCTAGGACCCGGTGCTGCCCTGAAGAGCCTTGCCCAGGCTGCCCTGGACGGTGCCCGGCATCTCGACGATGCGGGCTTCTTCGCCCATATGGATCCACCCACGCCCTGGGTCGCCTGGGCTGCGGCTCAGTGGTCGGCTGCACTCAACCAAAATCTCCTTCACCCAGATACAGCCCCGGTGGCACGAGAAATCGAGTCTCAGGTAGTTGGCTGGTTGGCACCCATATATGGCATGAACGGCGGTCACTTCGTGCCCGGAACCACGCTGGGGAACCTCACTGCGCTATGGGTCGCTCGCGAGCTCCGCGGAATACGCGAAGTGGCCGCCACGGACGCCGCTCACGTCAGCATCCGCAAAGCGGCCGACCTATTGGGACTCAGGTATCGACCTCTCCGTACCGACCGATGGCAGCGGTTGGCCAGGAGCGGCCTCGGGGAGTTGAGGCGGTCAGCTCTTGTCCTGACCTGTGGGACCGTTGCCGCCGGCGCGATCGACCCGCTCGACGCCGGTATGGATGCGGCATGGAGGCACATTGATGCAGCCTGGGCTGGACCGCTCAGGCTGTCCGAGCGTCACAGCCATCTACTCGACGGAATCGAAACCGCCGACTCCGTCGCGGTCTCTGCTCACAAGTGGCTTTTTCAGCCCAAGGAGTCGGCGCTCGTTCTATTTCGCGATGCCGTAACCTCTCATGCGGCCATCACCTACGGAGCCGGCTATCTCGCGGTGCCTAACGTGGGCTTACTG
>Ga0209686_1001297_pt1 | contig 12417 bp, 9 predicted proteins | sample GraSoiAngelo_126_FD_185883 | JGI IMG/M metagenome (GOLD analysis project Ga0209686, IMG submission 185883) | Grasslands soil microbial communities from the Angelo Coastal Reserve, California, USA - 14_0927_09_20cm (SPAdes) (version 2) | ecosystem: Environmental > Terrestrial > Soil > Grasslands ...
GCCGTGCCGTTCTTCTGCCACTGGTAGCTCAGGGGTGCCGTGCCCGTGGCCGTGACCGTGAAGGTCGCCGTCTGACCGGCGCTCACCGTCTGACTCGCCGGTTGGGTCGTGATCGTGGGAGCGACCAGCACGGAAGTCACCGTGAGAACGGCGGCGTTGCTGGTCATGCTGCCCGCGGCGTTGCTGACGACGACCGTGAACTGGTCGCCGTTGTCGGCAGCGGTGGTGGCGGGTGTGGTGTAGCTGGCGGCGGTGGCTCCGCCGATCGCCGTGCCGTTCATCTGCCACTGGTAGCTCACGGGTGCCGTGCCCGTGGCCGTGACCGTGAAGGTCGCCGTCTGACCGGCGGTCACCATCTGACTCGCCGGCTGGGTGGTGATTGCGGGCGCGACCGGATTGACCTGCGCGGATGGTGAGGCGTCGCTTCCTCCGCAGCCGCTGAGTGTCAATCCGAGCAACAGCAATGTCAGCAACGTACCGGGCGCTCCGACGTGGCCGGATCTCACCCATGCGTTCAGCGGTTTCACGGAACTGCTCCCCTTGAAAAGCAAAGCGAGGCGCCGGCGGCACCCTCGGCGGCGGAGTTAACTACGCGTATACATTGCCGACAACGTGTCGTCCATGGCAGACGCGGGGTGGAAAAACCCGTCGCCAGTCGCCGACGTTCCGAGCGAAAAGCATCGCATCGCCGGTCGGTCCATACATCCTCCCATGTAGACTGCTGTGCACCGATGATTCGGGGCGCAGTTGTCTGAGCATGGTGCCGACGCAAAGCCGGAATGAGCGGGCAGTGGTCGATCACCGTGGCGGGTATCGAAATGCCGTCCAACGATCCTGCTTCTTTGATGATCGGTGGTGTTGGTGACGTTGAGCCGCCGATTCTTCAGGGCGGATAACCACAATTCGCTGTCGCAGATCCTTGCCCACGGGCGATGGGTGGCCGCGGGGATCGCTTTTCTTGCCGGGCTGACGTTTAGCTTCAACCCGGTGGCTCTGGTTGCGCTGCCGGTCTCGCTGGCTTACGTCACGCGGGCGCGGGAACCGCGGCAAGCCTTTCAGTACGGCACGATGTTCTTGGTCGGCATGCTCCCCACGCATGGGGCGCATCTCCGTATGGGCGTTTCAGATTCCGATCGCCGCCTTCACGCCCGCACCGAAGAGTGGAAGATCCCTCAGGCGTTTGCCGGTTGCGTCCGCAATAGCGTTGGCGACCGCCGCCGCGGCCGGGCCCTGGCCGGCTTCGCCGCAACCCAGAAACGGCTCGCCCGCTCGGTCCACGATGTGGACCTCGACGCTGTCCGGAACCGCATCGAAGCGCAGGATCGGATACTTCGACCAGTCCACCGACGCGATGCGCGTGTCGTCGAAGCCGACCTTCTCATAGAGGGTCCAGCTCAGCGACTGCAGGATTGCGCCTTCGATCTGGTTGCGGACACCGTCGGGGTTGACGACCTGTCCGGTATCCACGGCGGCCACGACGCGCTCGATTCTGACGCGCCCGGCTTCGTACTGGACGGCGACCTGCATGGCAACGGCGCAATACGCCGCGAGATTCTTGTAGCGGGCGAAGGCAAAGCCGCACCCGGTTCCCGGCCCTTTGCGGCCGCTGCCGCCGTGGCGCCGGCCCGCCCATCCGAACCGCTCCGCCGTCGTGGTGATGACATCGCGTGCGCGGGGGTCCTGGAGATGCCGGAGCCGGAACTCCACCGGGTCGGCCCCGGCGCCCAGCGCAAGCTCATCCATGAAGCTCTCGATGGCGAACACATTCATGTGCGCACCGAGTGAGCGCAGCGCCGATACGCGCACCGGCATCGTCGGAAGAAAGTGATGCACGACCTTCGCTTGCGGCAGGCTGTAGAGCGGAATGGCATTCCGGTCACCGCCGCCTTCCGGTTGCGGCAGTACCCGGGGCGGTGGAATGGGGAAGGCGCGCTCGACGTGTTGGCCGGCCAGCGTCGACCCGGCAGGTCCAGGCCGCGTCGCGTGCGTGTTGGACCACACGCCGTAGTCCCAGTCGCGGATCTGTCCGGAAGGATCCAGCGAGGCGCGTACTCTGGCTGCCATCGCCGGGCCGAAGGGTTCCCACGCAAATTCCTGTTCACGCATCCATTGCATACGGATCGGCCGGCCGGGCAATCGGCTGGCGACGAGCGCAGCATCCGCAGCTGCGTCGTCGGCACCGTTGTGCCCGTAGCAACCGGAGCCTTCCACGTGAATGCAATGCACCTTCTCCGGTGCAAGACCCAACAGCTCGGCAATCGCCTGCCGGTCGGGGTAGACGCCCTGAGTGTGGCTCCAGACCGTCACGGAACCTTTGTCCGCCAGTGCCACGGCGCACGAGGGGCCGATGGACGCGTGTGCAAGGTACGGGCGCGAATAGGTCGCTGCCAACGAGGTGGCCGGCGCCGTGACGCCGGCTCGTTTCTCGAAGATCGTGAAATCCTCAGCAGGAAGCTTCAGGAGCGCGGCGGAGAGCTCCGACTGCTTCGGCAGCGTCGGTCTCTCCTGCCAGCGCGCCGCGGCAGCCAGCGAGCGCATCGCCTGGATCGCCTGGAACTCACGCTCGCCAGAAAATTCCCATCGCGGACGATCGTGACGATGCCCGGCATGCGTTCGACGGATGTCATGTCCACGGTCGTGAGCTGCGCTCGATAGCTTGGTGGGCGCACGACACGCGCATGCAACATGCCCGGCAGTCGCATGTCCTGCACATACGCGGCTCCGCCCGTTACCTTGGCAGGAATATCGATCCGCGGGATCGCTCGATCCATCACCGTGAAGCGAGCAGGATCCTTCAGGGGCGTCACCGGCCGTGCCTGAACGTGGAGAAGGTTCGATGCCACGATTTCGCCGTAGGTGAGGCGTGCTCCATTCGGGCCCAATACGGTCGCGTTTGCGGCTTTGAGCCGATCGGGCGGCGTGCGCAGCTTGCGGGCCGCCTCGAGTATCAGGATCTCGCGAGCCTGTGCCGCGGCATGGCGCAGCGCAGTGCCGCTGTCCTGAAGAGAATGGCTTCCGGCCGTGTAACCCTCGTTGGGCGTCCGTTCGGTGTCGGCCGTGACGAGCTTGAGCCGGTCGAGCGGGACTTCGAGCTCCTCCGACACGACCTGCGCCAGCGCGGTCTTGACGCCTTGGCCGAGTTCCGCCTTGCCGGTGAAAGCGGTGACGGTTCCGTCGGCGTCGATACGAATCCAGGCATCGAGAAACGGCGCGCGGCCGAGGCTCCCGGGCAACCTGGCAGCGGCGCCGACGGGCTCCAGTCCTCCCGCTTGCCGTGCAGACGCGACCGGCGGGAGGGCAAAGCTGACGATCAGTGCGCCCGTGCCCCGCAGCACGGCGCGGCGCGAAACGCTGACGTCGTCCTTCCGGGCGGCGAGTCGCTTCGAGGCGGCTGTCACGGGTTCACCGCGCTCCCCGACCCGCCCCTCTGCATGAGTCCGGCCGCCCGGCGAACGGCACGCAGAATTCGCACGTGCGTCCCGCACCGGCACAGATGGGATTGCAGCTGGGTGCGAATCTCGGCGTCCGAGGCGTGGGCATTCTTCTGCAGCAACGCCTGTGCACGCATGATCATGCCCGGTATGCAATAGCCGCACTGCGCGGCCTGCTCGTCCATGAAGGCACGCTGCAACGGCCCGGGATGCTCGATCGTTCCGAGGCCCTCGAGTGTCGTGATCTCCTTGCCTCCGAGAACCTGGATCGGGACGATGCAGGAAAACACCGCCTGGCCATCGACGATCACGGTGCAGGCGCCGCATTGGCCGAGCCCGCAGCCGTACTTGGCAGCATTGAGCTGGAGATTCTCCCGCAGCACATACAGCAGCGGCGTCTGCGGGTCGGCGTCGATCGCACGAATCCGGCCATTGACCTTGAGATCCATCAGCGGCAGTTCCCCAGGCTCGCGACCAAGCCCGCCGCCAAGCGCTCGTGGCGCTCAGACACGCCGGCATTCGGCAGCGAGCCGCAGTTGCGTCAACTCATGGTAGCGCCGCTACTTCGGCGCTACGCCGGCTGCCGACACTCGCAGACCAGAAGAGTGCCGCCGTTCTCTCCGCATCCGATCGACAGGTGAGCGTCAATCATTGCGGCCCGGTAGCGCATGATTTTGAGGCCGAGGCCGGCAGACTCTGCCGCGTGCGGCGATAGTCCGACGCCGTCGTCCGAGATCTCGAGCCGTACGGTGTCGGGCTGAACATCGAGAGTGACATTGATGGACTGCGCCCCTGCGTGTTTGAGCGCATTCGTCAGACCCTCCTGAGCAATGCGGAACACATGGTCCGTGGACGGCCACTGCAGGCGGATCGGCGCATCCTCGATCGCGTTAAATCGCACGGCGGGGCCGCTGGGGTCGTACTGGCGGTCCACCATGTCGTGCAGCGCCTGGACCAGCCCGCCATGCGCCTCGCTCAACGGCGCGAGGCCTTGGGCAATAGCGTGACAAGTACTGATGGTCCGGCTGGCGAGCACCGAGAGCCGGTCGAGCTCATCTGCGTTCGGCTGGTGGCCTTTTCGCGCGGACGCGGCCAGACCCCGGGCGAGCAGCGCAACCTCCATGAGCTCCTGACCCAGGCCATCGTGAATCTCCTTGCCGAGTCGTTGCTGCTCCTGGTAGGTCGCCTCGCCGACCGCCCACTCGAGGCGCTTTTGCTCCGTGATGTCCTGTGCAACGCCAAGGACGCGGTCAACCTCTGCTCCCGGCCCGGTGCGAACGCCGCGGGCAACGACCCGTAGCCAACGGTGCACACCGTCGGTGCTCCACAGCGGCACATCGATGTTGAGATCGGACCCCTGGGCAATGGTGGACGCACCCGCAAGAATACGTGCGCGCGTCGCCTCGTCGTAGAAGCTCGTGGCGCCCAATTCAATAAAGCGATCGAGATTACAGCCGTACACGCGCTCAAAGCCGCTGCTCACCCAGGTCGGCTGCGGGTGCCCATCCCTTACCACTCCCTCGAACACGAAGCCCGGTACGAGATTGGCGATGGTCCGATAGCGGAACTCGCTGTCGACGAGCTGACTCTCCGCGTGCTTCCGAGCGGTGATGTCCTGGATCTGCCCAACGAAATACATCGGCTGACCTGCGTCGTCGCGCACCAGCGAGACGGATAGAAGGATCCAGACGATGTGCCCGTCCTTGTGAAAATATCGTTTCTCCATGTCGTAGTGAGATCGCGATCCGTCGAGCAGCTGTCGCATGTACTCCATGTCCGCATGGAGAACGTCGTCGCCAACAACTCCTCGGCCGTATAACCCACGATTCCACACAACGCGCGGTTAACTCGCATCCACCGGCCGTCCGGAGCTACCAGCGCCATGCCGATGGCTGCGAACTCGAACGCGGCACGGAACCGCTGCTCGCTCTCGCGCAAGGCTGTTTCCATCCGCTTGCGGGCATCAATATCGAGAGAGATGCCCATCACCCTGCGCGGCGCTCCGTCAGGAGCACGCTCGACCACGCGGCCGCGATCGAGTAGCCATTTGTACTCACCGGTGGCAGCCCGGATACGAAACTCGGACTGGAAGAAGCCGGTGGCGTCAGCCGCGTCCCCCGAAAATACGTGACTGAGCCGGCCAACGTCGTCGGGATGGATATTGCTCCGCCACGTCTCTACGCGCCGCAGGGCCCCCGCTTCCGTTACGTCGTGGCCCAGGACCTGGTGCCAGTATAGGTTGCCGATGACGGTGTCGCCGTCGACGTCATATTCCCAAACCGGCAGTCGGGCGGCATCTACAGCAAGTTCGTAGCGGTCCTCCGCCCTGCGCAGAGCTGCTTCCATGTTCTTTTGTTCGTCGATTACGAAGCACACGCCGACGAAACGTTGTGCCAGGCCGCTGCCATCGCGCACAGTCACCTTGCCGCGCTCGTGCAACCAGCGCCAGCGTCCGCTCCGGGTCAGGATCCGATAGTCAACGACATAGTGCTCGATGACACCCCGCACGGCGTCGTCGCTCGTTCTGGTGTAGCGCTCGACATCCTCAGGATGAATCCTCTCGCGCCAGCGTCGGTCCTGATCAGGGCCGTCACACGGGTCGATGTCGAAACGCTCGCACCACTTGTCGAACCGGCTGTAGTCACCGTCGATGCCGCTTGTCCAAAGGCCGATATCCGTGCCCCAAATAGCCGCTTCGAGCCGCGCATCGGTGGTGCGAAGTTTCTCGGCGTCGCGATGTCGCTGCATCACGAATGCCGCCAGGGAGGACGCGAACTGAATGAGATCAGTCTCGTGCCTCGACGGCGCTCGTCGCTCGCGGTAATAGAGGGCCAGCGTGCCGAGCAAAGCGCCGGCATCGTCGACAATCGGCACCGACCAGCAGGCCCTGAGGCCGTACGACAAGGCGATCGGCGCATATTTGGTCCAGAGGTCGGACTGTTCAACGTCTTCGACGACGACCATCTCACGACGCGCGGCGGCGGTGCCACAGCTTCCCTCCCCGATGCCAATCGGCACGGGATCTATCGCGTGGGTGTACGCATCTGGCAGGCTCGGAGCTGCCCCGGGTCGCAGCAGCCGCCCCGTCGGGTCGACGAGCAGTACCGTGCAATGAAGGCCCTCCGTCCAGGTCTCGACATAGGATGCGAGTGCGCCTAGCAGCACATTGAGGGGCGCGGCAGAGCTGAGCAGCGCGAGCAATCGGACCTGCGCCGTCAGAGGATCCCGATGCGAGGCCGATCTCGGTGCGCGGCTCACGATCGAATCGACAGTGGCGGCCCAGTTCGTGTTCTCGGCCGTGCGAGGCATGCGGCTCCTGTTGGTCGACAGCCGTGCCCGCGTCGACGTCGGCGGTATATACGCCGCCGATTCGCCCAACGCAAGACGTCGCTACGGCACTACGATCAGGCAGCGGCGGGGTATCCGCGCGCCTGGTGTTGTTCCGGGGGACTGATCGCACATGCGCCTTTTCAACGCTCCGCTAGAATCGCACCATTTCGGACTGAGCTTGAGGCGGACGCGAACGCTCGTCTCGGGTAAAACCCTCCCGTGGCATGGGCGCGCGTGCACAGAACGTTCGGACAGACCCGACTCGTCGCTGAAGGCGATCAATAGTCCTTGCCGCGCAGCGCCTTGTTTCGGGAAGGCCACCGCGTCTGCTTCCATTGCATCACTTCCGCGGGATTCTGTTGCCGGTCCCGGCTCGTCGGGCGCTGCACGCTCCAGCCCATCCGCTGCAGGGTCCGCCACACGGAACTTACCGCCAGGCGCACGCCAAACTCCCGCCGGATCAACGCCCCAATCCGCTGCAGCTTCCACCTCTCCGTGGTATACCCGGCCGCCTGCGACCCTGCCTTGAGGAGTTTCGCCAGCTGCTCGAGTTGCCGGTCCGTGAGAATCGACGGCCGGCCAATCCGCCCCGCACGTCGTAAACCCCGCAAACCGTCCTGCTCGAGCAGTCGGCCCCAGCGCATCACCGACTGTCGCGACGCCGCGACCCAGCGAGCAACTTCGGCCGGCCGTACACCCCGCCGCAGCAGCTCCCCCGCCAGCCGTCGGCGCTGCTCCAGCTCCTTCAGCGTCTCCAGGTCTCGTTTGGTACCCATGCTCTCGTCGTATCTCACCACCGGGCATCCTTGACCCGCAAGCGTCGTCAAAATGTCACTCATTTATGCAATCGTCACCCATTTACCGAAGTGTCATTCATTTACGGAAGTCCAAATCAAAACGCAAGCTTGAGCCCCGTTGTCCAAAGTTGCGTGGGGTGTCACAAACAGTCTCTTAGAAAACCACAACAATCCAGCCATTGTCGCATTCGACTTCGGCCGCTGCGGCGTAACACGACGCGACTGCCCTTCGGGGGCAGCGCGCGGTTTATGAAATTGGGTCGCCTCTCAAATCAAGCTCAGGAATCAGCATCATGCGCAATTCGATCGTACTCAAGGGTTTCCTGGCCGCGACGGCGGCGGCGGTGCCGCTGCTGTGTAACGCCGAGTCGAACGTTCAGACCGGCGCCAATACGGCCGCACCCGGCGCGACCGCTCATGTGGACTTCCAGATCACGATTCCGAAGATACTGTATCTTCGCGTCGGTACCGGATCGTCCTACACCACTGGGGTCCTGACCTCGGTCGGCACGGTCGATCTGATTCAGTTCGCGCCCGCTGCGGCCGTGGTGGGTAACGGCACCGCGGTCGCGGGCACGGGTGGCGATCAGACCAACGGCGTGGAGACGGCAGCGGTCGTCAGCAACAGCGGCAACGTGACGCTGAACGCCACCGCAACCGGGGCGCTCGGCGACGGCGCCGGCGATTCCATCGCCTACACTCAGATCAGCACGACCGCGACGACACTGACCTCGGCGACTGCCCTGCCGGCACCCACGCTAGCCAACGGCGCCAGCGCAAACGTGGTGATCACCGCGCCCCCGACCAAGGTGATCAACCAGGATGCGAAGTGGACCTACGCGTACGCCAACACGACAACGCCGCCGGCCGGAACCTACGGTGGCGTGAACGTGAATAACGGCCGCGTGGTCTACACCGCGACGATGCCGTAACGCTCGTCAGACCCCAGGACTCGGTGCTTCATGTCCCCCCTGCGGCGCGACACATACCAGCGCCTTGGGGGGGCGGTTTTGCATAACGCAGGCCGCCTGGCCAGGCGCGTTCTGTGCCTTGCGCTGCTCGCCCCAGTTTCGCACACGGTTTGCGCCTTCACGGTAACGATCGCCCCTGCGGCGCCCAAGACCGTTTATCTGCAGGTGGGAGTCGGTGGCTTCACCGGCAACTACAATGCCGGCGGCACCCCGGGCAATAACGCGACCGTCAACAAGGAGTCCGTCGCCGTGGCCGCCGCCGCAGTCGGCAACGGCACCGCGCAGGCCATGACCACGGACAGCACCGTGGGCGCGAGTTCCTACGACGGCTTTGCATTCTGTAACGTCCCCGCGCAGCTGTACATCGGCGGTTTCTACCGGACCACGACCGCCGGCGGAGGCTCCGTCAATGTGACCGCGACCGTGCCCGCAGCGCTCGTCGACGCCGGCGGCGACACCCTCTCGTTCGCGCGAATTTCCTGGACGACCGGCGGCAACGGTCCGACCGGCAGCACAGCGACTCAACCCTTCCCCGCCGGAACCTTCACCGCAGGCGCGGTGCAGACCGTGGGGGCCATTGCCCAGAACCAGTGGGCCGAAAGCTGCTGGACCTTCTCCTACGGCAACACCACGATTCCGGCCGCGGGCACTTATACCGGCCGCGTGCTCTACACGTTGACCGCACCGTGACCGCGTTGCTGCCCGAGCTATGCGTCCCCTCCCGCGGCTGCTGCTGTTGACGGTTCTGGTCGTCGCCGTCCCGGCTGACGCCAAGACCACGGTCATCGACGACTCCGGCACGCTGCCCTACGACGCGCCGCTCGTGCTGCACTGGCAACAGCTGTCGCCGCGCCGGCCCGTCAACAACCGCATGACCGGCACGCTGACTGTGCGCGTGAAACTGAACGTCGCGCCCTGGCTGCGGCGCCCCGGGCGCATCTACCTGGCGCTGCCGGCGCAGCAGCCTGGTGCGATGAACGCCTCCTGGTCCACACAGGGCCGGCTGCTTGCGGGACGCTTGAGCTCCGGTACTCGGGCGCTCGTGTACTCGGGATTGATCACCACGCCGTTCATCGAGGACGTCCTGCAACTCACCCTGGAGGTGGATGGCACCCAGATGCGGCAGCTGTATCACGTGAACTTCAGATTCGAGATGGACGAGGAGTGATCGTGCGACGCATGGCACTGGGGGTGAGTTTGCTGCTGGCCGCGTGGCATGCGGCGGTCGCTTCGGCCGCCGGGTTTGCCGCGCTGGTGTCGCCGCCGCGATTCGAGCTGACGAGCCGGGCGGGTACCACGGTCCGCCAGGTATTCGAGCTCACGAATCGTTCCGCCGCGCCCGCCAAGTTCCAGGTACACACGGCGGACTTCATGCTGGGTGCGGACTACAGCGTCGCGTTCCAGGATGAGCTCCAACCGGACAGCTGCCGGCCCTGGGTCGCGATCGAGAGGCCCGAGGTCGCCTTGCCGGGCGGCGGCACCATCCGCTACCGCTTCGAAGTGCAGGTGCCGAAGGATGCGCCGGCGGGGGAGTGCCGGTTCGGCATCCTGGTCGAGGGCGAGGAGCCGGCCGTGGCCCAGAGCGGCGCACTGCGGCTTCCGGTCGTGGGACGCATCGGCATCATCGTGTATGTGATTGTTGGCAACGCTAAGCCGCAAATCGAAGTGTTCGGGCCGCAGCTGGTCACGCTCAACGGCCAGAAGCTGCCGGCCCTGCGTGTGCACAACGCCGGCAATGCACACGCGCGCATGAGCGGGTTTCTCTCCGGCACGGATGCGAAGGGCATCAAGTACGACTTCAACCCCTCCGACTTGCCGATTCTTCCCGGCGACGTCCGCGAAGTCTTCCTGACACCGTCCACCGATGGCAACGACCACCCGACGCTCACCTTCCCCGTCACGGTGCAGGGAGCACTCGAATGGGGAAATCAGCGCACCGAGCTCAACGAGCGCTTTGAATGATCCCCGGGGCGGGCCGCGCCTGGCGCCTGGTGGCGTGGCTGTGGGGCCCGTGGCTGATCGCGGCGCTGAGCGCACCGTCACACGCACAGAGCGCCCCGCAGGCGCCACCGACCCCGGCGCCCACCTACCAGGATCGCTACATTGCCGGCGGCACCTTGAGTCCCGACCTTTCCACCGAGGGCTACGGCACGAGCGAGACCGATGGCCTTGCGCGCTCGATACGCATCGATGGTGTCGTCAGCGTCCTTGACCAGCAAGGTCCGGACCCTTCCCCCCGCACGCACGAGAACGGTGCGATCGTGGACACGCAATGGGACACCGCGTCCTACGGCGCCTGGTCGGCCGACGCGGCGGCACGCACCGGCGGTTCCAGCCGCCCCGGGGTCAGCCACGACTACCGAACCGCCTCGTTCTCGCTGCACGAGCGCGGCATGCCCTTCGACGATGGCTGGCAGGCCGACGACGCACTCGGCGATATCAATGCGCCGCTCATCAACCTCGCGCGCGTGCAACCGCGCTTTCTGCTGGCGCAGGGGCCGATGGAGGGCGTCGAGACCGAATGGCGGGGCCCGTCGGCGCTGCAGTTGGTGGGCGGCGCCGGCAAGCCGGGCATCTACGACGGCATCAAGGTCCCGACCTTTCAGACCCTGGGCGGATCCACGGCCACGCTGGGTGCGCAGTGGGCGCCGGCGTCACAATGGGCGCTGGGCGGAGAATTGGCAGCCGCCCGCGATGTCTCGCTGTACTACCAGCCGCTGGGCACCTTCGCCACGATGGCTACCGAGCGCATCTCTTCCACCACCGGCTTGCTCACGGCCGCGTGGCAGGATGGCGGCTCGCGCGCACAGATCAATGTCATTGACGGCACCGTGGATGGCAACGGCAACTCGCTCGGTGTGTGGGTGGATGCCTCGCACGCCCAGGGCGCAATGACGCAGACTTTCGGCGCGTTCCGTATCGACCCCAATCTCGCCTGGGGTAATCAGCTGATTACCAGCGACGCCCAGGGCGGATACTACCGCGTGGACTACCAGAGCCGGCGCTGGCTGGCGGACTTCGGAGTGGACCAAGTCAGCTCGGTGTCGGGAACGGGCTCCAGCACGACTTTCGTCAACGGCGATGCGCGCTACCAGCTGTCCCGCGACTCAGGGCTAGGCGGCGTGCTCAACGTCCGCCGCAGCGCCAGCGCCAGTGCCTGGTCGGTGGAAGCGTACCTCGACAACGCCAACTCCTACGGGATCGGCCGCGGACAACTCGACTACGCGACCGATCCGCAAGCCCGGGACGCCACTATCACGCTGCAGCAGACATGGAACATGCGTGCCGGCACTCGCCTGAGCACCAGGGCCGCCGTCGACCATATCCGCAGCGCGGCGATCACGAACATCGAGCAGGACAGCACCGTCGTGCGCCTGGCAGTTTACGGGGGCGGAGACCTCACCGCGCGCCTCGCCCTGGATGGCGGCGTCCAATGGGCAACCGCCGTGCAGGGTCAGGCGGCGCCTTCCCGGTCCGCAGATGTTTCACTCACCTGGCGGGTGGCCCGCGCGTGGTCGGTGCTCGCGAGCTACTACGAGAACCGGGTCGGCTCGTGGACGCCACTGGTCGTGACCTCGCCGCTGGCGCCGCCGACTGCAGCCGTAATTGCGGCGGCCGGTGAGCGTGGGGTGTTTCTGACCGTGCGCTACCAGGAGGCGCGCGGCGCGCACTTCGTGCCGCTGGGTGGTATGCCAGGCTCGGGATCGGGCCGCCTGAGCGGTGTCGTGTACCTGGACACGAACGAGAATGGCCGCTACGACGCCGGTGAATCCGGCGCTGCGAACGTGACGGTAATCCTCGACGGGCGTTTCTCGGTGCGCAGCGACTCCAATGGGCGCTTTGACTTCCCGGCGGTTGCGGCCGGACACCACGTGCTCAGCGTGCAGG
>Ga0209686_1001300_pt1 | contig 12361 bp, 15 predicted proteins | sample GraSoiAngelo_126_FD_185883 | JGI IMG/M metagenome (GOLD analysis project Ga0209686, IMG submission 185883) | Grasslands soil microbial communities from the Angelo Coastal Reserve, California, USA - 14_0927_09_20cm (SPAdes) (version 2) | ecosystem: Environmental > Terrestrial > Soil > Grasslands ...
GGCGGCCGACGACGGCGGGCGCGAGGGTCCGGAGCACCGTTTCGATCTCGGGCAGCTCGGGCACGGCTACGGGATGAGCGCCCGCGCGAGCCGTGCGAACGCGTCGAGGTCGAGCGTCTCGGCCCGCGCGCTGGACGCCACGCCCGCGCGCGCGCACGCGAGCTCGAGGTCGACACCGCGCCGCTGGGCGAGGGCGGCGAGCGCGTTGCGCAGCATCTTCCGGCGCTGCCCGAAGGAGGCGCGGACCACCTCGCGGAACGCCTCCTCGTCGCCGAGGTCGACACGCGGCGCGACGCTCCAGCGGACGTCGATCACCGCCGACTCGACGCGCGGCGGGGGAAGGAAGCTCCGGCGAGACACGCGGAACGCCAGCCGGACGTCGGCGACGGCCTGCAGGAGGACCGTCGTCACCCCGTAGTCGGCCGTGCCCGGGCGGGCGGTGAGCCGCTCGGCGACCTCGCGCTGGACCATGACCACGGCACGCGGCATCCGCACCCTCTGCTCGCGCAGCCGGAAGAGGATCGGGATGGCGATGTTGTAGGGCAGGTTGCCGATCACCGTGACCCGCGTCCCGGTGACCAGCGTCTCGAGGGGCAGCGCCAGCACGTCGCCTTCGATCACCCGCACGCGCGGGTTCCCGGCATAGCGCGCCGCGAGCCGCGCGGCGAGGATCGGGTCGATCTCGACGAGGTAGAGGCGTCCCGCGCGCCCGGCGAGCTCCTCCGTGAGCGCCCCGAGCCCGGGGCCGATCTCGAGGGCCACCGCGCGCGGCCCGACCTCCGCGGTCTCGACGATGCGGTGGGCCACCGCGGGGTCGCACAGGAAGTGCTGGCCCCAGCGCTTCCTCGGCCGGAGCCCGGCGGCGGCGAGCGCCTCGCGCGCCTCCCGCCGCGCGCCCATCAATCGGGAGCGCCGGCGGGAGCGCCGAAGGGCAGATCGGCCTCGGCGCCGATGGCGAGGCCGTCGTCCTCGCCGGCCTCGAGCCGCCGCCAGCCGGCCATCGCGATCATGGCGGCGTTGTCGGTGCAGAGCTGGAAACGGGGAAAGACGACGTCGACGCCGAGCTCGGCCCCGGCCTCGGCCATGCGCGTCCGCAGGCGGCGGTTCGCCGACACGCCCCCGCACACGACCACGCGCGGGACCCCGGTCTCGGCGATCGCCTCGACGGTCGTGCCGACGAGCATGTCGACGAGCGCCTCCTGGACGCTCGCGGCGAGGTGAGGAAGCGCCGCGGGCGGGGGCGGCTCGTCGTGCACGCGCTGCCAGACCGCCGTCTTGAAGCCGCTGAAGCTGAAGTCGAAGCGGGCGCGCTTGATGCGGGCGCGCGGGAGGCGGATCGCCTTCGGGTCGCCCTGCTCGGCGAGCCGCTCGATCGCGGGACCGCCCGGGTAGCCGAGCCCCAGCAGCTTGGCGACCTTGTCGAACGCCTCGCCGACGGCGTCGTCCCGCGTGCGGCCGAGGCAGCGGTAGTCGCCCGCGCCGCGCGCGAGGTAGAGGCCGGTGTGGCCACCCGAGACGATGAGGCCGAGGAACGGGAACGCGATCGGGTCGTCGGGCGGCCGGTCGAGGTTGGCGGCGAGGAGATGGCCTTCCAGGTGGTTCACGCCGACGATCGGCAGGCCGCGCGCGTGTGCGATCCCCTTCGCCACCGAGAGCCCGACCAGGAGGGAGCCGATCAGTCCGGGTCCGCACGTCACCGCGATGGCGTCGACGGCGTCGAGCCCGCGCTCCGCCCGCGCGAGCGCGGCGTCGATCACCGGCAGCATGTTGCGGACGTGGTGGCGCGAGGCGAGCTCCGGGACCACGCCCCCGTAGGGCCCGTGCACGGCATCCTGCGACGAGACGACCGAGCAGCGAAGCACCCCCGCGTCGAGCACGGCCGCCGCCGAGTCGTCGCACGAGCTCTCGATCCCGAGGACGACCACGGGTGCCTCGGGTCGCCCGCTAGCCGCTCGACGGCTTGACGGCGAGGAAGATCGTGTTGTCGCCGCGGCGGACGAGGAAGAGGACGCTCTTTCCCTTGCCGGACGACTTGAGCGCCTTGCGGTAGGCGTCGACGTCCTTCACCGGCGTCCGGTTCACCTCGAGGATGACGTCGCCGCGGCGGAGCCCGGCGTCGGCGGCCGGGCCGCCCGCATCGACCTGCGTCACCACGACGCCCTTGAGGCTGCGGTCGAGGCCGAGGTTCTCGGCCACCTCGGGCGTGAGGGTCTGCACCGTGAGGCCCATGTCCTCCGCGGTGCCGGGGCCCGCCTGCGCCGTCTCCTCCTCCTTCAGCTCGGCGATCTTGATGCTGAAGGTCTGCTCGGCCTTGTCGCGGATGACCTTCAACTTGACGGTCTTGCCGACGGCCGTGCGCGCGACCAGGAGCGGCAGCTCGGCCGAGTCGTTCACCGGCTTGCCGTCGTACTCGACGATGACGTCGCCCTGCTTGATGCCGGCGGCCTCGGCCGGCCCCTCCTTCACCACGTCGGCGACGAGCGCGCCCTTGGCGCTCGGCAGCCCGAGGGAATCGGCGATGTCGGGCGTGACCTTCTGGATCATGACGCCGAGCCACCCGCGCGTCACGTGCCCCTTCTCCTTGAGCTGCGGCACGATCTCCTTGGCGAGGCTGATCGGGATGGCGAAGCCGATGCCGATGTTGCCGCCGCCGCGGCTGAAGATGGCCGTGTTGATGCCCACCACCTCGCCCCGGGTGTTGAGGAGGGGCCCGCCCGAGTTCCCCGGGTTGATGGCGGCGTCGGTCTGGATGAAGTTGTCGTACGGCCCCTGGTTGATGTGCCGGCCGAGCGCGCTGACGATCCCCACCGTCACGGTGTTCTCGAGACCGAAGGGGTTGCCGATGGCGACCACCCATTGCCCCACCTTGAGGCCGTCGGAGTCGCCGAGCACCACCGGGGTGAGGTCGGAGGCGCCGTGGATCTCGATCAGCGCGATGTCGGTCTTCGGGTCGCGTCCGACGACCTTGGCCTTGAACTCCTTGCCGCTCGAGAGCTTGACGACGATCTCGTCGGCGTTCTCGACGACGTGGTTGTTGGTGAGGATGTAGCCCTTCGTATCGATGACGAAGCCGGAGCCGAGGCTCTTCGCCTTGTAGGGACGGCGCGGCGGGCCGAAGAACTTCTCGAAGGGCTCGAAGAACTCGTGGAACGGGTCGCCCTCGCCCCCCGGTCCGCCCGGGATGCCGAGGCTCGGCCCGCCCTTCACCTCCTGCGTGCTCGAGATGTTGACGACCGACGGCGAGAGGTGCTCGGCCAGGGCCGTGAAGTCGGGCAGGGTCACGGTGGGCGGTGCGCCGGTCGAGCCCGACTCCTCGCCCCCCTTCTCGCCGCCGCCGAAGAGGTTGATCGCCTGGCTCGCCGGAAACAGGTCGAACCGGACGCTCACGGCGAGGCCGACCACGAAGCCGATCAGCGCCACCGCGAACAGCGCCCGCCGGCTCGACCCCCCGCTCATTCGATCGCTCCGCTCGCCCTCATTCCCGCTCCTTCAGCTCTGCTGCACCAGGTCGACGTATCGCATGCGGAGGTCGTAGAGCACGGACTCGAGCAACGTGTGCTCGCCCGAGTCGAGGTTGTTGCGTGTCTTCTCCTGGAGGATGCCGAGGATGTCGATGACGTGCTTGGCGGCCTCGAGGTCCCGCTCGACCGCGTTGGTCATCGGGTTCGGGATCTCGCCGAGATGGAGCAACGCCTGCGTGCTGAGGCCGAGCACGAAGGTCGAGAAGTTGACCGGCTCGGAGATCGCCTGCTCCCTCTGGCCCGGCGGCGCCTCGGACGGGCCGGACCGCTGTCCGGCGGGTGGCGCCTCGGCGGCCGCTTCGGCCGGCTCGTCACCGCGCGCCTCGCCGGTCTCCGCAAAGCGCCGGCGGTCCGTCACCCGGAACCCGCGCCGCTCCTCCTTGTCGTTCTCCATGGTCATTCCCGCAGAACGCGCGAGCCCGCCGGGGGCGGGCTCGCGTCGATCCGCGTCCTCAATGTCCCGCCGCGTGCGCTCAACGGGCCATCGCGCGCAGCCGCCGGATGCGCTCCTCGATCGGCGGATGGGTGCTGAACAGGTTGGCGAGTCGATCGCCGCGCAGCGGGCTCACGATCCAGAGATGGGCCGTGGCCGGACCGGCCGGCAGCGGGATGCGGCCGGAGACGGTGGCGATCTTCTCGAGCGCGGACGCCAGCTCCTCGGGCCTGTGCAGGATGCGCGCCCCGGAGGCGTCGGCCTCGTATTCGCGCGCGCGAGAGATCGCCAGCTGGATCAGCGAGGCGGCGATCGGGGCGACGATGATCATCGCGAGGAAGCCGAGCACACCGCCGCCCTCCTCGCGCTCGTCGCGCCGCACACCGCCGAAGAGCGCGGCCCAGTAGGCCATGCGCGCGACCATCATGATGACGCCCGCCAGCGTGGCGGCGACCGCGCTGATCAGCGTGTCGCGGTTTCGCACGTGCGAGAGCTCGTGCGCGAGCACGCCGCGCAGCTCGTCGCGGGTGAGGAGGCGGAGGATCCCCTCCGTCACCGCCACCGCGGCGTGCTCGGGGCTCCGCCCGGTCGCGAATGCGTTCGGCGACTCGCTCGGAACGAGGTAGACGCGCGGCATCGGCATGGGAATGCCGGCGGCCAGCTCGCGGACGATGCGGAACAGCTCCGGCGCGTCCTGCTCCGACAGCTCGCGCGCCCCGTACATGGCGAGGACGATGCGGTCCGCGAACCAGTAGCTGCCGAAGTTCATCGCCGCGGCGAAGACGAGCGCCACGACGAGACCCTGCGGGCCGCCCAGCCACTGGCCGATCCAGAGGAGCAGGCCCGTCAGGACACCGAGCAGCACCGTCGTCTTGATGGCGTTCGACATCGTCGTGGCCCCCCACTTGTTGGACGGGAAACCGGTGGATCTTATTTGGGGTCCGCGGGGATACGCCCGTTGGCGAGGCTAATATCGGGGTCCCCCCTTGTCAACTGGAGAGAGCGACCGCGCGCTCCCGGCGACTCCCGAGAATGCGCTCGCACGCGGCGATGACACGCGCCGGCGGCAGCGCCGAGAGCGGGATGCTCGCCGGCTCTCCGCCGCCGACCGCCTCGAGGGGCGTGAGACGGCCCGCCAGCGGCCGCCAGCGTCGCGCCTGCGTCGGGCCGAAGAGCACCGCGCCGGCGGCACCGACCGCGCCCGCGAGGTGGCTGACGCCGCTGTCGTTGCCGACGTAGAGCGTGGCGCGCGCCAGGACGGCGGCGAGGTCGGGGAGCGCGAGGTCGCGCGCCAGCGGCGTACCGACCAGCGATCCGGACGCGGCTTCTGCCGGCCCGGCCACTTCGAGGACCGCGCCGCCGTGCCGCCGCCACCAGTCGGCGACCGCGACGAAGCCGCCGACCGCCCACCGCTTCCGCGGCGCCCCCGCGCCCGGGTGGATCGCGAGCACGGGCGCGCGGAGCGCGGCATGGAGCCGGTCTCCCGCCGGCGACGGCGGCGGCTCGAGGCGTCCAGCGTCGCCCAGCGCCGCGAGGCTCGCGCGAGCGCCGACCGCCCGCGCGTACGCCGCCGCGGCGTGCTCGGGTCCCGCGCCGCGCTCGATCGCAAAGAAGTGCGCCGCCCGCGCCCGCTGCGCCACCCGCGCGCGCACGGCCGGGTCGCCGCTCCCGAGCCAGCTGTAGAGCGTCGGACGGCCCGCGAGCCATGGCGGCGGCAGGCTGCCGCCGAAGACCCAGGCGGAGGAGGCCGCGTCGAGGTTCGCGACCTCGTCGGCGATGCCGGCGAGGCGCGCGAGCGTGACCAGCGGCGCGCTCACGACCACCGTGAGGCGGGCGTTTGCGTGGCGCGCGCGCAGCGCGCGGAGTGCCGGAAGCGCGAGCAGGATATCCCCGAGCGCGCCCGGAAAGATCAGTGCGACGCGTTCAATTGACTCCCGGCACACCGCATATATATGGTTCTCGCCTCCCGGCCGACGCAACGCCCCATGCCGCTTCCCTGCCAGACCGCGCGGACGGCGCTCGACCTGATCGGCTCCACTCCCGTGGTGCGGTTGAACCGCATGCCTCAGCTCGAGGGCGTGGGCGCGGAGGTGTGGGCGAAGCTCGAGAACCTGAACCCGGGCGGCAGCGTGAAGGACCGCATCTGCCGGGCGATGGTGGAGGCCGCCGAGCGCGACGGCGTCCTCACGCGCGGCGGGACGATCATCGAGCCGACGAGCGGCAACACCGGCATCGGCCTGGCCCTGGTGGCGGCCGTCAAGGGCTACCGGCTCGTGCTCACGATGCCCGACACCATGAGCGAGGAGCGCCGCTCGCTCCTGGCCGCCTATGGCGCGCGGCTGGTGCTCACGCCGGACACGAAGGGCATGCACGGGGCGGTCCGCCGCGCCGAGGAGCTGCTCGCGGAGCACCCCGACTGGTACATGCCCCAGCAGTTCACCAACCCCGCCAACCCCGAGGCGCACCGGCAGACGACCGCGCGCGAGATCCTCGCGCAGCTCTCGCAGATCGACGCCTTCGTGGCCGGTGTCGGCACGGGGGGCACGATCACGGGCGTCGGCGAGGTGCTGCGTGCGGAGCGCCCGCAGGTGCGCATCCATGCCGTCGAGCCGTCCTCCTCGCCGGTCCTGTCGGGTGGCGAGCCCGGGTATCATAACATCCAGGGCATCGGGGCGGGCTTCGTTCCCGAGATCCTCAACACCGGGATCTACGACGAGGTCCTCCAGGTCGCAGACGCCGAGGCGGTGGTGCACGCGCGGGCGCTGGCGCGCTACGAGGGGCTGCTGGTAGGTATCTCCTCGGGCGCCAACTGCGCGGCGGCGATCCGGGTCGCGCGCAAGCTCGGGCGCGGTGCCGTGGTGCTGACGGTCTTCTGTGACACGGGCGAGCGCTATCTCAGCACGGAGCTGTTCCGGGCGGAGGGCATCTGACGGCGCTCGAAGCAAAGCTCGCTCACCTGCGCGCGCTGCTCGCCGAGGTGCCGTCGGCGCTGGTCGCCTTCTCGGGCGGCGTCGACTCGACGTTCCTGCTGCGCCTCGCCCACGAGGTGCTCGGGTCGCGCTGCCTCGCCCTCACCACCGTGTCGCGGCGAAGAGCGTGGCCGCGGCGTTGGGCGCCGCGCACCTCCTGGTCGACGTCGACGAGCTCGCGATCGACGGCTACGCGTCGAACCCGACCAACCGGTGCTTCTTCTGCAAGGACAATCTGTTCACGGTCGCCGCGGCGGAGGCCGCCCGCCGCGGGCTCGCCGCCGTGCTCGACGGCGCGAACCTCGATGACCTCGCCGACCACCGTCCCGGCCTTCACGCGGCAGCCGCGCACGGTGTCCGCCACCCCCTGGTCGAGGCGGGCTTCTCGAAGCCGGACATCCGGGCCGCGAGCCACGCGCTCGGACTGCCGACGTGGGACCGGCCGGCGAGCCCGTGCCTCTCGTCGCGCTTCCCCTACGGAACGCGGATCACGGCCGAGCGACTGGCGCAGGTCGCGGCAGCGGAGCGGTTCCTCCGGGCGCAGGGCCTGCGCGAGCTGCGCGTCCGTCACCACGAGCACACCGCCCGGCTCGAGGTGCCGGTGGCCGACATGCCGCGCCTGTTGGCCCCCGGCGTGCGGGAGGCGGTGGTTCAGGAGCTCAAGCGGCTCGGCTTCGCCTACGTCGCCCTCGACCTGCAGGGCTTCCGCAGCGGCAGCCTGAACGAGACGCTGGCGGCCCCGGAAACACGAAGGGCCGGGGGGGTGACCCCCCCGGCCCTTCGCATCCGCTAGGCACGCGGGACGGACCGATTGATCAGTTGGCGAAGATGCCCCGGAGCTCCTCCATGATCTTTTCCTCGCTGTGCGACTTGGCGATGGCGAGCTCCTTCACAAGGAGGTTCCGCGCCGTGTCGAGCATCTTGCGCTCGCCGAAGGAGAGCTCCTTGTCGCCCTTCAGGACGAACAGGTCGCGCAGCACCTTGGCGATTTCCAGGACGCTCCCGGTCTTGATCTTCTCCGTGTATTCCCGATAACGGCGGTTCCAGGTCTGCTGATCGATCTCCACCTTCTTGTCGCGCAGGATCTTGTAGACCTTGGCGACCATGTCCTTGCCGATGATACGCCTCAGCCCGACCGAGTTGACGTTCTCGGTGGGGATCATGATGGTCATGTCGCTGTCGATGATGCGGAGCATGTAGAACTTGCGCTCGCTCCCGGAGATCACCTTGGTTTGAACGCCCTCGATCACCCCGACCCCATGGGCGGGATAGACGACCTTCTCCCCAACCTTGAACGTTCCGACCATGCGGTGGATGCCTCCGGCTGCCAATGACGGCAATCTGACATTTTAGGAGTCCTCGGCCCCTCCCGTCAATGTCCTTTCGAAAAGCCCGCGTTTCTGCAACTGTCCGATGCGCATCACAGGCCAACTATCTGAAATAGCTCGCCAAAGAGCCTCCTGACCTCGGGCGGGGCACCGCCCCGGCCAGGACGCGCGTGATTGACGGGCGGCAGCGCACCGGTGTCACGGACTGAAGGAGGAGCAGCCATGCCAGCGAAGGTCGTCCACCTCCACCAAAGGGCTCGGGCGGGCATCCTCGCCGGCGTCAACCTGCTCGCCGATGCGGCCCGCGTGACGCTCGGCCCCCGGGCCGCAACGTGATGATCCAGAAGGCGTGGGGCGCGCCGACCGTCACCAAGGACGGCGCCGCGGTCGTCAAGGAGATCGATCTCGAGGACAAGCTCGAGAACATCGGCGCGCGCATGATTCGGGAGGTGGCGCAGAAGACCGCCGACACGGCGGGGGACGGGACGACCACCGCCACGGTGCTGGCGCGAGCCATCTACCGCGAAGGGCTCCGGCTCCTGGCGTCGGGCTTCGACGCCATGGAGCTGAAGCGCGGGATCGATGCCGCGGTGGAACGGGTCGTCGAGGCCGTCAAGGCCCAGGCGAAGCCGGTGAAAGGTCGCGAGCGCATCGCGCAGGTCGGCACGGTGTCCTCGAACGGCGACGCGGCGATCGGCGCCATCCTCGCCGAGGCGATGGACAAGGTCGGGCAGGACGGCGTCATCACGGTCGAGGAGGGGAAGGGCCTCGAGACCACGCTCGAGGTGGTCGAGGGGCTGCGCTTCGACCGCGGCTACCTCTCACCGTACTTCGTGACCAACCCAGACAAGATGACGGTCGAGCTCGAGGCGCCGCTCCTGCTCTTCTACGAGAAGCGCATCGCGAGCACGCGGGACCTCTTGCCGCTCCTCGAGCGAGCGGCGCAGAGCGGCAAGCCCCTCGTGGTCGTCGCCGAGGAGGTGGAGGGCGAGGCGCTCGCCACGCTCGTGGTCAACAAGCTGCGCGGCACGCTGCGCGGCGCGGCCGCCAAGGCGCCGGGCTTCGGCGACCGCCGCAAGGCCATGCTCGAGGACATGGCGATTCTCACCGGCGGACGGCTCATCGCCGAGGAGCTCGGCGCCAAGCTCGAGCACCTGACGCTCGCCGACCTCGGCCGCGCCGCACGCGTGGTCATGGACAAGGACAACACCACCATCGTCGGCGGCGCCGGGAAGAAGGCCGACATCCAGGCGCGGATCAAGCAGCTGAAGACGCAGATCGAGGAGACCACATCCGACTACGACCGCGAGAAGCTCGAGGAGCGGCTCGCCAAGATGTCGGGCGGAGTCGCCGTGATCAAGGTCGGCGCCGCCACCGAGGTGGAGATGAAGGAGAAGAAGGCACGCGTCGACGACGCCATGCATGCCACGCGTGCCGCCGTCGAGGAGGGCATCGTGCCGGGCGGCGGGGTCACGCTGCTGCGCGCGCAGCAGGCGGTCGACGAGCTCCGACTGGAGGGTGAGCGCGCGGAAGGCGCGGCCATCGTGCGGCGCGCGCTCGAGGAGCCGCTGCGACAGATCGCCGCCAACGCCGGCCACGAGCCGGCGGTGGTCGGCGAGAGGGTCCGCGCCGGCAAGGACGACTTCGGCTTCAACGCCCTCACCGAGGCGTACGAGCCCCTGCTCGCGGCCGGCGTCATCGACCCGGTCAAGGTCGTCCGGACGGCGCTGCAGAACGCCGCCAGCGTGGCGGGCCTGCTCCTCACCACGGAGGCCGCGGTCGCCGAGAAGCCGGAAAAGAAGAAGGGTAGCCCGGCCGCGGCTGCGGGGGAGGAGGACGAGGAGGAATACTAGCCGAGGGGGCTAGCTTGCGAGGCCCAGCCTTTTGTGCCAAGAGGAGCCCGGTTTTTCAGCCACCCCAGCTTGGGGCCCAAAGGAGGTGAGCGGATGCGGTTACAGACGATTGGTGCCAGCGTAGCGACCTTGATGGTGCTCACCATGCTTTCTGCCGGCTGCGCGAAGAAGGAGGAGGCCGGGACGGCCACCCGAGCTGAGCAGGCGGCGGCCCGTGCGGAGGATGCCGCGCGCCGGGCGGAGTCCGCGGCGAGCCGCGTGGAGGCGGCAGCACAGCGCGCCGAGGCGGCCGCCGAGAAGGCGGAGCGGATGTTCTCGAAGCACATTCGCAAGTAAGGCATTCGCGTTTCGACGGCAAAGAAGGCGAGGGCGCAAGCCGTCGCCTTTTTTGTTTTCACACTTCCATGCGTGACACCCACCACCCGCTCCCCACCGTCGACGTCGTCATCGAGGTCGGCGACCGCATCGTGCTGATCCGGCGGCGGAACCCGCCGCCCGGGTGGGCGCTGCCCGGCGGCTTCGTCGACGCCGGAGAGCGCGTCGGGGACGCCGCGCGTCGCGAGGCGGGCGAAGAGACGGCGCTCGCGGTCGAGCTGACCGATCTCCTCGGCGTCTATTCCGACCCGTCGCGCGACGCGCGCGGTCCAACCATCTCGACCGTCTTCGTGGGACGCGCCACCGGCACGCCGCAGGCGGGCGACGATGCCGCCGGGGTCGGCCTCTTCGGCGAGCACGACCTGCCCGCGCCGCTCGCCTTCGACCACGCGCAGATCCTGGCCGACTACTTCTCCTACCGGCGAACCGGCGCGAGGCCGAAGATCTCCTGACGTCTCAGCGCGTGCGGAAGCGCGCGGCGCGCTCGACGAGCCGCGGCAGCACCGCGTCCGGAATGAGCCCCGCCACGTTGCCGCCGAGGCTCACCACCTCCTTGACGAGGCGGGAGCTCGTATAGAAGTGCGACTCGCCGGTCATCATGAAGATCGTCTCCACCTGCGGGCGAAGGTGGCGGTTCATCATCGTCATCTGGAACTCGTACTCGAAGTCCGCGACGGCTCTCAGGCCGCGGATGATCACGCCCGCGCCCTTCGACGCCGCGTAATCGACCAGCAGGGTGGAAAAGGCATCCGCGATCACGCGGGTGCCCTCGCTGCGGAACGTGTCCCGGATCATCTCGGTCCGCTCCTCGGGCGTGAACCACGCGGAGTCCTTCTGGGGATTGAAGGCGACCGCGACGATGACCTGGTCGAACACCTGAAGGCTTCTCCGGATGATGTAGACGTGCCCATTGGTGATCGGGTCGAAGGAGCCCGGATACACGGCGATCGGGTTCATGCGGCGTCCTCCTGGCGAGCGAACTCACTTCTTTTGCTGCATCTCGGTCCCGCAGCAGGCGATCGTGCCGGCGCCTCCTTTGGTCACGATCACCTGCGCGCCGCACTGCGAGCAAACGTAGATCTTTCCGATCTGATTCGCCATGTGCGTGGCGTCCTCCTAGCGGCCCCGAAACCGTGGCTGGCGGCGCGCCCGGAAGGCCGCGATGCCCTCGCGGCGGTCCGCCGTCGTCTGCAATAGCACGTACAGGTCCTGTTCCAACCTGATGCCTTCCGCGAGGGGAAGATCAAGGGCCCGGACGACCGCCTCCTTGCCCACCCGGAGCGCCAGCGGCGCCCGGGCGACGAGGGCCCGGGCGGTCTCCGCGACGGCGGCGGCCAGGCGCGCGGGCGGCACCGCCGCGGCGGCGATGCCCCATTCCGCGGCGCGCCGGGCCGGGAGCGGCGTCCCGAGGAGCAGGAGGTCGAGCGCCCGTGCCGGCCCGACGATGCGCGGCAGGCGTTGCGTGATCCCCCCCCCGGGCAGGCGTCCCGACGCGACGTCGGGCAGCGCGAAGACGGCCGTCGTGGCCGCGATCCGCAGGTCGCAGGCGAGCGCGAGCGAAAAACCCCAGCCGAGGGCGTCGCCGCCGATCGCCGCGAGCACGGGCTTGGTGAGCCCCGCCACGGCGCCGATGCCGTCCGGCCAGGCCGGCTCGGGCCAGGCGCAGTCGGGCGGCAGACCGGCCGAGAAGGCGCGCCCGCGGGCAGCGAGGACCGCCACCCGCGCGCGCGCGTCGTCCTCCACCGCCGCGCACGCGTCCGCGAGCGCGCCGAGCAGCTCGGCGTCCAGCCGGTTCTCGGTGGCGGGACGCGCGAGGGTCATCCACGCCACCCCGTCGCGCACGACCAGCTCGACGGCGTCCCCTGCCCGGCGCAGGCCCCTC
>Ga0209686_1001301_pt1 | contig 12358 bp, 12 predicted proteins | sample GraSoiAngelo_126_FD_185883 | JGI IMG/M metagenome (GOLD analysis project Ga0209686, IMG submission 185883) | Grasslands soil microbial communities from the Angelo Coastal Reserve, California, USA - 14_0927_09_20cm (SPAdes) (version 2) | ecosystem: Environmental > Terrestrial > Soil > Grasslands ...
CATCGACCTGGGAGGGCCGCTGCAGGCGGCCCCGAAGGCGGTCCAGCAGGCCAAGGCGAGGAACTTCTTCGCCTCGATGACCGAGCTGCTCGCCGAGGCAGAGCCGGACGACAAATGAGGGACAAATGAGGGGACACAATACGCAACTGCCCATGCCAATCGAGCCTCCGAGCGGTTGGCACGGGTTGCGTATTGTGTCCCCATTTGACCCCGTAGATCTGTTGACACTCCGGGCCGATTCGCGTATCTACCGCCGCCCCTCAGCGGCTTGCCGCAGGGGGATTTCTGTTCTCGGGGTCTCTGCAGATGAAGACGGTGATGGGCAGCAAGAAGACCGTCCGGCGCGACTGGGTGGTCATCGACGTGAAGGACAAGGTGCTCGGCCGCGCGGCGACCACCATCGCGAGCGTGCTGCGCGGCAAGCACAAGCCGATATTCACCCCCCACGCGGACTGCGGCGACTTCGTGGTGGTGATCAACGCGGACAAGGTGCGGCTCACGGGCAAGAAGTGGAAGGACAAGAAGTACATCCACCACACCATGTACCCGGGCGGCCTCGTCGAGTTCTCCGCGGAGCAGGCCCTGCAGCGCGAGCCGACCCGCCTCGTCGAGGACGCCGTCCGCCGCATGCTGCCGCGCACCGCCCTCGGCCGCGCGCTGATGAAGAAGCTGAAGATCTACGCGGGCGACAAGCACCCCCACGCCGCCCAGAAGCCCGTCGCCATGGAAGCGGCGAACGCATGAGGATTCGAGAGAGATGGCCAAGGACCTGATCGTTTCCGCTACCGGGCGGCGCAAGGAGTCGATCGCGCGGGTGCGGATGAAGCCCGGCTCGGGCGAATTCGTCGTCAACGACCGCACCCTCGACGAGTACTTCGGGCGCGAAACCAGCAAGATGATCCTCAAGCAGCCGCTCGAGGTGGTCGAGCAGCTCAACAAGGTGGACATCGCCGTGATCGTCTGCGGCGGCGGGCTCTCGGGACAGGCTGGCGCCATCCGGCACGGGATCAGCCGCGCGCTCACCAAGCTCAATCCGGAGTACCGGCCGCCACTGAAGAAGGCGGGGTTCCTCACGCGCGATGCGCGCGCAGTGGAACGAAAGAAGTACGGGAGACCGGGAGCGCGGAAGCGGTTCCAGTTCTCCAAACGGTAGGCGTCCGGTCCTTCCGGCGCGTTTTGGCGGCCCTGCTTCGGCGGGGCCGTCATGCTTTCGGCCGCATTCACAGATCACCACATCCGAGCACAGCGCCCACCTGCGCGTTCATTGGGAGCGTCGAATTACGCATGCTACCGTCGTGGGATGGAACTGAACGAGATCCTCCAGGTCGCGCTGCGGGGTGGAGCGTCGGACATCCACCTCAAGGCGGGGCTCCCGCCCATGTTCCGCGTCGACGGCTCGCTGGTCCCCCTCAAGGACGCCCGCCGCCTTCCGCCGGAGGAGATCTCGCGGATGGCGTTCGGGATCATGAACGATTATCAGAAGGAGAAGTTCAAGGCGCAGAACGAGCTCGATCTCGCGTACGGTGTGCCGGGTCTCGGTCGCTTCCGCGTCAACGTGTTCCAGCAGCGCGGCACCATCGGGGTGGTGCTCCGCGTCATCCCCTTCAAGATCGCCACCATCGAGCAGCTGGTCCTGCCCAAGGTGCTGGAGAAGGTCGCCGGGGAGCAGCGCGGGCTCATCCTGGTCACCGGCACCACCGGCTCCGGCAAGAGCACCACGCTCGCGGCGATGGTCGATCACATCAACAGCAACGAGACCTGTCACATCATGACCATCGAGGACCCGATCGAGTTCCTCGTCCGCGACAAGCGGAGCATCGTCAATCAGCGCGAGGTCGGCGTCGACACGCTCTCGTTCGCGCAGGCCCTCAAGTCGGCGCTGCGCCAGGATCCGGACGTGATCCTGGTCGGCGAAATGCGCGACCTGGAGACCATCGAGACCGCGCTGACCGCGGCCGAGACCGGACACCTGGTGCTCTCCACCCTGCATACGCTCGATGCCACCGAGACCATCGCCCGCATCGTCTCCGCGTTCCCGCCCCACCAGCAGAAGCAGGTGCGTCTGCAGCTCGGGTCGGTGCTCAAGGCGGTCATCTCGCAGCGGCTGGTGCCGCGCGCAGACGGGAAGGGACGCGTGGCCGCTGTCGAAGTGCTGATTTCCAACTCGCGCGTGCGCGAGATGATCGAGGACAAGGATCGCACCAAGGAGATCACGCAGGCCATCTCCCAGAGCTACACCACCTACGGCATGCAGACGTTCGATCAGTCGCTGATGAGCCTCTTCAAGCAGAGCATCATCGCTTACGAGGAAGCGCTGCGGCAGTGCTCGAACCCGGACGACTTCGCCCTCCGCGTCTCCGGCATCAGCGGCACGAGCGACGCCACCTGGGACGATTTCGAGGGCGGCAAGAGCGACGGACCGAAGCCCGTCGCAGCGCAGAAGGACAGCCGCCCTGCGCCGCCGCCGCGCGCGCCGCCGATGACGGGGAAGTCGGGTACGGCCGCTCCCGCGAAACCCGGCGCCGCGCCCGCCAAACCGGCCTCGCCGGCGGCGGACGACGATTTCCAGATCGAGCGGTTCTGATCCACCTGTTGACGGCAGCCGGAGCCGACCGCCACGCGGTATGTTGGCGGCGTGGCCAGCGGCACACCGATGGACAAAGCGCTCCGCCTGCTCGCGCTGCGATCTCGCACCGCGCAGGAGCTCGATCGCGCGCTCGCGAAGACTGGAGTCGCTTCCACCGACCGCGAATCGGCGCTGGCGCGCCTGCGCGAGCTGGGCTACATCGACGACCGCGAAGTTGCCCGGGCGCGCGCCCGCACCCGCGTAGGGCAGGGAGATGCCCCGCGGCTGGCGGCGAAGAGGCTCGCAGCCGCCGGGATCGACGAGTCCGACGCGCGCGAGGCTGCCGGGGAGGCAGCGGGGGGAGCGGAGGAAGCCGAGCTGGCCGCAAAAGCGTTGCAGCGCCGCTTGCGGGGGCGTAAGCCGCAGGACCTGCGCGAAAAGCAGCGGCTGCTGCGAGGGCTGGTCGCGAGGGGCCATCGGCCTTCGGCCGTGGCCAAGGCGCTGGGGATCGAATGGGAAGGCGACGATGAGACCGACGATCTGTAGAGCTCTCCTCCTCGTGGCGCTGTGCGCCTGCGCGTCGGGCAGCTCCGGCGTCGACATCACCAAGCCCGTGACTGGCGCCGAGGCGAGCAATGCGGCCAAGGCGTACGAGAAGGGCATGCAGGAGAAGAAGGACCACAACCCGCTGGAGGCGACGCGGTACTTCGAGTACGTCCGCAACAACTTCCCCTACTCGCAGTACGCGGCGCTGGCGCAGCTCGCGATCGCCGACATGGCGTATGAACGCGACGACTGGTCGCAGGCCGCGACCCTCTACCAGGACTTCGTGAAGAGCCATCCCTCGCATCCAAAGGCCGATTACGCCGCGTTCCGGGCCGGGATGGCGTACTTCAACGATCGGCCCTCCGACGTCCTCCTGCTGCCGCCCGGGTACGAGAAGGACCAGGCACCGGTGCGCCAGGCGCTCGAGGCGCTGAATCGATTCGTTTCCGGCTACCCGAAGAGCGAATACGTTCCCAAGGCGCGCGAGATGATCCACGACTGCCGCGAGCTGCTCGCGCGGCACGAGCGATACGTCGCGGAGTTCTACTGGAAGCGCCAGCAATGGCGGGGAGCCGCCGGCAGGTACATGACGCTGGCGGATACGTACGGCGATCTGCAGGGTGGCAAGGTGCAAGCCGACTCGCTCTGGCGCGCGGCGCAAGCGTATCGGAACGCGAACGATCCCGGCGACGAGCGCAAGGCGCTGCAGCGGCTGGTGCAGGAGGCGCCGCGCGATCCCCGGAGGGCCGAGGCGGAAGCGCTCTTGCGGCAGATTCCGGCGAATGCGCCGGTGACCTCACCCACCGACGCGAAGCCCGCCCCGACAGCGCCACCGGAAGGAGCGAAGCCGGCCGCGCCATCGAACCGGCCGGCGACCGAGCCCGCCCCGGCTTCCAATCCGCCTCTCACCCCGCCGCTCGCGCCGTCCGGCGGGTAAACCGTGGTACGCTCTCGCCCGGGGGACTCGACGGGGAGAGCATGGACGACCAACTGAGGGAGCTGGTCGCCCTCGCCAGGGAGCACTTCCAGCGCGGCGATTATTCGCTCGCAGCCGGCCATCTCGAGCAGGCGGTCGCGCGCGGCGCGGCTTTCGCCGACGTCCACCACATGCTCGGCGTCGTCTACCACCACCTCGGGGAGTTCGCGGCGGCGCAGCGCGCGCTGGAGAAGGCGCTGGCGATCAACCCGAACTACGTCGAGGCGGGGTTGAACCTCGCCATCGTCTGCAACGATCTCGGGCAGTACGAGCGCGCGCAGCAGGTGTACGGGGCCGCCCTCTCTCGCGCGCGGAGCCGGGGGAAGCGCGAGCCGAACGGCGACGAGCCGATGGATACCTACACGCGCGGCAAGATCGCCAACCTCCATGCGGTGGTCGCCGACGGCTATCTCTCGATGCGGCGGCCGAATGACGCCGCCGCCGAGTACCGGCGGGCGTTGTCGCTCTGCCCTACCTTCGTGGATCTGCGCCTGCGGCTGGCGCATGCCCTGCGGGACGCGAACGACATCGACGGCGCCGTGGCCGAGTTCCGGCTCGCGGTCCAGCACGCGCCCGCCTATCTGCCGGCGCGCGTCTCGCTCGGCATGGCGCTGTATGCGGGCGGCAAGTTCGAAGAAGCCCTGGCGCAGTGGCAGGAAGTGCTGCGGATGGACCCGCAGCACCGCACCGCCAGCGTCTACTTGAAGCTTGCGCGATCCCAACCGCAGAGGTCGGGCTCATGAGCGAACGCGCGTACGCGTTGCGCTTCATCTCCGGAAAATACCAGGGCGGCGAGTATCCGCTAGGGCAGTCGGGAGATCTGGTGATCGGGCGCTCGAGCGAGCTCGACCTGGTGCTGATCGAGGACATGGTCTCGCGCAAGCATGCTTGCATCACCCTGGCTTCCGGCGGGATCACCATCGCCGACCTCGGCTCGACCAACGGGACGTTCGTGAACGGAGAGAAGGTGCAGCGGGCGCAGCTCAAGGAAGGCGACCGCATCCTGATCGGCACCAGCATCCTCAAGCTGGTGGCGCGGACCGCGGGGACGACCCCCGTCGACCCGAAATCGGCGCAGCAAGACCTGGAGCGCGCCGCGGCGGCGCACGAGAAGAAGCAGGGCGGCCACAGCGCCGTTCAGGGCCGGCTCGAGGAGGTGCCCCTGGTCGATCTGCTGCAGCTCTTGAGCACCTCCAGGAAGACCGGCGCGATCGTCATCAGCGGGTACCGCAGCGGCCGCGTGCACCTGCGTTCGGGAAAGGTGGTGAGCGCGGTGATCGATGCGGACCCGACGCTGCCGCCCAAGAAGGCGCTCTACCGGATGATCTCGTGGACCCAGGGCGGATTCGAGTTCGTGGCGCAGGATGGCGACCTGCCGCCGATGCCGAACGAGATCGCGGATGCGACCGACCTGATGATGGACGCCCTGCAGCAGGCGGACGAGCTCGCCCGCGGCGGATTCCCGGCGCCCACCGCGGCGATCGGGATCGCGATGCCGCTCTCCCCCAAGCTGCGGGAGCTGTCGGCGGAGGAGCTGGATCTGCTGCAGCTCGTCCACAATTACGGGGTGGTGCAGGCGGTGCTCGACCGCGCCTTCGGCAGCGATCTGGAGGTGGCGCAGAGGATCGCGGCGCTGATCCAGCGGGGATACTTGCGCCTGTTCTGACGCGCAATTCCGCCCCGGCTGCGTTAGAACTCGGCGCCGATCGTGGGCGACAAGGTCACAGACCAGGTCATGCCGGAGGCGGCGGACGGCCATCCCAAACCGGTGCGCCTCACGCTCCTGAGCCACGGCTCGGGTTGAGCCTGCAAGCTCCGTCCCGCGGAGCTCGCGCAGGTCCTGCGTGAAATCAGTCCGGCACACCGCCCGAGATCGCTGCTCGTCGGTACCGAGACCAGTGACGACGCGGCGGTCTGGAAGCTCGACGCCAGGCGCGGTCTGGTGGCGACCGTGGACTTCTTCGCGCCCGTGGTCGATGACCCACGCGACTACGGGTTCATCGCCGCCGCGAACTCGCTGTCGGACGTGTACGCGATGGGCGGAACGCCGCTGTACGCCCTGAACATCGTGGGCTGGCCGCGCGCGCAGCAGTTCGAGCTTCTCGGCGAGATTCTCGCCGGCGGCGCCGAGGCCGCGCGGAAGGCGGACTGCCCGATCGTCGGCGGCCACAGCGTCGACGACCTGGAGCCGAAGTACGGGCTTGCGGTCACGGGCCTGGTCCATCCGAAGCGCGTCCTGACCAACGCCGGCGCGAAGCCGGGAGACGTCATCCTCCTCGCCAAAGCGCTCGGCACCGGCATCGCCGTCTCCGCCATCAAGAAGGACATCGCCCCCTCCGGCCTGGTGCGGGAGGCCGTGGCGCAGATGAAGCAGCTCAACCGGGCGGCAGGCGAGGTGTACGCGAGACATTGGAAGTCTGTGCACGCGCTCACCGACGTGACCGGGTTCGGGCTGCTCGGCCATCTCGATTCCGCGATGCGCGCCTCGAAGACCCGCGCCCGCATCGACGCAGCGGCGATCGCCGTGCTGCCCGGCGTGCGCGAACTGGCCCGCGAAGGCGTCGTCCCCGGCGGAACCAGGGCGAACCTCGAGTTCGTTTCCGTGCGGGCGAGGTTCCCCGAGTCGATGACCGAGCCGGACCGGCTGGTGCTCGCCGACGCGCAGACCAATGGCGGCTTGCTCGCGGCCGTGGGCGCGAAGGCCGCGCCGAAGATCCTGCGGGCGCTGGCGGATGCCGGCGCGCCGGCGCGGGCCATCGGCGAAGTCGTACGATTGCGGCGCGGCGAGGGGCCGGGTATCGATACAGGGGGCGAAATTTCCGCTCCGCCGCTGCGTTAGAAGACGCAGGAGAAACGCAGATGATCCGCACGGTCGCATCGATCGCCATCGTCGCCCTGGTCGCCTGGATCGCCATCCGGATCCTGTTCGGTTTCGCCGGAGGCGTGCTCGGGCTCCTCATCTCGCTGGCCATCTTCATCCTCAAGGTCGCGTTGGTGGTGGGGCTCGTGTACTGGCTGCTCACCATCTTCAGCCCGGAAACGGCGAAGAAGATGCGCAATGCGCTCCGGGGTGAGTCTCTGTAAGTCTGGGAATCGCTTGCCTTTCTGGTAAGCTTCCGGGCGTGCATCGCGCCCTCGCGCTGAGCATGGCTCTCTTTGCCCTGCCCGCGGCCGCGGAGCAGCAGTCACCGCTCGTCGTGGTCCTCGACCCCGGTCATGGCGGCAGATGGCCGCACGACGGCGCCCATGGCCGCCGCGGCCTGCACGAGAAGGTGATCGCGCTGCACGTAGCGCAGAAGACGAAGGAACTCCTCGAGCAGCAGGGAGCGACCGTGATCCTCACCCGCGACACGGACGAGGACGTGCCGCTCGCGGACCGCGTGCGCATCGCCAACGAAGCGGGCGCGGACGTCTTCCTCTCCATCCACTGCAACGCGATGGAAAAGCACGAGGACCGCAAGGTGACCCGCGGCGTCGAGACCTACTTCCTCTCTCCCGACCCGACCGACGCGGAAGCGAAAATGCTCGCCCAGCTGGAGAACGGCGGCCCCGACGCGGTGCCGCTGCCGAAGGCGAGCGACGCGGTGACCGGAATCCTCAACGACCTCGCGCTCGGCCAGGCGCGCAACGACTCCGCTGCCCTGGCGCTGATCGTCCAGCAACACATCGTCCGCGGGACGCGCGCGCCGTCTCGCGGAGTGCGGCAGGCGCCCTTCCTGGTCCTGTCCGGTACGCGCATGCCCTCGGCGCTGGTGGAGATCGGGTTCATCTCGCATCCGCGCGAAGGGCGCATGCTCGGCGGCAAGACCTATCAGGGCAAGGTGGCGCAGGCGCTCGCGGACGGCGTGCGCGACTTCGCCGACAAGGTGCTCGCGCGCCGGCTGGTGGCGCAGGTCAGGTCCCCTGCGGAGAAGCCTGACGGCGCCCCGGTGAACGCCGCCTCGGTTGCCTCACCCGGTGGGACGCGGTAAGTCGCACGGCCCATGCCTCGGAAAGACCGCGGACCGGATCAGCTCCGCACAGTGACGCTGGCGACCAACTTCACGGAGCACGCCGAAGGCAGCGTGCTGTGCAGCTTCGGGCGCACCCGCGTCCTCTGCACCGCGACCGGCGAGGAGCGGGTCCCGAGCCACGTGAAGGGATCCGGGCGCGGTTGGGTGACAGCCGAGTACGGGATGCTGCCGCGCTCGACGCACACGCGCACGGACCGCGAGGCAGCCAAGGGCAAGCAGAGCGGGCGCACGCAGGAGATCCAGCGGCTCATCGGGCGCGCACTGCGCGCGGCCGTCGATCTGCAGACGCTCGGGGAACGGCAGGTCTTGATCGACTGCGACGTGCTGCAGGCCGACGGGGGCACGCGGACCGCCGCGATCACCGGGGGCTACGCGGCGCTCGGGATCGCGCTGCGCCGGATGCAGCGTGACAAAGCGCTGCGCGCCCCGGTCGCCGCGATCAGCGTCGGCATCCTCGCCGGACAGGCGTTGCTCGATCTCGATTACGAGGAGGACTTCGCCGCCGAAGTGGACATGAACGTCGTGGGCAACGCGGCGGGCGAGCTGCTCGAGGTGCAGGGCACGGCCGAGAAGCGGCCGTTCACGCCCGGCCAGCTCGCCGAGATGGTCGCGCTCGCGCAGAAAGGCCTCGCCGAGCTGCACCAGAAGCAGCTCGCGGCGATCGCCGGAGCATTCGCGAAGTGAAGCTGCTGGTTGCGACCTCCAACGCCGGGAAGCTCGTCGAGATCCGCGAGATCCTCGCCGGCATCGTGCTCGAGCTGCTCTCGCTGCGGGAGGTCCGGCTCCCCGCGCCCGACGAGACGGGCGCGACCTTCCACGACAACGCGGCGCAGAAGTCGACCATCTGCGCGCGGCAGAGCGGGCTCTGGACGCTCGCCGACGACAGCGGGCTCTGCGTGGACGCGCTCGGCGGCGCGCCGGGAGTGCACAGCGCGCGGTATGCGCCGACCGATGAGGAGCGCCGCGCCAGGCTCCTTCAGGCGCTGCGCGGCATTCCCGAGGGGAAGCGCACGGCGTACTTCTTCTGCGCGGTCGCGCTCAGCCCGCCCGAGGGCGAGCGGATCCTGCGGGCGGAAGGGCAGGTGGACGGAAGCATCGCGCTCGAGGAACGGGGAACGAACGGGTTCGGCTACGATCCCCTCTTCCTGCCGGCGGAAGCGCCGGGAAAGACGCTGGCGGAGCTGGACTCGACCGAGAAGAATCGCCTGTCGCATCGCGGGCGTGCGCTCGCGCGGCTGCGGCCGGTCCTGGAGCGGCTCGCGCGCGATGGCGCCGTGTGAAAGGCTTGATCCACGCCCCGAAACCGTGTACTTCCCCTCCGCTTTCAGCGGGGCGTAGCGCAGCCTGGTAGCGCGCCTGCCTTGGGCGCAGGAGGTCGGAGGTTCGAATCCTCTCGCCCCGACTTCTTGCAAATTGGCGCGCCCAGCAGGATTCGAACCTGCGGCATCCAGCTTAGAAGGCTGGCGCTCTATCCAGCTGAGCTATGGGCGCGATGTCCAGCGTGTTGACCGCAGGCGCTCCGCGAGGTCGACATAGTAGCAACTCCCGCTCCAAGCCCAAAGGGGTGGCGCCGTCCTGAGGGATCGTGTAGATCCGGCGGCCCCAACGGAGGAAGGAGCGAGCGTTTGTCGAGACTTTTTCCCTGACCGCCTTGGTCGAAGGGATGACTGCTTCTTCAGATCGGGACTGCGTCAGTGAGATCGGTACGGTGGCTGTAGCTCAATGGTAGAGCACTGGACTGTGACTCCAGGGGTTGGGGGTTCGATGCCCCTCAGCCACCCCATTCCAGCTTGACGGTCTGGCGGGCACCGGATACACAGCGCCGCCCTCGGCGGGCCGACGAATACGGGAGCGTAGCTCAACTGGCAGAGCAATGGACTCTTAATCCATAGGTTGAAGGTTCGATTCCTTCCGCTCTCACTCTTCCGCAAGGCCTGGATTCGAAGCAGGGTCCAGGCCTTTCGGCTGCACGGTTTGCAACGATCGCCGCGCTGATGGTGACCAGACAACTCCGCCCCATTTGTCCGATGCCTGCTCGACCGGGCGCGGTGTAAAAGGCCCGCCCGCCGACTGCAATGAGTCGCGCACCCGTCGTTCGAGAGGAGCTACGCATGTCCCCTGTCCGAAGGCGTTCGTCGTCCGGTCCTGCCGTTCTCGTCGGGCTTGTCCTCGTCATGGGCGCCGCGGGCGATCAGAGGGCCCAGGCCCGGGAGGACGACGAAGCGCGCTGCGGCGAGATCCCGCGTCTGCCGCCAGCGACGACGGACTGGCCGCGGATCCGGAGCGAGATCCGGCGCGATCCTTTCACCGAGGCAATCATCGCCGGCATGGTCTCGCGCATGACTCTCCCCGAAAAGGTCGGCCAGATGACGCAAGCGGAGATCCAGAGCATCACCCCTGCCGAGGTGCGCCAGTATCACATCGGCTCGGTGCTGAACGGTGGCGGGTCGTGGCCGAACAGCGACAAGCACGCGACGCCATCCGCCTGGCTCGCGTTCGCCGACGCCTACTGGGACGCGGCGCTCGCGGCCGACGGCGAGGTGAAGATCCCCATCATGTGGGGGATCGACGCGGTCCATGGGAACAGCAACGTGTTCGGCGCCACGCTCTTCCCGCACAACATCGGCCTCGGCGCCGCGCGCGACCCGTGCTTGGTGCGCCGGATCGCCCGCGCGACGGCGGAGCAGGTCCGCGTCACCGGCCAGGACTGGGCATTCGCGCCCACGCTGGCGGTCGTGCGCGACGATCGGTGGGGCCGGACGTACGAGGGGTTCTCCGAGGATCCCGCCATCACCCGCGCGTACGCCGCGGCCTATGTGGCCGGGCTCCAGAACGCGGGCGAGGGCGAGGATGAGGATCGCTCGGTGCGCCGGCTCCGGGGCGTGCTCGCGACCGCGAAGCACTTCATCGGCGACGGCGGCACCGCCGAGGGCAGGGACCAGGGAGTGAACCCGTCGTCGGAGGCCGTTCTGCGAGAAATCCACGGCCAGGGCTACTTCGGCGCGTTGGGCGCGGGTGCACAGACCGTGATGATCTCGTTCAGCAGCTGGACCAACGAGCAGCTGAACATCCACGAGGGCAAGGTCCACGGGAGCCGCTACCTCATCACGGACGTCCTGAAGGGGAAGATGGGCTTCGACGGGCTCGTCGTGTCCGACTGGAACGGCATCGGCCAGGTGACCGGCTGCAGCAACTTCCGCTGTGCCCAGGCGTTGAACGCCGGCATCGATGTCTTCATGGTCCCCGCCGAGTGGCGCCAGTTCATCGACAACACCATCCAGCTCGTCCAGAGCGGCGCGGTCCCCATGTCGCGCATCGACGACGCCGTGACCCGCATCCTGCGCGTGAAGCTGCGCGCGGGTCTCTTCGGAGCGCGCCGCCCCTCGGAGCGCCGGCTGGCGGGAGACGCGGGCACCCTCGTGCACCGCGAGCTCGCCCGGGAGGCGGCGCAGCGCTCCACGGTGCTGCTCAAGAACAACGGGGGCGTCCTTCCCCTGGCTCGCAACCAGAAGATCCTCGTCGTCGGCAAGGGAGCGGACAAGTTCTCCATCCAGACCGGCGGGTGGTCGCTCTCGTGGCAGGGCACCGGCAATTCCAACGCGGACTTTCCGAACGGCGAGACGGTGCTGGCCGGTGTCCGGCGCCTTGTCGGAGACGCGAACGTGACCTTCAGCGAGACGGGGGGGATCGATCCGTCCCAATTCGGCGCGGTGATCGCGGTCATCGGCGAGACGCCCTACGCCGAGGGCGTCGGCGACATCGGCCGGACGCGCACGCTCGAGCACGCGGCGCGCTATCCGGCGGACCTGGCTGTGCTGAACGGGGTGGCGAGCCCGGTGCCGGGCCGGGGACCGCCCGTCGTCACCATCTTCTTCTCCGGCCGTGCGGCCTACGTCAACAAGGAGCTCAACCGATCCGACGCATTCGTCGCGGCGTTCCTGCCCGGAACCGAGGCGGGTGCGATCGCCGACCTCCTCTTCCGCGATGCGCGCGGCCGGATCGGGCGCGGCTTCACGGGCAAGCTCTCCTACTCCTGGCCGCGCGCAGCGTGCCAGACGCCGCTCAACGTGGGCGACGCGCCCTACGATCCGCTCTTCGCTTACGGCTTCGGCCTCGACTATCGCGACCGGCGCGATCTTCCCCTGCTCGACGAGACGTCTCCGGCGATCGGGTGCGGCCAGACCGGCGGCGGGGGCACCGCTACGCAGGACCTCGATATCTACGTCCGGGGCGATGCGCCGCCATACCAGCTCTACA
>Ga0209686_1001305_pt1 | contig 12340 bp, 11 predicted proteins | sample GraSoiAngelo_126_FD_185883 | JGI IMG/M metagenome (GOLD analysis project Ga0209686, IMG submission 185883) | Grasslands soil microbial communities from the Angelo Coastal Reserve, California, USA - 14_0927_09_20cm (SPAdes) (version 2) | ecosystem: Environmental > Terrestrial > Soil > Grasslands ...
CCCCTTTGCTAACGTCTAAAGTTCCTTCCTCGATCCTGCGTCTGTTCGCGGCGAAGAAACAGAAAAGAGAATCCCATGGCCATCAAGTTCCGGGGAGTGGATTTCCTCGAATTCGATTCCCTGCTCACCGATGACGAGCGATTGGTTCGCGACACTGCGCGCAAATTCATTGAAGACAATTTGATTCCCATCATTGAGGAGTGCAATCGCGCCGGGCGCTTTCCGCGGGAACTGGTCAAGCCCATGGCCGAGCTGGGATTTTTTGGCGCTTCCTTGAAGGGCTACGGCTGCGCCGGCATGTCCAATGTCGAATACGGCCTGGTGATGCAGGAAATGGAGCGTGGCGACTCCGGCGTGCGCAGCTTCGTGAGCGTGCAGTCGGCGTTGGTGATGTATCCAATTTATGCCTTCGGCAGCGAAGAACAGAAGAAGGCTTGGCTGCCCGCGTTGCAATCGGGAGAAAAACTCGGGTGTTTCGGACTGACTGAGCCGGATTTCGGATCGAATCCCGGAGGCATGCGCACGAGGGCCCGCAGGGTGGGAAAAGAATACGTTCTGAATGGCGAGAAAATGTGGATTACTTCGGGATCGATCGCGGATGTCGCCGTAATCTGGGCGAAGGTCGAGGATGAAGACAACCCGCTGCCGAAAGAGAACGGCCTCCCCAAGAGCGGCCGCGGCAAGGCCCTCGTCGATGCCTTCGGGCCGGACACCATCCGCGGCTTCCTGGTCGAGACCGACCGTCCCGGCTTTCGTGCCGAAGACATCCACGGAAAGTGGTCACTTCGGGCATCAGTAACTTCGAGCCTCTCGATGCAGGATGTCCACGTGCCCGAGTGCAATCTCATGCCGAAGACCGGCGGGCTGAAATCGCCGCTGATGTGCCTGAATCAGGCGCGTTATGGAATCGCCTGGGGCGCTGTCGGTGCGGCGATGGCCTGCTACGACTGCGCGCTGCAATATTCTCTGTTCCGCAAGCAGTTTCGTGAGCAGCCCATTGCCTCGCATCAGCTTGTGCAGGAAAAACTGGCATGGATGATTTCAGAAATCACAAAAGGACAGCTTTTGGTGCTGCAAGTTGGCCGCCTGAAAGATAAAGACAGAGCAGGCTTTCAGCACATCTCAATGGCCAAGCGTAACAACGTCTGGATGGCTCTCGAGTGCGCGCGCTTATCGCGCGACATTCTGGGCGCAAACGGCGTGGCGGACGAGTATCCGATTTTCCGTCACATGGCGAATCTGGAGTCGGTCAAGACCTACGAGGGTACACACGATATTCACACGCTGATCATTGGGCAGAGCGTGACGGGGATTGAGGCGTTTTGAAAGGGGAGCGGTCAGCTGTCAGCCATCAGCTATCAGATGTAAGTCATCAGGACACCGTATGGCAACATACGTTCTGCCCCCTAGGTGCAAGCTCCAGTGCCGAAGGCACGGCATGTGAAAGCCCGGCATGGAAATGCCGGGTCGGCAATGCAGGGCAGCGCGAGTCCCTTTTAGGGACGGCACCGTCTGAATGTGACAGCCGGCACAGACGCGCGTTCAGAGAATGTGGATATTCGCGGCCATGGCCCACAACTACCCGAACATCCTCATTCATTGCGTCTTCAGCACCACGCAACGGCGCGATCTCGTACCCGAAGAAATCCTTCCCGGGCTGTGGAAGTACTTCGCCGGTATCGGCCGCAATCACGGTATCCCTGTACTCGCCGCGGGAGGCATCTCCAACCACGCACATTTGCTCGTTGCGCTGCCGGTGGACGTAACGGTCGCAAAGGCGATTCAGGTGATGAAAGCCAACTCCTCGCGTTGGCTGCATGAGCACGGGCTGGAGTTCGCATGGCAAGAGGGATACGGCGCGTTCAGTGTGAGCAGCTCGAACGTGCCTGCGGTGAAGGATTACATCGAGCACCAAACGGAGCATCATCGTGGGAGAAGCTACGAAACGGAATTTGAAGCCATGCTCCGGAAATCAGGAATGCGATTCGATACGAAGGAGGCGTTTGGATAGGTGCCGTCCCTGCGGGACTCGCTGGGCCTTCCACATCTACCCCGGCATTTCCATGCCGGGCTTTCACATATCGTGCCTGCGGCACTGGGACCGGAACAACCTAAAATAATCTCTGGACTGCACCAAAAATGGGCATGTTGAACCACATTAAAACTGTCCCCTTGAGACCACATTAGAAATGACCCCTTTTAGAGTGCCTTCGACAGGAGGCACTCAGATTGGGGCGATGTGGATTGAGCAGCAAAGAGCTGAGTCGTGTCGAGGTCATGGGGCGGGTAAAGGCGGGCAGCTTGCGGCTGCAAGAGGCGGCGGAGTTGCTGGGGCTGAGCTATCGGCAAGCCAAGCGGGTGTGGGCGCGCTATCGCGGTGGGGGTGCGAAAGCGCTGCAGCATGGCAACTGCGGGCGAGTCTCCAACCGAGCTCACCCCGAGGAGTTTCGCCAAGCGGTGCTCGTTCAGGTAGGCAGGCGTTATGCGGACTTCGGGCCGACGCTGGCGGCGGAACACTTGGAGGAAGAAGACGGACTGCAAGTGGCCGCCGAGACCCTGCGGCGCTGGATGAAAGCGGCCGGACTTTGGCGCCGCCAGCGAGCGCGAAAGCCGTATCGCCAGCGCAGGATGCGCAAGCCGCATTTCGGCGAACTGGTGCAGTTGGATGCCAGCTTTCATCCCTGGCTGGAAGATCGCGCCGCCAACGGCTGTCTCATGCACATGGTAGATGACGCCACCGGCACGGTGTTGTGCCAGTTCAGCGCGGGGGAAACCACCTGGGCGGCGGCCCATCTGCTGCGTGCCTGGATCGAACGCTACGGCGTGCCGCGAGCCTTATACACCGACTGGAAGAACGTGTATGTGCGCCTGCCCAACGTGCAGGAGCGGTTGCGGGGAGAAGCCGCGGTCACCCAGTTCGGACAGATGTGCGCCAAGCTGGGGATCCGCATCATCGCCGCCAGTTCGCCGCAGGCCAAGGGGCGGGTGGAGCGCGTGCACGGTACCCATCAGGACCGGCTGGTCAAGAAGCTGCGGCTGGCCACAGTCAGCAACTATGACGATGCCAATGCTTATCTGCAGGAGCATTACATCGCCCAGCACAATCGCCACTACGCGCGACCGGCGGCCGCTGAAGCCGACTATCATCGGCAACGTCCCACGGCGCGACAACTGGACGACGTGTTCTGGCTGGAGGAAGAACGAGTGCTCAGTGAAGACTGGGTGGTGCGTTACAAAAACCGCCTGCTGCAACTCGCGCGGCAAAATCGTCACTGGGCGCCGGCTCAGAGCCGAGTGCGGGTGCGGGAGAACGAGCCAGGACACATCGTCATTCACTATCGCGGACAGAGCTTGCCGTTTCGCGAAATTCCCTTGGCTTCTTCTACGGCGAGGAGCAGAGGAAGGGGCGCTGCCCCTTCCCCTGCAACCCCATCCCCGAAACCTACGGCTGCGGCAGGCAGGCCTCATCGCTCTCCTGCCGGCAATCATCCTTGGAGACAAGGCTGGCAGAATATGAAAACTCCTGCCTTCTCTCCCGCATGGTAACCAGGGGACATTTCTATTGTGGACAAACCGGGGACATTCCTAATGTGGTATGACAACCCGCCACAATCAGCTTGACTCCGGGATTATTCGGCAGGAGAATACGCGCTGAATCGCCTCTCCGAATAGCACTTTCCAAACGTTCGGAGTTGCAACACCCCCTGAGGCGAATGCGTTTCTCACCGCAGCCGGCCAAAAATCCAAGTGGCGGAACAAAACTGACCTTCTGAATCGGTGTCTGAAAAGAAACGCGATTTGAGCAGTTGGTTAGAGACCCTTCTATCAACCTTCACTGGCGAGCGCTCAGCCTCTCCGGGCCTGCTGCCTCGCCAAAACTGAAATGCATTGCCCTTCCAGGGCTATCGCATGGAGGTGCGCTAATGAAATCACATTCGAGATTTGTAATACGGTTCACCCTGGCGATGGTTGCACTGTTCGCTTTTGGCAATATGGTTCCAAGTGCTGCTGGCGCAACATTTCGCTGGGACACTATCAGCTTAACTTTCCCGGGTGGCGTTCCCACGGTCAATACGGGCGGGTCGGACTACGCCTTGGCGGCCGACCTTACGACAATTCAGATCAGTGGCCACGGTACCTTCGGGGGTGGAGTTGCACCAACCGGTGGAGGCACGTGGGCGACGTCCGGACCTTCCGGCACAGCAAGCGGTACGTTTAGCGTGATCGGGTTCATCAGATTTACTGTAGCTCCGGGTTCGCTTCCGCCGGGTTTTATCGATAACATTGGCGACCCGGCGAACACCCGGTCAGGCCTCGCGGTCCTTCTCATCAAGTACTCGGATGGCAGCTCAGGTGTCCTCACGGTTAGCTGCCATCAACCCGTTGGTTCGCCGAGCGGAATTTTCGAAGGCATCACCGCGACCAAGGGCTTCGTAGCGTTTCATGAACGAGTGCCCCCTGTACCCGGTGTGGACGCCAATCGGACGCTTTTCCACGTAGCGCCGTAGTCTCGTTGTTTCGGTTGAGAGAGAGCATCCGAGGGGACCCGTGCCCTAACACGGGTCCCCATCCTTTGACTATCGGCACCCGAGCGTTTAATGGGCTTCCGGGGAACAACATCAGGAGTGTTTGAAGTCATTCAACTTCAAGAAACGAGGTGAACTATGTCTTCGAATAATTCTTTCGCTTCCAAGCTCAGGGCTCAGCTCCGCGCCCGCCCCCGCGTGCGGAGCTGGTGGCTTTGTGTCGGCGCTGTGCTCATAGCTCTTGCGGTGGTTGGACCATCGACAAGCGTTATCGCCAAGGGCGAAGCGGGAAAACATCTTCGCGTCTCAGGCGCAGGCAAAACGATGATTGAAGGAGGAACCGGTGGTGCCGCGCCAGTGCCGGTCACGACCCTGGTCGCTTTCCATGCCGATGCGCAAGGTGGGGATTTTGAATGTCTGGCATTCGCATCATCGCAGGTGAGCGGCGCGGCTAGCGGTGAATTCGACGCGAACGTGATGTACGTAACCGGCAAAGTGACATCTCTGGAGATTGCAAAGGGTGTTGCGATGCTGCGCGGGACCGCGACCGTAACTGGCCTTGGAGCTGGTCAGGACGTTCCGTTCACAGCGTTGGTTCACGCAGGCGGACCGGGTACCACGGTGAGATTAGACGTGTCGGGTCTTACATTTCCCGAAATACTCGTGGATGGTCACATCAGTATCGACTAAAAGGTGCGTGGCAGTTTGTAGGCCAACTGTCACGAACCTATTCCTGCGCGAATAGCTCCACACCGGATGCGATCTTGTGCGCCGAATGCCAGCATCCTTGTGCCTGCCTAACCTTGGAGGAGGACTGTGTGCTTTCTGCAATGCCAAATGCGCATTACGTGTAGGACGGAAGCCCTGTTGATCGGATTGGCGCTGTTGTTAACTGCCATCGAGCCTGCCGTCGCAATCGACAATGTTGTACTTCAATGGAACGAAGCAACGCTGGATGCAATCCGCAACACGAAAAGCGCGCCGCCGATTGCTGCACGGGCATTTTCCATTACCCACACCGCAATGTTCGACGCCTGGGCCGCATACGACCCGGTGGCGAAGGGCACACGACTGGGAAGCAGCTTGCGCCGTCCTGAGGTAGAGCGCACGGCGGCGAACAAAGAAAAAGCCACGAGCTTCGCTGCTTATCGTGTGCTGGTTGACCTGTTTTCCACACAAACCGCTGTTTTTGGCGCTCTTATGAGCAGCCTAGGGTATGACCCGTCCGATATCTCGGCCGATACAAGCAGTCCCAGCGGCATCGGTAATATTTGTGCGCAGGCGCTGTTGAATTATCGCCACACGGATGGATCGAACCAACTGGGCGACCTCCATCCGGGCGCCTATTCCGATTACACCGGGTACGTGCCGGTGAATACGGCGGACACACTCAACGATCCAAACAAATGGCAGCCACTGCTGGTGAATGGCGTTCCGCAAACGTGGCTCTTACCGCAATGGGGCTTGGTCAAGCCCTTCGCCTTGACCTCAGGTTCGCAGTTTCGCGACTTCATTCTGGCTTACGGGCCGGCACAGTATCCGCACGGCTCCTATCGCAAACAGGCAATTGAGGTGCTTCACCTCAGTGCGCGGCTGAACGACACCGCGAAAGTTATTGCTGAGTACTGGGCGGACGGGCTCGGAAGTGGCACACCTCCTGGCCACTGGAACATCTTCGCCCAGGAAATCTCGCGGCGCGACGGGCACACGATTGATGACGATGTGAAAATGTTCTTCATTCTCGGGAACGCGCTGATGGACGCTTCAATCGCAGTTTGGGATTGCAAGCGGGCTGCCGATTCGATCCGGCCGGTGTCAGCGATTCGATTCCTGTTCGGAAGCAAACCGATTCGGGCCTGGGCTGGACCAGGTATGGGAACTAAACTGATTGATGGTGAGGAGTTCAAGAGCTACATCGCTACTCCGCCATTCGCAAGCTACATCTCCGGACACAGCACGTTCAGCGCTTCCGCCGCAGAAGTGTTGCAGCGGTTTACGGGCAGCGACAACTTGGGCACATCGTTTACCGCACTTCCGGGCTCATCCACAGTTGAACCCGGCGTGACACCGGCTCAATTCGTGACCCTTTCCTGGGCGACGTTTACCGAAGCCGCGGATCAGGCGGGTATTTCACGGCGCTATGGCGGCATTCACTTTAAAGCGGATGACCTTGTAGGCCGCCAGACCGGACGGCTAGTCGCTGATGTTGTTTGGACCAAAGCCATGAGCTACATCAATGGAACGTCCCAACAGAAATAGCTTACCCAGGTTGCCTCTTAATGGCACGAAGCTGCACGAAGGAAGGTTTTGCTGATTGTCAGCTTAAATTGACAATTCAGCGAAGTACCCCGCCTATCATCCACCATTACAATTCCATCATGCGGCGTATTGCCACTGCGGAGTGGCTTGATACAGACTCCGGGACGGCAGATGAAATCTCAGCGTCATTGGCTGATTTGCGGCGGGTAAATCGCTGGTTCGGTGGTGTGAGCACGACGGAGTGGATGCTGCGGCGCGTCGCGCGGGAACTGGGCAAGGCGTCACTTTCAGTCTTGGAAGTTGCTTCTGGGCCGGGCGATGTGCCGCAGATTTGCAAGCAGCGTCTTGAGCGAGGCGGAGTAGGGATCGAACTCACGCTGCTAGATCGAGCTGCGTCACACTTACGCAATGGATACAGGGCCATCGCTGGTGATGCGCTGGCGCTTCCGTTTCGCGATGATAGCTTCGATGCGGTGAGTTGTGGTTTGTTTGCTCATCACCTTGGGCCCGGGGATTTGGTGCGCTTTATCAACGAAGCATTGAGAGTTTGCCGGTCAGCGGTGTTGATCAACGATCTTGTGCGGTCGTGGCTACACTTGGCATTCGTCTACACGGGAATGCCGTTATATCGGAGCCGGCTGACGCGGCACGATGCCCCGGCTTCGGTTCGTCAGGCGTATACGGTCGAAGAGATGCGCGCCCTGCTGCGGCAAACTCGCGCCTCGCGAGTGGAAATACAACGGCGGTACTTCTTCCGGATGGCAGTAATCGTATGGAAATGAGCTGTAAGGGGCTGAGCCGCCAAATACATAGATTCTTCGCACGTTCTCGCCGCATTTAGCGGCTACGAATGGCTCAGAATGACATCATCAATGTTTGATTTGATCGTGGTCGGCGGGGGGCCTGCCGGGAATGCGGCGGCGATTACTGCGGTTCGCGGCGGCGCGCGGGTGCTGCTGCTGGAGCGCGGGCGCCTCCCGCGCCATAAAGTATGCGGCGAGTTTGTCTCGGCGGAGTCGCTGGAACTGCTTGGCTCCTTGCTTCACGGCCAGCATTTGGCAGTGCTGAATGATGCGGCTCGCATCTCGCGTACTCGCTTGTATATTGATGGCAGGGTGATTGGTGCCTCCGTTGGTCCGGCTGCGGCAAGCATCGCGCGATTTGATCTTGATGCGGCTCTTTGGGAGTGTGCACAACTTGCGGGCGTAGATGCACGGCAACAGGTCACGGTTCGGGAAATTAAGGGTCGAGGACCGTTTCGTATATGTAGCTCTGATGGAGAGTTTGAATCGCGGGCTGTGATCAATGCTTCGGGCCGATGGTCAATCCTGAACGGCACGACGGCGGTGGCAGAGCAGAAATGGGTCGGGTTAAAGGCCCACTTTGCCGAGTCATCACCGGAAGCGTCCGTCGATTTGTATTTTTTTGACGGCGGCTATTGCGGGGTGCAGCCCGTGGCTCGAGGTCGCGTGAACGCATGTGCGATGGTGCGCGCTGATGTCGCGAGTACGCTGGACGAGGTATTTGAGCAGCATGGAGCATTGCGGAAGCGAAGCCGGAGTTGGAAATTGCTTATCGATCCAGTGAGCACCTCGCCGCTGATTTTTCGTGAACCGCAGCCCGAGAGAGAGGGGATTCTGCTGGCCGGGGACGCTGCTGGATTTGTCGATCCGTTCGCCGGCGACGGAATTTCACTGGCGCTGCGAAGCGGCGCGATGGCTGCGAAGTGCCTAACCCCGTTCTTTGCTGGGGAAACCTCATTGGGCCAGGCGATCCAACAATATCGCTCCGCGTACCAACGCTCGCTGCTGCCTGTATTCCGCACATCCTCGCAACTCAGACGATTGCTGACTCTGCCGCGTCCAGCCCGGCGGCCGTTGTTGCTTGTACTAGAGAAGAGTCCGAAAATTGCAGAATATTTAGTGCGGAGGACCCGTAAAGCGCCGCTAGAACCGGGACTACCTCACCACCAGCACTTCACGCACATTGTCGCGGGCAAGGAAAAATTTTATTGACGCGAAATCGCGGAAAAGATTTTCGATGTGGCGATTATTGAACACGCGCTGCAGGCGGAAGTGGGTATTCGCGACGGTTTGAACCGCCCCAGCGGGCCCCCGGCGACTTTCGCGGCGCGGATCGATTGGCTGCATTTCGAGGCTGTCAGTACCCACGATATGGTAGCGATAGCAAGGCGCATCCGGACCTGCTTCTTTGGTATGAAAGAAGGCTAGCAACATGGCTCCCGGTTTCATCAGCGACCAAAGCCGTCCGACTATCGGCTTTACCAGGGCTTCTTCCATGTAATCTGCCATATTCCAGCACAGGACAAGGTCGAATTGCGCGTTAGGATAAACCAGGTTGTCCGCCAGGAATTGCTTTTCATCCGGAACTGAATTTCCGGCTTCATCCTTGGTAAGGAGAGCCGGGTCGGTGGAGGCTACCAGAAGGTCTTCACTGTAGATCTTATGTCCGCGCTCGGTGAAATAGCGGATATTGGACGGAGACGTGTAACCCAGATCGAGCACGCACAAAGATGCTTCGGAGTTCAACAATTTGGCCAGTTCCGCCAGACCACTGGAGCGGCGGCTGAGACGGGGGACCTTGGTGGCAACGCGACTCTGACCGGGATTCGTTGAACCACGAAAGAGTTTCATGACGGTATTTGTGCCAGGTGCCATCCTCCCTGCCAGGCGTCCACTTGCGTTACCTCCCCCAGTTAAATATATCGCGGACGCAAGGGAGAGTGGACGGTAACTACTTGGTTTCAGTTACCGCAGTTTTCGGCATGGGCGATGACCTTGCGGAAGCGGTGCTGGAAATGGCGGAATTTGGCGCCTGTTTGGGGCTTTCTTTATGAATCTCAATTTTGCCTTTGAAATAGGCGCCATCCTCAATGGCGATTCGCTGCGTGGCAATATCGCCTACGGTGAGGGCTGACTTTCTCAGTTCTGCGCGGTCGCTAGCGCGAATGTTGCCTTCCAGCTTGCCATGAATGATAACGACTTTGGCATTCACATTGGCACGTACCTGGCCGTTGGGGCCGACCGTGAGACTGCTTCCCTGCAATTCAATCGAGCCTTCGACCTGGCCGTCGATGTATAGGTCTTCACTGCCGGAAAGTTCCCCCTTAATGGCGACGGACTTGCCGATATGTGCGAATTCTCCCGTCTTAGGCAGTTCCATGACTATGCCTCCTTGAGGTATTTATATGCGGGATGGAAGCGGGAAGAAAGAATTCTAAACTATTCTGCGCCTGGCCGCGCGGCGAGAGAGGGGAAATCCAACCCTGTTCGATCGAAGCAGCTCGAGCATGGCGTGAGGCATGACTATAGCGAACTTGCATCGGTACGGGCAAGCGCGCGCTGCGAAATTGGTCAGCAGACGATCAAATGACGTGGACAACAGTAGGAGGGTCGTGCTCGTCTAAGATATGGAGGCAGGCCATGAAATCAGACCCTAGCCAAATCCGCATGATATTAACGGCGGTGCTCGCGACATTGTCCTTGGCAGCGAGCGGAGCGTTGGCTGAGGAGCAGCCTTCCATTCCTCCTGCCCAACTCGTTCGGGAGACGGTGCGGAATGAGATCAACAGCAATAACGACCAAGCCAAATTCATGTTTCGCGAGCACAAAATAACACCTAAAGGTTCGCAGACGAAGTTGGTGGTTGAGACCTGCGATGCAATGGCCGGCATGCTGGTGGCGATCAATGATCATCCGCTTACGCCGGAGCAGCGCCAGGCGGAGAGCGCGCGCCTGGAGCGGTTCATGAATGACCCCGCTGAGCTTAAGAAGAAGGCGAAACAAGAGAAGGAGGATGCGGACCGGGTTCTGAAAATCATGAAAGCCTTGCCGGATGCTTTTTTATACGAGCGTGATGGGACGGAGTTGGGGACACAAGGCATCGGCAAGCCAGGTGATGAGTTGGTGCGGCTGAAGTTCCGGCCCAATCCCGGATACAATCCGCCGTCACGGGTGGAGCAGGTGCTCACTGCCATGCAGGGTATTTTATTGATTGATGAGCAGGCAAAGCGGATCGCCAAGATTGACGGTACACTCGTCAAAAATGTGGGGTTTGGATGGGGGATACTGGGCCATCTTGACCGAGGCGGGCATTTTTTAGTCGAGCAGGCGGATGTCGCTGGGGGACACTGGGAGATGTCGCGGATGGATCTCTCCTTTACGGGGAAGGCGCTGTTCTTCAAGAACTTGAGTTTCAAATCAAACGAGATTTACAGCGATTTCCACCCGGCGCCTCCCAATCTCACGTTTGCGCAGGGGGTTGAATTATTGAAGAAGTATGAGGCTGAGTTAATTGCTGACCGGCAGCAGAGGGGCGGCGGATAGCGGGCTTTTCGGGCGACTGCTAGATCTAGGACGTTGCTCGCAGTGTTTCCTTTCGCGTCGTGAGCTTTTCGATCAGGTCTTCGCGAATGCGGTAGCCTGTTCCGGGTTCATCGGAAACCGTAATCGTTCCCTGTCGCGTGACTTCCACTTCGGGTTCGATGATGTCCTCCTTCCAGTAGCGTCTTGACGCAGAAACGTCGCCGGGCAACTTGAAATTTTCGAGGGTTGAAAGCGCCACATTGTGGGCGCGGCCGATGCCGGATTCGAGCATGCCTCCACACCACACCGGCAGTTTGTTGGCTTGGCAGAGATCGTGAATCTTTCTGGCCTCGCTAAACCCTCCCACGCGGCCGACTTTGATATTGACGATCCGACAAGCTCCGGTTTCGACGGCAGCGGCACAATCGCGGGCGTGACGAATGGATTCATCGAGGCAGATAGAAGTGCGCAGTTCACGCTGAAGCCGCGCGTGGTAATAGATGTCATCGTTCCAGAGCGGCTGTTCGATCATGAGCAGGTTGAATTGATCGAATTTGCGAAGATGATCAATATCATCGAGCGTGTAGGCCGAATTCGCATCACAACTGAGCAAGATATTGGGCCACCGCGAGCGAACACGTTCGAGAATCTTGAGGTCCCATCCAGGTTTCACTTTGAGTTTGATCCGGCGGTACCCGGCGGCAAGTTCGAGTTGGACCTTGTCCAGCAGTTGCTCGACTGAGTCCTGAATGCCGATGGAAACTCCGCACTGAATTTCCTGTCTGGTGCCGCCGAGAAGTTTCCATAGAGGCTGTTTTTTTTGTTTTGCTTCTGCGTCCCAGAGGGCATTCTCGACGGCGGCTTTGGCCATGCGATGACCACGCACTTTGGCCATCAGGGGCACGCTTTCGCGAGCTGAATTCAGGGAGCGCCCCAGAACTGCCGGCGCAAGGTATTGTCTGATAGTTGGCCAGGCGCTTTCCGTCCATTCGGAACTGTAGTACGGGTCTTCGCCGGCGACCGACTCGGCCCAGCCGTCCCCACCGTCGCAGTGTACGGTCACCAAGAGGATGCGGCGGCTGTAGGTGCGGCCGAAGCTGGTTTCAAAAAAATGGACGAGCGGCATGCGAATTTCGCGCAACGTGATGGCTTCGACTTTCAGCCGTGTGGATAAAGCCTGATCTTCGAGGAGTTCAGTTTTCCTCATGGTCGTGGCACTTTGGGAACGGG
>Ga0209686_1001307_pt1 | contig 12329 bp, 14 predicted proteins | sample GraSoiAngelo_126_FD_185883 | JGI IMG/M metagenome (GOLD analysis project Ga0209686, IMG submission 185883) | Grasslands soil microbial communities from the Angelo Coastal Reserve, California, USA - 14_0927_09_20cm (SPAdes) (version 2) | ecosystem: Environmental > Terrestrial > Soil > Grasslands ...
CAGAGTCGCGCAATCCCGGCGACGTTGCCCTATTACTCCGTGAAATCCGCGTGATCCGTGGCTGCCTTCTTACTGCGTGAGAACGGAGGACATCAGGGGAGAGCCACGGATCAGAAATATATCAGCCACGGATCACTCGGATCACACGGATCGACACGCCATGAGTCCTCAGAGTCGCGCAATCCCGGCGACGTTGCCCTATTACTCCGTGAAATCCGCGTGATCCGTGGCTGCCTTCTTACTGCGTGAGATCTGTGGCCTAGGTTTGCGCGGCGCGCGGCTCGGCGACCTTGTTGAGGAACTCGAAAATACGGTCGGTGCCGCGGCGGAGCTCCTGCAATGATGTCGCGTACGACAGGCGCAGGAATCCGGGCGCGTCGAACGCCTCGCCCGGCGTGACGGCGACGCGTGCGTCGTTCAAGAGCGCGGTCGCAAGCTCCGCGGACGTGCGGATGCCGTCCGGCGAGAGGAACTCGGAGACGTTCGGGAACATGTAGAACGCGCCGGCTGGCTTGGTGAGACGGATGCGCGGATCCGCGGTAAGCCAGTCGTAGAGCTGATCGCGGCGGGCGCGGTACTCGTCCAGCATCTCGGTGACGCAGGACTGCGGGCCCCGCAGCGCCGCTTCAGCCGCCTTCTGACTGATCGAGCAAACGTTCGATGTCGAGTGGCTCTGGAGCGCGTTCGACGCGCTGACGATCGCGGCGGGAGCGATGGTCCAGCCGCACCGCCAACCGGTCATCGCATAAGCCTTCGAGGCGGACCCGCACAGGATCGAGTGCTCGCGGTTGTATTTCACGAGCACGCCCACCAGATTGTGCGGCACGGGGTCGTAGATCAGCTTTTCGTAACAGAGGTCCAGCAGGATCCAGATGTCGCGGCGCGCCGCCTCCTGCGCAATCGCGGCGAGATCCGCTTCCGAGATGAGCGCCCCGGTCGGATTCGCCGGCGAATTGATGATGATGCCGCGCGTGCGCGGCGTAACGGCGGAAAGGAACGCGTCGGCGTGGAGGCAGAACCCATCCTCCGCGTGCGACCGCACGATCACCGGCGTCGCATCCGCCATCTTAATCTGCTCGACGAGCGTCGGCCAGCCCGGCGCGTGCGTAATCACCTCATCGCCCGTGTCGAAGACCGACATCGCGGCATTGAAGAGCGCCTGCTTGCCGCCGGCCGTGACGATCACTTCGGCGGGCGCGTACTCGACGCCGTAATCGGCGCGATAGCGGTCGACGATCGCGCGTTTGAGATCGTCGGTGCCGGAATTCGTCGTGTACTTCGTGAAATGAGCATCGATCGCCTTGTGCGCCGCGGCCGAGATGTGCGGCGGCGTCGGAAAGTCCGGTTCGCCGGCGCCGAAGTCGACGATGTCGACCCCTTGCGCCTTGAGGCGCAGCGCGTCCGCCGTCACCTTCATCGTCGGCGACATCGCGATGCGCCGCGTCCGTGCTGAGAGTTCCATGTTCACGCCCTCAAGGTTTGCCGCGCGAGCTTCTTCTCGCGCAATCGATCTTCGACGACCGTGGGCACGATGCCGGTGACGGAGCCGCCGAGCGCGAGCTCACGTAGGTATACGGCTCGGCCGGCATCATGAACACGGTTTCGACGTCGGGATTCAGACGGCGGTTCATGAGCGCCATCTGCATCTCGTACTCGAAGTCGGACACCGCGCGCAGCCCTTTCACGATGACGCTCGCCTGCCGGCTCCGAGCGTAATCGACGAGGAGACCGTCGAAGGTGTCCACTTCGACGTTGGCATAGTCCGCGAACACCTTCCGCGCGACATCGACGCGCTCCGGCACGGTGAACAGCGGCGACTTCTCGAGGTTCACCAGGATCGCGATGACGATCTTGTCGAAGAGTCCCGAGCCGCGCTGGATGATGTCGACATGACCGTTGGTGAGCGGATCGAATGACCCGGGGTAAATGGCAATGACCTCAGCCCTCATCAGCGGCCCCAAAGAAAGACAGCGCACTGTCGCCGGAGACGATCGTGCGCAGCAACCGCAGTCCGGCATGCTCGGGCGGCGAGTATCGTTTCGCGTGTTCGATCACGAGTCGCGTCGCGGGGCCGGTGATGCGCGCTGCGGCGTCGAGCGCATCCTTGACGGCCTCTTCCGAGTACGGCGGGTCGAGCACGACAATCTCGAAACCGCCCGACGTCCGCCGCGCGGCGTCGGCAAATCCCGCGCGGATAATAGCATAGCGCTCCCGGGCCGCCGGTGTCCCGGAAACCACGCGCGCGAGGTTCTCTTCGATCAAGCGTACGGCGCGGGGGTCGCGCTCGACGAACGTCACGTGCGCCGCGCCGCGGCTCAGCGCTTCGATCCCGATCGCGCCGGTCCCTGCGTAGCCATCGAGCACGCGCGCGCCGCGCACCGATGCGCCGAGCACGTTGAACAGCGTCTCGCGCAGGCGATCGGATGTCGGCCGCAGCCCTTCCCATGTAGGGGCCTTCAGCTGACGGCCCTTGAACTCTCCAGCGACAATACGCAATCGCGAATCCCTGATTCCTGATCCAGTATCCCTGATCCTCAATCCTGAATCGCTATCCCTGATCGCTATCCTGAATCTCCGATCGTCAGTCGCGAACCGTCGATGCTAAGGCCCCGCCGAACGCTTGCGGATTCGGGGTTGCGATTCGGGATTCGGATTCACGATAAGGATAAGGATCCGCGATACGCGATTGAGGATCAGGGATCCCGGATCAGGGATCAGGGATCGACGATTCGAGGGCGTCACCCAATTCCAACGAGCCCGAAGCGTTGTTCCCAGCTGGTATTCACGAGCGACGTGAGCGCCGGCGCCTGCGACGGATCGTCGAGCGCGGCAACCGCTTCGCGCCGCGCTTCCTCCATCAATGCGTGATCGCGCAGCAGGTCGCCGACGCGAAGCGTCGGCATGCCCGACTGCCGCGTGCCGAAGAAATCTCCGGGTCCGCGCAGCTTCAGATCGCGCTCGGCGATCTCGAATCCGTCCGTCGTCTCGGCGAGTGCGCGAAGACGTTGCTTTCCTTCGTCCGTAATCGGGTATTGGTACAAGAGGACGCAGTGCGATTTGTGCGCGCCGCGGCCGACGCGGCCGCGCAGCTGATGAAGCTGCGACAGACCGAAACGTTCGGCATGCTCGACGACCATCACGGTCGCGTTCGGCACGTCCACCCCCACTTCGACCACCGTGGTCGACACCAGGATCTGGAACTCGTTGCGTGCGAATGCGCCCATCACGCGGTCCTTGGCATCCTGTTTCATGCGCCCGTGGAGCAGCGCGACGCGATACTCGGGAAACACGTCCTGCGACAGGTGATCGGCCATCTCGGTTGCCGCTTTCAGATCGACCTTCGCCGATTCTTCCACGAGGGGATAAATGATATAGGCCTGCCGCCCCGCTTCGACCTGCTGACGGACGAACTGATAGATCTCGCCGCGCCGCGACTCCGGCCGCACCGTCGTCGCGATCGGCTGCCGGCCCGGCGGCATCTCCCGCATCGTCGACACATCGAGGTCGCCGTAGGTCGTCAGCGCCAGCGTGCGCGGTATCGGCGTCGCCGTCATCACGAGCACGTCGGGGTGCAATCCTTTGGCGCGCAGCGTCGCGCGCTGCAGGACACCGAAGCGGTGCTGCTCGTCGATGATCGTGAGGCCGAGCTCGCGGAACGCGACGTCCTCCTGGACCAGCGCGTGCGTGCCGATCACCATGTGCAGCGAGCCTCCCGCGAGCTCCGCGAGGATCTCGCGGCGCTTGCGCGCCGGCGTGCCGCCGGTCAGCAGCGTCAACCGGAAGCGCGACTCCTCGAGCAGGCGGCGGATGTTGAAGAAATGCTGCTCGGCAAGAATCTCGGTCGGCGCCATGAACGCGACCTGCAGGCCGTTTTCCATCGCCACGAGCGCCGCCATCAACGCGATAATCGTCTTGCCGCACCCGACTTCTCCCTGCAGCAGCCTGTTCATCGGCTGCGGGCGTTTCATGTCGGTCACGATCTCGCGAATGACGGTCTTCTGATCATTCGTGAGCCTGAATGGCAGCACCTTCCGGATGTTCTCGCGCATCTCGTCGGTTACGACGACGGCGCGTCCCTTGCGCTCTGAGTCCGCGCGGCGCCGGCGCTGAACGATGCCGAGCTGGAAGAGAAAGAACTCTTCAAAGATGAGCCGACGGTGCGCGGTCGATCGAAACCGATTGAGCTCATCGATTGATGCGTCGGCGGGTGGAAAATGCACCGCGTCGAGCGCGGGCCGCCGCTCGATCAGGTGTTGACGCCGGCGAACGTCGACAGGAAGAGGATCCGGGAGCTCAGGCGGCAGTTGCTGCAGCGCCTGATGCACGAGCGTGCGCTGCATTTTCGCGGTGAGTTGCCCGGTCTTCTCGTAGATGGGTACGATACGCCCGGTGTGTACCGTCGAGGGATCCCGCTCGGCCTCGTCGATTCCTTCGATTCCTTCGAGTCCTTCGTCCGCTTCGACTCCTTCGACAAGTTCGTACTGCGGACCCTGCATCTGCAGGCCGTGCGACGTCAGCTCGAGCTTCCCGAACAGGATGACGCGCTGGTGCGCGCGGAAGACGTCGTTCAGGAATGGTTGATTGAACCAGATCGCGCGCAGGCTCCCCGTGCGATCCCGCACGAGCATCTCGAAGATCTTGAACCTCGGCCGGCGCGTCGGACGCACGCCGCAGCTCAGGACCTCGCCCGTGATCGAGGCCGCTACGCCGGGCTTCAACGACGCGATGGTCTGGAAATGTCCCCGGTCTTCATAGCGTGTGGGAAACCGATACAGCAGATCCTCGATCGTCGACAGACCGACTCGCTGCAGATCCGCCGCGCGTCGCGGACCTACACCCTTGAGATATTGCAGTGAACCTTGCAGGGGATCCATGTCAATGCTCAATGCCGAATGCTCAACGGCTGGATGTTCAAGATCTCATTCCGGCGTTCAGCATTGAACCTTGGACATTGGACCGTCGCTGTCACTGCACTATCGTGGCGCTTCCTTGGCCGACTTTGATTTCGCGAATGCGGGCGGGCAGCACGAAGGGATCGTCCATGTTGATCCCCGCGGGGTTCTGCGCGGTCTTCGAGTAGTAGCTGAGGAGCTCCTGCAGCAGCGCCTTCGGGATCGTCACGCCGGAAATCCCGGCGCTTTCAAGCTGAAACTTCCCAAGCCCGTTCTGTGTCGTCAACGTACCCGCCGCGGTGATCGGCAACCGTCCCGTCAAATAGGCGAGCGGGTCACTCCAGCCGCGTTTCTTCTGCTTGCGGACTGCGTCGAGATCGACGATCGCGCGGCCGCCGACGCGTCCATTTCCGAGCGCGGAGAGCGCGGGGTCGACGATCCCGACAGGGACCTGGTCGCCGGCTGAGTACTTCAGGTACGCGTTGACCTCTGCATCGGTGACCTGCGTCGTACGCGAGGCGCGCGGCGAACGCGTAGTGTTGCCCAGCTGCACAATTTGCGCGAGCTTCGTCTGGAAGCGTGCCGCATCCTCTTTCGTGACCCGCATCTGCGCGGCGAGCGACACGGAGAGCGCGGCGGCGACCGCAAGACCGCGAAGCAAGTTAGGAGCGTGCACGTACATGAGCGTCGAGAAACCCGGGCGGGCACTGGCAGGATCGATTGTAGCAGGCTCAGGGTCGGGCCTTATGACGGCTGGCTTAACACGCTGTTGAAAAAGCCCGGTCAATCAGGCTGCCGTTCTTCAGCAGCCTGTTCAGGCTCTGCGCCCTGAGCCGCATGAGCCTTGAATCATCAGCCATGAGCAAGGCTTAGCTTCCTCCACGACGTCCCCGGACGTTCTGGCGCGCGCGCATGAGCAGGTCGAGCCGCTTGCGATCCATCTGCTCTTCGAAGAGCCGGAACTGCGCCTGCTGACGCACGTCGAGCAGCTCGTCGACCGCGTCGTAGGCCTTGCGGATCTCGGCCGCGCCGCGTTCGTCCTCGTCCCGCAGCACCTTCAGGCGATCGCGCATTTCCGCTTCGTCGCCCGCGGGTGTCTGCGAGTTCGTGAGCCGCCGGAGGTCCCGGAGGATACGGTTGCGCGCCACGACGTGGCGTCTCCGTATCTCCTGGAGCGTCTTCAGACGCGCGACGAAGCGCACGTAATGTTCATCGGTGAGCTGCAGCGCGTCCTGCGCCTGCACCAACGCGTACGCATCGTAGAGCCGCTGGATTTCGCCGGCGGAGACCCCTGGAGCGTCCAACGGCGCGGCAGCCGGTCCCGCCGTCGCGGGAACCTGCCGCGCCTCGGCCACGGCTCGCGCGCCTCCGCCAGCGGCCATAAATGCAATGACGACGATCATGGCTCGCAGCATTCGCAATTCCTCAAGCGCCCGCGTGTTTGAGCGCGTCCTGCAGCAGCCGTCCAAACTCGTTGCGTTCGGCAGGGGTCAACTGCAGCACCGCGTTCTCGGCCTCGCCCGGGCGGAGCGTGATGCCCGCGGCATGCGCATCCTCAATAGCCATATCGCTCGCGACGTCGCGCAATACCATCCACGCGGGATCCTCGCCAGGATCGGTCGCAGGCGGGGCCGCGGGCACCATCGCCACGTCCGCCGGTGGCGTCAATGGGGCGTCGTGCGCGCGACGAGGATATAGCGCGGCAGACGCAATAGCGATGGAAACGATCATGACACTGGCAAATGCCGGCATCGGTCGAAGCACGAACCAGGATCGCCGAGGCGACGGCTCCGTGGCGATCGCGCGTTGCACCCCCTGCTGAAAATGATCCCAGAAGAGCGGCGACGGCTCCGGCGGAGCGTCCGTACCCGCGTCCCGCATCATCATCCGCAAGGCATGCGCCTGCGCGCGACACGCGTCGCACCGCTCGAGATGCGCGGCGCGCGCGGCGTCGAGCGCGCCGTCGGCGAGATCCACGAATTCCGAAGGCGACAGATGCCTCATACGGTGCCCAGCAGTTTCTTCAGGTTGTTCAATGCGTGAAAGAAGTTGGCTTTCACGGCGCCCACGGAGCTACCGAGGATACTCGCAATCTGGTCGTGCGAGAGCTCGTGGTACATGCGGAGAATCAACGTCGCGCGCTGCTTTCTGGGCAGCCGCGCGATTGCGGCGCGCACCTGCTCGGTGCGCTCTTCGCGCAGCACGAGATCGGACGGACTCTCCGCGCGGCTGACGAGACGCTGCTCTGCAATCGATCTGGTGACCAGCCGTCGCGCGGTGACCTTGTTCAAGCAGACGTTCACGCCGATCCGATACAGCCACGTGCCGAGCGAGGCGTCCCCCTTGAAGCGATGCAGCCCTCGATACGCCCGGATGAACACATCCTGCGCGAGATCGCTGGCGTCCTCATGATTGCCGACGAAACGGAAACAGAGCTGATAGACCTGTCGGCGGTGGACGCTCGACGATGGTGTCGAACGGCTCTCGGCGACCGGAGAGACACGCCTCGACGAGCTCGGCGTCAGTCGGATTGGTCAGCACGACCTTGCCGGGGCTGCCGGCGATCCGCGGCCATATCTGGGTCAGCATGCCTCACTGTTAGACCGGAGCGCCGGGGCGAAGGTTAAACGGAAGGGGTGGTTGACTTTCGCTTTTTGTTTGCGTATAGTGCGCGCATGCTGCCACTGACGAAACGCCAGCGGGAGATCCTCGACTACCTGAACGATTTCATTCAGCAGCATGGCTATGCGCCGAGCCTGGAGGAAATCGGCCGTCGCTTCGGGCTGTCATCGCTTGCGACCGTCCACAAGCACCTGACGAACCTGCAGGAGAAGGGCTTCATCAAGCGCGCCTGGAACCGGAGCCGATCGGTCGAGCTCGTGCCCTCGCGCCTTGGGGGCCGCGCCGTCGAGCTGCCGCTGCTCGGCTATGTCGCGGCGGGTGTGCCGATCGAAGCGGTCGTCGGCAGCGAAACGATCGCGGTGCCGGAAGATCTCGTCGGCAAACGCGACACGTATGTGCTGCGCGTCAAAGGGGACTCGATGATCGACGAGCAGATCCGGGATGGCGACTACGTCATTGTCGAAGATCGCCGGGCGGCCGACAACGGCGAAATGGTCATTGCGCTGCTCAATGGCGCCGATGTCACGTTGAAGAAGTTGTATCGCGAGCAGGGTCAGATCCGCCTGCAGCCGGCGAATCCGGCCATGCAGCCTCTCATCGTGCAGCCGGACCAAGTCCAGATCCAGGGGGTCGTGATCGGAGTCATGCGACGGTATTGATGGCACATACTGAGGGCATGAGCGAACGCAAGCAAATCAACTTCACCATCGTCCCGGAGGAAACGGGCGACTCGCCGCGGACGTACGCGAATTTCTGCGCGATCTCGCACACGCCGTTCGATTTCACGCTGTCGTTCTGCGAAGTGCAGCCGCTCTCGCAAAAAGATATCGAGGCCGCCGAGCAGGAGCACACCATCAAGGCCCCGGTCCGCGTGCGCATCGTATTGCCGCTGCAGGTCGTGCCGAATCTGATTGCGGCGCTGCAGGAACACGTGCGCGTGTTCACCGAATCCACCGGCACGCCACCCGGATGGGACAAGGGGCCGGTTCACTGAAGACGGAACAAGCGCCTGCGGCCCGCGCGAGGCGACGGAGTGAAGCGGCGCGAAGCGCCGCCGCCGAGCGCGCGCGAGCCGGGGGTGGGGCCCCGGCGAGCATTGAAAAAAGCTGACGGCGATTCCGACAGCTGGCGCCTGTCCGCACGTCGATCTCGGCTCGTTCTTCATTGCGGTTGAACGTGCGCGCAAGCCGGAGTTGATCGGCCGGGCCGTCGTCATTGGCGGGCGCCCTGAGAGCGGCGGTGTCGTGGCGGCCGCGTCCCGCGAAGCCCGGCGTACGGGTGTCCGCCCCGGCATGCTGCTCGCTCAGGCATCGGTGCGGTGTCCCGACGCGGTGTTTCTCGGCGGCGCGGTGGACGCGTACCTGGCGGCGTCGGCGCGCGTCGACGAAGTGCTCAGGCGCGAGAGCGCCGACATCGAGTGGGTGTCGATCGACGAAGCTTACATCGGCATCCCGCAGGCCATTCGACCAGGCTCAGGGCACGCCTCAGGGCAGGCCACGCCCCCGAATGCGGCCGGCGAGATCGCGGCGATCGAGCGCATTCAGACCGCGCTGCATGGAATGGGACTCGACGCGGCGTGCGGGCTCGCCCGATCGAAAGTGGTGGCGAGAGTCGCGTCACAGCTCGCGCGGCCGCGCGGGGTCGTCCACGTCCTCGAGGGCTACGAGGCGCGGTTTCTCGCGCCGCTCAAGATCGAGCTGCTGCCCGCAGTCGATCCCGCGCTCGGCCGGAAGCTTCGCGCCGCTGGCATTCGTCGTCTCGGGCAGCTCGCGAAATTGTCCGATGCCGAGCTGTCGCTCCTGGCCGGGCGCTCCGGCGCCGTCCTCGCGCGCCATGCCGCGGGCATCGACGTCACGCGCGTTCGGCGCACCCGACTCCCCCACGCACCGCTCGATGATTACGAGCTGCCCGCGCCCACAGCGGATCCCGACGAGTTGCGCGCGCTCGTACGCGCGCGCGCGGAACATCTCGGGTGCCAGCTTCGCGCGCACGGCGCATTTGCGCGATCGATCACGCTGCGCATCCGTCACGCTGACGGCCGCGTCGACTCCCGCACCACCACGCTCGAACAGCCCTCGGCGCTGGACGAGGCGCTGAGCGCCGTCGCGTGCGACCTGCTGGCAAGGATGTGCCGTCCCGAACGCCTCGTCCGCGCCGTCAACGTCACGTGTCCGGGACTGCTGTCCGCAGCCGGCGACCCTCCCTTGTTTCCTGTCTAATCAATCGAAGTCTCGAAGGAAGAACGAAGGGGTCGAAGGAACTCAAATAATTTTGGAAAGATCGTTCGAAGTGTCGTCATTCTTCGATTGAAAGTTTTGAATGATCCTTCGACGCTTCGGTCTTCCTTCGATTCTTCGATTGCAAGGATCCCCTACAATACCCATCATGAAATCGCCGGCCGAGACGCGCGCGATCATCAAGAAACTCGGCAAGCAGCACCCGAATGCGGACACGGAGCTCCACTACTCGAACGCGTACGAGTTGCTCGTGGCCACGATTCTCTCGGCGCAGTGCACCGACGAGCGCGTGAACCAGGTGACGCCGGCGCTATTCAAGCGCTATCCCGACCCGCGCGCCCTCGCGAACGCGACGACCGATGAACTCGAACCGCAGATCCAGTCGACCGGGTTCTTCCGAATGAAGTCCAAGGCGCTCGTCGGCATGGCCAATGCCGTGCTCGAGCGACACAAGGGAGAGATCCCTCCGCGGATGGACGATCTCACCGAGCTTCCGGGCGTTGGCCGCAAGACGGCGAACGTGGTCCTCGGTCACGCGCTCGGCGTGCCCGGGCTCCCCGTGGATCGTCACGTGCTCCGGGTGTCGAACCGCATCGGCATTGCGGAATCCGGTGATCCGAAGGTCGTCGAACAGCAGCTCTGTTCCGCGATCCCCGCGAAGCAGTGGACGCTGACATCCGACACGCTCATTCTGCACGGCCGGCGGATTTGCAAGCCGAAGCCGCTCTGCGATCAATGCGCGGTGCGTGACGACTGCGATTACTACCGCAGCTTGCTCGGCGTGGTTGCCCGTTCGCGCAAGGCCGTGGGACGATCTACCTCCCGCGTGAAGCCGGTAGCCCGAGGCCTGAAGCCCCTGAAGCCCCTGAAGCCAAGGAGAGCGCGGTGACCCGGGAGGCCTTCACCGCACTCGTCGAGGAGGCGCTTCGCGAGATTCCGCGGCGGTTTCGCAAGGCGATGCGCAACGTGGCGGTCGTCGTCGAAGAGGAACCCTCCCGGGACATCCTCGACGAGATGGAGATCGACGAGGGGGACACCTTGTTCGGTCTCTACCAGGGCACGCCGCTCACACAGCGCGCGTGGGGATACGGCAACAGTCTGCCGGATCGCATCTCCATCTACCAGAAGCCCATCGAAGAGGCGTGCGGCGACGAAGAGGAGATCCGCGACTGCATCGCGGAAACCGTCATCCACGAGTTCGGCCATTACTTCGGGATGAGCGAGGAAGAGATCGAAGAGATCGAGGAGAAGTTCTGGCGCGGCGAGTCGATCGAACAGGCGTAACCCGCCTTGCCGGCGATGTCGTTCCGCGAGGCAATTGAGCGCGAAATGGCGAAGCAACGCCGAATGCAGTTGGCAACGGACGAGGGGCGATGGCGGGCGAGGAAGCGCTTCGGGCAGCACTTTCTCGAACCGGCATGGGCCGACAAGGTCGTGGACGCGATTGCACCACTCCCCGACGATCGCTTTCTCGAGATCGGCCCGGGTCCGGGCATTCTCACGACGAGACTGGCGTCGCGCGTGCGCGAGCTGACGGCGATTGAAATCGACCGTGATCTCGCCGCTCGCCTGACCCCCTCCCTGCCGCCCAACGCCCGAATGCTCGTCGCTGACGTGCTCTCCGTCGACCTCGCGCCGATGACCAGTGATGGTCCATTACGCGTCGCAGGCAACCTCCCTTACTACGTCTCGTCACCGATCATCTTCAAGTTGATCGAGAGCGCACGGCGTACGCGGGCGATTCCGGACGCTACCGTCATGCTGCAGCTGGAGGTTGCGGAACGGCTGATCGCGACGGTCGGGACGGCCGATTATGGCGTGCTCGCGATCCTGACCCAGCTGCACGCCGATGTCACACGCGTGCTGACCCTTCCGCCGGGCGCCTTCCGCCCGATGCCGAAGGTCCGCTCCGCGGTCGTGCGCCTCGCATTCCGGCCGCCGGCGGTCGACATCGGCGATCAGACGACGTTCGAGCGGCTGGTACGCACGATCTTCACGCAGCGGCGGAAGACGATCCTGAACGCGCTCCGCCCTTTCGCGGAGCCGCTTGGCCGCGACCCGGCTTCTGCCCTCGCACGTGCCGGGATAGACTCCCGACGGCGACCCGAGACGCTGGATCTGCGCGAGTTGGCAGCGCTGGCGCAAAGACTTCACGAAGCCTGAGCGCCGAAGCCTGAGGCCCGACGCCCGAAGCCCGAAGCCCGAAGCCCGAAGCCCGAAGCCCGAAGCCCGAAGCCCGAAGCCTTCTTCCCACCTGTGCTATAGTTTCTGCGGTTTTAGCCCCGATCCATCGTCCCAGCGCTGGTCGGGTGGACACGCTCGCCTAGCGGCGCCCGCCGCAGCGTGTTCGTCGATGCTCAGTTCCTCTTGATTGGGACTTCGTTCATTTGCCTAACGGTCCGGAATCGACAGGTGTTCCCGAGACGCCGCCGCTCGAGCTGATCCCGCTCGGCGGCCTTGGTGAGTTCGGCATGAACATGATGGTGGTCGCCTGCGGGGACACCGCCATCCTGGTCGACGCGGGTGTCATGTTTCCCGAGCCGGATCTCCTCGGGGTGGACCTGATCATCCCCGACTT
>Ga0209686_1001310_pt1 | contig 12307 bp, 10 predicted proteins | sample GraSoiAngelo_126_FD_185883 | JGI IMG/M metagenome (GOLD analysis project Ga0209686, IMG submission 185883) | Grasslands soil microbial communities from the Angelo Coastal Reserve, California, USA - 14_0927_09_20cm (SPAdes) (version 2) | ecosystem: Environmental > Terrestrial > Soil > Grasslands ...
GACCGGGATGGGCTCTTTCTGGGCAAGCAGCGCCCCCGTCGACATGGCCGCCGCGAGGACGATCGCGATGAGGAAGACGACGACCAGGTTTTCCGCGAACCTCCGCAGCTTTCGCTCCCCGAGCCAGTACGGGACGACGAACGTGCTGACCGGCATGAGGAGGATGACCAGGCAAGCGAGCGGGCTCAGCGTGAGGATGTACAGCTCGGCGACGATGACGCCGAGGAGGACCAGGTACGTGATCCGGAACCACACCGTGGCTCGGAACTTCTGGAACCACGTCCGGAGGGAGACGAGAACTTCCTCGCGGGTCACGGGACGCGGCGATGCGGGCGCCTGATAAATAGGTATGCCGCTACCCTGGAAGGAGCGTTCTCGCGGCTCACTTCCACGGCCGAACCTTCTTATAGACTGGTCAAAATAGTGCGGGCCTTCCGCGGGAGGGCGTCGCGTGACGAAGCTCGTCGTGGCCATTGGTGGCAATGCGCTTCTGCCGCCCGGTGGCGGTGACGCGGCGGCCCAGCGCCGTCGAATCGAGGAGACGAGCGCGCGCCTCGCCGACCTCCTGAAAGAAGGCCACGACGTCGTCCTGACGCACGGGAACGGTCCCCAGGTCGGCAACATCCTGCTGCAGAACGAAGAGTCGCGCCACATCGTCCCCGCGATGCCGCTCGACGTGTGCGGGGCGGAGAGCCAGGCCCAGATCGGCTACCTGCTCTCTCAGGCTTTGCGGAACGAATTCGCCGCCCGCAACATCCAACGCGGTGTCGCCTGCGTGATCACCCAGGTCCTCGTGAGCGCGGATGATCCCGCGTTCGCGAACCCGACGAAGCCAATCGGGCCGTACTACGCCCGAGAGGATGAGATCGTCGTGAAGAAGGCAAAGGGCTGGAAGATGGTGTACGACCAGCGAGGGGGTTGGCGCCGAGTGGTCCCGTCCCCCCGGCCCGTCGAGGTCGTCGAAGCGGAGGAGATCCGACAGCTCGTTGCGGACGGCGACGGCCGGCTCGTCATCGCCGCGGGTGGAGGCGGCATCCCGGTCGTCCGTCGAGACGGGAAGCTCGTCGGCGTCGAAGCCGTGATCGACAAGGATCTGGCAGCCGCGGCCCTGGCCCGCGCGATCGGGTGGACGCACCTCGTGATCGCGACAGACGTGCCCCAGGTCGCGCTGGATTTCGGGAAGCCCTCCCAGCGGTTCCTGGACCAGCTCACGGTCGCGGAGGCGAAGAAGCACCTGGCTGCGGGACAGTTCCCCCCCGGGGGCATGGGACCGAAGATCGAGGCCGGGGTCGACTTCCTCGAGCGCGGCGGGGAACACGTCGTGATCACGGATCTCGCTCACCTCGTCGCGGCCGTCGGCGGAAAGGCGGGGACGCGCCTCGTCCGTAAGTGAGCCGAAGGGTTTTCTCCGCAGATCGCGTTCGCGGCGCGTCGATGGCGAAGGTCCCGAAGCGATGGTTTGAGGATTTCTTTGGAGCGGATTACCTCGTCCGCTATGTCCACCCGGAGACGGACGCCCAGGTCGAGGCGATCGACAAGATCCTCCATCTGCGGAAAGGGAGCCGGATTCTGGACGTCGCGTGCGGGTCCGGCCGCCACACGATCGGGCTGGCGAAGCGCGGGTACCGCATGACGGGTTTCGATCTCTCCCGGGCGCTTCTCGCAGAGGCCCGCAAGTCCGCGCGTCTCGCTCAGGTGAAACCGACGTTCGTCGAGGGCGACATGCGACGCCTCCGGTTCACGAACGCATTCGACGCCGCGATCAGCATGTTCACGTCGTTCGGCTACTTCGACGCGCCCGAAGAGGACCGCGAGGTCCTCCGGGGAATCGCTCGGGCGCTCCATCCTCGCGGAAAATTCCTGATGGAGATGTTCAATCGGGACAGCCTGGTCGCGAGCCTGCCGAACCAGTCCTGGCAAGCTCGGGACGACGGAACGGTCGTCCTCGAGGACGCCTCGTTCGACCTGTTGCGGGGGCGGTTCGAGACCCGGCAGGTGATCCTGGACCGCAAGGGAACGCGGGAATTTACCGCGTCCGTGCGGGCCTACACCTTGGCAGAACTGAAGGAGATGCTCGATTCCGTGGGACTGTCCCTCCATCGGGTGCTTGGAGGTCTCGACTTGTCGCCATACACCGCGAGGTCCCGGCGGATGGTGCTGTACGCGGTGAAGGGTCTGGAGCCCGAGGGCATCCGGACCGTGTGGTAACACCGTCTCGGACTTGGGTTGAAAAGTTTTTAGAGGTCAGACCCACTCGGTTCGTCATCGAATGACGATCGAAGAGCAGATCAAGGCGGCCGAGGACGAGATCCAGAAGACGCCGTACAACAAGGCGACACAGCATCACATCGGCCGGTTGAAGGCAAAGCTGGCTCGGCTCAAGGATGAGCAGGAGACGCGGCGCCTCAAAGGGGGCGGCGGTGGACCTAGCTATGCCGTCAAGAAGAGCGGGAATGCGACCGCCGGCCTCGTCGGATTCCCGTCCGTCGGCAAGTCGACGTTGCTCAATCAGATCACGGACGCGGACAGCGCGGTGGCCGCGTACGACTTCACCACGCTGGACGTGATTCCCGGTCTCCTCGAGCATCGGGGCGCGAAGATTCAGATTCTCGACATGCCCGGGCTGATTCGCGGTGCCTCGAAGGGCCGCGGTCGCGGGAAGGAAGTCCTCTCCGTGGCCCGAGGGTGCGATCTGATTCTGCTGATGATCGACGTGTTCGAGACCCATGTCGATGTCCTCGAGGAAGAGCTGCGGTTGGCGGGGATCCGGCTGAACGAACGTCCTGCCGACGTCACCCTGACGAAAGCGAACCGCGGTGGCCTTCGGGTCAACGCGACGGTCAAGCTGACGAAGCTAGACGAGGAACTGATCGCAGACATCTGCCGGGAGTGGGGGTACCTGAACGGCACGATCGTCGTCCGACAGGACATCTCGGAGGATCAGTTGATTGACGTGCTCGCCGGGAACCGCGTCTACGTGCAAGCGTTGGTCGTCGTGAACAAGATCGATCTCGTTTCGTCCGAGTACGTGAAGGCGCTCCAATCGAAGTTGCCGGGTTGGAAGCTCGTCCCGATTTCCGCCGAGAGGGGCGTCGGACTGACGCGCCTCAAGGACGAGATTTACGAGGCGCTTCGGTTCATGCGCGTCTTCCTCAAGCCGCAAGGGAAGGAGGCGGATCTCGCGGACCCCCTCATCGTGAAGGCCGGCTCCGACGTCGGAATGGTGTGCGATGCGATCCACCGCGATTGGCGCAAGCGCTTCCGATATGCGAACGTCTGGGGACCGTCCGCCCAGTTTCCCGGGCAGAAAGTCGGGTTCGACCACGGCTTGCAGGATTCGGACATCCTGACGATTGTCCTTAGGAAGGGATGAGGCGGGTTCACACTCGGATTCCGCGATGTTCGATAACGGCCCCCACGAGAGCGAGCCCCATGCCGAACAGCCCCACGGAACCCTGAACGTCACAAAGGGCGACATGGAACCATCCGCTCCGGTTGAACCAGAGGACCGTGGCGCAAGCAACCCCTCCGAGTGGCGCGAACCAAAGGGTCGCCGCGGCGACCAGACGGGCCTCCGGCCGCTTACGATAGATGAGTACTCCGAAGACGAGGACGAGGCCGAAGGAGAGTACGCCGAGGACCGAAAAGGGGAAGAAAGTCGAGATCGTCCCCGCGAGGCCCAGTATCCCTCCAGTGCCTATGAGCGTCCCAGCGAGCTGATCGGCGTCCACAAGGGAGACCTCACGACTCGAGCCGGTGCATCCGCCGCAAGTCGCCTTCGAACGGCTTGAGGTCCCGCGGGATCGGAACGCCCGCGAGCTCGACGTTGAGGGGGAGGCCTTCGTCCCGTTTTCGCTTCCAGACATCTGCGTTGAAGGCGACCAGTTTGTCCGTGAAGTCCGCCCGCGTTCCGGGGATTCCGTCTCGCGGCTTCGGGAGGGCCTCCGCATGCACGCTGCCGCCGTACACGGACCGCCAGATCTTGTCCGTCGAAAAGGGCGCGATCGGCGCGAGGAGTCGTAACAGATCCCGGAGGCAGGCATGGAGAGTCCATCGCGCGCCGGTGTCGCCCTCGTACGCCCGGGCTTTCACCATCTCGACATAATGCGGTGCGAACAGATTCCATAGGAACTCCCGGCATCTGTTCGAGGGCAGGAACAGGTTCAGGTCCTCGTAGGCTCCGCGCGAGACGTCGATCAGTCGGTTCAGTTCGGCGAGGATCCATTCGTCCGTGGGAAGAACCTTCCCTTCCTTCGGCTCCTCGAAGGACGAGATGAAACGGGCGACGTTCCAGAGCTTCGTGACGAACTTCGCGGCCCCGCCAACCTTCGCCTCGCTGATCCGGAAGTCGTCCCCCGGGTTCGTCTCACTCGCGACGAAGATGCGCATTGCGTCGGCGCCATGCTTCTTGATCAGAGGCCATGGATCGATGACGTTCCCCAGGGTACGATGCATCGCGCGGCCGCGGCCGTCGAGACCGAGGCCGTGGATGAACACCCGGTGGAACGGTTTCGATTGCCGGACGAGCCAAGATTTGAGCGTCGAATAATACAGCCAAGTGCGAACGATCTCGCGGCCTTGGCACCGTAAGGACACTGGAAAGTTCGCCTTGAAGAATGCCGAATCGGACCGATATCGCGTGAGGTAGAGGTTCGACACACTCGAGTCCATCCAAGTGTCGAAGACGCGGTCCTCGCCCACGAACTCGCTGGATCCACATTTCGGGCACTTCGAGAACGGTGCAGGGTCCTTCCACGGTCGGTAGTATTTCCCTGGAGGTGGCGCGAGCGTCTCGCCGCACTTCTTGCAGTACCAAAGTGGGATCTCCGTGTGATAGAACCGACGCCTGGAGATCGGCCAGTCGATCGTCAGGCTTTCCGTCCAGTCGAGGAGCAGCTGCCGATGCCGCAGCGGACGGAATTCCATCTCGTGCGCGAGGCGCTTCAGATCCTCTCGGAATTCGAGCTGCTTCAGATACCACGCGTCCGAGGAGATGAACTCGATCGGGTTCAGGGACCGCGAGCAGATCGGCGTCTGGTGCTGAATCGGCTCGACCTTGTCGAGAGCACCGCGGACCCGGAGCTCGTCGATCGCCTTCTCACGAGCGGCGTCGACTTTCAGGCCTTTCAGGAAGCCGGTCGCCTCTGTCATCCGGCCTGTCTCGTCGATGGCCTTGAGAGGATCGAGACGCAGCTCGCGAAACATGGCGAGGTCGACCATGTCCCCGTACGAGCAGACCATCGCGGCCCCGCTCCCGAATTCGGGCTTCGCGCTCGGATGCGGGACGATGGGCACCTCGTGACCGTAGAGGGGCACGCGTGCCTGCTTGCCCTGCAGCGGGCGGTATCGCTCATCGCCGGGATGGACCATCACGGCACGACAGGCCGCGAGGAGTTCGGGTCGGGTTGTCGCGATCTTGATCTCGCCACCCGAGGAAAGGGGGAACTTCATCCAAACGAGGCTCGACGCCCGGTCCTCGTACTCGATGTCCGCCTCGGCGAGGGGCGTTTCGCATACGGGACACCAGAAGGTCGGGCGTTCTCCGCGGTAGAAGAGGCCCTTGGGCCACAGCTCTAGGAAGATCGCTTGGCTGAATGCGCGGTATTCGTCGGAGTCCGTGTAGTATACGTGGGCGAAGTCCGCGGACATCCCGACCCGGACCGCAAGTTCGAGGAGCCCGTTCCCAATCGCTTCGATTTCCTTCCGGCATTCCGCGATGAACGCCTCCCGGTCCCACCGGTGGAGCGGCTTCCCCGTCTTCCTCTCGACCGTCCGCTCGATGTTGATTCCGTTCCGGTCGAGCCCGAACGGAAACAGAACTGCACGGCCGAGCATGCGCTGCGCCCGCGCGAGCATGTCGATCATCGAATACGCCATGACCGCCCCGACGTGCCACGAGCCGCTCGGATAGGGCGGAGGGGTGTCGATGACGTAGATGGACTGCCCGCGGGCAGGAGCGAATCGGTAGAGATCCGGCTCCGCCTTCCACATCGCGAGGATCCCTTCCTCGAACGAAGGCTCCCAGGCCTTCTCCTCCAGCGTCGGGTCTCCCATGGATCGGCCGTCGAGAGCCGAGGGGTCCATAAAAGACTTGTTCCGTGCATTCGTGTTGTTTCAGGGAGCTCCCATGGCAACGCCGAAGAAGCCCCGCGAGATACCTCTACTTAGAGGTACGAAGATCGGATGACGATCGACGTTCGGCTGCGGCTCGTGGAGGACAAAGATCTCCCGATTTTCTTCGAGCAACAACGGGACCCGGACGCCGTCCGCATGGCGGCGTTTACGCACAAAGACCCCGCGGATCGAAGGGCGTTCAATGCACATTGGGCCAAGATCCGGGGCGATCCGCGGATCACGATTCGGACTGTTCTGGCCGGAGGCCGCGTGGTCGGCAACGTCGCAGCGTTCGTCGACGACGTGTTCGGAAAACAGGAGGTGACGTACTGGATTGGAAAGGAATTTTGGGGCCAAGGCATCGCCACAAGGGCGCTCTCCCGATTTCTGACCGAGGTCACGAAGAGGCCGATCTATGGCCGCGCCGCCAAGGACAACGTCGCCTCCATCCGGGTGATGGAAAAGTGCGGCTTCCGGGTTACGGGCGAGGACAGAGGGTTCGCGAATGCACGCGGCAAGGAAATTGAGGAAGTCATTATGGAACTGAAGGGACCCACGGGAAGGCATCCTGAGCAGGACGCGGGCTGACCGATGCACGGCGTCTGCGGGCTCTCTCACTCGATGTAGCGCAGCGCCTCCGCGGGGGGAATGCGCGAGGCACGGATGGCCGGTTGCGCGGTGCTCGCGATCGCGGCAATGGACGCCACGCCGACGATGAGGAGGAGACGATCCCAGGGGATACTGAACACGATGATGTCCGCGAAGTACACGAGGTAGACCTTGTACGCGAAGACGATCCCCAAGGCGACCCCGATCCCGACACCGAGGACCGCGATCAGCGCGATCTCGAGCAGGAACACGGAGAGAACCATCCGACGGGTGAAGCCGATGGCTCGAAGCGCACCAATCTGCGTGCGACGCTCGACGACCGCTCGGAGCGTGATCACGGCGAGTCCCGCGATCCCGACGAGGAGGCCGATGCCGAGGTACGCCTCCATCAAGGTGAGGACCTGCTGGGACGCGTCGAAGGCTCGACCGATCTCTTCGCGGATGTCGATCGTCTGCAATCCGTAGGGGAAGAAGACGCGTTCGAGATCGGCCCGGAAAGCGCCGACGTCGGCGGTCGGGTCCATTTGGAAGAAATATGCCGTGTACCGCTCCTGGGCCGGGAAGACGGCCCGCACGACATCCTGGTCCACAAAGACGCCGGACGTGAACTGGAGCGCCTGCTCCAGGACGCCGACGATCGTCAGGTCGACGGTGTGTCCCGCGCCATCGAGCGCCCGAATCCGATCCCCCGGGACTACCCGAAGGCGGCTCTCGTCCGGCACGAACTGGTTCGGCCCTGCGGCGCTGCGGTCCACGATGGCGAGGCTGTGGTTGTACCGGAGGGAGAGCCAGACCGACTCCCGGGACGTCAAGTCCTCCCGCAGGCCCGTCGACTCATTCACATACGAAGGCAGGAAGCTCGTGAAGCCATACCCGTTGCTCCGGAGCAGGAAATTGTCGACGCCCCAGAGCGTGTAGTCGTACGACCGGTTCCCTCCAACCGATTGGACCTTCGCGGGCAACACACTAGCGCTCGACACCCCGCTCCACCCGCCTAGGAACAATCGGTCGCTGAAGTTTTGCTGCAACATCTGGCGGAAGTTCGGGATCTCGCCGTATGAGGTCGTGTACGCGATCACGTCGTATCCGCCGGACTGCTGCCGCACGAACGTGTCGAGGCTCGAGGCCTGGAGGCCCTGGACCATCGAGATGAGGGTGACCATGAAAAGGATGAGGGCGAACATCGCGACGGTCATCCCGGTTCGAAAGCGCTTCTCGGTCGGGTAGGAGACCGCGGTCGTCAGGACCGGCCGGCCCGCCCCGCGGCTGGCGCGTCGCAAGAGGGCGCGCAGTACCTCACTCACGTTGAACACCGCGATCAGGATGCCCGAACCGACGAGGATGATCCCCGTCATCACGAATGCGACGGACACGTTGTCCGTCCGCTGGTTGAGGAGGCCGACGGGAGTGAGGATCCAGGCGAGGTTGAAGAGGGACGCCAGGGTCAGCGCGATGCGCGCCCATCCCCGGGAGGCCGCTGCGACTCCGAGACCGATCGCGAGCACCGGTGGCCCCGGGATTTTCCCGATTCCCGTATCCGTGAGGAAGCCCCAGGCCGTGAGTGCGAGGCCGGCAAGGCTCGTGAGGATCCCGGCGATGAGGACGTCGCGTGATTGCTCCGGCGTCCCAGGCTCCGGTAGGTCCCGGATCGCACGGACGATGTTCAGGCGGCTTACGCGCCAGGACGCGAGGAGGATTGTGACCCAGGTGAGCGCGGTCCCCGCGACGAAGGCCGTGATGACGGACGTGGGATCGAAGTGGAACGTGACGACGACGTCACCGTGCGGCACCAGTCGGTCGAAGAAGTAGATCATCACGTATCCGAGGCCCAATCCGGCGAGGGCACCGAGCGCCGCTGCGACGATCGCGTAGAACGTCCCCTCGAGCGCGAAGGCGGTGAGCAAGTCTCGGCGGAGGAAGCCGACCGCGCGGGCGATCACCAGTTCCGGCTTGCGCTCCTCGGCCAACATGACGAAGATGTTCACGATCAGGAGAATGCCCGCGAGGATTCCGAAGGCGCCCATGACCAAGAAGAGCTCCGTCGCGGCGCGACCGATTTGGACCGCCTGTGCGATTCCGCTCGCCTTCGCATCTTGGACGCGGAGGGCCAGATGGTGGCTCGCGATACTGAGACGGAGATCCTGTGTGACCTGGTCCGAGACCGCGACACCCTCCACGACCCCGCCGACATTCGAGACCCGGATCAGGTTGATGGAGCCATTCTCGTTGAACGCGGATTGCGCGCTCCGGAGATCCATGAAGAGGATGGCCCGTCGTTCATACGAGGCGGTACCCTCATCGCGGACGATGTCTGCCACCGTGGTGTGGACGAGCGTCTGGTTCGTTGTCCCGTAGAACAGGGTGAGGTTCTGACCTGGGGTCGCGTTCAGGTCGGCCGCGGCACGAGCGTTCGCGAACACGTCGTCCGGTCGGAGCGCGCCCGTGTCGAGCGACCGTCCGTCGCGCGTCGTAAGCGGACCGAAGGCCCTTTCATACGAGGCGTTCAGCCCCATGATCGTGATCTGCTGGTTTCCCTTGTTGCCCGCGACGTTTCGGACCGGCATCACCTTCAGCAAGGTGGGAGCGATTCCGTCCACCGGGCTTTTTGCGGTAATCAGGTCCGCGCGAATCTGGGTGAGGTTCGTCTCCGCGAACGAGAAGAGTTGGCCGCCGAACTCGTTCGAGACAATTTCGTCGATGGCACCGAGCCGGACATAGACGTCTTCGAGGAAGATGTAACTCAATGTATCGCCGACGACGAGGCTGGAGGAAATGACCGCCGTGCCGACGAGGAGCCCGAGGATCACGATGACGACCCGCGTCGTCCGGCGTCGGATGTTCCGCGCCGCGAGTCGTGCGAGGAGAGGCCGAGTGGCGAGCAGGAGGCCGGCTAGGACGATGCCGACGACGACCGCGAACAGGGCTATCTCCGGCACGGTCATGCGGCTCAGGCGCTCCGCGTCTCTTCGACGATCTGTCCGTTCCGCATCCGGAGGATCCGATGGGCCCGCGAGCTCACGATCGCATCGTGGGTGACGAGGACGAGGGTCTGCCGTTGCTCGCGGTTCAAGTGGACCAGGAGATCCATGATCTGCGCCGATGTCTCCGAGTCGAGGTTGCCGGTCGGTTCATCCGCCCACACGATTGCGGGGTCGTTCACGAGGGCGCGGGCGATCGCGACCCGCTGCTGTTGTCCTGCGCTGAGTTGTGCGGGTTTGTGTCCGGCCCATCCGTTGAGCTCGACCTGCTCCATGAGGACGAGGGCCTTTCGGCGGGCGTCCTTCGCGGGGACCTTCGCCACGAGAAGGGGCAGCTCGACGTTCTCGGCGGCCGTGAGGACGGGCAGGAGGTTGTATGATTGGAACACGAACCCCATCCGGCGAGAGCGGTACCGGCTTTTCGCATCGTCGTCCATGCCGGACAGAGAGACGCCCTCGATCTGAACGTCCCCGGACGTGAGGTCGTCGAGGCCCGAGAAACAGTTCAGGAGGGTCGTCTTGCCGCAGCCGGACGGACCCATGATCGCGACCATTTCGCCGCGCGGGATTTCGAGGTTCACGCCGCGAAGTGCGTGGACCGTCACAGGGCCGGAGTTGTAGGTCTTGTGGGCATCAATCCCGCGGATGATCGGCTCCTCGGCCATGGGCGCCGTTTCATTGAGGCGCCGCGTATATAGGGTTTCGGCCCCTGTTCGTCCCTAGTCCCGACGCGCCACGAAGACGTGCACTTTCCATGTGTCGTGCACGCCGTCGGATCGCATGAATGGCTGGAGCCGGTCGCCCAGTTCCTGATCAAACGCCGCCCGACGCTCGGGATTCATTTCTTTCAGCTCTCGTTCGTACCAACCGTACGACGCGGCGAATCGGACGAGTTCCTCAAGGCTGGCGAACCGGACCGGGAATTCCTTCTTCACCACCTCGCGATGGTCGAAGTCCGCTACGTCGAGCGCCTTGAAGACGGCATCCGGGTCGCCGAGGGCCTTCGCCTCCGGATCGGTTCGAACGAGGCGCACGGCCTCCCGCACCTGGGCGAGATCCTTCGACGGCGTCATCGTTCCGTGGATTCCGAGCAGTTCGCGGACGGCCGCGAAGGTCGGATTCGGCTCGGTCGGCCACTCGCTGAACACGAACCGGCCTCCGGGCTTCAGGACCCGGTGGACTTCTTGGAACACCCGGTCGTATCCCAGGGCGGGGACCCCGAGGTTGCTCGTCGCGCCGTCGAAGAGCTTCCCGCGGTACACGATGTTCCGCGAATCGAGCATCTCGAATCGGATGTTGCGAATCCCCGCGTTCCCGGCGCGGTACGACGCGACCGAGATCGCGTTATCGGCGAGGTCGATCGCGACAACGCCCTGCGGCAAGACGAGCGGAGCGAGGAGGCAGGCGAGCAGGCCGGTTCCCGTCCCCACGTCGAGAAACAGCTCGTTCGGTTTAGGGGCCGCGAGCCGGACGACCTCCCGGGCGATCGGCTCGAACCGTGGCGCGACATTCTTGTCGTAGGCTTCCGCCATCCGGCTGTACTCATCGACCCAGACCAGGGTCGCTTCGTTCGCGTTCATCCAGCCGGCGACGAACCGGACTGTCGCCCATAAAGGCATCGCGGCCGGAAGGGTTTATGCCGGATGGTCAAGTTGGGATGCCTGCGATGGAACTCGTCCCTCGTTACAAGGAGGAACAAGTCTTCATCATCGAGGCGTTCATCGTCCACTCGGTCCGCGAGAGCGGCCGGGACGGCGTGATCCTCGGACTGAGCGGCGGCATCGATTCGGCCTTGGTGGCGAAGCTCTGTGCGGACGCAATTGGCCCGGGGCGAGTCCTGGCGCTCGCCCTGCCCGATGGGAAGGGAGGCCGGGATCTCAAAGACGCGCGAAAGTTCGCGAACGCAATTGGAATTGAGTTCCGGATCGTGAACATCGGCCCGATCGCATCGGCCATGGAGAAACGGGTCAAGGCGTCCGAGGCCGATACCGTCGCCCGGGGCAATCTGCGCGCGCGGGCGCGGATGACGGTCCTATACTACGGCGCGAACACGGAGAACCGCGTCGTGATGGGGACCGGCAACAAGAGTGAGATCCTCATTGGATACGATACCAAATTCGGCGACGCGGGGGCGGACTTCATGCCGATCGGAGATCTCTACAAGACCCAAGTTCGCGAGATGGCCGCGCACCTCGGCCTCCCGAACGAAATCGTGGACAAGACCCCGACCGCGGGGCTTTGGCCCGGACAGACGGACGAGGGAGAAATCGGCATCACATACGACGAACTGGATCGTGTTCTGCTCGGGATCGAGCTTCAGATGGAGCCGGAAGCGATCGCGGAGAAGGCAGCCGTACCACTTGATCGCGTCCGGTACGTCGAGACCCTCGTTGCGTCGAGCGTCCACAAGCGCAAGATGCCGCTAATCCCGAAGCTCGGCGTGCGCACGGTCGGCTTGGACTGGCGGGAATGAGGCCCGGCGCTCGTTTAGGGCCGCGAGGAAACCCTCTCGATTGGTCACGTCGAAGATGATCTCGGTCGCGGATAGCCCGAATGCCTGCCAGAACTTCCGCGGCCGGCGCAGTCGAACGGACACGAGACCCGTT
>Ga0209686_1001311_pt1 | contig 12304 bp, 9 predicted proteins | sample GraSoiAngelo_126_FD_185883 | JGI IMG/M metagenome (GOLD analysis project Ga0209686, IMG submission 185883) | Grasslands soil microbial communities from the Angelo Coastal Reserve, California, USA - 14_0927_09_20cm (SPAdes) (version 2) | ecosystem: Environmental > Terrestrial > Soil > Grasslands ...
ACATCCGAAGCGATGGCATCAGGCCAGTTGTCGGAACTAGCGCCCACTGCGTGATGGCCGGTCAAGAAGACGAGCGACGATGAAATCTCGCGATAAGTGAGCGGAATTTGGATGGCGGCTGCCGCGCTGAGAGCCGCGGTTATGCCTGGAACGACTTCGACCTCGATGCCAGCTTCGCGGAGTGCCTGCATCTCTTCCCCTCCGCGGCCAAAGATGAACGGGTCTCCGCCCTTCAGGCGAACCACTTGCAGACCTAGCAATGCGTATTGAACAAGCAGCGAATTGATTTCGCGCTGGCTTGTGCTCTTCCCTCCGCAACGTTTGCCCACGTTTTGAATTTGAGCCGTGGAGGGGACGAACGCGAGTATCTCCATGCTCACGAGGTCGTCATGGAGTACGACATCAGCGCGCTTAAGGACCTTCAGCGCCTTCAGAGTTAGCAGCTCCGGATCTCCGGGGCCAGCCCCTACTAAGTACACTTTGCCGTTCATGAAGGTTCTCCCTTACTAATCAATTCCGCCGCAACAGGTCGTTGGCTCGCGAGCTCATGAAGCTGGCGGTGGCGCTCTTCTGGATTGATGTCCCGTGCAAAAAGCTCCCGCCGTCTCTTTCCAAGTTGTTCCACCCAACCCTCGTATTCCGGACCGTATTGTGATTCGAGTTCCCGCCTGAGTTTCTGCGCCAGTGCTGGGCTCTCGCCCGCTGTCGAAATCGCAATCTGAAGCTGACCACGGCGGACCACCGCTGGATAATAGAAATCGCAGTGTTCGGGATCATCCACGACGTTGCAGAGCACGTTACGGCGCTGCGCCTCGCGGAAAACAGATCCGTTCACTTCGTTCGACGAAGTAGCAGCAATCACGAGAAACACGCCATCCAGATCGAGGAGACAGAACTCTCGCGATTCCCATCGCATCACTCCAGTCCGCGCCCACTCCTGCACGGCTACATTGGCCTGAGGCGCAACCACACGAACCGTGGCCCCGGCGAGCAGGAGGCTGCCAATCTTCCCTTCGGCTACCGTTCCTGCGCCCACCACCAGGCACGGCCGCCCCTCGAGTTTCAAAAACATTGGAAATAAATTCGTCACGTTTATTCCTTAACCCTCAACGGCATGGGGCACACGTCCCGGAGAAGCATCCCGGGCGACGGCGGCCAAAAATCTGCCAGCCAGGCACTCGCGCAATTCCTCGTCGCTGTGGCGGGCGAAGAATTTCCGCAGATTCTCTCCGGGCAATCTCTCCTGAAGATAGCGCTGCAAAAGACGCTCAATCGCGTCCGGAACTTCACTCGCCAAACACCGGTAGCCGATTGGACGAGCAATCGATTGATGCAAACCGACTGCACCGCCGACGCAGAAGTAGTAGGCATCCTGGAGCCGTCCAGCGACTTTAATTTTCTTGCCTTCAATCCCAATGTCTGCGATCCAGTGCTGCCCGCAGCTGTTCGGGCAGCCGGTGACGTGAAGCTTGAGGTGCTGCTCGAATCCGGGCAGGCGTTCTTCAAGCTCTTCCACCAGCCAGCGAGCAAAACTCTTCGTTTCGGTAATGGCCAACTTGCAGAATTCCGTCCCGCTGCAGGCGATTGCGCCACGCCAAAATGGCGAGGCCCCCACTCGCAAACCGACAGCTTCCAGTCCCTGCGCCAGCTGCTCCACATTGCGATTGGGGATATTCACGACGAGCAGATTCTGCATGTTCGTCGTGCGCAGTTCGCCGCCAGCAAACTCGTCGGCCAAATCGGCCGCCCTCCGCATCTGCTCAGCTGAAATTCTGCCTCGCAGCACCGCAGCGCCCACATACGAATACCCAGGCTGTTTTTGCGGATGAGCACCCACATGGTCGCGATAAACATCATCGGGCCGCTGCTCCGGAACCGCCGGATCAAGGCGGAAGCCGACCCTTCGCTCTAGCTCCTCCTGAAAACTGTCGGCGCTCCATCCATGTTTTAGAAAGAGAAACTTCATTCGCGCGCGCTCACGGTTCTCGCGCAGAATCTCACTATCGCGAAAAAGCTGGGCAATCCCCGCCAGCACGGGAACGACTTGTTCCCAGCGCACAAACGCATTCAGCCGGAGAGCTAAATGCGGGTCGGTCGATAAGCCGCCGCCAACGCGCAGTGAAAATCCAATTTCAGAACCCCGCCGGATCGCCGTGAGTCCGACGTCATTGATTTCGGGATAGGCACACCACACGCGGCATCCGGTGATGCAAACTTTGAATTTGCGCGGCAGGTTGTAAAAATCCGGATTGCCTTCGAAGAAACGGTTCGCCTCCAAAGCGAGAGGAGACGCATCACAGATCTCATGGGCATCTACGCCGGCCAGCGGGCAACCAGTGATGTTGCGCGTGTCGTCGCCACACGATCCCTTGGTGGTCAGCCCCGCGCTCCACAAGGCATCTAGCAATTCCGGCAGAGCTTGAATCGTGACCCAGTGGAGCTGAATATTCTGCCGCACCGTGATGTCGGCGGTTCCTCGCGCATATCGCTCAGTGACATCGGCAATGGTGTGCAATTGGTGCGAGCGGAGCAGTCCGTTCGGTATCCGAATCCGTACCATGAAATAAGGTAGCGCTTTGCCTTCCCCGCCCTGTCCACCGATGGCTCCAGCTCCGTCGCCCTGCGTGTACACACCCCACCAACGGAAGTACGTCCCCAGCCACTCGGGCGGAATCGCGCTGAAGCCTTCGCGCCCGAAGCGGCGAATCTCTTCGAGCCCTTCCCAGGGATTCTTCTCCCGCTTTAATCGCTCTACGCGCTGCGCTTTTGTTTCTGTGTTTGTGGGCATAAAAAAACCACCGCCAGCAACTGTGTGCTGGCGGTGGCTATGATTGCCGGGTTCTAAATAAAACTTAGCTCAGCAGCCTCCCTGCGCCAGACACACGCATACAACAACAAGAACAACATGCGCACATCTGGCAGGAAGAATTCATGCTCTTGCGATACTAGAGAACGCTACTGAGATGAGTCAACCTGCTTCTGGGATTCAGGTATGAAAAATTTTAATTCGGCTAATCGGACTTGCGGTTCACCAACCCGAATCTGGTGTTATGTCTATCCGAACAGATAGGGAGCTATCTTTGTAGATAGCTGGACTGGAAGTAGGATCGTCTGGCTGCAGTGACGCATAGCGATCAACCGCCGTATTTTCCAAGGCGTAGATTGCGCGAGGAATTTCTGCTCTGAAACGCCTTTTGGAACCAAAGTTGCGCTCAATTTAAGCAGACCGGGTCAGCATACCTTTGAGGTGTTGCGCAAGCCAACCTTCACCACAATAATGAGCCGGTCCCGCATCTCCACCAACTCAGCTTAAAGCGAGCTGCAATTGTCCACAAATTTTCGAAAAGGAGACTCTATGAAATCCACTCCCCACGTCTGCTGTATCCTGCCGCCACACATTTTGAACAAGCTCGCAGAGCACCCGGAGCATCGGCAAAGGGCTCTACGCGCCTTGGCAATTACCGAGCGGTTGCGCGGACGCCGCGAGGTATTCGCCCAATTCGCTGCCGGGTTGTCTGCCGGACAGAAACGCCGCACTGTATATGACGCGGAAAAATGGGACAGATCTTCCAGGCACGTTGGTGCGAGGCGAAGGTGATCCAGCCTCTGCTGACGTGGCCCTCAACGAAGCTTACGATTTTTCCGGGGCGACCTATGATTTTTATGAAACGGCCTACAATCGCAATTCAGTGGATGGCCACGGTCTGCGGCTCGATTCCACGGTGCATTACGACCAGCAGTTCGACAACGCTTTTTGGGATGGACGCCAGATGGTCTATGGCGATGGTGATCGCGTCTTATTTGATCGTTTCACAAAATGCATCGACGTGGTCGGGCACGAGCTCACGCACGGTGTGACACAGTACACGGCCGGTTTGAGCTATCAAGGCCAATCAGGCGCGCTCAATGAATCCATATCCGATGTTTTTGGCTCGCTGGTGAAGCAAATGGGTGCTGGTCAAACGGCCGATAAGGCCGACTGGCTGATCGGCGCGGGGTTGCTCATGCCAAGCGTGAGGGGCGTTGCGCTGCGCTCGATGAAGGATCCAGGAAACGCTTATGATGATCCGCAACTCGGCCGCGATCCGCAACCTGCCAACATGTCGAATTATGTGGACACCACGGACGACCACGGCGGTGTACACATCAATTCGGGCATTCCAAATCATGCCTTCTACTCGACCGCCATGAAACTCGGCGGATACGCATGGGAGAAGGCCGGGAGGATTTGGTATGTGACACTCACGACAAGGCTGCAGGCTGACTCTGACTTCCAGGCCGCCGCTGACCTCACTTTTGCGGTTGCTGGCGAGCTGTATGGCTCCGGCAGCGCCGAGCAGCAAGCTGTGCAGAGTGGTTGGGACGAAGTGGGAATTACCATCAATCCTACTTTTGCCAAAAAGCTGGCCCGACCGGCAAAGACCGCGGCTTAAGAACGCGAATTACTCGAACACACAGGACCTGACTAGCGCAGGTCCTTTCTTTTTGGAGCGCACTTTCGTTCAAACGCATAGAATATTCGTGCCTTTCGCTTTGGAGAAACAGGTATGCAGATTCACTTGGAGCGGAGCGGGGGATTTGCGGGATTGCGATTGATCCATGACATCGACTCCACCGCTCTGTCTCCGGAACAACAAGCGGAGCTGAACAATCTCATTGAGCAGTCTCATTTGTTTGAACTTCCTCCGGTACTGCGAGCGGAGCATGCCGGCGCAGACCGGTTTCAATACAAACTGCGCGTGAAAGGTGATTCACATGAGCACTCGGTCGAGCTCGATGAAGCCGCCATGCCTCCGAATCTGCGGCCGCTCATCAATTGGGTGATGGCATCGAAACGCAAGGCTTAACGCCGGGATTATGTTAGTGTCCTAAGTTTTGCTGGAGTCGCAGTCCCAAAAATTGGAAATGAGGTCCCGCAGCCCCAACTCCCATCTTAGGTGAGAAAGCGAGCATGATGCGAAAATTTTATTCGGCGGTTCTCTTCTCCCTCTTCGGCTTCCTGCTAGCCGTGGCTCCTATCGCGGCGCAAACTTCAGCAACACAATCAACCACCCAGATTGAGCAGCGCGTCGACTCCATTCTTAGCCGCATGACGCTCCAGCAGAAGATCGACATGCTGGGCGGAGTGGACGATTTCTATATCCGCGACTTTCCCGACCTAAATCTTCCTCGCCTCAAGATGGCCGATGGGCCACTCGGCGTGCGCAACTACGGACCCGCGACAACCATGGCCGGCGGGATCTCGCTTGCAGCCACTTGGGATCCTGAACTCGCCGAGCGAGTCGGCGCCGAGATTGGCCGCGACGCTCGTGCCAGGGGCGTGCACTTCATGTTGGGGCCCGGCGTGAACATTTATCGCGCGCCGATGAATGGCCGCAACTTCGAGTATTTCGGCGAAGATCCCTTTCTCGCCTCGCGTATCGCGGTCGGCTATATCGAGGGGATGCAGAGCCAAGGCGTAAGCGCCACTATTAAGCATTTCATGGGGAATAACTCTGAGTTCGATCGCCACAACACCGACTCAATCATTGACGAACGCACAATGCGAGAAATTTATCTGCCCACGTTCGAAGCCGCCGTGAAAGAAGCCCATGTGGGCGCGATTATGGATTCCTACAATCTCACCAACGGCGCGCACATGACGCAAAACGGATACTTGAATACCGATGTCGCCAAAAAGGAGTGGGGATTTGACGGCATTATGATGTCTGATTGGACTTCGACCTACGATGCGGTCGCTGCCGCTAATGGCGGGCTTGATCTGGAAATGCCCTCTGGCGTATTTATGAACCGAAAGAATTTAGAACCAGCCATCCAGCAGAGTAAAGTTTCGGTGGCGACAATCAATGACAAAGTTCGCCGCATCCTGCGCACGGCTGTGCGGTTTGGATGGCTCGACCGCAATCAGACGGATTACTCCATCCCTCGTTTCAACATGCAGGGGCGGCAAGTGGCACTGCAATCCGCACGCGAAGGAATGGTTCTGCTGAAGAATGACAGCAGCTTGCTGCCGCTCGATAAAACAAGAATAAAATCCATCGCCGTCATCGGCCCGGACGCTTATCCCGCCGTGCCGGACGGAGGCGGCAGCGCGCGGGTGCAACCGTTCGCCGCAGTGAGCTTTCTCGAAGGCATCAGTAATCTTCTTGGAAGTAATACGAAAGTTCTCTACAGTCGCGGCATTCCGAAACTTGGCGAATTAGCTAATGCCACAAACTTCTCCACTGCTGCGAACAACGGTCGCCCAGGAATCTCTGCAGAGTACTTCGCCAACAAGCAGCTCCAGGGTATTCCGGTTGTAACTCGAACTGAGCAGCACATCAACTTGGGGATTGATTCCAAAACGAACTTTCCCGAGGGGACACAATCTTCACGCTGGACGGGCTATTTCACTCCGCAGAGCTCGGGATCATACGACATTTTTGTGGCGTCCACAGGTGAAGATGGAGGGTTTTTCCGGCTTTACGTTGACGACAAACTCGTGTTTGACAACTGGGCTTCCTCCAAGGCTCTGGTAAGTTACACCACGTTTCCGCTTGAGCTGAAATCCCATAAGGTTGTTCTCGAGCAGCACGGTCGCGGCGATTGGCTTGGTGTGCGATTGCAAATGGGAATTGTCCGCCAAGGAAAGTACGTTGACGCCGATGCTAAGAAGCTTGTAGCCAACGCCGATGCGGTGGTCCTAGCTGTCGGCTTCGATTACGCGAGCGAGAGTGAAGGCGCGGACCGTACATTCCGGCTTCCGCCTGGACAGGAAGAACTCATCCAGGAAATCGCTGCTGCCAATAAAAACACGATTGTAATCGTGACCTCTGGCGGGAATGTGGACAGCAATGTCTGGCTCAGTCGCGTTCCTGCGCTGCTTGAAGCGTGGTATCCCGGACAAGAGGGCGGAACAGCGCTGGCTGAAATTCTGTTCGGCGACGTAGATCCATCGGGGAGGTTGCCTGTGAGTTTCGAACGCCGCTGGGAAGACAATCCCGTTCACGAAAGCTACTATCCGCAGCCCGGCACGAACCGCATCGTATATAAGGAAGGCATTTTCGTAGGTTATCGCGGCTACGAGCATAAGGGAACAAAGCCGCTCTTTCCTTTCGGATATGGACTCTCCTACACCACATTTAAGTACAGCAATCTTGAAATCAAGCCGCGCGCGCCCAGCGGCAGCTATCAAGTCTCTCTTGATGTGACCAACACTGGCCAACGCGAAGGGGCCGACGTCGTTCAAGTGTATTTGGGCGATTCCCACGCGAAAGTGCCTCGGCCCGCAAAAGAGTTGGAGGGTTTCGCCAGGGTCAGTCTCCATCCTGAAGAAACAAGAAGAGTGACTGTTCCTTTGGATGCGCGCGCGTTTGCCTACTACGACACAGAAACAAAGCAGTGGCGGCACGACCCCGATAGTTTTGAGGTGCTGGTCGGACATTCTTCAGAACAGATAGAGTTGCGCGGCAATATCGCACTGGCGGCAGCGGCAGGAAAGTAAGTGAAGGGATCTGCGATCTCAAACATAATTACAGCGACTAAAACATTCATTTAGGTGGCTGCGGAACTGGTTCCGGCACCGCGGCGCCGTCTGCTCGAGGATCCGATCCGGCGAAGTTTACGCCGGTTTTGGAATTGTGGAGCACCGCCTGGCCGCGTCCCATCCACGATGAATATTCCTTACGGACGTTTAAGTTGTGCCCCTTCAACCGCAACTGATCGAGTACTTCCGGCTTTACTCGCGACTCGATTGCAATATCGCAATTCAGAGACTCGCTGTGAATGGTAAAACGCGGCACCTCTACCGCAGCCTGGACGTTCATCCCGTAATCGACAACATTCGAAACAAATTGCGCATGTGCCAATGGCTGATTGGAGCCGCCCATGATTCCGAAGCCGACGTGGATATCGTCTTTTTCCATGAACGCGGGAATGATGGTATGAAAGGGACGCTTGCGAGGAGCGAGCGCATTGGGGTGGCTGGGATCGAGGGTGAAAAGTCCGCCGCGATCCTGCAGCACAAATCCCATGCCGAGGACCGCAACGCCTGAGCCGAACGAATCATAGTTGCTCTGAATCAGCGAAGCAATATTGCCGTCTTTGTCGACCGCAGCGAGATACGTGGTGTCGCTCTTCGCCAGATTTCCATTTACTGGCGCGCAGTTTGCCTTATCAGGATTGATGAGCGCGGCGCGCTGTTCGGCATAATCTTTCGCGAGCAGGCCCTTGACCGGAACTTTGGCGAATCGCGGGTCGGCGTTGTAGCGATAAAGATCAGTGTAAGCAAGCTTCATTGCTTCGATCTTTTTGTGCAGTTCGACCGCGCCCTGGGGGCCGTCGTTATTGGGCGGCTGAGTCGCCATGATGTTCAGCATTTCGAGCGCGGCCATTCCCTGGCCGTTCGGAGGCAGTTCGTAAACTTTCCAACCGCGATAATCAATGGAAAGCGGCTCAACCCACTCAGCGGAAAATTCCGCCAAGTCATCGGCCTGCATTGTTCCCCAGAGTGCTGCCGAGGTCTTGAGAATCGCTTGCGCAATCTCGCCTCTGTAGAAGGCATCCCGTCCTTTTTGCGCAATTAGGAGCAACGCTTTGGCGAGATCAGGATTGGAGAACATTTCACCAATCTCTGGCGGCTTGCCATGAGGAAGGTAAATCCGCTGCGCCTCAGAAGCCTGCTTTAGCTTGTCGAGCGAGTCGGCCCAATATCCATGGATGAACTCGGGCACGGGATATCCATGTTCTGCGTAATAAATCGCAGGTCCAAAAATCTCTTTCCACGGCAGCTTTCCGAAACGCTTGTGGGCCTGACTCCATCCTTCAACCGTGCCAGGAACGGTTACGCTATGAATGCCGTCCTGAGGCATCGCCGTGATTCCCTGCTTCTTCAAAAAATCAATCGACAAGCCGCGCGGTGCCCAGCCGCTGGCGTTCAGGCCGTACAGTTTCCCGCTCTTCGCGTCCCAATAAATCAGGAAGAGATCGCCGCCAATGCCGTTCATCATCGGCTCGGTGACACCGAGCACAGCATTGGCTGCAATGGCCGCGTCAATCGCCGAGCCCCCACGCGCCAGAATCTGCGCGCCGGCCTGAGACGCGAGAACATGGCTGGTCGCGACGATTCCATGGTCGTTGATGACCATGGAACGTCCGTAGGAACGCTCCTGGGCTGAGACTGACATTGCAAGCAGGACAAATGAGGTCAATAGGATAGCGGATCGCATGGATCCTCCGGGCCTTCGAACCTGATTCAGACAAGAAGAGAAAGACTACTACAGTGAGCACGGGCGAGGACGCTCGCGCTTACATCGCTCAGGGTGAGGCTCTACTGACTAGAAGGTGATTGCTGCGTCGGATACACCTCGGTTGCGGTTGGACCAAACGCAAATTTCAGAACCCATTCGCTGGAGACTGGCTGGCTATCGATCTGCGGTGGCGTGAACTTCCAATCGCGCGATGCTTCCATAGCGAGACGAGCGAAATACTTGCTTGGTCCAGGAGAAAGAAAACTCGCTTCCGTAACATTGCCGGACTGATCCACAGCTAGCTTTACGCGCACTCTTACTTTGCCTTCAATTGTGTTTCTAGCGCTCTGCGACACCGCGGGAAGCACTTGGTGGAGAACCGATCCCGGAACAATGCCATTGCTTGACGTGCGCTCCGGCTCAGATTTCACCGGGGGCGGTGAGGGCTGGATATTGTTGGCACTGGAATTCGATTCGCTGGCGGCTTGCGATGGCTGTGGGCGCGGCTGCTTGCGCAATAGCCTCGGGCCAGCGAGCATTCCCACCAAAAGCACTACGACCGCAATCACTGGAAGCACATATCGCCGGCTTGATTTCGACGTCTGCGTATCTCCTGCAACAAAGTCCTCAGCAGTGGTCACGCCGCGCGTTTCCCGAGGAGATTGCAGTTGGGCTGCGATTACCTGCAGAGTCCAGCGGCTTTGCGGATCGCGGACCAGGCAGTGCCGCGCAATGTCAGCAAAATGCGGTGGGACAGTATTGGGTAGAAACAATTTCTCCCTTCCAACCGGAGCGCGCTGGCTTAATGCCTCGACCATGGTTACGCCAAGCGACCACACGTCTGAAGCCGGAGAAACGCTTCCCATCGAGATTTCCGGCGCGTCGTAGACTGTCGTCTGTGCCGGTGCACCCCGCTCGCCAGCAGCGACGACTCCGTCGCATGAAATCTTGAGCTGCTCCTTCACCGCCATGATATTTGCCGGTTTGATATGACCATGAACCAAGCCTTGCTTATGAAGATAGATCAAGACGTCTATCACTGAATGGAGCAGTTCCTGCGCTTCCGCCTGCGTCAGTGCGCGCTGTGGCAAAATCTGTGACAGATTTTCTTCGGCATACTCCATCACGAGGTAAACAAATTCCGTATTGCCCAGCTCGCAGCGCCCCATCCCAAACACACGCAGTAAATGAGGGTGAGACAATTTGGCCAGCCTCCGCCAGCGCGCCAGCCGGCTCTCGGCATTTTCCAAATCGGCAGGAACCAGCTTGATCGCCGCCTTGTTGCGTTGCGCTCCTCCAATCTCCGTGACAAAAACGGCACTGAGACCGGAGCCTCCCAGGTATTCACCCAGGAGAAACTGCCCATTAATGAGCTGGCCTTCCCAGCGCTTCCAGGTTTCGATCATTTCACCAGTCTGCATCACCTCACCTGCCTTAGCGGGCTATTGTATGCGAGCTTCTGCTGTGAGTATCAGTGGAAATAGGACATACACTTGGGAGCCCGTGGGTTACCCGGGTCACCAGCATTGGCTTGCCCCGCTGGGAAAACCGCCTGAGTGTACGGGATTTGTCGATTTCGTATTTCCTGCTGTATACATGTGCGCTGCGTGCAAACACAAGGAGAGTCAATTTGGATCGGCTGAACCGAGGCATGTTCACGAGAGTTTTCATCCTTCTGTTCGCTTGTTTCCTACTCGTTCCGCTCAGGGCCGATGCGCCCTCACGGCGCTTCGAATTGAAGGCCGAATCTCCAGAATTTTGGAAGCTCATAGATCATAATGCCCAGCTCACGCGAGTTGGCGGGGGATTCGGCTTTACCGAAGGCCCAGTGTGGGACCCGGCCAGTTTTCTCTACGTCAGCGACGAAGTCCAGAACAAGATTTATCGCCTTTATCTCGACGGGCGCAAAGAAGAAGTCATTGCATTGGGGGATCCTGACGGGAACACGTATGACCGGCACCATCGCCTGCTCGATTGCGCCAGCGTGCTGCGGGCGATCATTTCGATCACGCCGGACGGCCACTACACTGTTTTGGCCGACCACTACGATGGAAAAAAATTCAACAGTCCGAATGATGTAATCATTGGGCCGGATGGCGCCATATACTTCACCGATCCCACACTCGACCTTCCCGAAGGGCAGAAGCAGGAAATTCCATTCCAAGGCGTTTTCCGCCTCGACGATAAAGGCAACGTTCGGCTGCTCACCAAAGACCCGACTCAGCCCAACGGTCTGGCGTTTTCACCCGATGGAAAGCGTTTTTATGTTGACGACAGCGAAAAAAGAAATATACGTGTTTACGACGTTGCTTCCGACGCGACTCTGAGCAATGGCCGGATCTTCGGCGAGGAACCCGGCGGAAAAGATGATGGCGTACCGGATGGCATCAAGATCGACAAGAAGGGGAATTTATACATCACCGGCCCGAAGGGAATTTGGGTGTGGGACCCTCAGGGCCATCACCTCGGCACTATCGTCGTTCCGGAACAACCGGCAAATCTCGCCTGGGGAGATGCTGACTACCGCACGTTGTACATCACCGCGACCACTTCGGTGTATCGCTTGCGCACCAAGGCCCAGGGATTTGTGCCGGATTTGCACCACTGATTCTTAGCGACAAGGACAAAAATGAACTTCATCCATTTGATGAGGAATGCTTCGCGATCCTTATTGATTTGCCTGATTTGCGTCTTACCTCTATTCATGTGCTCTCCATTGTTTTCACAAACGATTCGCGTCGATACCACTCATCCCGTAAAGTCCATCATTCCCACCGAAGCTCTCGGCGCAGGCATCGATCGCCTTCCCACTGCTGCGACTGACAAGCTCTTCACCGAAGCCACAATCAAACAGGTGCTCACCGCGGGATGGCAACCCGTCAGCTACCGGCAGAATACGGAATTATTTGTTGAGGCGTGGCACTGGAATCCGCAGGGCACATGGAGCGATCCCAGCGGCAAGGGGTACTTTGTAGGGAACGCGAAGCCGGGCGATTTTATCCGCCACTCGTTCGGATATTTTCTGCCTCATCGTGGTTTCACCCGCAACGATGGCACCGACCAGAACGGATTCTCTC
>Ga0209686_1001315_pt1 | contig 12296 bp, 10 predicted proteins | sample GraSoiAngelo_126_FD_185883 | JGI IMG/M metagenome (GOLD analysis project Ga0209686, IMG submission 185883) | Grasslands soil microbial communities from the Angelo Coastal Reserve, California, USA - 14_0927_09_20cm (SPAdes) (version 2) | ecosystem: Environmental > Terrestrial > Soil > Grasslands ...
TAAAAGTCGATCATCGTTTTGGTCGCTCGAGAATCGCAGAAGAAAACTTTCCGCGCCCAGGACCGAGCCATCTACTCCGCCGACGATTTGTCGACTCAGCCGCGAATCTTCTCGGCGCAACCGAAGCAGATCGCGATGCAAATAGCAAAGCGATCCGTTCCGTTCCCGCTCACTCCAATCGAGCTTGCTCCTCGCAAAGGTCCGTGGGTCATGCGGAACACCGATTCGCGCTTGTATTTCCTCGCCTGCCGACGAAGGAAACTGCGCAAGAAATTCGAACCGGCCTTTTCGCACTGCTTCCTTTAACTTGTCGTCGCCGACGTCACTGAAAAAGCAAAACGATGTCGTCGCGCCGAATTCCTGGCCTTGGAAAAGCAGCGGCGTCCATGGGCCAAGCAACAGAAGGGCAGTCATCGCGCGGTAGCGGCCGGGCGAAGTTTGTGTGCGCGCACGATCGCCGAAGGCACAGTTTGAAACTTGATCGTGATTGTCGATGAATACGACAAACGTCTCCGGCGGCAGGCCGCGGGTCGGATAACCGCGCGGTGCCTCCTGCCACGAATACGGTTGCCCTTGAAAAAGGTAGCCATATTTCGCCGCTGAAATAAATTCCTGCGGCCGACCCGCGTAATCGCTGTAGTAGGCTTCGTTTCGTCCCGTCAACGCCACCTGCGCACTGTGGTGCCAGTCGTCGTTCCACACCGCATCGAGATCATCGCCGCCCGCTTGGCGCGGCCGCACCAGTTTCGGTTCCTGTGTTTCGTTCTCGGCGATTAAAACAATCGCTCGCTTCCCCGCGGCCTGGCGCGCCGCATGGCCCACCGCACCCACAATATATTCCGGCGATTTGTCATAAATGCTTTGAGTCGCATCAAACCGAAAACCGTCGAAATGAAATTCCTCGATCCAGTAGCGTCCATTGGTGATGAAGAATTCCCGGACCGGCCCGCAATTTTTCCCGTCGAAATTAATCGATTCACCCCATTCGTTTTCCCGCTCACGATTCATGTAATCGTCGGAGTAAACACGGAGGTAATTTCCATCCGGCCCGAAGTGGTTGTAGACGACGTCGAGAATCACGCCTAACCCGAGCGCGTGTGCCCGATCAATGAATGCGCGCAAGTCTTCGGGCGTTCCGTAGAGGTGCGACGGCGCAAACAGATCGACACCATCGTAGCCCCAGCCAAAGCGCCCGGGGAAATCGGCGATCGGCATCATCTCCAGTAGGGTGATGCCATCGCTCTTCAACAGCTCGAGTTTTTCCGCGGCGGCGCGCCACGTTCCATCCGGGGCAAATGTGCCAACATGAAATTCGTAAATGACCTGACCGGCTAATTTCACGCCGCGCCAGTTTGCGTCCGTCCATTTGAAAGCAAATGGATCGACGACACACGAGCTGCCGTGTGGCCCTTCCGGCTGAAAACGTGAGGCTGGATCGGGATGAAAATCTTCCGATCCATTCAGCCGAAATCGGTAATGCGTGCCAGCGCCGCACCTGACTGTTCCCGAAAAATAGCCATCTCGCTCTCGCGCGAGCGAATGCAAAGTGCGCTCAGCCCTTCCGTCGGCAGAAGACTCCAATACGACTTCCAGCACATTCGCCTTCGGCGCCCAGACGCGAAAATGCGTTTCGTTCTCGCTGACAATTTCCGCGCCTATGGGATAACGCCGTTGCATTCTGGTGTTTTTTCGTCGTGAATTCGCGCGGTGGTTGTGCGCGATTTCGCTTCTCCGGCAAAGGCCGCGCGATTTAAATCATCGCGGTGAATAAAGCGCGTCCAGCCGGCAACGTTCATTTGCTCAAGCATTCTCTTGTCGCGGCCAAGATGTCGGTGTTGCGCGATAAAACAACCGCGACCGTGCAATTTCGTGGTGCGCTCGAGCAAATTGCCATCGTGCTTCTGACCGAGGCGTCGAAACATTGGCCGACGCTCGTGACCGAATTTGAGACTCCCCTTGCCCCGATGACAGGCGCGACCCTGGCACAGCCGGTGGTGTTCGTGCCAATTTTGCGCGCGGGCCTTGGATTGCTCGAAGGAATGTTGCGCGTCGTACCGAAAGCCGAAATCGGTCACATCGGGCTCTATCGCGATGAAGTTACGTTGCAGCCGGTCAATTATTATTGTCGTTTACCCGCCGGGCTGGCGCAGTCGCATATTCTATTGCTTGATCCGATGCTCGCCACTGGTCGCAGCGCAACGGAAGCCGCAACGCTTTTGAAAAGCCACGGCGCAACCAGCATTCAATTTATTTGCGTGGTTGCCTGCGAAATAGGAATTGAGCAACTGCGAAGCGTCCATCCAGACATTGCGATCTACTCCGCCGCGATCGATCCCGAGCTCAATGAGTTTGGTTACATTGTTCCCGGTCTGGGCGACGCCGGCGATCGCTACTTCGGTACCCTTTAAAATTGTAGGGCGTTTCTATGAAACGCCATCGTCTTTCTCCCGGAGGCGGCTGACACAGACACCCTACAATTGCTAAGTGATAAATTAAACCTTCGAGGGACACTTGCTGCCGTGTCCCTCATTCTGTGGTGGAAGGAACAGTCGCCACTCCTCCATAATTACTCAGCCAACGTCACCTTATCTACGATCATGTCTCCGCCTTGTTTAAGGTAATGAACTTTGATCCGTAGATTTTTTGTCAAAGCGGGCGCCTGGATTATCTGTCCATCCTTATCTACATAAGTAACTTTCCTGGCGAACTTGTAATGAACCGGTTCACCTGATCCAGTATCCAGAACCAACGCGCTATCCGGCGTATAATCGGTGATTTTGCCTGTGCTCTCGGATCCGGTCACAGTCGAGACCTGTCCATTTGCGACCGTTAGCCAGAGAGCGCCGGCGCATGCGAAACCAATCAAAGATTTGATCATACTATTCCCTTTCTTCATCCTAACTTTGCGCGCACCGCTTTTTCCTTAACGATGCAAACATCTCTAAATATATTCGTCCATCGCAAACAACTTGAGTGTGTCTTGGAGTTAACTAGAAGTCGGCCAGACGTGGACAGATGCCGGTGTTTCGGCAAACTAAAGGCGTGACTGAAGAACGAAGCGAAAGGCGAAGTTTTCGCACTATCCCTTTGATCTGTGCATCCCTCACGATTGCGCTGGGCCTGCTCACGTTCATTGGCTGGATTTCCGGCCTGCTCCTGCTGGCCAGCGTTCGCGCCAAGTATATTCCGATGGCGCCGAGCACCGGTCTCTGCTTTTCCCTGATCGGTATTGGCCTGATTGTGCACCTGCGCAGAGCAGCGCTGCGCTGGCTACTGCGTGCCCTTGCCTCATTCGTTCTCGCGATGGCGTGCGCGAAGCTAATCGAGGTCCTGGGGGGCTTTAATTTCGGTATCGACGCTTGGTTCGTCCGTAATCCCGAGCATTTCGGGGCAGTGCCAACGGGACGGATGGCACCCATGACTGCGCTGAACTTCGTTTTTATCGCAACTGGCCTGTTTGCCCTTACTGGAAAACAACCAGCAAAGTTCGCCGGCCCTTTCGGCGCGCTCGCCACCATAATCGGCGCGGTTGTCCTTGTGGGCTACTGGTACGGAACGCCATTACTTTATGGCGGCCATACCATTCCGGTCGCACTTTCCACTGCCTGCGGTTTTTTTCTCTCCGGAATGGCTCTTGTGATGCTGGCTGGATCGGCGGGATGGCCGCTGCGAGCGTTTCTCGGCGATTCCGCACGCGCGGTATTACTGCGCGCGTTCGTGCCTCTGATTACCGCAGCGGCGCTAATCAATGGTTGGATTAATGCGAGATTGCCAGCACGCATCCATGTCAACCCCGCGGTCACTTCCGCGCTCTGCGCTGTTGTCTTTGCTGCTTTGATCGCCTTGATCATTTCACAGATTTCCAGTCTTGTTGGCGGCCGAATCGATCGCGCAGAAGCTGCGCGCAATCTCGCTCAGGCGGAATTACTCGCACTGAATGCCCATCTCGAAACCAAAGTGCAGGAGCGCACCCGCGAATTGCGCGTCAAGAATCAACAAATGGAAGAAGAGCTGCAGATGGCGCGCGAGCTTCAGATCGCCCTCTTACCGCAAAAATTTCCGACCGTTCCCGCGGATGTCCCTGCCCAGGACAGCGCATTACGGTTTCTTAGTTTATACTCCCCACCGGCGACGTCAGCGGCGATTTCTTCAATGTCTTCCCCATCGGAGAAAAAGAAGTGGGTGTTTTTATTTGCGATGTAATGGGGCATGGGGTGCGTTCGGCTCTGATTACGAGCATGATTCGCGGATTGGTCGAGGAGCATGGGCAGGCGGCGGCCGATCCGGGCGAGCTACTCACACGGGTTAATCGCGCTCTCGCTGTCATTCTCAAACAAGCCGACACCACTATGTTCGCGACCTGTTTTTATGTCGTGGCTGATGTCGAACGCGCGCAGTTGCGTTTCGCTAATGCCGGGCATCCGTCCGCCCTTCACATTCAGCACGGTAATGGAGCTGCGCAGAAACTTCAGGGCGACGGGCGCCCCGGTCCGGCGATGGGACTTTTTCCAACTGCCAGTTACGCCACCTCAAGCAGTCCGATGAAAAAAGGCGACCGCGTTATGCTCTTCACTGACGGCTTATTCGAAGTCGAAAATGCTTCCGGCAGGCTCTTCACTGAGGAGCAACTGCACACTACTGTCACTCGTTACGCCGCCCTTCCGGCCCAGGAATTTTTCGACCGCGTCATCAACGACGTCCGTCAGTTTTCCGAACGCAAATCCTTCGACGACGATGTTTGCGTCGTGGGAATGGAAGTGCAACACACCGGCTGAGCTTCTTGGTGTAGCTGCCGCCGTCACCGGCGGCAGAATGGCTAAACTGCCGCTGGCGACAGCACATTGAGCTGGGGCAGCTACGTCACAAAATGTTTTGCTTGTTGAGCCCGAAAAAACGATTGAAATGCGTTTATGAACGGGCCGGCCCGCAAAATCGAAATTCTCGCGCCTTTTAATCAGGCTATCGAGCTAACGAGATTAACCTTGTTTCGCCCGTTCGATATTACAAAATGGCTCGTCATTGGCTTCGCCGCCTTTCTCAGCGGTTGGCTTAACAGTGGCGGCGGAAGTATTAATCCCTGGAGTTTCCGCGGTTGGAATACGTCAGATACACAATCGACATTCCAATTCCGCTCCTTCCATATGGACCATGCTGGCGTGTTCTTCTTAGTCCTCATCGCGGTTCTGGTCATTGTCTTTTTTACGTTTCTCATTCTCTGGCTTTGGATCACGGCGCGTGGACGTTTTATTTTCATCGATTGCATCGTCCGAAACCGCGCGGCGATTGCTGAACCGTGGCGCGAATTTCGCCGCGAGGGCAATCGCTTTTTTCTTTTTCTCATCGTGCTGGTGGTCGCCTCGATTGCCGTCGTAGCATTGTTAGCTGGGCTGGTTTTCGGTTCCCTCATGTTGTGGCGGAATTACCACATCTCGAACACGCCGGCGCTGCTCGTTCTCGTGCCAATCGCCGTCTTCGCCTGGATCGCATTCGTGGTTGTGGTAAATCTGATCACTTATTTCATGCCGCCGGTGATGTATGCGCGGCGCTGTTCGCCGGGCGAGGCTGCCCGCGGTCTCCTGCAACTGGTTCTCGATGAACCGGCTCCTTTCATTCTCTTCATTTTATTCATGATCGCGCTCTGGATCGGATGGATCATGGTGGGTTGCTTGGTGACGTGCCTGACCTGTTGCCTGGCAGCATTACCTTACATTGGCACCGTCATTGTGTTGCCTGTTCCAGTCTTCTTTCGCTCCTTTTCGCTTCTTTTCTTGCGCCAATTCGGGTCCGACTGGGATGTGTGGAAAAAAATCCCGGTTCCGGAGACGACTACTCCGCCGCCAGTGCAAACGATCGTTCCGGCCTCGCCGATTGCGCCAACTCAGGAAACGATTTCGCCAGCCCCGCAAAGTCCGCCGGAATCGCCGAATCCACCGGAGCGTTCGTCGTATGAGCCGCCCGAGTCACCGCCACCACAAACATGAAGGCGCTGGCTAACAACACATCAGAGGTCGGAAATCAGGGGCCGGAGGCCAGCATTTTTTCACGTGCGGTCGCGGATTATCGAGACGACTCGAAGAAACATCCGCGTCATCTGGTGGCCCGTCTGGCATTCATCCTCGGGGCGACCGCGGTTCTCCTGATCCTGCGATGGATCGATCCCGTGATCGCAGGAAGATGGCTGCCGTTTCATACCTCGTGTGGCGCGATCACGGGATTGCCGTGCATTTTCTGCGGGATGACACGCGCATTGCATTTGTTGCTTAACGGCGATTTTAGCGGCGCAATTTATTTCAATTGGCTCGCGTTTCCATTTCTCGGCGTGGCTGTTCTTCTCATTGCGCTCTTTGCCGTCGAGGTGACAAAGCGACGCGTGATTGTGAACTTGAGCACGATCCTACCGGTGACGTTCGGTCGTCTAACGGTAATTGGACTATGTTTATTTTTACTTTGGACGTCGCAGGCCTACCTTGCGGTCTCGCACCACAAGCACGAACTGCTTAATCCACGGGCGCCACTTTACTCGCTGTTTATGCGCTGATCCAAGGAAATGCGATTTCCAAATCGCCTCGACGGACTGGAGACGCGGTTCCTTGTTTTCTGGTTCCGAAACTCAGTTTGGGAACCAAAGAAATTGATGGACGCCCGCGGATTCGACCGCTGGAACACAGGCCTCAGGCCTGTGCGCCACAGAGGGCTCTAGCCCTGTGTTCCGGCCCCTTTAGCCGCCTGGGGCTAACGTCAACAAACGCTTCTTGTCCGCGGCTGGTAAGTTGCTGTTTTGAATCGACGCGCTGGCTGCGGCCGGATCCTTGTTCAGCCAAAAGGTTGCAATCCCATTGAGGGATTTATCGCGAATTTTCGGATCGGAAATAGTCACAGCCCATGCCGCTGCGGCGTTGGGATCTTTTCGCAGCAAATTATAAGTATAAGTGGCGACCGCCTCATCCCGTGCCGGGCCGCTCAGTCCCTTGATCCATTCGCCCGCGGCCGCGAGATCGCTGGCCGCCCAGTAGTTGATGGCGCCGCCCAATGTCGCCTCGCGGACATCGGCCGGAAGGGTAGCCGCGTATTCGCTCGCGCCCTGTGGATCGTTAACCGCCATTTGAATAACCAAGACGTGTTCTGCCTGCCGGCGCGTGTCCAAATCCGGCAGTTTACCAACCCATTCTTTGGCATGTTCCGGATCTTTGGAAAAAATATAACTGGTCAAGGTGGAAGCCATTTGACGCCCGGTTGAATCAGTCGCCCGCGTCGCTACGTACTGCTCCGCGGCTGCATGGTCCTTTGACCACCAGCCATTGATCGCGCCGTTCATTGCCCCTTGGAATCCTTGAGTATCGCCATGGGCGCGTGCCCATTCGATTGCAGCCGATGGATCAATCGCAGCCCAATTTTGCGCAATAACTGATGCAGCGGGATGGAAACGCATCGCGTCCATTTGCATGGTATCGAAGAATTTCGCGGCGCCGACTGGATCAAGGTCCGACCATTTCACGAGCAGAGAATTCAGAAAGCCATTCCGTTGCTCACGATTAAGGATATCTGCCGGCCATTCCTGGATTTGTTTGGCCAAAGCCTTTGCCTGAGCTGCATCGGCGCTCGTGATTACCGATTGGACAGCGATCGTTTTTGCCTCGGAAATTTTGAATCCCGCTGCTGCTCGCAATGCCGCGACGGAATCAAAATGCGCCCAGGCTCTAAAAAATGCAGCAACCTTTGCATTTGTTTCTTTGCCAGCGGGTAAGTTTTTCAATTGCGCGGCCAACTCATCCAGCTGCTGCGGCGATAGCATGGAAAGCACGCCGTACAATTCCTGAAACGGAACCGTCATGATATCCCCAAGCAAGATGTTGGGGTGTTCCATTTTCGATTCCAGACGTGAACCTGATTTCGCCTTCGGGTTTATGGTGCCGGCAGAGGTACCACCACCAGGTTGTGCGCCAGTTGAATCAGAGCGATGCGCAGGCGAGATCGTCACCCCAATTACCAAGCCAATAAAAATACCCGCGGCCAGCATCAGCATCGCGCGAACGATCGAGTTATCCATGAATCGTTAGATTTCGGTCGCGGCCCAGAATTTTTGAAACGCACCCGGCCAACTACGATCGACCACGGCCTGCCGCGCCTGCTGTGACATCTGATCGCGCTTGCGTTCATCGTTCACTAAATCGCGGATGGCTCGGGCCAAATCTTCAACATCGTGCGATTTCGTAACCACGCCGTTGACGTTCGCTTCGACCAGTTCCTTCGGCCCGCCCGTGTCCGAGACAATTACGGGAACGCCGGAAGCCTGCGCTTCAATGACGACATTTCCAAAAGTGTCAGTCGTGCTGGGGAAAACAAAAACATCAGCGGAGGCATAGGCGGCGGCGAGTTCTTTGCCGCGCAAATAACCGGTGAAGACTGCCTCGGGCAACGCCTTGTTCAATGCCTGTAAATAGGGGCCGTCGCCGACGAGATAGAGCTGAATGGGAAGTCCTTCGCTGCGCAGTTGTCGGTAGGCTTGTGCTAGAACATCGAGGTCTTTCTCTTTCGAAATGCGGCCGACGTAAAGCAAATGAATCGCGCCGTTGTGTTCGCCGAACCTTTGCCAAAAGGCCGGATCACGATGCTCCGGACTGAACAACGTTGTATCCAGACCACGCGGTAGAATTTTCAATTTTTCCGGCGCAAATCCGCGCGCGATCCAGCCTCGTCGATATTCCTCCGAGTTGACGAAGACGCTATCGAGCTGGCCGTAGAACCAGTGCATGTAATTCCAGGCCACACTTTCAAGAAAACTGTCGTCGGTCAGAATGCGGATGTATTGCGGAAAGTCCGTGTGATAAATGCCGCTCGTTTGCAGATTCAACATTTTCGCCGCGGCCAATGCGGTCAACCCGATCGGTCCCGGCGTGCTGATAATAATCTCAGTGAATCCCTCGCGTTGAACGTAATCGAGCATGCGCAGGATCGGCGGGAAGCTAAGTTTTTGCAGCTCATATTCAGGCAGCTCGAATTCGCCGATCGGTTTGAAATTTTTGATCGGAATGTCGGTAATGTGAATCTCGCTGCGCGACGTCACAACAGTAAGGTCGGCGCCCGCGTTTTTCGCCGCTGCCGTCATTTTGCGAATAGTAGTGGCGACGCCGTTCACATCCTCGAGCGTGTCGGTAAACCAGGCGCGTTTGGTGTTGCGCAATTTCTCTGGAACGGTGTCAGTCATTTCCTGGAAAATTTCCCGCAACCATTTGCGCGAGGGCGCCTGACTGTGAAAGCCGTAGATGTAGGGTGACAGGACAATGAGAAGTGGCGCGATGGCGGTGAGCGCTTGTATGCCCTCGACCGGGTTTCCCCCCGTCATTTGCTGTACGAATCTTTGAAAAAAACGAAACGCCAGTTGCTCCGATACAATATTGGCGAGAAGGAAAGCGCGACGTTCCGGTTCGGCGACCACTTCGACTTCGCGCGCAATCTTTTCCTTCACTTCAGGCCGGGCGAAATAGCGCGAGAGCTCGTTCCAAAGCGAGACATTGGCCGGCTTGGCCAGCTCGAAAATCTTTCCGGAAAGCACACCCTGAGCAACGAAGGTGGCTTTCTCACGCAGAGTGAATTGCGTCGGATCTCGCCCTTCCATGAAACGCGAAAACATTTGCTCGAGCAACGCCGCGCTCGGTCCCAGCTTTTCGTGAAAACGTCCCTGAATGAAACCGGAGAGCGTGTTGTAGAATCCGTGCGAAAGGGCGAGGGGAGTTCCGGCGCGACCCTTGGGCTGACAGCGGCCAGCCATGATGTGCGCGAGAAATTCCGCCGGTGTTTTTGCCTTCGGCGTTTCAGTAAAAGCGGAAGCGAAGAATTTTCCGCCGTGATCGTCGGAGCCGCCAACGAGAATTTTTTTCCACGGCTCGGGGTGAGTGGGAGCGAGATCTTGGCGATTGGCGAACTCATCAATTTTTGCCGGCGTCAGTTCGCGCAGCAATTTGGTCGCGAGATCGCTGAGGAGAGAATCGCGCAAGCCATTGATGCCTTCAAAATGTTTGAAGAGAAGGATCAGCCGTTCCAGATGTGCGGCGGTGAGCTTGCCGTTGACGCTGTAGAGCGGGTGGGCAATGGCATGCGCAATTCGATTTTCCGCCAGGTATTTTTGCAGCTCAAAAACGTTGCTACGGAAGACCGAGATATCTTGGTGTTGCGCTGGCGTAATCCCCCAAACGAGCACATGAATCTTACACGGGTCTTGCGGAAAATATGCGGTAACCTGTTCGCTAATAAAAGTCTGCGGTTTATTCGCGATCGCCAGGCACCCGTCAATGCAATCGTGATCGGTGATGGTGACAAAATCCATCCCGCGCTCGCGCAATTGCGCATAAAGATCGACCGGCTCGGTGCAGCTATCAGGAAAATCGAACCGCCGAAAAAGCCAGTCTTCCGAACGCGCACTAAACTTAGAGTGAATGTGAAGATCGCACCGACTCATGCCGCTTTTCGATTTGTTCGCTGCCTCCCAATCCAATCGCGATAGGTGGTCGCATTACGGGTGCGGGCGAAGCGCTGGATGAACTGAAGGATTTGCTTCCAGATTTTCGGAGCCTCGAAATCCGGCGGATGGATACTCAAACGCGCCAGCTCGCGCATTTCGAGACTGCGCGAGAGCGCGGCATTCCAACCCAGACTGACGGTGCGACGCCATCCCGAATGCGTGCTGTAAACCAACGAGCGCGTTGGCTCGCGTTCGCCGGTTAGAAGATCAAGCACGCTGTCGATCCGAGTGGTATATTGCATTCCAGCATCACGCGCCGCGCGTTCCCCTGCTGCATTGAGCAGCCAGGCCGGGGCGACAAATCCAATCGGCGATAGCCGCGCGGCTTTGAATTCATCACGCGCTTGGGTAATCCGCGCAAACGCTTCGTCGTAATCGAGATCGAAAAATTCACCTTCGTCCTTGGTGTAAAATCGGGTCATGAATTTCTCTCTGATCCGTTCACCCGCACGCCGTGGGCGTTCATGAAAATAACCGTGAATCACAATCTCATGCCCACGCGCCTCGAGATCGCGCAACCATGAAACAAAATTCTTATCCTCAGTCGCGTTCCCTTGCCGATGATAATTCGGCACAACCAAAAGCGAAGTAGTACGAATGCCGGCGCGTTTCAGCGCCTCGATAATTCTGGCCGACGCCCTATGTGTGCAGGGCGCAACATCGTGCAACGAAACTACAAATGAACGCCTCGGGGTTTCCGCCGCCAACATTGGCAGGAAATCCGCGGCCACCGCCTCCGTCATGGTCTCAAACTTCCCCCTCCGAGGCCAGCCGAACAAGGCGAAAATGGGGCGTTCGACAATGGCTCTCCTTTGCCGCAAAATCGTGCCCATGCCGCTGATCACGTTCGAAGGCTCCGAGGGTTGCGGAAAATCGACCCAGGTGAAACGGCTCGCCAGTCGGTTGGAAAAGTGCGGGATCGCAGCAGCGCCTTTTCGGGAACCCGGCGGCACCGCGATTGGCGAAGCTATTCGGCATTTGCTCCAGCATTCTGAAGAGAATCACGCCATGACTCCGGAGACCGAATTGCTCCTTTTTGAAGCGAGCCGCAGCCAACTCGTGCGCGAAAAAATTCAGCCGGCGTTGCAGCGCGGTGAATGGGTGATTTGCGATCGTTTTTTTGATTCAACCACGGTTTACCAAGGTGCGGCGCGGCATCTCGATCGCGGGCTCGTCAAAAAGCTGAACGCCTTTGCCATTGGCGATTGCATTCCCGATCTTACTTTCGTGCTCGACATTGATCGAGCCATCGCCCAATCGCGTCTCGGCAATCGAAAAAAAATTCGCGATCGCATGGAAGACGAGTCTGATGAATTTCACCAGCGGGTGATCCGCGCCTATCGACAACTGGCGAAAGATGAACCGAAACGCGTAGTCCTGATCGATGGTCGAAGCTCGGTCGACGCAATCGAGCAACAAATCTGGAATGCACTTGCTCAACGCTTTCCCGACCTCGGAAAACATCAAACTCCAAACATCAAACTTCAAACATCCTGAATGTCTTTCTCCGCCGACAGCGCGCTGGAATATTTGCAACGCGCGCACAAAAAGCACCGACTCGCTCACGCCTATCTCATTTCAGGTCCAGCTGGGAGCGGGAAAGCGGACGTTGCCGCCCGGCTGGCGGCGGCTTTGAACAAGACCACGCCGGAGAAAGTTCTGCGCGCGCAAGCGCCCGACGTTTTTGTGACCGAACCCGCCTCGCGCTCGCGCAAAATTGTGGTCGATCAAATTCGCATTCTCGAGCGCGCCCTCCAATTGCGCACCGTCGACAATC
>Ga0209686_1001318_pt1 | contig 12272 bp, 6 predicted proteins | sample GraSoiAngelo_126_FD_185883 | JGI IMG/M metagenome (GOLD analysis project Ga0209686, IMG submission 185883) | Grasslands soil microbial communities from the Angelo Coastal Reserve, California, USA - 14_0927_09_20cm (SPAdes) (version 2) | ecosystem: Environmental > Terrestrial > Soil > Grasslands ...
TCAGCAGCCGCTCGAGGCCGAGATCACCGGCGCTCGTGTTGCCGTTGAGCTCCGCGCTCGTCACGTGCCCCTTCTCGATCCGGAGCGTGTTGAGTGCGTCGAGGCCGTAGGGCGTGATGTCGCAGGGCCGGCCCGCCTCGAGCAGCGCCGACCAGGCCGCGAGCGCGGATCGCGCCGGCACGGCGACCTCGTAGGCCAGCTCACCCGAGAAGGAGATGCGGAAGAGTCGCCCCGGGATCCCGGCGATGACGGCATGGCCCGCCGCCATGAACGGAAATGACTCGTTGGAGAGATCGACCCCTTCGCACACCCCCGCTACCACCTCGCGCGAGCGGGGACCGGCGACGGCGAACTGCGCCCACTGGTCCCCGACGTCGGTGAGCAGCACGTCGAGGTCGGGGCACACCGCCTGCAGGTGGAACTCCATGTGCTCGAGGACCGCCGCCGCATTCGCGGTGGTGGTCGTCACCACGAAATGCTCCGCGGCCAGCCGCGAGGTCGTGCCGTCGTCGAACAGCATCCCGTCCTCGCGCAGCATGATGCCGTAGCGGGCGCGCCCGACCTTGAGCGTCGAGAACGTGTTGGCGTAGATCAAGTCGAGGAAGCGCGCGGCATCGGGCCCCTGCACGTCGATCTTGCCGAGCGTCGAGACGTCGGTGATCCCGACCGAGCGGCGCGCCGCGCGCGCCTCGGCGAGCACCGCGTCCCAGCCCGGCTGCGGCGAGTACACGAGCGGCCGCAACCAGAGGCCGGTGGGCACGAACCTCGCCCCCGCGCTCTCGTGCCACTCGTGCAGCGGCAGGCGGCGCTTCGGCTTGTAGTGCTCCCGCACCTCGGCCCCCGCCAGGGCCGCGAAGGGAACCGGCTCGAGGAACGGTCGGGGCCTCGTGAGCCCGACCGCGGCAAGCGGCACGCCGCGCGCTTGCGCGAGCACGGCGCTGCCGACGAGAGCCCCGATGCGACCCTGATCGGTCCCCATGCCATGGGTTGTGAAGCGCTTCATATGCTCGACGTGCTCGTAGCCCTCGCGGGCGGCGAGGCGCACGTCGGCGCTCGTGACATCGTTCTGCAGATCGACGAAGGCCTTGCCGCCCGCGGGCACCTCCCAGAGCGCGGTCATCACGGTCGCCTCGGTATCGGGCGGCAGCTCCGCGGCCAACCCGGCCCCGGACGGCGCGCGACCGAGCTCGGCGGCGATCGCGCCCGCGGCGCGCTCGCCGTCCCGGGCCGCTGCAGCAAGTCCAAAGACGCCGCGCGCGGCCCCCGCCACCTGACCGATCGCGGGAGCCAGATCCGGGGCGAAGGCGGCGATCGCTTCCCGCCAGTTGAGAGCCGCTCCCAGCTGGCTCGCGAGCGAGGTCACCGGGGAATAGCCGCCAGAGATCAGGAGGCAATCGGCCTGCAGCCAGCGCCGGTGACGTCCTCTGAGGTCTGCAATTCTGACCGCGCGAACCCCGCGGCGGCCCGAGACCGCGGCGACAAGGGAAGCGGCGTGCACCTCGACACCGAGCGCATGAGCGCGCTCCGCTGCGAGGGACTTCTCGCGCACCTCGATCACGCCGGCGCAGGCGATGCCGGCCTCGAGCAGCGCGAACAGCGTCTCGTAGGCCTCGTCGCTGTTCACGAAGAACGCCGGCCGCTGACCCACGGCGACGCCGTAGTGGCGCAGAAATTTGAGCGCGGCGCCCGCGAGCATGACGCCCGGGGTGTCATTGCCGGGGAAAGCGATCAGCCGCTCGAGCGCACCCGTGGCCAACACCACGCGCCGCGCGCGCACGATGCGCAACCGCTCGCGCAACCCCCCGAAGCGGGCCGATTCCTCGGGTGAGAGTGTCTCGAGTGCGCCGAACACCCCATGCCCGTAAGCTCCGAGCACCGTGGTGCGGGGGAGGCAACGTACGTGGTGAAAAGCGCGCAGCGCCGCGCAGACCTTCGCGCGCCAGGAGTCCCAGCGCCCATCGAGGAGCGAGCCGCCCCCTAAGGCCACGTCCTGCTCGGCGAGCAGCACCCGAAGTCCGCTCGCGCCGAGGCGGTGCGCCGCGGCGAGTCCGGCGGCGCCTGCGCCCACCACGAGGACATCCGCGTGGTCGTGCAGCGTCTCGGCGGGACCGGCGTGATCGGCCACGATCGGCTCGAGTCGGCCCAGGCCCGCGGCGCGCCGGATGAGGGGCTCGTAGACCCGCTCCCAGGCCCAGCCCGGCGCCATGAACGTCTTGTAGTAAAAGCCCGCGGGGAGGAAGCGCGCGAAGAGGTCGCTGAGCGAGCCCACGTCGTACTCGAGCGACGGCCAGCGGTTCTGGCTTTCGGCCGCGAGGTCCTGGTGCAGCGCGAGCGTCGTGGCGAGGCGGTTGGGCTCGCGCCCGTCGGGCCCGATGACGTCGATGAGCGCGCACGGCTCCTCGGGTCCTGCGGTCACGATGCCGCGCGGCCGATGGTATTTGAAGCTGCGCCCGACCACGCGCACGCCGTTGGCGAGCAGCGCCGAGGCGAGCGTGTCACCCGCGAGGCCGGACATACGCCGGCCGTCGAAGCGAAAGCCGACCGGCCGCGTGGCGTCGGTCAGAAGACCCGGGGCGATGCGGCCGGGACCCCTCATCAGCCGAGCGAGTCTCCGGGCCCGCCGACCGCGCGAATCTCGTGGCTCAGGGTGTGGCGCAGGACCTTGAGGAGCCTGCGGCAGCCGCCCACGTGCAGCCACCACTCGAGGTGCCAGCCGCAGCGGTTCTCGCGCGCATAAACATAGGTGGTGAAGGCGGTGAGCCCGGCATCGCCCGCGGGCCGCTCGCGGCTGGCATCTCCCCGATAGCGGAACTCGGTTTCGTCACGCTCGCCGCACCACGGGCAGGGAATGCGAAGCATGGGCCTTGAGCTCAGTGCGCGTAGGGAAAGGGACCGGTGCCGCGCTCGTCCACGGTCCGCCCGGCGGCGAAGCGCCGCAGGTCCAGATGGGAGGCCAAGGGGTGCGGCTCGTCGCGCGCGATGAGATGCGCCGTGGTGAGCCCTCCGGCCGGGATCGCCTTGAAGCCGCCGTAGCACCAGCCGCCGTTCAGGATCAGCCCCTCGAGCGGCGTCTTCGAGATGATCGGCGAGCCGTCCATGCTCATGTCCATGACACCGCCCCACTGCCGCAGCACCCGGACCCGCGCGAGCCCCGGCAGCAGCGTCACGGCCGAGGCGGCGACCTCCTCCGCCATCGGGAGCGTCCCGCGCTGGCCGTAGCTGTTGTAGCCGTCGATGGCGCCGCCGAACACCAGTCCGCCCTTGTCGGACTGGCTCACGTAGAAGTGTCCGGCGCCATAGGTGAGCACGACGTCGAGCACGGGCTTCAGGGGCTCGCTCACGAAGGCCTGCAGCACGTGGCTCTCGATCGGCAGCTGCAGTCCGACCATCGCCGCGAGGCGCGAGGAATGTCCCGCCACCGCGAGGCACACGATCTCGGCGCCGATCGCACCCCGGGTGGTCTCGACACCACTCACCCGCGCTCCTTCGCGACGGATGCCGGTGACTTCGCAGTGCTCGATGATGTCCGCGCCGGCCTCCGACGCCGCCCGTGCGTAGCCCCAGGCGACCGCATCGTGCCGAACGGTGCCGCCGCGGCGCTGCAGGAATCCGCCGAGCACCGGATAGCGGCCGTTGTCGAGGTCGACGAGCGGCACGAGCTCCTTCACCTCCTCACGGCCCAGCGCTTCGGCGTCCACCCCGTGCAGGCGCATCATGTTGGCACGGCGCGTGAAGAGGTCGCGCTGCGCCTCGGTGTGAAACAGGTTGAGCGTGCCGCGCTGGCTCACCATCGCGTTGAAGTTGAGCCGCTGCTCGAGAGTCTCCCACAGCTTCAGCGAGAACTCGTAGAAGCGGATGTTCTCGGGATGAAAGTAGTTGGAGCGGATGATGGTCGTGTTACGCCCGACGTTGCCGAGCCCGATCGGGCCCCGCTCGAGCACCGCCACATCCCGGATGCCGTACTCGGCGGCGAGGTAGTAGGCGGTCGCCAGCCCATGGCCGCCCCCGCCGACGATCACCACGCGGTAGCGCGGGCGCGGCGCCGCCTTCGCCCAGGCGCGCGACCAGCCGCGCTGGCCGGTGAGACCCTCGAGAAAGAGCCGCCATCCCGAGTAGCGGCCGCTCGAGGCGCGCCCGGCCTCGAGAGGGGCCGGTGGGGATTTCGCCGCGGGGCTCATCGGTCGGCCATCATAAGGTGCGGCGTCGATCCGCACACGCGCGGGAAGCGGCGCCCTTGACGCGCACGCCGGCAACCGACAGTGTGCGCCGCTGTGCGCGAGCCTTCTGCGCCCGCTACGGGGATGGCGCCTGGCCAACATGCTGAAGTCGCTGTGCGTCGCGGCGGTCCTCGCCCTCGGCGCCTCGCCCGCGCTGGCGGCGGCGGTGGTCGTCTCCTCGAAGCTCTCGAGCGAGTCGGCGATGATCGGGCAGATGATCCGGCTGCTGCTGAAAGCGCATGGCATCGAGAGCGTGGACCGGACGAAGATCGGCGCGACGCCGGTCGTGCGCAAGGCGCTGCTCTCGGGCGAGATCGATCTTTACGTCGAGTACACCGGCAACGCCGGCTTCTTCTTCAATCGCACCTCCGATCCCGCCTGGAAGGACCTCGAGCGGGGCTACGCGCTCGGCGCGCAGCTCGACTACGCGGCCAATCGCATCGTGTGGCTCACGCCTGCCCGGGCGAGCAACGCCTGGGCGCTCGCGGTGCGCCGCGACCTGGCGGAGGCCAACGGGCTTCGGACCTTGAGCGATTTCGGCAGGTGGGTGACGGCAGGCGGCCGGGTCGTGCTCGCCTGCTCCGCGGAATTCGCCAATGCCGGGACGCTGCGCTCGCTCGAGCGCACTTACGGCTTCACGCTGCGCCCGGAGCAGATGATCGTGCTCGCGGGCGGGGAAACCTCGGCAACCATCGGCGCCGCGGCCGCACGCACCAACGGTGTGAACACGGCGATGGTATACGGCACGGACGGCGGCATCGTGGCGGCGAACCTCAAGATCCTCGAGGATGACCGGCACGAGCAGCCGGTGTATGCGCCGGTGCCGGTCATCCGCGAGCCGGTCCTGAATGCCCACCGAGAGATCGCTGCCATCGTGAAGCCGCTGATGGAGAGCCTGGGGACCGACGCACTGCAGCGGCTCAATGCGCGCGTGCAGATCGACGGCGAGTCCGAGCAGTCGGTCGCCGAGGACTACCTCCGGGCGAAGGGCCTCTTGAGGTGAGCGCGCGCCTCGCGCTCGCCGTGCCGCGCCTGCCGCGCGTCGACCCGCTCGGAGCGCTGCTCACGGCTCTCGGGGCGGCGGCGCTCGTGCTGCTGCCTTTCGTCGTCTTGAAGCCGAATCGGATCCTGCCGGGCGAACCCGTGGCCATGCTCGCCGCATTGCCGGGCTGGGGCGCATTCGCCTGCCAGGCGATCCTCGCCCTCGCCGCCCTCGCCGCCCTCGCGGCCTCGAACGCCCGCGTGCGCCTCACCGCGGCGCTCTTCGGCGTGGTCGCCGTGGCGCTCGCTCTCGGGGCCGCCGCGGATGCGCTCACGCCGGCCGGCAACCGCGTGGTGCGCGTCGCCCCCGGCGCGGCGGTATGGGTGCTGCTGACCTGCCTGGGACTCCTGGCCACCGATGCCATCACGCGCCTCTCTCCCGGGCCGGCCTCGAGGGTGCTGTTCCTCGCGCTCTTCATCGGCGTCGCCGGCCTCGCGCTCGCGCACGGCACCTTCGACAATCTCTCCGTGATGCGCGAGTACACGGTGAACGCCGATCGCTTCGCCCGCGAGGCGCGACAACACGTGTGGCTCGCGTTCGGCTCGCTCACCGCCGCCTTCATCGTGGCGCTGCCGCTCGGTATCCTCTGCCACCGCGCCCCAAGGCTGCGCGCCCCGGTGTTGGGCGTCCTCAACGTCATCCAGACCATTCCGGCGATCGCGCTCTTCGGGATACTGATGGCGCCGCTCTCCTCCCTCGCCGCCGCGGTGCCGCTCGCCGCCGCGCTCGGGATCCGCGGCGTCGGCGCCGCCCCCGCGGCGGTTGCGCTGTTTCTCTATTCCCTGCTGCCGATCGCCGCCAACACGGTCGCGGGCCTGAAGCGCGTTCCGCGCACCGTGGTCGAGGCGGCCCGCGGCATGGGGCTTACCGAGTGGCAGGTCCTGGGCGCGATCGAGCTCGTGCTCGCCCTGCCGGTGATCCTCACCGGCGTGCGCATCGTGCTGGTGCAGAACATCGGGATGGTGACGGTTGCGGCGCTCATCGGCGGCGGCGGCCTCGGGACCTTCGTCTTCCAGGGGATCGGACAGACGGCGATCGACCTGGTGCTGCTCGGGGCGATTCCGGTCGTGGCGCTCGCCTTCTCCGCCGCAGTAGTGCTCGATGCGCTCATCGAGATCAGGGATCGGGCACGGACATGATCAGCGTCGAGCATCTCACCAAGAAGTACGGCGCGGCCACGGTGGTCGACGACGTGTCGATGACCATCGAGCGCAACTCGATCACCGTCATCGTGGGTACCTCGGGCTCCGGCAAGTCGACCCTGCTGCGCATGATCAACCGGCTCGTCGAGCCGACCCGCGGACGAGTCCTCATCGACGGCCGCGACACGAGCGCGGAAGCCCCGTACCTGCTGCGCCGCCGGATCGGCTACGCGATCCAGGGGCACGGACTCTTCCCTCACCGCACGGTCCGGGAGAACATTGCGACCGTGCCGCGCCTCCTCGGCTGGGACGAGGCCCGGATCGGCGCCCGGGTCGAGGAGCTGCTCGAGGTCTTCCAGCTCGATCCCGCCACCTACGCGCAGGCCTTCCCGCACCAGCTCTCGGGCGGGCAGCAGCAGCGCGTCGGCGTCGCGCGCGCGCTCGCCGCCGAGCCCTCGGTGCTCCTGATGGACGAGCCCTTCGGCGCGCTCGACCCCATCATCCGCGCGAAGGCGCAGGAGGACCTGCTCGACATTCAGCGCCGTTACTCCACCACGATCGTGCTCGTCACCCACGACATGGACGAGGCGTTCCATCTCGGCGATCGCGTGGCGGTGATGAGTCTGGGGCGGGTGCTGCAGTACGATCGGCCGGCGGTGCTGCTGACGCGCCCGGCGGATCCCTTCGTCGCGCGCATGACCGGCGTCTCGGACCGGGCGATGCGGCTGCTGTCGCTCACGACAGCGGGCGAGGCGGCGCTGCCCGGCGCGTCCGAAGGCCCGACGGTTGCGGCCTCGGCCTCGCTCCGCGAGGTGCTCTCGGAGCTTCTCTGGCGCGGTGCCGAGTCCGCGACCGTGACGGATGCGGATGGCACGCCGCGCGGCCGGCTCACGGTGGCTGCGATCCTGGCGCGCGGGCGGCCCTCCTGATGCCCGGCGTCGCGGCAGTGCTGCGGCTCGCGGCGCTCGGCCTGCTGCTCGCGTTCCTTCTCAGCCCGCAGAGCTTCGCGCCGCTCTTCGCGCCGCTCACCCAGTACGGCGCGCCGCCGATCTACGATCAGGGCAACCTCCTCGCGCTCGCGCTCGCGCACCTGGGCGTCGTGTGCCTGGCGGCCGCCGCGAGCACCGTGGTCGCGGTCGCGCTCGGGATCCTCGTGACGCGCCCGAGCGGCGCGCAGTTCCTGCCCCTCTCGCGCACGCTCGTCAACGTCGGTCAGACCTTTCCGCCGGTCGCGGTGCTCGCGGTCACGGTGCCGATCGTCGGCTTCGGCGAGAAGCCGACCCTGATCGCGCTCTTTGCCTACGGCCTCCTGCCGATCTTCGAGAACACCATCACGGGGCTGAAAACAGTCCCGCCGCAGGTCCTCGAAGCGGCTTCCGGCATGGGCATGAGCGCGGGTGAGCGGCTGCGGTCCGTGGAGCTGCCGCTGGCGATGCCGCTCATCCTCGAGGGGATCCGACTCTCGCTCGTCATCAACGTCGGTACCGCGACCATCGGCTCGACGGTGGCCGCCAAGGGGCTCGGCGAGGTCATCATCGCGGGGCTCCTCTCCAACAACAACGCCTTCATCCTCCAGGGGGGCCTGGTGACGGGGCTCATGGCGGTGCTGCTCTACGATGCGCTCGCGGGACTCGAGCGGCGCATCTGCCGGACCGTCCATCTCGACTGAGACCCGGACAGCCCCTCGCCCCGGAGCCGGCGGCAAGCCGGTCCGGGGGCCGCGAGTGTGCGCCGCGAATCAGTCGTCCAAGGGCACGAGCAGCGCCTGCCCGCCTTGCTGCGTCCGGTTCTCGAGCGACACGACCATCTGACCCAGGGCCGGCGTCTTGCGGAATTCCCGCCGGTTGATTATCAGCGGCACGCCCGCGCTCGTACCCGGCGGCAGAACCACGTACGCACCGGTGCTCACCGAGCCGTCGAAGGCGTTGAAGCGCGCAGGCGTCGTGATCGCGTCGACCGCGCCGCTGAACAGGTCGAGCGACTGGGCGACGTAGCTGAAGCGCGGGTTGGCGGAGGTGATGCCCGCGTCCGCGGCGACCAGCGGCATCAGCACGGTGCTGCCGTCGGTGGGTGCGGTGGCGAGAAATTCCAGTGTGCCCGCCCCGGTCGCCAGGTTGAAGACCGCGACCACCATCTGTCCTCTGGTGCTCCCGCCGGTCAGGAGGCCCAGATCGGCGGCCTCGATGTCATAGTCGGCAACACCGTCACCGTTGAGGTCCACCAGCACGTCGTACACGGAGTCCACCTGATTCGACACGCGGCCGAAGGTGTTCACCGCGAATACCAGGATCTGCCCGTTGGCCGGATCGTTGAAGGACTGCACGCCGACCGCCCGCAACCCGGTCGCGAGGGTACGACTGGCGCCGCGCAGCCCCCAGGCATAGAAATCGGCCGTGCCCGATATCGCGGTCGAGCGGTTACTGACGTTGACCGTCCGCCCCTGCCCGGACTCCAACAGTTGCGCGCCGACCAGCGAGCGGGCGCGCGGCACCAGGTAGTACGGGACGCCGAGCGCGACGCCGTTGTTGCCCTGGGTGGGACTGAACAACACCCGCCCCTGCATCTGCCGGAAGGCACTCGAATCACCGACCGCCCCGACCGGCACCGCGAGGTGCACGGCCACCGTGCGGCTCGCGTGGCCGCCGATCGTGATCGAGCTCGAGGAGAGGGTCGCCGTGTGCGCCACACCGGCCCCCTGCATCACCGAGAGCGCAAAGCTCGCCGCGGCATCGCCCCGGTTCTCGACCACGATGGACGCCTGGCCACTGAAGTCGCGCGTGAGCTCTGCGACACCGAAACTCAAGCTCGGTGTGCCGTCCTCGGCGTGCGCGATCACCGACGTCTGGGTCGCACCGACAGGTTGCACCAGCCCGTTGCCCAGGCGACGCGCCGAGTACCCGGCGACCTTGGTGGCATCCGCGGTGTTGACCACCGCGTCAGCCACGTCGGCCGCACTCCAGCCGGGGTGCGCCTGGACGACGAGCGCGGCGCTGCCCGCCACGTGCGGTGTGGCCATCGAAGTTCCCGACTCGAAGAGCCCCTGGTTGCCGGTGCCGACCGCGGTCGAGAAGACGCTCACTCCAGGCGCTGAGATGTCGGGCTTCAGATGACCGTCAGGTTTCCGCGGCCCGCCGGAGCTGAAATCGGCGACCGCACGGAATGCCGCATTGGGGATATCCGCAAAGGCGACCGTTGCGTTGTCGGGCTGCGGGGCGCCTGCGAACGTGGCGCTGTCCGTCTGTCGCAGCTCGATGAAAGGAATGGTCACGCCAGGGATCGCTGGATTAAAGAAGCCGGTGGTGTTGTTGACTACGCCGATCGCGACAGCGCCCGCGGCCTTCGCGAGAGTCGCTTTGGTGACGAACGAGCAGGTGCCGCGGGAGACGATGACCAGTGCGCCCGCTGCGCCGCCCGAGGGATAGTCGCTGGCACTGCACCCCAGGGCTAGGCTCCCCGCGCTCGTCAGGATGACGGCCGGCACGGAGCCGCCGGGCAGCGGCACGGCGGGATCCGCGTCGATGCCGTCCGCACCGCCACCCGAGGACAACGCAATGTGAACGCCGTTCGGCAGAAATATATGTGAGTCCATCGCGGCGACGCTGATGGCTTTGTCGCCACTTCCGGGACTCGACACGATGTACGGAATGCTGCCCGCATTACCCGCGGCAGCCACTACCACGACGCCAGAGTCGACCGCGTTCTCGGCGGCCTCGGCATCGGCATCGTCTGCGGGCCCGAAATCCGCCCCGAGCGACATGCTGATGACCTGCATGTCATGGGCGACCGCCCACTCGATCCCGTCCACCACCACCTCGCTCCCCCCGGTGCAGCCGAATACGCGCACGGCGTAGAGATCCGCGAGCGGTGCGACGCCGGGGCCGATCGTGAACGACTGGCTCGGGGTGCCTCCGTCATACAGCCCCGTGAAGGTGGCGCCGGCGGTGGTCACGCCAAAGCCGGTCGCGGTGCCAGAGGTGTGGCTACCGTGCCCGTTGCAGTCGAGAGGATTCGGATCGGGGGTCGGCGTGGCGTGGTTCGGGTCGATCGGGTTGTAGGCGTCTCCGACCAGGTCGATCCCGCCCTTGACCTTGGGCGCATCGGGACCGAAGAGAGACGGATCCGCCGGCTGCGTGCTGCTTGCGAAGGCGGCGTTGTACGCCGCCACCGTGCCCGGTCCGCCAAAGTTCGCGTGCGTGTAGTCGACACCGGTGTCGATCACGGCGATCCGCACGTGCTCACCGTGCAGCCCGGGCGGGCCCTGCCACGCCTGCGGCGCGCCGATGAAGGGCACGCTGTGCGTGTTGTCGAGGTGATAAAAGCGAACCGGTTTGACCGCTACCACACCCGGAAGCGAGGTAAACGAGCGGATCTGCTCAGGGGTCCCACGCACCTTGATGCCGTTCAGGGCGTGCTGGAACTGAGCGAGCACCGTGCCGCCCATCTTCTGAATGGTCGGCACGATGGCGTCCTGCCTGGCACGCAGGTCGAGCTCGATCGACTCCCGCTGCCCGGGTGCCAGCTGTTTGCCGGGCGCGCGGCTGCGGACCAGGGCGACCGGATCGCCGCTCATCTTCAAAACCACGGTCCGAGGGAGCTGGCCGAGCGCCGCCGCGGCGATGGGCGTGCCCGCTGCGCGCTTCAACGCGGGCCGGCCGGTGGACTGTGCGGCGGCCGAGATCGGTATGAGCGCAGCGACCGCCAGTGCAGCCAGGCCAGCGCGCATGAATCGAGAGGCTCTCGTCGGCATGGTCATATGAAGGGCTCCCACCAGAAATGTTGAAGCCGGCGCGCGTCGTGGATTTGTCGTGGACGCCGGTCACGGAATTGCCGCGGCGCACAGCGTAAGTCTTGTGAAAGCGCACGGCCAGTACCTGTTTTCACCCAGTGGACGACTCGCGCCCTGAGCGGCCCGCCGATTCGCGCAAGCGGCGGTCTTGCCGCCCTCTAGAACGTCTCGGGAACGGCTTCAGGTAGAATTAATCGGTTTTGGACCTACCCGAGAGACAGGGCTGCTTCTCGGCCTTCGGTGCGGGAGGGAGCGTTCCCGGATGACATCAGTAGATCAACTCGCCGTGACGACACCCGATGCGTCCGCCGCGCTCGCGGCGCGGGCCGAGTGCCAGGCGTCGGTCGAAATGCCGACGCTCGGGGTTGCGCTGCTCGTCTACGGAGGATGGCTCGCGATCACCCTCGCCTACGGTCGCTGGCCGCTCATCATCGTGGCCCCGCTCGCCGCCGTGCTGATCACGCTACACGGCTCGCTGCAGCACGAGATCGTGCACGGCCACCCGACCCGATGGCGAGGCATCAACCGCCTGCTCGCCATCGTGCCCCTCTCGCTCTACCTGCCGTACGAGCGCTACCGGGTGAGTCACCTCATCCACCACAACGACGAGCGGCTCACCGATCCGCTCGACGACCCGGAATCCTATTACTTCACACCCGAGGACTGGGCGCGGCTCTCGCCCCTCACCCGCCTCGCCCTGCGCCTTCAGCAGACGCTGGCCGGTCGCGTCACGATCGGCGCCCTCTGGGCCATCGGCAGGTTCTGGCATCAGGAATGGCGCGCCATCCTCCGGAACGACGAAGGTGTCCGGGCCACCTGGCTCGAGCATCTCGCGTGGTGCATCCCGGTGATCCTCTGGGTGAAGGTGGTCTGTGGGATGCCCGTCTCGCTCTACTTCTTCGCCATGGCGGTTCCCGGAACCAGCCTCACGCTGATCCGCTCCTTCGCCGAGCACCGGGCACGCCCCGAAGTGCGCCAGCGCATCGCCATCGTCGAGGGCTCGTGGATCCTGGGTCCGCTCTATCTCTTCAATAATCTCCACGCTCTGCACCACGAGGTGCCGTCGGTCCCCTGGTATCAGCTGC
>Ga0209686_1001327_pt1 | contig 12207 bp, 10 predicted proteins | sample GraSoiAngelo_126_FD_185883 | JGI IMG/M metagenome (GOLD analysis project Ga0209686, IMG submission 185883) | Grasslands soil microbial communities from the Angelo Coastal Reserve, California, USA - 14_0927_09_20cm (SPAdes) (version 2) | ecosystem: Environmental > Terrestrial > Soil > Grasslands ...
CCCGATACGGACACGGTCTCGGCGAGGATTCGAATCGTTCCGTGCGGGCCGGGACGAAATCATGTCCGGGGAGGGTACGACCGGCTCCCGCCTGCGCCCCCCTGGCCCCGCCTGGCGGCTCCGTTCCGTCCTCGCGTACTTTGGGTTGGCGGGCAGTCCATGCGAAACTTCACGTTTTGAAAACCCGTTCATACCTCGTGGAAGGGAGCGGCCGAACTCCGGCGGAGTCCGCTCCGATCGTGATTCCGAGACCGGAGCGACTCTTGTTCCGACCGCGAACGATTTTGATTGCACTGATTGTTGCAGGTGCAGTCACTACAGCGTTTGCCGCTCTCCCGTTGATTGTTTCCGTCTCGTGGGCTCCTCTGGACCACTTCGAGTGTCGGCCCGGAACGGTCGTCGCACAGGACAAGCTCTTGACTCCCTTGCTGATGTTGAACGCCCCGTACGGAGGAAACGCGAGCGGGACGGTCCACGAGTCGGCAACGTCCTCGTGGTCTACCACGGTGCACAACGGGAGCGCCGCGGCGTTGTTCGTCCTCCGTAACTGGTCGGTCGCCCGTTCGCTACGAGTCCTCGCTGCAGGACCCGGGACCAATGCCGCGTGCCCAGAATTCCTGGCCACCCCCGGATTCTACAACGAGTACCTCTCGATCGACCTTCTCCCTGCGAATTCGACCTCCGATGCCGCAGAACCGACCGCCCTGGAATATTCCGGTTACGGATCCGTGCTCTTCCACAATGGCTTCGCCAATGGGGACGGAATAACCATGGCAACCTGCACGTGGAACGGACTGGGACACGGATACCTACGGACGACCTCCAGTCACATTACGGTAGAGGTTCCGTTCTCGTGGAACGGGACCACCGCGACAGCCAAGTCCACCCTCGAATACGTCGCCAACTATTCCTACGAGTTTCCCGGTGGCGCCGGAACGTGGTCAATCGATGACTTGAACCTTGGAACCAACGCCCCCGGGGGCGGATACGCCTTCACCTTTACCCCCTGCCCGTAGTCACCTGGGCAGCCATCCTTGGACCCCTCATCGGGCGATGGGATCCGGCCTGAAGCTGATTGAAACGCCGTCGGGGCATGACATGGCAATCGTCTCAGTCGGATTTGCGCAGGGGCCTTTCGATCCTTTCCAGCAACAATTTTCCTTCGAGTGGCGTGATGCGTCGAGCAGGTTTGAGAAGAGTCGACGCCGAAAGGAGAGCCCCGCCCATGGCGACCCAGAGGTAGCCAAGCGCATAAATCTGCGGCCACTCGAAGAAGCTTTCACTGGGACAACCCATCGTTCGGCACTCCGGCGGATAGGTTACCTTCGCGTGCTCTTCGGAATAGGCGAAGGCGACGATCAGGAGTCCGACGGACGCTAGGATTGCCCCGGTGACCAACAACGCGGTTCGGCTTCCGGCCAAGCTGACTACCTGCAATTCGTGATCGACTTGCGACCGGATGAAACTTCTCCATTTCGGTGGGCCATCCCTTGGCGTTTCCCGGGCGCGAGCATAAGGTCTTCTATTCGACGAGTGGCCCGTTCTGGTTGATGTGCAGCCGAAACAGGCTGGGGAGGATCATGGCAGGCCTTTCATGTGGTCGGGGGATGGATACCTGCCTGATCGGATTCGAACCCGGGTCCGCAGTGTCGGGGAACAGATTGACTACGGACCGGCATCAGGTCATGGAGTCTCCATGCCTCGCTCTTCCGCCGCTTTTTGATTTTTCACTGCTTCGGCGATGAGCCTCCGGACGATCGCTGACCGCGATGTGCGATGGAGTCGTGCCAACCGACTCAAGTTGGTCCATGTCGGGGTATCAAGAGTCAGTTGGTGTGCACGTTGACGTTCACTCGCAGCACGTCGTATTCGACCTCGTCTCTTGGTGCGGGCCATTTCGTCACACGGTCCTCCATCACCATGAAGGCCCTATAATACTCCCCCAATGGCCTCAAGCTTCTTCGGTGGTGGCTTTTTTGCCGGCCGGTAGGCCTTGCCCCACGCGTCGGTCATGGCTTCGTTCTCTCAGCATCGACGAGCCGAAGGATCGAAGCCAATCAGCGGGTGCCAGATTCCGTGTTCGGGTGCGGTCCCCTTCCACCGTTCTCGCGGACCTCGATCATGAGGTGGTTGGGCAGCGCGGAGCGTACCCATTTGGAGCGACATTCAGCTGGGCGTCGTCGTGGATGCCCCCTGGGCCCGATCCGTTATTTGCACGGCCGATTTCTTGGCCCAATCTTTTATAACGGGATGCGGCGACGTGATTCCGTCACGTTCAGTCGAAGGGGATCCACCATGTCAACCGAACAAGCACAGCCGTTCTTGGTCGACGCCGTCCGGGCGTCCGCCTCGAAGATGCAAGGGATGAAAGCCGCCCTCGACGCCCGCGCCAAGGAACTCGATGCCCTCAAGGTGCAGCTCGAATCGGAGCGGCAGGACCTGGAGAAGCGAGCCGCGCGGCTGGAGGGTGAACGTCGAGCCATCGAGGGGGACAGAGAGGAGGTCCGGGCCGCGCGCGCGTCCGCGGACCATGACCTCGCCACGATCCGGGCCGACCGGGCGAATCTATCGGCCGAACAGTCACGATTCCAAGATGCCGCGAACGACTTGGGGGCACGCGAGAAAGCTCTCAGGGAGGCCGAAATCAACGTGGAACGGCTCGATCAGGAAATGATCGGAAGGATGCGGGAGGCCGAGGCGAAGTTCCTGGCGATCGTGAATCGCGAGGAAGAGCTGGTCAACCTGCAACGGGACTGGCTGGTTGCGTTTGAGACCCGCGAGCAAGAACTTCGAACGATCACCGAGCAGATGCGCGCCCGGAACGAAGAGTCCTCGGAGCTGCATGGGTCCCTCGCCCACCTCGAGTCGATCTTCAGAGACGAGACAGACCGGCTTGCGGCACAGCGTCGGGAACTCGCGGCTAAGGAGGAAAGCCTCCTCCAGGCGCAGCGGTACCTCGCCACGGTCCTCGAAGGGGCGGACGTCGGGCCCCGGGAGGCCGAACGGCCTAGCCCGCCCCCGGCGGACGAGCCCCCGGCGCCGACGGAGTCTCCCCCGCCTCCCATGCCAATTAGCGCCGCGACGGTTCCCGAGCCGGTTGAGGCCGAAAACACACCGGAACCCGAACCGAGACCCACGGTAGCGAGGGCCGAGGCGATGGACCGATTGACCCGGGCCGTCGAGGCTTGGAAGCGCTCCCGAGATAGCGGCCGGAACGTCGGCGAGATGCGCAACACGCTGAAGATTGCGAAAGATGCCCTTCAAGCTGGGAAATACGAAACCGCGATCCGCCTCGCCACGAAGGTCCTCGATGACCTCCAGCCCGCGGTACTTGCGAGGTAAGCCGGTTCCGAACGGCGGCTTAAACCGCCCGAAAGGCGCCCTCTAAAGGGTAGCGTGCAAAACGACGTTTCTCGGGCTGATCCACGAGCTCCGTCGACGGTCTAGTGCGTTACGAGCCCGCCGAGTGTGGCATTAGGCTGACGGGCCTGAAGGGATTCGAACCCTTGACCTATCGGTGTCCCTCGGAAACCGCGCAACACGGGCGCAGGTATGACCGATAAGAGCCGATCGCTCTACCTAGCTAAGCTACAGGCCCGCGGGCGCGCTTATTGGCCGTCTTCAATTAAACGTTACGGACAAGCGCCCCACTCCAGCCAACCGACCAGCGTCCCGACGTTCACTTGGTAGACATCGAATCGGTAACAGGCGTTCGGAGGCGGCCGGATTGTGAAGTAGTCTCCAGCATCCAGGAGTCCGTTCCCGTTTCCATCTGTGAAGCTGAGAGTCGCATTCCCCATCGCCAATCCCGGCTCCAGATAACCAATCTCGGCTTTGTTGACCTTGAACGAGGCGTTGAACCCTGAGAGAGCCAAGGAGGCGGTCGTGGTGTCGACGTACAGCCGCATGCCATTGCTCGTGTCCAGGCGAAACTTCCCGCCCTCCTCCGGATTCACGACTTCCCTCGGGGACTGATCCCGCAACCCCTGGGGGATGAACACGATTCCGAGGAGGACCATGAAAACGATTCCGGAGATCAAGGCGAAGCGCAGCAATTTCGTCGCCTGCGGCGGCGGGCTCCTCTTCCGTTTGAACTCGGCCGCGGGCCTCTTGGGCCGGGCGATCCGCATCCCCTTCACTCCACGTAGATCGCGGGACGTCCCGGGACGGCGCGGTCGGCCTTCTTCATCGGATCCCAGCGGCGTGGATCATCCGCCCGAAATACGTCGACCTTCGCCGCGAGCTCCTTGGTCAAGAAATGGGCGTTCTCGCGGAACATCGCGAATTCGTCGGCGGATCCGAATCGGTCCAACTCTTCGGGCCGGGCATGCCGAAGTTCCTCAGCGACCTGTTTCGCATAGGCCGCGACCTCTTTCGCCAGATCCCGCATCCCCGGCTCCGACAGGGCCTTCTCCATGAGCACGTTCATGGACAGGCTGCCTCCGCCCGCGAGGCCGCGGGCGATTTCGTGGACGCGGGACTTCCAGGACGGCGCGGTGTACAGCGCGATCCGTTTCGGGACGAGGCCGGTCACCTTCCGGATTTCTCGGATGTCCGACAGGGTGGACTGCAGGAGGGCCTCGGCGGCTTCGGCCCGCGAATCGATCTTCTTCTCATTCACCTCCGGATACGCCGCATCGACCACGAGCCCCTCGCCGCCGATCCGATGCCAGATCTCCTCGGCGACGTGCGGCGCGAACGGGGCGAGGATCTTCGTCTGGACCTCGATGAACCGGCGGAGGGAGTCCCCGTGCGGCCGGTCTTCCGATCGACGCAGGTACCAAGACCAAGCGGACTGCAGGTCGAAATATCCGTGCCGCAACGCGGCCTTGTAGGACATGTCCTCCATCGCGGCTCGCGTCGCCTTCACGGATCGGTTGAGCACGCTCCGGAACCAGGCGTCGATTCCGTGCGTCTCACGACGGGTCGGATGCTTCGCGGTCGCGAAGCGCATCCAGTCCCCCAGGCGGACCTGGGCGGCCTCCGCGAAGTCCAAGTCCACGTTCGGATCGTCGAGCCCGTCGCCCGCATTGGCGATCGTGAGCCGGATCACGTCCGCGGGCCAATCGCGCAACGCGTCCCGGATGTACCACGCGTTTCCGCGGGACTTCGACATCTTCCGTCCCGCCATCCGCACCCATCCGTTCACGCCGTAGCCGCGGGGCCAATGCTCCCGCGGGAAGATCGCGGTGTGATTGAACAGGCAGAAGGCCATGTGATTCTGGACGAGATCCTTGCCGGTGTTCCGAAGGTCGATCGGGTACCAGTAGGTGAACTCCTGGCGCAAGGACTCGATCACCTTCGCGTCGACGCCGAGCCGGCTCGCGACAGGCCGCGCGGTCCCTTTCCCGAAGAAGACGTAATCGAAGAAGGCGTCGTCGAGGCGCGACGCCCATGGGACTTTGGAGCGTAGGTCGCCCCCCTGTAACGCGTGGGCGATCGTGTAGTACGCGGGATAGATCGTCGAATCGCTGAGGCTCTCGATCACCCAGTTCGAGTCCCAGGGCAGGATTGTCCCGAGGCCGCGGTGGTGGGTGCATGGCCAGTCGCGGAGCCAGTCGACCACGTAGTCGAGCCACTTTCGAAGCGCCTCCGGATGGTGCTCCATCGCGGCGATCGCCTCATGGGCCTTCGCCTTCCATTTCGGGTCGCCGTACGCGAGGAACCATTGGTTGTCGACGACCTTCACGATCGCGCGGGTCGTGCACCGACAGACGACCTCGCCGCTCGGCTCCCACATCGAGTCGGCCTGGCCTTTTGACAGCAGCTCCTTCCGAATCTCTTCCTTCGCGACCTCGACCCGCATGCCCGCGTAGGGCCCGCAGTTCTCGTTCAGCACGCCGCGGTAGAACCCGGCCTTGTAGACCTCGGCCTTGGCCTGCTCGAGCTTCACCCGGTCCCCCTGGCTCCGGATCCCGAGCCGCTCGACGATCTCGACCCCGGGCAGGGGACCCCATCCTTGCGTTCGGATGATCGGCACCGGCTTGATCGCGCGGATGCGCTCCGGGTCCAAATGGTACCTGGTCAACGTCCCCTCGTCTTGCTGCAGGTCCCGGAGGGCGACGAAGTCGTCGGGCGCATCGGAGGGCACGCTCGTCACGAGGCCCGTGCCGCGGCCTTGGCCAATGAAGGAGCCGGGCAGGACCGGGATGGCGCGGTTGATCGCGGGCGCCACCGCGTCTTTGCCGATCAGGTCGACCCCGCGGAGGGTCGACTCGACGACGACGGTCCTCCCCTGCTCGGAGAGCTTCTTCGCCGCGAGCTCGTTCAGGATCCATCGTTCCTCGCCGACCATGGCGACGACGTAAGGGGCCTTCGGATCGACCCAGAGGTTCGTCTGTCCGTAGACGGTCTCGGGGCGGATCGTCGCCGCGACGAGGAACCGGCCGTCCGCGAGGGGGAACTTGAGGAGCGTGTACTCCATCGGCACCTCGCCTTCCCCCTCGATCCGGTCGTGGTCCCCGATCGGCGCCTGGTCTTTCGGGCACCAGATCACCGGGTGCTTGTCGATCTTGACGAAGTCGCCGTCCTTGAGATGATGGAACTGCCAGCGGACGAACGCGTCGTAGGGCGGGTTGAGCGGCGTCGTGATGAAGGACCGCGTCCAGTCGACCGCGGCGCCGAGGCCCTTCAGGTCCTCCATCGTGGCCGCGGGGAAGACCTCGATCCAGTGCATCGGGTCCGCGAACTTCGGGATCTCGCGGTCCGGGATCCCCATCTTGCGCAGGATGTCCCACTGCTTCGGTTCCTTCTCGGCCACGCGCTTCGCGGCCCCGAGGATGGGGAGGCCTGTGCAATGGAACGCCTGCGGATGGAGGACGTTGTAGCCGAGCATCCGGCGGTACCGCGACTGGAACTCCGCCCGCAGGAACGAGGTCCCGAACCCGAGGTGCTGGAATCCATTCATGTACGGATAGGGGACGGTCGAGTACCATTTCGGGCGGGCCGGATCGGCCCTCGCGACGTACACGTGGGCCTTCTCCCAAGCCACCTGCCATTTCAGCGCGATGGCCTTCAGGTCGGGGCCCTTCGGACGTGCCTCGGCCTTGGCCCCCGGCCGACGGGATGCGCGGCGAGATGGAGCCCCCCGCGGCTTCCTCGTGCCACGCCGCGGGGCGGATGGCCGGCGGCGAACCGGTCGGCTACGAGCCCGTTTGGGTTTCGCCCGCCGACGCCTCTGCCGCAGCCGAGCGGGGCGGGTTCGGGCCTTTTTTCTCCGGGCCATACGCGGCGATAGGAGGGATTTGCGTAAAGCTTTTCGCGGGGCACAGGCGCCGTCCGCAACCCGGACTTCAGCCTCCCGAAAGGCGTCTTATATCTGGCATACCGGATAAAATTCCTTGAGGCTTGAAAACGCCTCGGTTTGGGAGACAATGGAGGGGTCGTGTCCTACGTCGTATGACATTTGACAAAACGTATATGTACTGTCCTCCAGGATACCACCGAAAGAGACACGCCCAACTGCGAGGTGGCGTATGACTATGTCATACCCATTTCCGCGGGCGAGGCGAGGCATCTGGGATGGACGAAAACGAGCGGATTACGCTTCGGCTCGAGAAAGAGAACCTCGAGTTGATCGATGCGTTCCTGAAGGGCAATACGGCCCACGGAAACCGCTCCCAACTGGTCCGCGAGGCGGTCCAGGCGTATATCCAGGCGATCCGCGAGGGCGGCGATCGGATCTCGATCCGCGTCCCGCGGTACTACCTCGACCTCATCGACCGCCTCGTCGCCGAGGGCTACTTCCTCAGCCGGGAGCACGCCGTCGTGCGAAGCGTCGAGGACTGGTTCACGCGGGAGCGGGTGAAGGAGATCCAGGACCACAAGCAAGAGGTCGACAAGGTGACCGGCAAGGTGGTCGCGGTCTCGACCGGAGAAAAGGACGGAGTCATCCCGCCATGAAGCACGCGGGCGTGGCGGACGCCGGAAGGAAGTAACCTCCAAGGCAGGGAAGGGAAAAAGGAAATGGGAACCCGACAGAAGGGATGGGATGCACTCCTCGCCTCGAGCGAACGGCCTTCCGGCCTCCTTCGACAAGTCGACGGATGAGATCGGAGGCCGGAATCGATGGTACCCAAGGACTTTGTGGACGAGGTCATCAGCAGCCTGTTCGAGGACGCCGTGGACCCGAAGATCTCGGTGGTCGGCGTCGGCGGAGCCGGCGGCAAGATGGTGAGCGCGCTCTACGATCGCGATATCAAGGGCGTCGAGACGATCGCTGTGAACACGGACCCCTCGGGGCTGTCGAAGGCGGAGTGCGATGTAAAGATCCTCCTCTCGCACCGCGAGGACGAGGACCGTATCGCCGCGGCGCGCGCTTCCGCCGAGGACCAGGAAGGCTCCCTTCGGACTTCTCTCTCGTCGGATATCGTGTTCATCGTCGCGGGCCTCGGAGGTGCCGCCGGGACCGGGGCGGCCCCGGTCGTCGCCCGCGCGGCGCGCGCGAATGGCGCCGTGACCGTCGGGATCGCGATCCTGCCGTTCGAGGCCGAGGGCCGGACCGAGGTCGCCCGGCAGGGCCTCGAGGCGTTCCGCGAGGAGGCGGACAGCGTCGTCGTCCTCGACAACAACTCGCTCGACCGCTTCGCCGACCAGGTCTCCTTCCACGAGGCGATGCAGGTCATCTCGTACATGGTCGTCACGATCGTCCAGGGCGTCGTCGAGCACTTGAGCCGATCCTACCTGTCGACGCTGACGGAAGAGATCGAGAACGCGGCCCGCGAGATCGAGGAGCAGAACAACCACGCGGTCCCGGTTGACGTGCAGCCGCCGGAGACCGTCCAGGCCTCCTGGGACCTGGGGCCCGTCGCCTTCGACGACCAAGGATTCATCGGCCTGCGGTAGGTGCCAATCAAAATATCCTCCCCCAACCAACGCCCACCCGCGAGGGCTTCGGGCGGCCCCGCCGAAGAGGCGGCGGATCGGCCCTCGCGACCTCTTTCTTTCCCTGAAGGGCAGACGACCGTCAAAGGATGACTGTTCGCAGTTCGTAACCCTCCGGAGAACCGGCGGGCCGCATGCCGTTTGGCCGAGTCACCTTGACCGTGTCCTCGGTCGATTCCTCGATAGTACAGACTCCGTCGATCCGGGAAGCTCAATCTTCATCGGACATTGTCTCCTTCCCAATCTCATGGTTTCCTACCATGAAGTAATCCCCGTGGAAACGAGCCCCGGCCCCCAGGCCGTCGACATTACCCGCGAGGTGCTCCACATCGTCGCGAAGAGCCAAGTCTCCGAAGGCCTCGCATGCATCTTCACGCCGAGCAGCACGAGCGCAATCGTCACGAACGAATTCGAGCCGGGCCTCATGACGGAGGACATCCCCGCCGCCCTCGAGCGACTCTTTCCGCAGGGCCTGACGTACGGCCACGAACGACGATGGCAGGATGGAAACGGACACAGCCATGTTCGCGCGACGTTCCTCGGGCCCAGCCTCACGATCCCGGTGATCGCCGGCGCGGCGGCGATGGGCACCTGGCAGCAGATCGTCTTCCTCGAGCTCGACAACAAACCGCGACGCCGAGAGGTCCTCGTCCAGATCGTCGGGGACGGAGCGAAACCAAGGGACTAATATCGGCCGACGAATCGCCGCGCGGATGGCCGAGGCGACGGCGGACGCGTCCGCGCGGATCGCGAGGATGTCCGTCTTCCAGCTCGCCTGGCCCGTCATGATCGCGAACATCCTCCAGACCCTGACGACGACGGTCGATGTCATCATGGTCGGATCTCTCGGGGCGGAAGCCCCCGCGGCCGTCGCCGCCGTCGGGTTCGGCGGCCAGTTCATCTTCCTTTTCTTCAGTGTCATGATCTCCGTGTCCGCCGGCACGATCGCCCTCGTGGCCCGCGCGATCGGCGCAAACCGCCTCGAGGAGGCGGACCACGTCCTGAAGGAGAGCCTCGTCCTCGGGGCCCTCCTATCGATCCCACTGACGCTGTTCGGCCTCGTCTTCGCGGAGCCGATGCTCGCCGCCTTCGGCGCCGAGGCAGAGGTCGTGACCTTGGGCGGCGCGTACATCCGCATCATCTCCCTCGTCGTGTTCTTCCAGTTCATCGGCTTCCTCGGGAGCGCGGCCCTCCGCGGGGCAGGCGACACGGTCACGCCCCTGTGGATCGGCGTCCTCGTGAACATCGTGAACTTCGGGATCAACGTGAACCTGATTTTCGGGAATGCGTTCGTCCCCCGCCTCGGAGTCCCCGGGGCCGCGATCGGCACCTCAATCTCGTACGTCGTGGGCGCCCTCATCTTGCTGGCCATCCTGGTCCGAGGGAGGGGCCGGTTGAAACTCCACCTCTCCGGGCCCTGGGTGGACATGGAGACGGTGCGGCGGATCTTCCGCATCGGATGGCCCGCGGCCCTGGAGCAGATCCTCCTCCAGGTCGCGTTCCTCCTCTGGGTTGGCATGGTCGTCGTGTTCGGCACCGAGATCCTCGCGGCCCATCAGATCGGCCTCCGGATCCAGAGCTTCGCGTTCATGCCGGGCTTCGGTTTCGCGATCGCCGCGACGGCCCTCGTCGGGCAAAACCTCGGGGCGCGGGATGCCGTCGCCGCCGAGAGGAGCGGTTGGGAAGCCACGAAGTTCTCCGTGGCGGTGATGAGCGTCATTGCGATCGTCATCTTCCTCCTGGCCGAGCCGATCGCCCGCGGTTTCATCGGAGACCCGGTCGTCGTCAGTTGGAGCGTGACGTTCATCCGAATCCATGCGATCAGCATTCCCGCGGTTGGCATCTTCTTCGCCATCGACGGCGCCCTCCGCGGCGCCGGGGACACGCGGTTCCCGCTGATGACTTCCTTGAGCGGCATGTATGCCGTCCGCCTCCCGTTGTCCCTGGTCTTCGGGTTCGTCCTCGGCTGGGGGATCGTCGGGGTGTGGATCCCCCTCGTGATCGAGTACTACTACCGATCGGTCGTCATCGCGAACCACTTCCGCCGCGGGAAATGGAAAGCCCTCCGGGTCTGAGGCGGCAAGCTTTAAGCCCACGGGACCGTAGGTCCGCGACGGGTCGATCCCATCGCGAAAGACGTTCAGGGAGAGAAGGTCGCGAACTCGTTCCGGCTGAACAAGGTCGGCGTGACGGGCGTCGTCAAGCCGGTCCAGGTCCGTCGCCCGAATCGGGCCGTGACGCTCACGACCTCCCTGGATGTGTTCGTGGACCTCCCGCCGGACCAGAAGGGTTCGCACCTCTCGCGGAACCTCGAGGCGATCAACGAGGTCGTCGATCGGTCCGTCCGGGAGCCGGTCGAGAGCCTCGAGGAACTCGTCGACACGATCGCCCGCTCCCTCCTGAAGCGGCACGATTACGCCACCACCTCGGAGGTGTGGGCGACCGCGGACTATTTCCTCGAACGGACGTCGCCCTGGGGACGGACGTCCCTCGAGCCGTATCGCCTCGTCGCGCGGGCGAACGCACGACGCGGGGAACGCGAGGTCGAACGCTCGATCGGGGTGGAGGTCGTCGGAATGACCGCCTGCCCGTGCGCGATGGAGACGGTCCGCGACGACATCCTGAAAGAACATCCCGAGCTCGCACGATGGCCGGACGGGATCCCGATCATCACGCACAACCAGCGGAACCACACGACGGTCATCCTTCAGGAGCCGACGGGGCACGACGTCGAAGCGGACGAGCTGATCGACATCGTGGAGGATTCACTGTCGGCGCCGACGTTCGGGCTCCTGAAGCGACCGGACGAAGGCCGCCTGGTCGAGATGGCCCACCGCAATCCGAAATTCGTGGAGGATGTGGTCCGCGACGTGCTCGAGCGTTTGCTCAAGCGCTACCCGAAGATGCCCGATTCCACCCAGGTCCGGGTGAAGTCCGAAGCCGAGGAATCGATCCACAAGCACAACGCGTTCGCGGAACGATCGACGACCTTCGGCGAACTGCGCGCGATGTGAACGGCACTGCGTTTATCAGTCGTCAAGGCCGTCCGGACGTCCGATGGCAGGCTCCAAGGCGCTCGAAGGCCTCACCTTCGCGAGCTTTGCGTTGCTCCTCCTCTTGATCGTGGTCGGCTACGCCACCGCCGGGTCCGAGACCTTCGCCCTGGTCGCCAGTGGGCTCGTGTTGACGCTGGCCGCGTTCGCGTTCGGGCTGTACGTCACCCAGAGCCGATGAGGACCACCGCGACCGCCGTCCCGCCTCCTCTCCCCCGCACCGGCAAAGCCTGAAGGGTCCGTTTGTCTTCCGCGATGCGATGGTCGTTGC
>Ga0209686_1001329_pt1 | contig 12192 bp, 8 predicted proteins | sample GraSoiAngelo_126_FD_185883 | JGI IMG/M metagenome (GOLD analysis project Ga0209686, IMG submission 185883) | Grasslands soil microbial communities from the Angelo Coastal Reserve, California, USA - 14_0927_09_20cm (SPAdes) (version 2) | ecosystem: Environmental > Terrestrial > Soil > Grasslands ...
CTTAAATCCACCGCGCAAACTACGGCTACGGCTACGGGAATAAAGATGGTTCGATAACGCGGGGGAACGCTTGCAGCCATGAGAACGATTTGCGTAAACGCTAGGCAGCGAAGTGGCAGGTCCCAGATGGCGGTGTAGCGCAGGCTTATCCCGTAATGCAGATTCGACATCAGCAGATAGGTGACTGCAAGAAAGAGCGCGAAATAGCGATTGATCGCCTCTTGGAAACTCAACCGCCCAAGCGCAGCCAGCGCGAGCAGAGTAACCAAGGGGTTCATCGCGATAAGATCGAGGATATAACGAAACCAGGGACCATCCCCGGTTTGGATAACATAAGGGGTCACATAGGTCTTTGAAATGCTAGCCCGGAACACCTGAATCAAAGTCGCTAGTCCGCCGGAGGCAATGACCAGTGTTGCTGCGCCCGCCAATGCGCCGGCGAAGGTGGCGATAACGAGATTCAGACCTACCTCTCCAATCTTCAGCCAGCGGTTGCACGCGAGAATGCTGAGAATACCAACAAAGACAAAGGCCGCGTTTTCCTTGGTTACTACCATTAGCGCGATGCTCGCTCCGTAAGGCACGAGCCACTTCAGCGAAGAAGCCTCCCGCATGTTTTCCCAAAGCAACCAAAGCGTCAGGATAGCGGTAAAGGCGAATACTCCGTCGACGTAGGCTCGTTGTGCCAATTGGATTTGCATCGGGGCACAACTCAGTAAGGCGCTCACCGCAATGGCAGCAGGTAATCCAGCGGCGCGGTAGAGAAAAAGGGCACTAATAAGTAAGGTCAGAACGGCGGCGGAGCAGGCGACCGCGCGCAAAGATATCAGTGGCACGGTATTAAAGATTTGATGCCAAAGAAACGCAGCCGCGATTAGCGTTACCCGTGTGGGGGGAATAACGGCAACGGGAAGGGTTGGTTGAACTTTAGCGTAGTTGCGAACGAGACTCGGATAGCTAGTAAAACCGTTGTGGACAAGAAACATCAACCCGTGACGATAATACATCTCATCCACACCAGGGTATTTGGTGCCCGCGCTAGGATAAACGCGCAGAAAAGCGCCGAAAAGAAGGACAAAACAAAGTAGAGCGATGCCAAGCCGCTTTTCAGGAAGTTGCGACATAGCGGTCGGTGCCATTAAGGATGAAGCTGCGGGCTAAACTTGAGAATTTTAAGAGCATACATTAAGTACTGGGTAGCTAGCTCATAGAGAGGAAAGTTCACCGCCAGGACGATATACTGGTGGAATTCGATTAGACAAAGGACGCTAGTCGCTCCAATGATCAACCAGTTCTGGGCGCGCGGGAACAGCCTGGAGAGGGATAGCACCTGGCTAAAAGCCAGTACTCGCAACGGCAGGTCCCACATGTTGGCGTAACGAAGATTCATGCCGTACTTAATGTTACACATGATCAGATAGCTTATCGCGATAAAAAGAGCGAAAAACCATTCCACCTTTTGCTCGCGGCGAATAGTGAAGACAGCACCGATAGCTAATAAAAGGACTACGGGACTAACCAGCAGCAGATCAACCAGATAGCGGTACCACGGACCGTCCCCGGTCTGAATAGCGTAGTCGAGAGTGTAGTTCTTGCTTACCGACAGCGTGTAGGTTTCAATTAAACTCCCGACACCGCCTGCCAGTATAAGGAGGATGACAACGCCGAGAAGCGAGCCAAGAACGGTCGCGATGATCATCTCGCGGGTAACGACTCCAAAAGCGAGCCAACGATTAGCCACGATAATGCCGATAAACGCAATCCAGACGAAGAAGGCGTTCTCTTTAGTGATGACACATGCGCACAGGGCAAAGACGTAGAGGGCCAGCCAACGCCAATCACGCGGTGATCGAAGATTTTCCCAGAGCGACCAAAGCACTAGCGTCGCCCAAAAAGTGAAGAACCCATCCACCAAGGCGTGCTGCGACATGTGCAACTGGGTGGGCGCGAAGGCCATTAATGCTCCGACACCAATCGCATAGAGTGACCAAAGCGCCAGCATTGCCCAGAAGGTAAAGAATCCGTCAATCAGCCCATGCTGTGACATGTGCAGTTGCGTCGGTGCTACCGCCATGAGGGCAGTAACTCCAAGAGTATAGCCGGAGCGCCCTAATCGGCTGGCGAAGATAGCTGAAAGTAGCAGCGTTAGCATGCTAAAAATGGAGGAGAGGTAATGTAAGGCAGTTCGTTCGGGTGTGCTAAATAGAGCATGATAAAGATAGGCCAAGAAGATGTAGAAGAAGCGAAGTGGGGGTAGAATCGAACTAGGAAGAGTCTTTTGTTTCTCGATATACGCCCTAACAATATCCGGATAGGAAGTCAGACCGTTCGCCCCAATGGCCTTGGCGTAAGCTTCGTAAAGTCGCTCGTCGTAGCCGCCTTTTTGATCGTCCGGTCTGGGATGGAGCGACTCGAGGGCGTGAAGCGGTCCTGTATTTGGTTGAAAGAGTTCGGGCGGCAGACGCAGAAAAACGCCAATTGCGAGAATGATCGCCAGGATGATCAGCCGGGATTTGAACAAACGAGGAGCAGACATTGGGTCGGCCAGAACGAGCGAAGATGTAGCGGTACTGAGCGCTGTGAGCAAATTCCAATCCCATCAGGGGTGCAAACTTGTTTCATCCGTGAGGTGGATGTCGACCCACCGTTTTGCACGGACTTTTCGGCATTGTCGGCAGTTCGATTATCGCAGAAGAAGCAGGCTTGCTGACGCGAGCAGTTAACTAGGAACTCGGAGATTCTGGGTCGAGCGGCTCTAAACTGAAGAGGCGCAGGGAAGCATTTTGATGTTTCGCCTTAATCCAAAAGACAAGCACTCCCGCGATCAGAACCGCCCATGGCCATGCCGTCCAGGGCGTCCATTCCCCATTGTGTCGACCGTTTGATATCGCGAGATACCAGGGAAATTTATCGGCAATTGTGTTGTAGAAAAAGAACAGGAAAAGCGAACCAGTGGCGGTGAACCAGCCAAAGAAAGACGGCGATAGGAGCAGGACAAACGGTGCAAGCCAAACAAGATATTGCGCGCAAACCCCGGGTGAGAGAATAAAGAAAACGATCCAGGCGTAGGCAATGGATCGAAGCAAACTCTGTCTTCCAAGGTAGCGACGCCGCCATGCAATCGAGAGAACGATTGCGATAATTGACAACTTAAGAATGGTTGCGACTAAGGCTTGTGCTGGAGTGAAGTGGAGATATGTCACACGACCGAATTCGGACCAACCGGTTTGGCGCAGCCAATAAGTCACGCCCCAAAGGCCCCAAAAACTACCGTAGGACAGAACGTTTTTGGCGAAGGCGATTGGAAAACTAAACAGCGCCTGTGCCCAGAGCACCAGAAATGTAAGCGCGGTTGGAACAATGAATTTGAAAGCGAGACGGCGCTCTCTCCAATAAAAGAAGAAGACGGGAAGGAACAGCAACGGAATAATTTTGATTTGGCAACTGAGCGCGAAAAACAGTCCGCAGAGGATCGGCTTGTCGCGAATGGCGGCAAGAGTGGCGATGGTTAGAAACATCACCATAATGGGATCGGTGTTGCCGTGAAAGCCGGTGATCATCAATGAGGCCGGACTGAGAGCGAACAGGAGTAACGCCCACGTCGGGACTTTCGATTCCACTGACTTGCCGATTTGAAAAACGGCCCAAACCGTAACGAGATCGGCTACGATTCCGGGAAGGCGAAGTAAGAAGGGGAAGCTGATCGTATTCTCTTGAAGAAAAGGCAGGTGCGCGAGGTTGTAGATACCCATCAAGAAGTAAGCGGTTAACGGGGGATGATTGAAGGAAATGTCGTGCAGGTAGGTCCACTCAAGTCCGTGATCTTGCAGCGACCGGCCAAATTGGTAAAAGGTGACGACATCATTGGTGCCAATCGTATTCCAGGCGATTGCACCTTTCACTGCGGCGGCGAGCAGAGAAGCGATGGCAACCCAGAAAGCGGTGCGCTTGCCACCGGGCCGCGAAACTGCCGTTGTGATCGTTGATGCCGACTTTTCGAGTGGCGCAACGATGTCCTCGGCAGAACAGGGCGGCCGAGAGAGTTCCATTCCAAAAGGTCGAGCAGCTTCAGTACCGCTCTTAATTTTCGATCTTCTGTTTCAGCTGCTGAAATTCAATCTGATTAGGTCGAAGGCGAATGGCGATTTCTATTTCTTCTCGCGCCAGCTCATGTTCGTCTTTGGCCAGCAGCGTCTTCGCGAGGAGAAAATGGATCTTCGCGTTGCCAGGATCGACATCTTCGGCGTGGCGCAGCCAATTCTCCGCTGCGTCGAATTTACCGCCATCCAGTGCCATGACACCGAGGTTATTGAGGGCACCGCGGTGATGATTATCGAGCTGAAGAGTAGCGAGGTAAAAGGCGGAGGCGGCAGCGGAATTTCCTTCCGCCAGACGCAAATTCCCCAGCGCGAAATTTGTCTCCGGATTAGTGGGAACGTAAGCGCGAGCAAGTTGCAGTTTCTTTTCGGCGAGCGTGAGATTGCCTGATTCAAGCGCCTGCAAGCCGCTGTTGTAAGCATCCAACGCCCAGAGGGATGGATCGCTTTGCGGCCAGGAAACGAAGAGCGTGGAAACGGCCAATAACGCGCCGTACGAAATCACCGAGTTAAATTTGCCGGCGACAACATTATTAAAGAAGGTAATCAGACCGAACGCCGCGAAGACGAGAAGTCCCGGGACAATGGGCAACCGATAACGCTCCGTCGTGAAAACCGGCAACAACGCGAGCAGGTGTAAGACGATGGCGGCTGTGATCCAACGCGAGAGCGGTGCAGTGTTCCAAAGAAGAAGCATCATGGGCAGCGCCAACGTTGCGACCAGGCCAAAATAAATCCCAGGAAACGTCACTTTCTGCTCCCGCAAGATGGTTATGATGCTGAGATCGTCGTACTGAAATGCGCTCCAGACTGTGCGCAATTTGACCGCAAGTAATCGTAGCCAGGCTGCCGGATGACGCTCGATGTAGGCCCGCGCCTTCGCGGACCAATAGCGTGAAACCTCGCCACGTTTGAGCGAATGTCCGGCCGCGGATTCGGCGGCATCGATTGAATCCTGCAACATTGCAGCCTGGCCGGCGCGGAGACCGGGCGGAAAACGCGGATAACCATTCGCGCTGGGATTATTTCCAATCCAGAAATTAATACCGCTGTGGGCGGACAGAAAGACGCGATCCTGGGCAACGAGGCAATTGTGCACCCAACACGGTGAAGTACCGGCAGCAGCGCCAAGGAAAAGGAGGACGAGCGCGCTGATGCGAGTGCGGAACTGGGAATGATTGGAAATCGCGGGCTTGAGCACGATAGCGCTGATTAACAACGGGATGAGGAAAAGAATCGTCGCGATTGCCGTGGCGGTGAGACCGACCAGCAGACCAAGAATTAATGCCTCGCATCTTCCTGGTGCGTTCTTCTGCCTGATGATGCGCCAAAGGATGAGCCAGAAGATAAAGACGAGCCAGACAGTAGGCATAAGAATGGCGGCATACGTTTGTGCCGGGACGAAAAAGGCCCAACCCCCCGCCGCGACCAGCCCTGCGATTTGGGCGCAGCGCATGCCGGTGGCCGAAAAAATGGCGACTGAAATCTTATAGATCAGCACCGCTGTCGCAGCATCGAGCAATGCCTGCAAGAGGGCGGGAACAAATGGACCGTAACCGGCAAGTTTGTATAGACCAGCGAGTAAATAAGCGTACCCCGGCAGGCCGTAAAAGGCGAGGTGATCAGTGAACTGGCCGCTAAGAATCCGCTGTGCCCAATCATCGTAAAAATGCATGTCTCCACGTGTCGGCAGGAGAAATGGCGAAACCGTCAGTCGGGCCAGAACAACGACACGGATGAGAAGAACACCCGCGAAGACATAGTGCACCGGCTGGAGATGAATCGGGCTGAGGAGCTTACGCGAAGTCACGATATCGAATTCATCAGCAAGTGGCGGCTGCCGTAGCGCTTGCGAAGCGAGAATCGCGCCTAAGCCTAGGGATCTGAGCTCGAAGGGAGCCACAGGTTTCTAGAAATTCTAAAACGACTGCTGCTTGGCATCGCGAGTGCTCCTAAGGCGGCTATTCCGAAGCGGGTGCTTCGGAGCGCAATCAAACAAACACTAAAGAACAGAAAGCAAGTTAGCAATGTTGAACAAACTTAACAAGCGCCGCGCGGGCTTCACCCTCGTGGAAATTATGATCGTTGTTGCGATCATCGCGCTCTTGGCCGCGATCGCGGTGCCCGGCTTCCTCCGTGCCCGTAAACGTTCCCAAGCCAGCCGAATCCTCAACGATCTGCGTATGATCGACGCTGCTGTCGACCAGTACGCAATTGAAACCAACAAAAAATCCAACGACGTGGTTGGGACAGCCGATTGGACGAACTATCTGAAGAAAGGTTCCTCCCTTTTTCTCTCCGGCAGCAGCATACTTGGCCACGCCTATGGTAGTCAGACGGTTGATACCATTCCTCAGGTCCCTTCGGCCGACTACGCCACACTGTCGGACGTCGCCGGCACCGGTTTTTGGTCGCCCTATGGTCCGTAATCAAATCTGACGATTCATTCGCCTGCCATTCCCCACCCAAGGGAGTGGCAGGGAATGAGTTGTGAGATCGTAGCTGGAAGAAGCCGCGCTATCGCAACTCAAACACAAACAAACAGTAAAACAACGCAATAAGAGATAATGTTAACAAAATTGAATCGAAAACATGCCGGCTTCACGCTGGTGGAAATCATGATCGTGGTCGCAATCATCGCATTGCTGGCCGCGATAGCGGTTCCTGGATTCCTGCGCGCACGCAAACGCTCCCAGGCTTCTAAGATCCTTAACGATCTGCGTATGATCGACGCTGCTGTCGACCAGTACGCAATCGAAACCAACAAAAAAACCAACGACGTGGTTGGGACAGCCGATTGGACCAATTACGTCAAGAAAGGCGGCGCCCTCTATAACACGGGTGCGACTCTCTTCGGCACTCCTTACGGTGCTCAGACGGTTGACATAATTCCGCAGGTGCCAAACGCTGACTACCTCTTGTTGTCGGACGTCGCCGGCACGGGCTTCTGGTCGCCTTACGGGCCTTAGCAGGTTATCGGAGTTCTGAAAACTTTCGGGCGTCCTCTCGTGCAACTCGGGAGGACGCTCGTTTGTTTAAAGATGCAGCTTCTCTCTCGCAACCCTGCTCATGAATCAGGTTCCGATTAAGGTGACGCTCGGCTCTAGTTTTCGGGCGCGCCTTATCGCCTTTTGCGGCAAGCAATGGCCGCGTTATTTTTTTCTTGGAGCCATCGGCTTCATCATCCGATTGCCCGCCATCCAGGGAGGGCTCATCTGGGACGACATTATCCTCACCCGAGATAATCCATTCATAAAAAGCCCGCTTCTCGCTCTCGAAACGTTCCGGCACTATCTCTTTCTCGATTCGCTCTCGGGTCACTACCGGCCGGTCCAGAATCTCTCTTACATGTTCGATTACTTTTTTTGGAACGCGGACCCAGCCGGTTTTCATCTGAGCAATATTCTTTTGCACGTGGGCGCCGGCCTGCTGCTTTATCGATTACTCAGGCACCTGTTTGGAAAGGGGGCCGGCCTTTGGAATAGTGACGACCCGGGCATGGCGCGCGCGGGGGCCCTTGCCGCTTTCATTATTTCCGGCATCTGGATGGTCCACCCGGTGCATTCCGCCGCGATCGATTACATTTCCGGACGGGCCGACAGTCTGGCCTTTGTTTTCTCAGCGGGCGCATGGTTGCTGATATTGCGCGCCCGAATCGCCAAAGCGCGCTGGCTAAAAGGTATTCTTTATCCTCTGGCAGCGCTGGCCGGAGTGCTGGCACTTTGTTCCCGTGAAATCGCTTGTATCTGGATGCTAATTTTTCTGGTCCACACCCTTGCCTTCGCCAGGGACATTGACAAAAAAGTGAAGATCACGACGATCGTTTGCTGCGCGCTGGTGTTTGGCGCATATGCTGAATTACGCCAGCTTCCAGTTGCGCGAGCGGAAAAGGGGTTCACCGAGAACTGGTCGGCCGCGGTTCGAGGCACCCTTATGCTGCGTGCGCTGGGTGACTACGGACGGCTGATGGTTTTTCCGGGGAACCTGCACATGGAGCGCAATATTTTCGATCCGGACAATTACCTCAGCCGCGAGAGCTGGCGTAAAACGGTCGCATCTGAATATCTCTCGATTCTCGGTCTGGTTGTGCTCGCAGCGTTCATCTACGGCTGCGCGAGAAGCGGAATAGGTCAGCGAGCGCGCATCATGGGCACAGTCTGGTTCTTTGCCGCCTATCTTCCGATCTCGAATATCGTGCAACTTAACGCGACCGTGGCGGAGCATTGGCTTTACCTGCCAAGCGTCGGCTTCTTGCTTTTCCTCGGCGGTTGCGCGTTGGACTTGCCACGGAAGTTCGGGGCCGGTCTCACTGCCATTGCAGCGATCGCAATCCTTGCCTTGAGCGTTCGCAGCACGATCCGCAGCAGTGACTGGAGCAACGAAGAGAAATTCTATAAGTCCACGCTGGCGGCGGGTGGTACAAGCTCCCGCGTCGGCGTAAACTTGGGGCAGATTTACGCGAGCCGTGGCGAATATGCGATTGCGGAAAAAATGTTCCGTCACATTCTCGAAACCAACCCTGACTACCCGATCGCGCGCAATAATCTCGCTAATGTTCTCGTGCATGAGGGAAAAGTTGCCGAAGGCGAAGCCTTATTTGCGCGGGATGCCCAACACGCCAAGGAAGCGAGAGTTCAGTATCCTCGCACCTGGATCGCTGTCTTAAATCTCGCGAACATGCGCTCGCGCGCGAAAGACGATGCTGGGGCCATCGCGCTCCTCGAGCGCGCACGCGCCGATTATCCCGAGGTATGGGAACTGATCAGTCTTGAATCGGAATTGGTGCGCCGAACACAAGGTCCGCTCCCGGCGTTGCGTCTAATCGAAAATTACACGCGTCAAAACTGGTGGCATCACGCCGCCTGGCTGGCAGAAGGCCGGCTATATGCGGAGAACAATGACGTTGCTCAATCCAGCCGTGCCCTTCGCTACGCTGCTTTACTCGATGTGCACGACGTCCAGGCGTTGAATTTGCTCGCCGCAATTTCGGTTCGCCAAAATCAGCTCGAGCAAGCATGCGCGACCCAACGCCGCGCCATCGCACGCGAACCAAATCAGCCCCGGCAATACCTCATGCTCGCCGAGATCCTGGACAAAATGGGACGCACCGCGGAGGCACAGAACGCGCGCGACGACGCCACGCGACTGAAGGCGCTCGCAACGTCGCCACGGATAGCAGCCAATTAAATTGAATTTGGCGCGAGCGGCCGCATCAGCCACTCTTCTCCGGCGATGCCGGTGCGAATTTATCGCGACAAACAGATCAGACTCGACATTCTGCGCGGCAAAATTTGCGGCGTGATCGGGTTTGGCTCGCAGGGTCATGCCCACGCCCTAAATCTCCGCGACAACGGATTCGAAGTCGTGGTTGGATTGCACCGCGGCAGCAAATCACGTCGGGCGGCGCGGGCTCACAAACTTACCGTGCTGGAGACATCGGAAGCCGTTCGGCAAAGCGACATCGTTTTTCTCGCATTGCCGGACACAAAAATGCCGAAGATTTTTGCGAAACAAGTCGCGCCGTATTTGCGGCGTGGACAGACGCTTCTCTTTGCTCACGGGTTCACCGTCGTTTACCGGACTGTCGTCCCTCCGCGCAATGTGGACGTCGTGATGGTAGCGCCGAAAGGATTAGGGCAAATGGTGCGGCGTGAGTTTAAAGCGGGCCGCGGCGTGCCCGCCTTGCTCGCAGTGGAAAACGATTTTAGCGGTCAGGCGCGCGCCATTGCATTCGCATGGTCCAAAGCGATCGGGTGCGCCCGGGCAGGCGTGATCGAAACAACTTTTCGGGAAGAAACGGAGACCGATCTTTTCGGAGAGCAGGCCGTATTGTGCGGCGGAACAACCGCGCTTATTCGCAACGCATTCGAGACTTTGGTTCGCGCCGGTTATGCGCCGGAGCTAGCCTACTTCGAGTGCCTGCACGAACTGAAATTCATTGTCGACATGATCCACGAAGCAGGAATCGCAGGTATGCGCGACCTGATTTCCGACACTGCGAAGTGGGGCGATCTCACCGTTGGACCAAAAATTGTGGATAAGCACGTCCGCCAAAAGATGGCGATGGCACTGGGACAAATCCGCACCGGAAAATTTGCGCGCGAGTTTATTCGCGAGATGAAAACCGGAGAGAAACGCTATCGTGCGTTGTTGCAAGAAGGGCGACGTCACCCGCTGGAAAAAACCGGTCGCCGATTGCGTGCCTTGATGGATTGGCGAAAAAATAAACTTTCCCCACGCGCTTTATCCGAGCGCGTTCCGCGGCAAAAAAAATCTATTGCCGCCTAATCAACGTGATTCCCGATCACAAACATCGGGATCGCCGTGGTCGCAATTGGGCCTGCCACGCGGTCGTATGGTTGGGGAATCGCCGAGCCCGAGATAATCATATAGATTTGCTTTTTGACGGCAGCACGCTGGGCTGCTGTCTGCATTTTGCTCGCCTGCTCTCGAGGCGTTGCAACTACATTTTTACTCGGATCAGCAAGGGCCGATGCACAAAACGTCAGCGCGACTAACGCGACGCCGCATCGCCCCGTCCAACCGGCCAGGCGGGGCAGCCTAAACGGTGTATTCATACCCGAATTATCGAGCAGTTTTCGGCATAATACAACGACAATCGGAACGATTTTTCGCCCCAGCTATTGCCAAAGAAAATGCTCCAGCCGCAATTGCCCCAGGCGCGCGCTCGCTTCCTCACCGCGAGGTCCGTTGGCCGCCACCAATTTTTCGTAAACCGCCGCCGCCGCTTCCCATTTTTGCTGCTCCTCCAGTAACCGCGCCGCATTAAATCCGGCTTTGTAAAACCAAAAAAATTCCGGCGGCCGGTCGGGTGAAGGATTAAATTCAAGAATGCGATAGAGAGTCGCCAGCGCGCCGTCGCGATCTGATTCTTTCTCCAGGCAAACACCTTTCTTGAACAGAGCCTGATTGCGCCAATGCGGCTGGTTCGCTGCTTCGTTGGCAAGCTGATCGTAAATCCCGACTGCGCGATCGAGGTTGCCGGCGTTGGCATTGGCTTGCTCGAAAAAAATGTCGGCTTTCCCGCACAAAGCTTCGCGCTTTTCCGCTCCACGTGCGTCTTCTTTGAGCACTTCATCATATAGCGCTTGTGCGTCTTGTGACTTTCCCAACCGGCGTTCGATTGCCGCCTGTTCATTGCGCGCCGCCCATCGAAATTCGCCGTTGATTGCTACAACCTGCGTCAGCAATTCTAAGGCGTGGTCGAGTGACTGACTGGCCATGCTCGCCATCGCAGATTGCGCGGCCAGAAAGAGTGCTTGCTCCGTCAGCGCCGATTTCGGGTTCTCCTGTGCCAGGGTTTCGAACTCTGTTTGTGCGCTGGCGAAATCCTGCCGGCGAAAATGCGATTCGGCGAGTTTCAAACGAACTTCCGCCACCAGTGGCGAGCTGGGATGTGCCCGCAGAAAATCACGGGCCGATGCGATAACACGATCGCTGTCCGCGCCGCGGGCATCCGCCAGCCAGATCGCGAGATAATCGGCATGCTCGATTGCAAGTTCCGTTGGATGCGCCGCGCGTGCTGCCGCCAGATTTTTTTCTGCCTCATCGAGCTTGGGCGGAGCGGCGTGATACGCCATCTCAGCCAATGCTATCTGTGCTTCAGAAACGCGCGGATGGCCGGGAAAACGGCGAACAAAATCCTGCAACAGTGCCCCGGCATTCTTTTCACCTCGCCCGGCCGCGACGATCGCCTGCTCCAGCGCAACTTCTGCCGCTTCATCGAGCTGCCCGCGCCTGACCAACTCTGCCTTCTCGCGCTCAGTTTTTGTTTTATCGTCCGCCCGAAGCGACGCGAGCGAAGCATTAAAAAGCGCTACCGGCGCGACGGCGGAGCGATTATTTCCCAGAGTCTTGAAACGGTCGGCTGCATCCGGAAATTTCAGCGCTGCGTACATTGCGCGTCCCGATTCGAAATCGATTTGCTCGCGCACCTGTGGCGCCGGATGCGTCTTCCCCGCTTCGCTGAGGACAGCGAGAGCCTCGTTAACTTTCCCCGCCTCGATTTGCAGCCGCGCGTATTGCAAGAGCGCGGGTGCAAGCACCGCCGGCACCGGCGTTGTCCCTCGAATTT
>Ga0209686_1001333_pt1 | contig 12163 bp, 14 predicted proteins | sample GraSoiAngelo_126_FD_185883 | JGI IMG/M metagenome (GOLD analysis project Ga0209686, IMG submission 185883) | Grasslands soil microbial communities from the Angelo Coastal Reserve, California, USA - 14_0927_09_20cm (SPAdes) (version 2) | ecosystem: Environmental > Terrestrial > Soil > Grasslands ...
GTTGCCGCGCTCCCTTCGCATCGTCCTCGATCAACTCGACGCCGAAATCCAGAAACTCCACGCGGAGGCCGCGCTTGCTGCCTAAAAAACTTGCTTCAACCCGTAAGATCTCATGCTTAGAAAGTGTTTAGGATTGGCGGGGCCGACGAGACTCGAACTCGCGACCTCCGGCGTGACAGCCAGATAGTCACGCAACGAAGTAGTCGTTGATCAACGACTTACAGCGGGTGCCACGCTCGGGTGCCACGCCGGTATTCGAACGTTCGCAGCTCGCGCTCTGCTCGTCGACGATTTCAGCATGTGGAAGCTCCCGCACACCGCCGCCGAGGATCTCCTGCAGCTTATCATGTGGCGCTACGAACGGGCGTCGACACTCCTCACGTCAAAATGGTCCCGTGGACGATTGGGGCAAGCTGCTGGGCGACACTGCCGCCGCGGCCGCACTGCTCGATCGGCTGTTGCATACTTGAACAGCTTTTCGATCGTTCCGCCGTACTTCGACCGTGGCCATCATCATCTCATGACGGCGCGCAATGCGGCTTGACTGAGCGGCAGAACCCGCTTGCTGCTCTCGTATTTGCTGCGGCGACTGTGAAACGTTGTGGCAGCCACATCGACGTCCTTCTCCGCACATACTGATCCAGACGCTACGCATTGACGCGTTCGCCGCTTCAGAGGAAATCGACTCAGCTCGGCCGCTGCGTTATACTGCCGCCTGCATAGGCGATCCATGGAGTGCACGCGACTGATGGTTCGCGACGGAGTCCTGGAGCTCTAGGCGATGAACGTTCTGTGAATCGTCAGCAGATCGAACTCCCACAGGAAAACGCCTAAAGCAGATCACGAGTGCGAGGGTGCCACTGATGCCTAGAATGGTCGGCTACTGGGATGCACCCTGGTGCGCATCGCTCAGACTCCCGCGTCCGGATGGTCTGATTCGTGTGGGATGGCGTCTCTCTGAACGAGACAAGATTGCTGAGTATCTCCGCCGCGGTGTGCCCATCCACTCATTCTGTGGATTCGCGAGATGCCGGCTCTGCGATGAAGTGCTCGGGACGAAAGATCTGACGGACGGGGAATGGGTGTGGCCTGAACGACTTGAACACTACATTACACACCATGACATCACCTTGCCACGAACCTTCATCGCCACCATGCAGAGGAATGGTTGGAGTGCGCCGGCGCGCGCGGAGGTCACCGCGGCAAGCTCCTGCAATCGCCCGCCCCTCTTACCTTACAAATACGAGGCCTTCGATTACTGGCGACAATGGACCGGGCAACGGTCACGTTCACCTGCGGTACCAGCAGAGATCGTGGATCAGGCTAAGAACTCTCGTGAAGGTCAATCAACTACGAATGTCATCCGGTCGGTGTTACGACGATTGATGTTCGGCTCGAAGAAACGAGGAGAGTAAAACGGCCAGCCTAGCTCGGTATCTGGATTCGTTCGTCACGCGCCGGCGGCGAGTTGCTGTTCAATCTGACTACGGACCGTTACGAGCGCAGGGCTACGGCGTAGTGTCCCGTATCTGCGCCGAATCCAGGAACCGGATTCTCACGCCGCTCGCCCGTAGTAGTTGAGCAACCCACCGAGCCGTTGGCGCCGACGCACGCGACCGACACGTTCTTCCGCAGGCGCACCCTCAATCAATTCGTTGCCCAGTCCTTGATGATTCCGTTCGCGATGATAATGGGCGACAAACTCCGCGACGGCCCGCCGAAAGTGGCGCTCGCCGAACGGGATCAACCGATCGAGACATTCTTCCTTGATCGAGCGGACGAAGCGTTCGGCGTAGGCGTTCGCATTCGGCGCCCGATACGGTGTCCGGACGACGCGGGGCCCTGCGTCCTCCAATCGCGCGCGGACCGGCTCATTCCACTTCGCATCCCTATCGCAGATCAGCAAGCGACATCCGACGCCGTCCGCGATCGTGAGCGTCCGCACGACCTGGCGCATGAATCCGTCATCGGGATGCGGGTTGACCCGAGGATCTGGATCCGCCGCGAGGCGAGATCGATTACAAAGACCGTATAGAAGGTGACCAAGCCCCGCCATGTCCACACTTCTGTCGTAAAGAAATCCGCAGCCGCGATCTCACCCCAATGCGCGCGAAGGAACGTCTGCCACGAGGTCGGCCGCTCCGGCACGGGCGAGATCCCTTGCGTCCGCAGAATCCGTGCAATCGTCGATCGTCCAACGTGGTGTCCGAGATTCTTGAGGGCGCCTTGAATGCGCGTAGCCCCACGTCGGATTCTCCTTCGCCATCCGCCCGACCAGTTTGCGGACTTCAGCGAGGACGCCGCGACGGCGTGTTCGGGTCTGGGCGTAGGTCCATTTGCGGGCGATGAGCTGCCGGTGCCAGCGGAGCAACGTGTCCGGCGTGACGATCGTTGCGACGTTGCGCAGCGCCTGCCGGCCCAGCCGGTAGGCCGGCGCGGCAAGTCGCGGCCGGTCGTCATCAGTGAGCCGCACGCGCCGCCCACCCAGCTGCCGCCGCAGCACCCGATTCTCCTCGATCAGATAGGCGAGCGTCTCACGCTCGCGGCGGTCCAGCCAGCCGAAGACGGAGAGGAGCAACATTCGGACGGCCGAGACGTCGATCACAAACGGGATTAGATCACAGCCGCTGCATAGGCGTTTACAACGAAGTCAGCCGAGACATGGGACACTTCGGGCCTCGGACGTCATCCGTCACAAGGGCGTAGACGTTGCAAGGTCGGCCGATCGGCTCGTTAGAACCGTCCGATGGTCGTCCCCGCTTCTCATTTCCGAACTGGAAGGAGAGCTTATGACCCTTGGCGTTCTCCTAACTTCGCTTGTGCCATCGACCCGCCAACTGTTCGCATTCCTTGTCGTGCTAGGTACGCTCCCGCGCGTCGCCCACTCTGACCCTATCGTTAACACTGGTCCAGGACCTTCCCTTCTTGGCGGTTTTACACTCAACCCAACCCAATGGCTCGCGGGGGCGTTCACCGTCGATAAGGCTCATATCGTGACGAGTGTTGAGGGATGGGTCTTCGCCTCTAATGCCGGTGACGTGACCGTAAGATTGTACTCAGACGGGGGAGATATACCGGGTACGTCGTTATTCGCGGACACGGTTCGGGTCGAATCACCCGACCAATCCCCGGACTGGACCGGTGCGACGAATCTCAATTGGCTGATCAATCCCGGGACCTACTGGGCTGCGTTAGAGGTGCCTAGTGGCGAACACGCGTTTCGTGGTGGTATGACATTTCCAAGTCCCAACCCACTGCGGGACGAAGCAGCCTTTTCCCCGGCGGTAGGTCACTACGAATCGACGGACCACATCGATGTGGGTTGGCGTATTCTCGGCGACCCTGTCGCGGCGAACCCGACCCCAGAGCCCTCAACCTTGGCCCTCCTGAGCGCTGCGGTGAGCGGAGTGGCCGGTAGAGCGTGGCGACGCAGACGGCAACGACGATAGTTGGCCGCGCGTGAGCGTAACCGGGCACTATTCAGTTCTCAAACAATGGGCGACGATCCGCCGCGGACACAGGTGGCCGCGCGGCGTCGTCTTGATGTTCTCCAAGCCTTCTACCCGAATCTGGACCGATAGACCGTTGTAGGGTTTGTCGTTTCAGCGTGTCTCGATCTGTACAGCCAACCCGGACGGCACGCTGGCATCGCCCTGCCGGAGGCGGTTGATTTCGTTGGAACGCGAGGGTTTGGCCCCCTCGCAGCGAACCCGCGACCGCCGGACTCAAGAGGCCGGAGGACGCGAAAAGGTAAGCGTCTTGTTTGCTTTAGATTTGGCGGGGCCGACGAGACTCGAACTCGCGACCTCCGGCGTGACAGCCATAAACTCACGCGCTTAACAAGCCCACTTGCAACAACTTGCTGCGGGTGCCACGCTCGGGTGCCACGCCGTATTTCCCATCGGGGCCAAGCCTGTCTTGTGGAATGAAGTCATTGGCCGTCGGCATCACGCACGAGAGGCGAGGGCGCTCTATCGATATGAAATACTTCCCGGCACTCGCGCGAGACGGGCGAGTCGTCTGAGTTGGACGGCATCACGCCTCGCATGTGCCGCCACCATCGCTTACACACCTCGGTCGTCGCGACTTCTGCCCAACGCTCTTCGCTCTCGATTTCCACGTACCCGAACAAGGAGTTCGTCTCCGGATCCAGGAAGATCGAGTACGTGTGGACGCCATGTGCGAAAAGCGTGCGCTCGAGTTCCGGCCAGATTGGATTGTGTCGTCGCTCGTACTCCTCGGCCTGCCCTTCGCCAATCCACATCCTGAAGCCTCGACGGATCATGCGACTTCTCCGTAATCGGTTCCACAGGCTGTTTGATGAAGTTCCCGTACCCGACGATCAGCGTCGACGCGACGAGAACAGCCAGGCCAACCGCAACGAGGCGGTGCGTGCGTGGACTTGTTCCCTTCCATTCCTTCAGGGCCACACCCCATAGAGTGCTGAAGATGATGATGCTGGCCATGTGGAGTGTCCAGCTCGAGAACCCGTACCGGCCCATCTGCGTTTCGCCCATGCTGTAAAGGAAGAACTGCAGGTACCAGACGGTCCCCGCGAGCGCGGAGAAGGCGTAGTTGGTCAGCAAAGGCGCCGGTTGTCGACTCGGGTCAGGCGCCGATGGCGGACGCAGGTTGAAATACTGGTACCCCGTGCGGTTTCGCACGTTCAGGATCACGCACCACACGAAGTTCGTCAGGAAGCCACCGGCGAGCACGACGATGAGGACGGGAAGGTTCTGCCACAAATCACTGCGATTCGAGGCCAATAATTGCGAACGTGTGAGCCGTGCCAGCGGCGCCCCGGCCGCAATCCCGTACGCGAAGCAGGCGCTCATGATTCCGCAAAACGTGGCGACCAGCATGCCCTTCCGGAAGTCGAACTCCGGGACAGCCGCCTGCTTCTCTTCGGCGGGCAGTTCTCGCTCCTTGGAAACGCCGGCGAGTCCGCTCACGGCGATCCCCATCAATGACACCAGCACACCGGCAAGGATGACCTGTCCCGGACCGACTGCGCGCGAGGTCATCGAATTCACCACTGAAGATCGGCGGCACGAGCGTGCCGAATGCGTTGCAGAGCCCCAGCGCAACGGCGACCCCCAGCGCAATGCCGAGATAGCGGACCGTCAACCCGAACGTGAGGCCGCCGAGGCCCCACAGCGCACCAAACGCGAACACCCACGTCAACGTGCTCGGCGGAGTCGCCGAGATCACCGCTGGCACGTCGGGCACGAGCAACACCGCGATCACCCACGGCACCACGATCCAGCTGAAGACGCCGCCGACCAGCCAGTAGGTCTCCCAGGCCCAGCGCTGCACGCGCCGAAATGGAATGTAGAAACTCGCGGCCGCGAGGCCGCCGGTCCAGTGATAGAGCACGCCAAGAAACGGATTGGGAGACATCGATCGGATCGCAAGCGCTCGCGTCCGGCTGGTGAGCGATCACTGTAGCGTGACGACTGCCACGCCGAGTCCCGGCAGCGCCATCTTGCCACCTGCGACCTGTCGAGTCGCCGGTGGATTGAACGCCGTCGTCTGATCGACCATGTCCGCGCGCGCCGCGCCAGCGGGAAGGACGATTTCGAAGGGGCGATCGCGTTTGTTCACCAGCAGGATCTTGCGCGCGCCGTCTCGCGCGACGTAGCCGCGCGCGTGCACGTAGGATTGATTTTCCGGAAGCGTGACCTTCGTCTCGACGAGCTTGTCGCCGGGCCCGAAGTTGTCGTGGAGGAGCTTCAGCACCCAGTAGCGCGCGTTCGGACGGCCATCCCTCCAATCCACCATCGTCACGCTGGGAAACTGCGTGGGGTAGCCGACCAGTTGAGACTCTCCGGCGACGTCAATGCCAATGTGGCTCAGTTCTGAAAAGAGATAGGCATACAGTGCGCCGGACAGATTCCAATAGGAGTCGGGAATCAGCTTGGCGACGTGACCCGGCTGGAATTGCAGCAGATCATCGGCGGAGATCGAGCCAATCTCGTTGATCATCGTGATCGTCTGCGGCGAGTAGCGTTTGCGAATCGTCTCGATATAACGCACGGTATCCAGGAATCTTTCGGCTTGCTCGAAAAAGGTGAACTGCTGGATCTCGGGTGTGTGGTCGAGTGCCGGAACGGCATAGAAATGATACGAGATGGCGTCGAGAGGGAGGCCCGCTTTGTGATTCTTCGGATTCAGGAAGTACTCGAAGAATTCCGGAGCCCTGCCCGGCGCGGCGAGCGAGATGCCGACGAACTTCGTCCCGGGCGATACGTCGTGAATGGCCGAGACCACCGCGTCGTACCAGATGGTGTATTTCTCGGGCGTGGGCTTGTGCTCGAGGTCCGGCTCGTTCAACACCTCCCAGTAATCGATCTTCCGTTTGTGGTCGGACTCGTGACGCTTTCCGAACTCGTCGGTGAACCCACCCTGCGTGTACCAGCTCACCAGCCGCGCGAAATACTCGCCCTGCTCCTTTCCTGTCGGGTCTCGCAGGTCGGTGCCTTGCGTATAGTCCCAGACTGGTTGATCGGGATCTGAGACAGGTTTATCCGTCTTGAACATCCACGCCGGAATGGTGCTGAAGTTCAAGACGATGGAGTGTCCCTTCTGCGCGTCGAGAAAATCGAGCGTCATCGGATCGATGAGCGAGAAGTCCCACGAGGTGCGTCCGTTCGCCGGCGCGTCCAGCGCTGGAACGGCCAGCCTGGGATATGGCAACCACGGGACGTACCGAACGTAATCGCACCCGAGGTCTTTGAGTGCCTGGAATGCTTTCTCATGAATCGACGCCCCTCTCCTGAGGAGAGGGTTCACAACGACCTGCAGTGTCGGCGTTGTGTTGGAGGTGCGAACGACCTTGGTCCAGTCGATCGTCAGCGTCGCGCTCTCGGGCGGGCTGGTTTGCGGCCCGCCGGCACTCCGTTCCAATCCGGTTGCCTTTGCTGCGCGCGCAGTAGCGGCCAAAGAACCAGCCGCGCCAAGCAAGCAGGCCAGGGCGAGAATGCGAAGTACTGCAGGCCTCCGATTCACCGCAGGCCTGATCGTCCGATCGATTGGATCAGCACACACGATTCACAACAGCTTGCCGAGCATCTCAATTCGATTCGCGATGTGGCCGACGCCGACGGCACAGTGGTGGGCCGGCGCGTGGCTGTTCCACGCGGTCACGAAACGGCGGGCGCCGATCCCGAACCGGTAGCGGCTGTTCGTGTTGCCGATCTCCAGAATCGGACCAGGGACCGATTCGCCTTCGGCGACGAGCAGGCTCAGGGGACCATCGCCGCGCTCGACGACCGAAAGCAGCGTGACGGCCCCGTGCTTGACACTCATCTCCACCGACAGTCCGGTGCCGACCTTTCCGTGATAGACGCGGAGAGGACGAACCTTGATCTTCCCTTCGGCAATCGCGATGTGCCCCGGGCCGTCGTGGCCCATCAGGATTTCGTCCCGGTCGTAGTCCATTGCGTAGTACTCGGTGAAGGACCCACCCACGCCGAACGTGTCGAGAATCTTCATCGCCTGGACGTTCTTGACCTCGTATTCGCCCGCGACCGGGATACCACGCGCGGTGAGGAGCGAGTTCCCGAGGATGATCGAGCTCATCGCATCTTCGTTGTCCGCGATGCCGGTCCCCTTGTAGTAGTAGGCCAGAGAACCCAAGTCGCGATCGGCGACGAGCCGGTCGAGCGCTACCGACGTGCGCGCGGCGCGTTCGAGTTCGGCCTGCGGGCAGTCCGGCTGCACATCGAACACGTCGCGAAAATGTGCGACGCGGCAGTCGATCTGCTCCGGCGTGACCTCGCGGCGGACCGCCGCGAGCTCGTCGACCTCAAGGATCTCGATGTGCCCGCCCAGCGTCGCCGTATGCTGCGTCAGGTCCGAGTAGATGTCGAGCCGCTGTAATAGTGGCCCATGACGCCGAGCCGGTTGTGGAACAGCACGTGCGCGACACGCGCGGCCTCGATCCACGCGTCCACCTCGTTCCAGCACACCGGGTCCTCGTCCAGCAGACCCGTGATCTGATGGAAATCGATGCGGGCGCGCCGGAACACGTTGGCGATCTCGGGCACCGGGCAGGCGCCACAATGAGCCAGCCACTCCCCGGTCATCTCCGTCAGATCGCCCATTCTGTTGAAGAACTCGTAGTCAATCGCCGGCGCCGGCTGCAGATTGAGGACCACGACCGGCACGCGGGCGCGCTGGACTACAGGAAGCACCGTCGCCGACAGCGCATAGGTCGTGACGTGGAGGAAGATCAGATCCACATCCTCTTGGCGGAACCGATGACCAGCCTCGAGGGCCTTGGGCGGGCTATCGATGAGACCAAGATTCACGACGGCGACGCCGGGCCGGGCGAGACGATTGGCAACTCGCTGCACGTATCCCTGCAGCCGCTCCTTCAGGCCCGCGAATTGTGGCCAGTACGTGTCGAGGCCGATCCCGAACAGGCCGATCCGTACATCTCGCATCAGAAAATGATCCCGTCGTCAGACCGCGCCCTGTCTGCCGGGACCACGCGTGGCTTCAAACGGCCGTGCGGGACGGCGAGTCCGCTTTCACAGGATGAAAGTGCTCCGCTGCTCGAAAGGAATGTCAATTCGGCGCCCAGAAGCATGGCTCAACTCGATTGCGACGGGATTGCGCTCGACGAGATGCGACGGGCGGGACGCGGCTGATTGGATCGCATCTAATCCGAATGTCGCACGAGACCCGATCGGGATGACGCGGCCATGCTAGCACGATGAAGGGAGCCCAAGATGGATCCTCTCCAGCTCACGCAGATCCCGGTGACCAGAACCGGGATGCTCATCCGGCGGCCCGCAGCCGACGTGTTCGAGGCCTTCGTCAATCCCGACATCACAACGAAATTCTGGTTCACCAGGAGCAGCGGAAGACTCGAGGTCGGGAAGCACGTTCAATGGGATTGGGAGATGTACGGCATCTCGATCCAGGTGACTGCGAAAATGATTGAACCGGGCAGGCGCATTGTCCTCGAGTGGCCCGGGTACGGCGGTGCGCCGACCACAGTCGAATGGGCGTTCATGCCGCATGAGGGCGGCACCACGTTTGTCACTATTACGGAGGCAGGTTTCACGGGCGACGGAGATAACCTAGTGAAACAGGTGACCAGCTCGACTCAAGGGTTCAGTCTGGTGCTCGCGGGCCTCAAGGCACTGCTCGAGCACAACGTCAGACTAAATCTTGTGGCGGATCGTTATCCCAAAGGGTTCGAAGCTCACTGACGGGCCGTCCGCGAGAGGGATGGCACGACTCTACTTCCTCTCAACTGAGAACGCGAGCAGCACGTTGCCGCTCTGGCCACGCTACAGCCCGTGACCGGATGTCATCAGCACGATACCGTTCGCGATTGCCGGGCCGCCAACGTCGATCGATCCGCCGCGCGCGATGATGCCGTTCACGGTGCGAAATTCTTTCGCCGTGTCGAAGTCCGAGACGATCGGACCCTCCTTCGTCGAGTAGGCACGCAGATGGCCATCGACCGAGCCGGAAAACACAACGGCACCGGCGCCGTCCGTTTTGAAGATGCGGTGAAAGTAGTACGTGCTCATGCCGGCGCGCGTGGCCACTCCGCGAGATCGCGATGACCCACGTGACATCGAGATGCGCGCATCGTTTCGCTTCTACGGCGCCCCGAATGATTCTTTTCTCGCTGTTGCGTTCGCCGCTGCAAGGCTTGACACCGCGTCTGAGCGCAACGAATCGCGGTCCAGGAATCTAGATCTCTGAAAACGTTTCGCTGCTACGCTTCGGTCGCGTGAGGGTTGCGGCTCGCAAGTGCTCCAACGCGAGTGCAAGACGCAGCCTCGCGTACTGCAGGTCGGTCGAGAGCCGCGCCGCGACGGCGCTATCCGCTGCGTCGGCGACCTCTGCCTCGAGACGAGCGACGTTATTCAAAAGATGAACTTCTTCCGGCACGCAGTTCGCGTTTTAGAGGACGAAATAGCCCATTCGGAGGTGTTCGGGGATTGCGAAGTATGGTTCAAGGTCGAGCCGTGCGCCCGCGTTCGGCAGGTGATCGAATTCACCCGCATCAATCGCCTCGCGAATCTTCATCTCTGCGAGTTTTTCGAATCCCACGATTGGATTGTAATCCGCGCGCCACAGAAAATCTCGCGACGAGTCGATCTCTCCTGAGGCGCGCATCGAGCGTCCCGATGCTGGAGAATGGCGTGTGTTGTTGATCCGCCCCGCGCGAGCTGACGACCGAGACAGGATTTGGACCGTTCTGGAGCCTGTGCTCCGCGCGGGAGAGACCTACCCCCTGCCTCGAGACATCAGTCGGGACGAGGCACTCGCATATTGGCACGGCGAAGGCCACGAAGTATTCATCGCAGAAGATGAGGGACGTATTCTCGGCACCTACTTTCTTCGCGCGAACCAGGCTGGTGGCGGGAGCCATGTCGCCAACTGTGGATACATGGCGTCCCCTGTATCGCAGGGTAAAGGGGTCGGGCGCGCGATGCTCGAACATTCGATCGCTCGCGCGCGGGCACGATCGTTTCTCGCGATGCAGTTCAACTTCGTCGTAAGCACCAATGATCGCGCGATTAGGACCTGGCAGGCGTACGGCTTCGACGTTGTCGGAAGGCTGCCGTCCGCTTTCAAACACCCGACATTCGGATTCGTCGATGCCCTCGTCATGTACAAACCTCTCTAGTGCCGCAAACCGCGGGTGGCAAGCCGAGTGGCAAGAAACCACTGTCGCAGACGGCCAGATTAGCCGGCTCCATCGTTCCAGGCAGCGTGAAAGCGAGAATCTCTAGAAGTTCCCAACCTAGGGGATCCTCGCGACAGGACTCACGGCCTCTGGCCGTGGGTCGAATGGTCACCTGATCAATGTAAGTGGCTGATTTAAAAGATTTGGCGGGGCCGACGAGACTCGAACTCGCGACCTCCGGCGTGACAGGCCGGCGTTCTAACCAACTGAACTACGACCCCGCATGGTCGACGTCGCTGCAAGAATTCAACGGACTGAGGACGAAAACCGAACCAGCGTTTTCCTGCTTCACGTCTTGCTGTGTCCGTCTTTCTCCTGTGACACGTTGTGGTGGGCGGTACAGGATTCGAACCTGTGACAGCCGGCGTGTAAAGCCGGTGCTCTACCACTGAGCTAACCGCCCGACGCGGCTGCCAACAGCGGCCCGAAACCGGGAGTATATCACCGCAGCCGCAGGGCCAGCAACGCGAACGCCACGCAGAAGCCGATGAGCGCCCGATACTCGCGGTTCGTGGCAGCGCGGCGGAGACTGAACCGCCGCGCGTCGCCGCGCGCGAAGCCGTCCCGATACGCGGGATACGCGGCGCCGAACTTCTCCGTCAAGTGCTCCTCTTCCCTGCCGATCGCTGCCGCGAGCGTGACGGCCAGGTAGCCGAGCACGAGCGCCGCGACGATGACGCTGTGCGCCGCGATCGCCAGACCAACGCCCATGATCGTCGAGCCCAGATACAGCGGATGCCGGGTGAACCGATACGGGCCGGTCATCGTGACCTCGCGCCCCTTCTCCAGGTGGCCCGCGGCCCAAATCCGCAGCGCTTCGCCAATCGCCGCGACCACAAAGCCCGCGAGCAGCGACCCGCGTGTCGGTCGCGCGAGCCACCCCGCGATCGCGCCGCAGGCAAAGCCCAATGTGACGCGCCTGCGCGCAATCCATTGAACCGCGTCAGCCATGCGCTCTTCCGGCGAGCCGCTGTTGGACCGCCGCGCACACTTCCGCCACGGACACGTCTTCGAGGCACCAGCGCGGCGCGTGACACTTGCGATCGTAATGACAGACGCAGCGATCGAATCGCGACACGCTCACATCACCCTCTGACCATGGGCCGTTGCGGTCCGGATTCGTCGGTCCGAAGATGCTGACGGTAGGCGTCCCAACCGCCGTTGCAATGTGCAGCGGCCCCGTATCGCCCGACACGACGAGGGCGGCGGCGCGCGACAGCCCAACGAGATCCGGCACACGCGTCGCAGGCGCCGCAACGGCGGCATTGCCTGATGCTGCAATCACAGCGTCGGCGAGGAGCTCTTCACCTGGACCCCACAAGACGACAGGCACAAGCCCTGACGCTTCGCGCAGAAATGTCGCGAGCTCGCCGAATCGATCCGCCGGCCACCGCTTGTTCGGCCATGCAGCGCCCGGGTTGATCAATGCGAAGGGCCGACTGTTGA